>Ga0157373_10004676_pt1 | contig 10292 bp, 9 predicted proteins | sample C65metaG_FD_113460 | JGI IMG/M metagenome (GOLD analysis project Ga0157373, IMG submission 113460) | Corn rhizosphere microbial communities from Kellogg Biological Station, Michigan, USA - C6-5 metaG | ecosystem: Host-associated > Plants > Roots > Rhizosphere > Soil | place: USA: Michigan...
GATTTCCATCTTGATGCGCGCCGCGGCCTCGTCGATCAGGTCGATCGCCTTGTCGGGCAGGAAGCGGTCGGTGATGTAGCGGTGCGAAAGCTCGGCCGCCGCGACGATCGCGGGGTCGGTGATGTCGACGCCGTGGTGGATCTCGTAGCGCTCCTGCAATCCCCGCAGGATCGCGATCGTCGACTCGACCGACGGCTCGTCGACCAGCACCTTCTGGAAGCGCCGCTCGAGCGCGGCGTCCTTCTCGATGTACTTGCGATATTCGTCGAGCGTCGTCGCACCCACGCAATGCAGCTCGCCGCGCGCGAGCGCCGGCTTCAGCATGTTGCCCGCATCGATGGCCCCTTCGGCCTTGCCGGCGCCGACCATCGTGTGCAGCTCGTCGATGAAGACGATCGTGCGGCCCGCGTCGGCCGCGATGTCCTTCAGCACCGCCTTGAGCCGCTCCTCGAACTCGCCCCGGTACTTGGCGCCGGCAAGCAGCGCCGCCATGTCGAGCGACAGCACACGCTTGTCCTTCAGCGTCTCCGGCACCTCGCCGTTGATGATGCGCTGCGCGAGACCCTCGACGATCGCCGTCTTGCCGACGCCCGGCTCGCCGATCAGCACCGGGTTGTTCTTCGTGCGCCGCTGCAGGATCTGGATCGTGCGGCGGATCTCGTCGTCGCGGCCGATCACCGGATCGAGCTTGCCTTCGCGCGCGCGCTCGGTCAGGTCGATCGTGTACTTGGCGAGCGCCTCCCGCTGCCCCTCGGCCTCCTGCGAATCGATGCTGGCGCCGCCCCGGACCGCGTCGATCGCCGCCTCGAGCGATTTGCGCGTCAGCCCCTGCTCCTTCAGCAGGCGGCCTGTCGCGCCCTTGTCGTCGGCGAGCGCGAGCAGGAAGAGCTCGCTGGCGATGAACTGGTCGGCGCGCTTGGTGGCTTCCTTGTCGGTGAGGTTGAGCAGGTTGTTGAGGTCGCGCGAGATCGTGATTTCGCCGCCAGTGCCCTCCACCTTCGGAAGGTTCGCGATCGAAGTCTTGAGCGCCGTCTGCACCTTGGGCACCGCGACGCCGGCCCGGGCGAGCAGCGATGCCGTGCCGCCATCCTCCTGCGCGAGCAGGGCGGCGAGGAGGTGCTGGGGCTCGATGAAGCCGTTGTCGTGGCCGAGCGCGAGGCTCTGGGCGTCGGCGAGCGCCTGCTGGAACTTGGTCGTCAGCTTGTCGAAGCGCATGGTCTTGAGTATTCCGTTCGTCTTTCGGCCGTAAACGTTCAAAACGTGGGGGAAATCCAGTCGCCTTTCAAGCGCGCGAAGGGCGCGCCGCGACGCCGCAAAGGTATTTCGGTACCGGTGCTACCATGGACGAGCCGCCAAGCCGTCGCCCGCAATGCCCGCCGTACCCCCACCCCCCGCTTCCAGACCGCCCGGCCCAACCCCGCCGCGGCGCCCCGCAACGCTGCGCGAAATCGTGGGCGCAGTGTTCTGGAGCTTCTTCGGCGTGCGCAAGGGCGAGGCGATGCGGCGCGACACGGTGACGATCAAGCCGCATCAGGTGATCATCGTCGGCATCCTGTGCGCCGCGGTGCTCGTCGCGACGCTCCTCGTCATCGTGCGCGTGATCACGCGCGGCTGAGCCGCCAGCCGCCTCGCGCCCCGAAAAGCCGCCTGTCGGCGCTTCCCGCGATCGACACCGCAACCGCCCCGATCGGCGTAGTCTTGCGGCGCGATCCGCTCGGATCGCACCCACGAACAAGGAGCCTTTAGATGAAGCAACGCAGCGTGCGTCCTGTCGCGGCGGCACTCGCCGTCGGCGCAGTCATGGCGTTCGCACCGGTCGCGAGTTTCGCCGGCAACCAGAACAACCCGGGAAACGACGACCAGGGGAACAATGACCAGAGCCGCATCCAGCGCGGATACCAGATCAACCCGGTTCCGCTGAATCTGAAGGGCAAGAACCGGGCGCTCGTCGGCTTGGGCAGTTACATCGTCAACTCGAACGGCTGCAACGACTGCCACACGCATCCGTCGTACGCGCCGGGTCACGACCCGTTTCTCGGGCAACCCGAGCAGATCAATGCCGACCAGTATCTCACCGGTGGGCGGCAGTTCGGGCCGTTCACCTCGGCCAACCTGACGCCGGATGCGCTCGGCCGCCCCGCCGGGCTGACGCTGGAAGAGTTCATCACCGTGCTGCGCACCGGCCACGATCCGGATGCGCCAGCGGGAAGTCCGCCGCTCCAGGTGATGCCGTGGCCGGTGATCGGCAAGAAAACCGACCGGGACCTGCACGCGATCTACGAATACCTGCGCGCCATCCCCTCACGGCCGGACAACCCGAACCCGGGCCCGTAGTCCTCCGACGCATTCGCGAGGCGAGTCGCGCGACTCGCCTCGCGCGATTCAGCGCATGACTTCGCGCAGCGTTTCCGCTGCCCGAGTCATCTCCGCTTCGGTCGTCAGGATGTCCGGACATAGCCGTAGATAGCGGCTCCGCGCGTCCGTCGCGACGCCGCGCTCGGCGAGACGCTCGCACCAGGCCGCCGCGCCGGGACCGGTGACGACGACGAACGCGCCGCGATTTTCCGTTCCACCCTGCGCGTCGATGCCATGCGCGGCGAGCAGCGACACGAGCCGCTGCTGTTGCAACAGCGAGTGTGCGCGGATGCGCTCCGGCCGGAGCGCGAGCGCCAACTGCTGGCCCGCGCGCGCCTGGTACGCGGTGAGCACGGGCGGCGTCGATTCGAGGAACGCGTCGCCGCCCGCCGCGAGTTGCGGCGGATCAGGACGGTCGTAGGCGAACGGTGCGCGCTTTGCAAACCAGCCGATGTCGAGCGTGCGCAGCGACCCATCCAGGTGTCGAGGATGCAGGTACAGAAAGCACGCACCCGGTCCGCCGCGCAGGTACTTGTAGCTGCCGCCCACGGCAAAGTCGGCGTCGCTCGCCTGCACGTCCACCGGCAGCGCGCCGAGCGAGTGATAGACGTCGAGCAGCACGCGGCCGCCTGCCGCGTGCGTTGCGCGGACGATGCCAGCGACGTCGTCGAGCCGCTGCCCGGTGTTGAACACCACTTCCGACACGACGACGAGATCGACGCGACGCCCGATGGCGCCAACGATGTCGGCCGTGTCGAGCCTGCCGTCGTCGCGCGCCTCGACCAGCGTGAGCGCAATGCGCCCGCGCCGCGCATATTCGCGCAGGATCACGTCGAGCGAGTCGAACTCGCCGCGCGTCGCGACGATCCGCGGGACGGCATCGCGCTCGAATGTGTTGAGAATTGCGCGCAGTCCCTGGCCTGCGCTCGTCTTCGGGACGACGCAATCGGTGCGCGGCGCGTGCAGCAGCGTCGCGACGCGCGTGCGAAAAGCGGCCGTCTCCGCCATCCACGCCTCCCACGCGCCGCCCAGGCGCGCGTACCACGCGTCGAGACCCTCGCGGACGTCGTCGGCGGTGGCATCGAGCGGACGCCCCAGCGAGTGGTTCGCGAGATAAATGCGTACAGGGCTCGCCGCGATGGCGCGCGAGAAGAGCGGCCGCACGTGCGTGGCGAGCGCCGTCTCGGTCAGCGGACCCGGACCCAGCGCCGCGACGGCGCGCTCGATCGCGCCTTCTGCCCGATTCGAGTTGCCCGGCGCCGGCGGGCCGCTCATGGCGCCCCGATCACCGTCCGCACGTCGATCAGCTCGGGGAAGAACGAATGCTCGAGCGCGCGCCGCAGGAACGCGACGCCGGACGAGCCGCCGGTGCCGGGCTTGTAGCCGATGATGCGCTCGACCGTTTTCAGATGCCGGAAGCGCCAGAGCTGGAACTGCTCCTCGACGTCGACCAGCTTCTCGCACATGTCGTAGGCATCCCACCAGTGCGCGGGGTCCGCGTAGATTCGCTGGAACACCGGCAGGAGATCGGGATTGCGCTCGTAGCGTTGCGTGACGTCGCGCATGAGCGTCGCCTCCGGCACCGGCAGGCCGCGGCGCGAGAGATGGCGCAGGAACTCGTCGTAAAGCGACGGCGCGTGCAGCAGGCGCTCGAGCCCGGCGAACGCCGCCGGGTCGTGCCGGAACACGTCGAGGATCGCGGCGTTCTTGTTGCCGAGCAGGAACTCGATCGCCCGGTACTGCGCCGATTGAAATCCGGAGGACGTGCCGAGTGCGGGACGAAACCCCTCGTATTCGGAGGGCGTCAGCGTCTCGAGCACCGCCCACTGCTCGAACAGCTGCTTCTGGATCAGCTTGACGCGCGCGAGGATCTTGAACGACGGCTCGAGCTCGTCGGCCCGCACGTGCGCGATCGCCGCGCCGAGCTCGTGGATCATCAGCTTCATCCAGAGCTCAGCGACCTGATGCTGGACGATGAACAGCATCTCGTCGTGCCGAGGCGGCTTGCCGTCCGCGCCCGACACCGGCCGTTGCGCGCCGAGCAGCGCATCGAGCTGCAGATACCCGCCGTAAGTCAGCCGATCGGCGAGATCGGTCACAATGCCGGGTTCGAGATCAGCCATTCGAAGTCGCATGCGAAGGACGAGCCGATTCTACGCCGCCGCCTTGTGCACGCTCGCGCTTGCGGGATGCAGCGCCGGCCCCGCGCCCGAGCGGCGCATCGATCTCGCCGAATGCCGGCTGCCGAAGGTCGCGCAAGCCGTGCAATGCGGCAGGCTCGAAGTGCCGGAGAATCGCGACGATCCGCGCGGACGCAAGCTGTCGCTGTTCGTCGCGATCCTGCCCGCGAACACGCTGTCGCCGAAAGATGATCCGCTGCTGCTGCTGGCCGGCGGGCCCGGGCAGCCGGCCTCCACGCTCGGGCCGTTCGCGCTGCAGCTCTCCGCATTGCGCCGCACGCGCGACGTCGTGCTGATCGACCAGCGCGGCACCGGCCGCTCGTCGCGCCTCGACTGCCCGGCCTTCGCGCCGGACGAGCACGCGGAATTCGACATCGACCCGGTGCCGAAATCACTGCTTTGCGCGTGGCAGCTGGCCGAGCGGCGGGTCGATGCATCGCAGTACACGACGAGTGCCTTCGTCGCCGACATCGAAGCCGTGCGCGAGGCGCTCGGGTATCGGCAATGGAACCTGTGGGGCGGCAGCTACGGCACGCGCGTCGCGCAGGAGTACCTGCGCCGGCATCCGGAGCGCGTGCGCACGATGGTGCTCGACGGCGTCGCGCCGCCGCCGCTGCGCATTTCGTTCGACGTCTGGCGCACGCGCGACGACGCGCTCGACGGCGCGATCGCCGCCTGCCTCGCGTCGCCGCCGTGTGCGAAGGCACATCCCGACGCGGCAGGCATGCTCGACGAGTTGCGCCGCACGCTCGAGGGCGGCCGGACGATCACGCTGCGCGATCCGCGCACCGGCGTGCCTCGCGAGATGCACGTCGACTACGACACGATCATCGGCGCGCTGCAGCCGCTTACCTATTCGCCCGAGGCGGCGAGCCTCATTCCGGAATTGCTGGCGCTCGCGCACGACGGCGATCTCGCGCCGCTGCTCGCCGCATCGCTCGCAGTGATCGGCGACCTGCCGGATCAGTTCAGTCCCGCGCTGTACTACTCGGTGACCTGCGCCGAGGACGTGCCGCGCGTGACGCGCGACGAGCGGCTGAACGGTGTCGACGACCCGCGCGTGCGTGCGCTCGCCCGCCGCGCGCTCGCCGTGTGCGATCAATGGCCGAAGGGAAGCGTCGCGCCCGATTTCGCGAAGCCGGTCGCGAGCGACGTTCCGATCCTTCTGCTTTCGGGTGGGCTCGACCCGGTGACGCCTCCCGCGTATGCCGAGCAGGTGGCGCAGGGATTTCCGAACAGCCGGCAGATCGTCGCCCGCGGCTTCGGCCACATCGTCTCGCTGACGCCATGCGTGCCGCGGCTCATCGCGGAGTTCGTGGATACGGCCGGCTTCGCGAGCCTGCCGCAGTCGTGCATCGACTTCCTCGAGCGCTCGCGACGCCCGCCGATGTGGCCCGACCGCCTCGCGCCGCAATGATCGAAGTCGACGCATTGCGCAAGTCGTACGGCGGCCGGCAGGCCGTGCACGCGGTTCGCGGTGTCACGTTCGCCGCGCCGGACGGCGAGATCACGGGGCTGCTGGGTCCGAACGGCGCCGGCAAGACCACGCTGTTGCGCATGATCGCGACGCTCGTCGCTCCGGATGCGGGGTCTGCACGCGTCGACGGCATCGACGTGACGACCGGCCGGCAGCAAGTGCGCAGGCGCATCGGCGTGCTGTCGGATGCCCGTGGCCTCTATCCGCGGCTGACCGCGCGCGAGAATGTTCGCTACTTCGGCCGGCTGCACGGCCTGCGCGGCGACGCGCTCGACGCGCGCATCGACCGCCTGTTCGCGACGCTTGGCGCGACGCCGATCGCGGAACGCCGCGCCGCGGCGCTGTCGCAGGGCGAGCGGATGAAGGTGGCGATCGCGCGCGCGCTCGTGCACGACCCGCAAACGCTGCTGCTCGATGAGCCGACGAACGGCCTCGACATCCTGAGCGTACGCACGCTGCGCGAGCACCTGCATACGCTGCGCGGCGAGGGCAAATGCCTGTTGTTTTCCTCGCACGTCCTGCAGGAGGTCGCCGCGCTCTGCGACCGCATCGTCGTGCTCGCGCAAGGGCGTGTCGTCGCTGTCGGCACGCAGCCCGAACTCGTCGCGCGCGCCGGAGCGGGCAACCTCGAGGATGCGCTGATCGCGCTGATCGGGTCGCCCGAAGGCCTGGCCGCGTGAAAGCAGGGTCAGAGACGACTTTCAGGCACCGGGCCGGCGCTCATCGGACTCGCGCGGGAAACTCGTCTCTGACGCTGCCTTCGGCCTCGCGAACGTTCGCGATCCTCCGCAAGGAGCTGCTCGAAACGCTGCGCGACCGCCGCACCGGCGTGGTCACGCTCGTGTCCGCCATCCTCGCCGGACCGATCCTGCTGCTGCTGATCTTCAACCTGATCGCGAGCCAGGCCGAGCGCGCCCGCGACCTCGCGCTGCCGATCGTGGGCGCCGAGTACGCGCCCGCGATCGTGGCGTTTTTCGAGCGGGCGCAGGTGCGCGTCTCCGCCGCGCCTGCGGACTACGAGGCCGGCATACGACGCGGCGACCTCGACGTCGTGCTGGTGATCGACGAGCGGTTCGCCGCGGACATCGCGCAGGGCAAGCCCGGCCTCGTCCGCCTCGTCTTCGATCGCTCGCGCGACCGCGCACGGCCGGCGATCGACCAGGCGGAAGCGCTGCTCCGCGCCTACAACCGGACGTGGGGCGAGCAGCGGCTGGCGCTGCGCGGCGTCACGTCGACCGTCGCCTATCCGCTGCGCGTCGAGAGCGCGGATCTCGCGACGCCGCAGCAATCGGGCGCGCTCGTGCTGTTCCTCGTCGCGTACTACGGACTGTTCGCGTCGGTGATGGGCGGCATGGCCGTCGCGCTCGACACGACCGCCGGCGAGCGCGAGCGCCAGTCGCTCGAGCCGCTGCTCGCGACGCCGGCGCGTCCCGTCGAGATCGTCGTCGGCAAGTGGCTTGCCGTCTGCGCGTTCGATGCGCTCGTCGTCGCGCTGACGCTCGCCGGGTTCTACCTGACGCTCGCGTACGCTCCGCTTCCGGCCGTGGGCGTGCCGTTTCTGTTCGGCGGCCGCGAGTTCGGCCGCTTCCTGCTCGTGCTGCTGCCGCTGATGCTGCTGCTGCCGGCAATCCTGCTCTACGTCGGCAGCCGCGCGCGCGCGTACAAGGAGGCGCAGGCGAACGTTTCGGTGCTGCTGTTCGTCGTGTCACTGATTCCGGTCGTCCAGCTTTTCCTGCAGCGCAGGGAACCCGGCTGGCTGATGTTCGTGCCCGTCTCGGCGCAATACTCGCTGCTGAACACGGCGTTGCGCGGCGAGGCGCTCGCGCTTTCGCAATGGCTGCTTTCGTGGACCACGCCCGCGCTGCTCGTCGTGATCGCGCTCGTTGCAGTGGCGCGTCGGCTCGGCCGCGAGTCGATCCTGAGCGGTCGTTAGCCATGCGAAAATCGCCCGTGGCCAAAGCGGATTCACACGCGGACAAGACGGCGGCGGCACGCGCGCCGGCGCTGATGGACACGCGCGAGGTCGCCGCGTATTTGCGCCTCAAGGAGCGGCGCATCTACGACCTCGTGCGCCAGCGTGCGATTCCGCACGTGCGCGCCACCGGCAAGCTGCTCTTTCCGCGCGAGCAGATCGACGCCTGGATCGCCGCGAAGGGCGCGCCGGTCGCGGCCCTGAAGTCACGGCCGGCGATCGTCGCGGGCAGCCATGATCCGCTGCTCGACTGGGCAGTGCGCGAATCGCGCTGCGGACTGGCGATGCTCGCGATCGGCAGCCGCGCGGGCGTAGCCGCGCTCGCACGCGGCGATGCGGTAGCGGCTGCGACGCATTGGATCGATGACGCGAGCGGCGAGTTCAACGTGCCGCTCGTGCGCGAGCTTCTGGACGGCGCGGAAATCGTCGTCCTCGAATGGGCGAAGCGCACGCAGGGGTTCCTCGTGCGCGAAGGCAATCCGCTGCGCATTCGCAAGGTCGCCGACCTGGCGCGCAAGCGCTTGCGCATCGCGCGGCGCCAACCCGAAGCCGGCAGCCACCGCCTGTTTCTGCACCTGCTCGCGCACGCACGGATCGCGCCGGAGTCGCTCGACTGGCTGCAACGCGTCGCCCACGCCGAAACCGAGCTCGCTCAGATCGTCCGCGACGACCAGGCGGACGTCGGCCTCGGCATCGAAGCGGCGGCGCGCGCGCAAGGTCTCTCGTTCGTGCCGCTTGCCAGCGAGCGGCTCGACCTCGTCGCGTTCCGGCGCGACGTGTTCGAGCCGCCGCTGCAGACGCTGCTCGCGTGGGCACGCACGCCGGACTTCGCGGCGCAGGCCGCGGCGCTCGGCGGCTACGACATCGCGAGCATCGGACGCGTCGTCTTCAACGCCTGAGCGCGAACGGTGATCGAAAGAGCTCGCCGCGCGACGGCAACCCCGCTCATCCGGCGTGCCGGGTCAGGAATTCCAGCGTCTTTTCGTTGAAATCCGCGACGTTCTCGTACAGCGGCGCATGCGAGCAGTGCTCGAAGATCGCGAGCTCGGAACGGGCGATACCGCTTGTCAGCGGCTCGGCGAAGCGGGTCGACGTCACCGCGTCGTGGCGTCCGAACGTGATCTGCGTCGGAGCACGGATCCGCGAAAGCTGCGACTCCGCATCGTGCGCGATTACCGCATCCGACTGCTGCATGAACGAATCGACCGGCTGCACGGGACGGCTGCGGACGAAGTCGGACAACGCCTGAATGTAGTCGGGCTTGCGGGCGTAAAGCTCCGGCGTGAAGCACCACGGAAAAATGCCCCGGATCACCAGCTCCGGCACGCTGTTCAGCGCCTTGACCATCGCTTGCCATCCTGTCACGACGGCCGCGCAGTATGCGTCAGTCTTCGTCCAGCCGCTGTGCAGCGACAGCGACTTCACGCGCTCCGGATGCTTCGCGGCAAGCCAGAGCCCGGTGGCGGCACCAAGCGACAGCCCGGAGACGTGGGCTTTTTCGATTCCCGCGGCCTGCATCAGCGCCGCGACGTCGTCGGCGAACATTTCGGTCGACCACCTGCCACCCGGCTTGTCCGATTCTCCCGTTCCGCGCAGGTCGACCGAAATGCATGTGAAGCGCTTTTCGTAATCGGCCACCTGGAATGCATAGCACGCGTGATCGGCGGCCAGGTAAGGGATCAGGATCAGCGGCTCGCCGCTGCCCTGCTGCTCGTAGTGCATCGTGATGCTGCCGGCTCGGATGCTGGGCATGATGTCCTCCTGAGCGTGGATGTCCTCCTGAGCGTGGAACCTTTGGATCGCGTCGATGCTTACCGGCGCGCTGCTTCACGCGCGCCGTTCGCGTTCCATGGCAACGCAAGTGTAACGCCGCCCGTCGAGCGGAATCAGGCGCACCGCGGTCCGATAGAGCCGCTCGATGTTGGCCGCGGTGAGCGCCTTGGCCACCGTGTCCAGCGCGAGCGGCTTGCCGTCGGCGAGCAGCAGCGCGCGGTCGGCATGCGCGAGCGCGTGATCCGGCTCGTGCGTCGAGAACATGATCGTCATGCCGGCGGCGCGCAAGCGGTCGATTTCGCGCAGCACGCGCGCGCGATTGCCGAAATCGAGGCTCGCCGTCGGCTCGTCGAGAACGAGGACCGGCGCCTCCTGCGCGAGCGCGCGCGCGACCAGCACCAGTTGCCGCTCGCCACCCGACAGCTCGGTGACTGGCCGACCGGCGAGCGATGCAATCCCCAGCCGCTCGAGCGCTTCGGACGCGGCCGCACGATCGGCCGCGCCGGGCCGCGCGAACGTCGGCAGGCGCGCCGCA
>Ga0157373_10004678_pt1 | contig 10288 bp, 9 predicted proteins | sample C65metaG_FD_113460 | JGI IMG/M metagenome (GOLD analysis project Ga0157373, IMG submission 113460) | Corn rhizosphere microbial communities from Kellogg Biological Station, Michigan, USA - C6-5 metaG | ecosystem: Host-associated > Plants > Roots > Rhizosphere > Soil | place: USA: Michigan...
AAACCGCTAGCGCCAGCGGTCTATGACCTCCCACCACACCAGCCGTAGCCACTCATCAAAGTTAATCTTTGCCCATTGCCGATGCCGCCACCAGGGGACGCCAAAATTCTCGGAGTCGAATGCCGCAGAGATAGAGATTTCATAGCCGCGCATTTCATGCTGAAAAATGCTGCGTGCTCTGCGCGTGTGATAGTCGGACGTGACCACGAGAATTCGATGTGCGTCAGAACCCTTCAGGCAGCCGATGACGTCACCGGCTTCCGCCTTGGTCGAGAGTCCTGCGATCGGGCAAATGGAAACCGACTGCCCATCTGGGAGATCTTGCACATACTTCTGCGCAATCTTGAGCATGCTCTGGTTGTAAATAATTCCGGCTGCGGGCACGTCCAGGAGCATATGCGGCGCAAAACCTTGCCGCAGAAGTTGCAAGCCTCGCGCCGGCCTCCAGTTGGTTTCTCCCGCCAACACCACGATTACATCTGCTCGCGCGGGGGCGTTCACCACCAGAAAATTTCCTGATGTTAGGAACAACACCAGCGCCGCCGCGAGCAGTGCTATCAACCCAACCCGCACCTTGCGCATGAACCTTCCCTTCGTTAATCGGCTTGAACAGGAGTAACGGAAGTAATCGTTCGCTTAGGCTAACCCGCCCATCCGGGTCGGGGACCGGCAATTTACCATGCTAGAATCGGAGCGAATTCCTCACAGATTTCTTAACAATTATGAGCAGCCAATCGCTTTCTGCAACGCATTTTTCTGAATTGAAGAGCAAGATTGAGCAACGCCAGGCGCGGGTTGCGGTCATCGGCCTGGGATATGTCGGGCTTCCATTGGCGCTTCTTTATAGTGAGCGCGGTTTTCCGGTCACCGGCTTCGATGTCGACGAGCGCAAGGTTTCCACGCTCAACAGCGGCGGCTCGTATATTTTTCGCATAACCCAGCCTGAAATTCAGCGCGCGCGAAAGCAGGGACTCTCCGCCACCTCTGACTACGAGCAACTTAAGTCCATGGACGCGATCATCATCTGCGTTCCCACCCCGCTTAATGAATATCACGAGCCCGATCTCAGCTTTATTACTGGAACCGCGGAATCCATCGCCCCGCACCTTCGTGCCGGGCAGTTAGTCGTGCTCGAGAGTACGACCTATCCGGGGACAACCGAAGAAGTTTTGGTTCCCATCCTTGAAAAAGGAAACAAGCAGAATTTGAAAGCTGCTCGCGGGGAGGACCAGGGTGCGTCGTCGTTCTTTATAGCCTTTTCCCCTGAGCGCGAGGATCCCGGCAACCAGACAGTGGCCCGCCGCGACATACCGAAAGTTATCGGCGGCCTGAGTCCGTTGGCGTCGGAACTCGCGGGCGTCCTCTACGGCGCAATTTTCAATCGCACGGTTCCGGTGTCATCTCCTGCTGCTGCCGAAATGACCAAGTTGCTTGAGAACATCTATCGCTGCGTCAACATCGCGTTGGTCAATGAACTCAAGCTGCTCTGCTTGCGCATGGGCCTCGACATCTGGGAAGTGATCGAAGCCGCGTCCACCAAGCCCTTCGGCTTCCATCCCTTCTATCCCGGTCCCGGACTCGGCGGACACTGCATACCCGTAGATCCGTTCTATCTTTCGTGGAAGGCAAAAGAGTGGGACTTCCGTACACGATTCATCGAATTGGCCGGCGAGATCAACGTCAACATGCCGTATCACGTAATGGAATCGGTCGCCAAGGCGTTGAACCGGCACCGCAAGGCGCTCAACGGATCGAAGGTTCTTATCCTTGGGGTCGCGTATAAAAAAGATATCGACGATCTGCGCGAGTCGCCCGCCCTTACCATAATCGAGTTACTTCAGAAGGAAGGCGCTCAGGTCAGCTACAACGATCCCTACTTTCCGGAAGTAGGCCGAGGACGTAAGTACGACTTACAAATGAAGTGCGTCCCTCTGGAGAATCTCGGTAGCTACGATTGTGTGCTCATCGTCACCGACCACTCCGATTACGACTACGAACGCATCGTTAAGGAATCAACTCTGGTGGTGGACACGCGCAACGCTACCCGCGGGATTGAGAGCGGCAAGATAGTTCATTGCTGATGGGAATGTCAGCGAAAGAATTACTGCAATGAACTGGCAACGTTTGAAAAGGTATTGTTGGCGTTGCTGCCGATCAGCTTGACCGTACCCACTACAATAATCAGGATGACCGCCAGCATGATTGCATATTCGGCGATGTCCTGCCCCTCATCATCTTGGATCAAACGGCGAATTAGTTTCACCCGGTCAGTCCCCTGTTCCTTTTGAGCTTTTGGGCAAGGCGCCGCCAGTCCACTTTGCGACAGTATGGAATTTATTCGCTTCCGTGGTCATCCACAATGGCCCGAAAGTGCTGTATTGGGCTATTGAATCGGTTTAAAAGGAAGGGACTGGTTTACCGCAAAAAGCGCCAGCTCAAGCCGTGTGGACACGCCCAGCTTATCGAAAATATTGCTGAGGTGGTGCTTCACCGTATCCTCGCTGATCTTGAAATGTTCCGCGATTTCCTTATTGGCGTAGCCGGCCACCACCGCCGAAATAATCTCCAGTTCACGGGGAGTAAGGCCGTATCGTTTCTGTCGTGACGCGGCTGCGGTCGAATCCAGCAATCCTCGCAGGTATTGCACCAGGTTGGAAACGCTCTCGCGCCCCACCCAATATTCGCCATTCATGACAGCGTGAATGGCCTTCAACAAAATCTGAGTCGCGGAATCCTTAAGTACAACGCCGCGTGCACCCAACTGGAGAGCTTCGACGATCTGTTCTTTTTCTGCCGCGGCGGTAAGAAGGATGACGCGCGCGGTTATCGATTGTTCACTGAGTTCGCGCAGCGCCTCCAGACCCGGGCGCCGTGGCATAGCCAGATCGAGCAGCAGTATTTCCGGCCGAAGCTGTCGCACCAGCGTCACTGCCTCGACTCCGTCCTGCGCCTCGCCAACGACTTTGAATCCGCGCTCGGCCTCAAGCAACCGCTTCAAGCCATCCCGAAAAATCGGATGGTCATCGGCAATGAGGATTCTTATTGCTTGTGATTTCGCGGCGCTATCCATGGCTTACCGGTTGCGGCTGTCCCACGCGAACTTCTACTCGCGCTCCGCGGCCAGGCTTTGATTCTATCGTGAGTTCCCCCTGAATCAACCGGACGCGTTCCCGAATCACCGCCGGGGCGCGGCTGGAGAGGTCGAGCTCTGATTGCGAAACCCGCCCGTCAAATGGGAAACCGGAGCCATCGTCTTCCACTATGAGTTCCCAGTTGCCTTGCGAATGCAGCAAGTGGACTACAACCTGTTTCGCGCCGCTGTGCTTGCGGACATTTACCAGCGCTTCTTGAGTAATGCGTGCAAGTTCGCGGCATACCGGCTGAGGCAGCAATATTTCCTCATCGTCCATGAGTAAACTGGCGCTGATTCCGGTTTCACGCTGGAACCGCTGCACGGTGTCGCGCAGGAACCCCGGCAGCTTATGCCCATCAATATCAACCGACTTCACCTGCTGCATCAGCTCGCGAAGCTTTGCGACCTCTTCGCGCAGCAACATCTGAATGCGCTCGAGCTCGTCACCGACTGGTTGCGCAATGGAGTGGCTGCGCCGCAGCACGTCCACTTGCATTTCAACCCCAATTAGGGATTGCACCGCGCCGTCATGCAGTTCGCGCCCTAGTCGCGCCCGTTCCAGGGCCCCGGCGCGTTTGCGTAGCCGCCGCAAAAGGTAGAGGTTATACACCGCAGGGCCGATCTGCTTCACCAGATCTTCCAAAAAACGCAATTCCTCTGCCGTGCTTGAAATCAGCTCTGGCTCCAGAATAAAAATTCTTCCGGAGAGCTCCGGCCCTAATGAAAACGAAATTGCCAGCAGGCGATGGAACGCATGTACCTCGGCAAAATGCCGCAGAAATGAGTTATCCACGCTCTCCTTGAGAGTGCCGTCGGCATCAAGTCCCAGACTTGAAAATTCCTGACCGCCAGTTCCTGTTCCGCTCTGCGCGTAGCAACTTGTGACAGTAGTATTCCCCAGATAAATTCCCGCGCCCGCTGCACCCGGTTCTAGCCAGTTCAGGACCGGAAAGTCCCTCTTGAGGTGCACCACCCCAACTGACATGCGTCCCGTGCCGCCTTCGCGCGAAGCGATCAGCGCCCTTGGAGCCCGGTACAAGCGCAAGATTTCGCCGACAATATCGGACAACGTACCCGCGAGTCCCGCCTCCATGTTCACCATGCCCAGCATTCTCGCGGCCTCATCTTTCTCTGCCCGCAATTTCTTCTGTTGCTCCGCGAGATATCCCAAAAGCAAACCCATCACTGCCAGATAAACTGAGCGCATGAAAAGCCGCTTCGGTTCGAACTCAAGTACGTCGGCATTGACCAGGGGCAGGCGGTGATGCGTCAGCCAGACGTTGATGGGATGAATCGCACCCAGGTGCAGCGCCAGGCTCTCCAGCCATAAAAGCGAAATCGCCAAAATCGACGTCATCACCGTTTCCCAAACGCCCCAGCGATATGCAGCCGCCGCCAGAACGAACAGGAAGAACAAAAAGAATGAGTTGCTCTGGCTGGTGGTCATCAGGCAAATCACGGCAGGCCAGATGATGTCGGCAGCATGCACCAGCATCCGAAATGATGGCGTTGATTGCTGGCGTGATCGCAGCAGGAAGATAATTGCCGTTCCCTGGCTTATATAAAACGTCAGCAGCGCATAAACCCAGACCGAGCGCACTTCTCCGGGGTCAACCCAAATCGCGATTAGCGCTGACATCGCAAGGAACACTCTTGCCGTAGCCAGCCAGCGCTCGGTGCGGCGAACTTCTTCCGGAGTGATCGAGCGGGTGCTCCGCCACAATGCTCGCGGCCGCAACCGCCTGAACCAGGCTTTAACAACGGAATCCACGTGATCTCTCGCAATGGATATTATTGGCACTTAAGGACTTGGGCAAGCAGAACCTTGGGCCCAGGAGCCTGTCTCATCCCTCTTTCACTTTCCCAGGGAGTATTACTGTAGTAATCATTGGTTCCAGCTCACATCAATCTAGAATGAGCCACATGTCCGCGCGGTCCAAAGTCTGGGCTTGGGTGCTGGTGTGTCTCGTGGTGGCGCAGATCGCCGTATCTCTTTCTCTGCGCACGCCCGGATTCATGCTGGCCGCGTTTAGTGACGGTATTCAATGCGCTCTGCTATTTTGCGCCGCCCTGTCTTGCCTTCCCCATATTTTCAGGACCACACGACGGGTTCGCCTGTTCTGGTTTCTGATGGGCTTCGGCCTGACTTCATGGCTGATCTATCAATCTCTTTGGACTTACATTGAAGTCGTCCAGCGCCGGGACGTGCCGGACCTGTTTGCCGGCGACGTCATCATCTTTCTGCATTTTGTCCCCATGATGGCAGCTTTGGCTTTCCAGCCGAACGTGCAGCAGGACGATCGCGAGCTTCGCCTCGGCTCACTCGATTTCGCGCTTCTTCTTCTGTGGTGGATTTATGTGTACGTGTACAGCGTTATGGCCTGGCAGTACGTGTATCCCGACAGCGCTGCTTACGGTCGCAATTTGAATTTCGCTTATCTGGTAGAGAAGTTCGCTTTTCTCGGCGCCTTGGCCCTGGTGTGGATACGCAGCTCCGGCCGGTGGAGAACGATTTATGCGCACTGGTTCGGTGCCAGCCTGCTGTACTCGTTGAGTTCTTTCGCCGCTACTTGGGCCCTTTATCTCTCCCACGGGACATATTATTCAGGCAGCCTGTATGATCTGCCGCTGGTCGCTTCCATGGCATGGATGGCGGTGCCCGGACTGCTGGCAATGCGTCTCCCAAAAGAGCAGGCCGCGACGCAAAGACCATCGGAACGCGGACTTTGGACCGCGCGCTTAGGCATGGCCGCAGTATTCTCGCTTCCTATATTCGCCTGGATTTCCTTTTTCGACACCCAGGTCCCGGGCTCTGTCCGCGGCTTCCGCATTCTTCTGACTCTAGGTGCGATGGTCCTGATGGGCGGCCTGGTGTTTTTGAAGCAGCATCTGCTTGATATCGAGTTAATCCGGCTGTTGCGCACATCCCGCAAATCGCTTGAAGACTTGCAGTTGCTGCAGACACAACTGGTGCAGTCGGAAAAGCTGGCATCGTTGGGCCAACTTGTTGGCGGTGCCGCACATGAACTCAATAACCCGCTGACTGCGATGCTTGGCTACTCCGAGTTGCTCGGAAGTACTGAACTCAGCAACGACCAGCGCGCACTCACCGACAAAATTTCGTTGCAGGCGCGGCGAATTCGTACGCTCGTCGCCAGCCTGCTCAGTTTCGCCAAGCAGGCGCCGGCTGCGAAGTCAGATTTGGACGTCAACGTAGTGGTGCAAACGGCGTTGAAACTGTGTCAACCGCAGATGCAAGCGGCGCACGTGCAGTCATCGCTCAACATGGGAGAGTCACTGCCCAGAGTGCGCGGAGACTCCAACCAACTGCTTCAGGTGTTCTCCCACATTATTAATAACGCGGCCCACGCCATGTCAGATCGCGAAGGCGGCACTCTGATGGTGAGCACCCGAAACAATGCGGGGGGCATTATTGTAGAGTTTTCCGACGATGGTCCCGGCATGTCCGACCCGGCAAAGGTTTTCGATCCCTTCTATACCACCCGCCCCGTGGGGCAGGGAACCGGTCTTGGCTTGAGCATGTGCTACGGGATTATCGAAGGCCACGGTGGCAAAATCAGTTGCCGCAATCGCCGCGAAGGCGGCGCCACCTTCCTGATTGAACTGCCGCCATCCGCATCTGTGGCCCCAGACAAAGCTCAGGCCCATGCCCACGCCGCTAAATTGTAGTTTCCAGCGTGCGCTTAAGCTGTCCGCAGGCTGCGTAAATATCCCGGCCTCTGGGACGGCGAATAAACGTCGGTATTCCGGCACGAATAAGAATCGCCTGAAAGTCTTTAACGCGTTTCTCTTCCGGCGTTTTGTATTCAATTCCCGGGCCGGGATTCAGAGCGATTAAATTGATTTTGGCTTTGACTCCACGCACCAGTTCCGCCACTTCCCGCGCCTCCTGATCGGAATCATTTACACCCCGCAGCAGCACGTATTCGAACGTGATTTTCTCGCGGTTGCGCAACGGAAATTCCTGCGCCGCGGTGATCAGTTTCTTCAGGTCCCATTTGCGATTGATCGGCATCAGCCGCGACCGCAACTCATCATTGCCGGCGCTGAGTGAAATGGCCAGCTTCGGACGCACCTTCTCGGCCCCAAGATCTTCAATGCGCGGAACAATGCCGGCCGTCGAAACCGTCATTCTCGTTTCCGGAATGCCCACCCCCTCCACCAGCAAACGCACAGCCTTAATGAAATTTTCGTAATTCAGGAACGGTTCCCCCATTCCCATAAAAACCAGGTTCACGCGCTCCAGTGGAGGAGAAACCTCCTGATCTTTCAGTACCGCGACCACTTGGCCAACAATCTCCCCCGCACTCAAATTCCGCTTCACACCCAGTAGCGCAGTCAGGCAGAATTGGCAATTCACTGCGCAGCCCACCTGACTCGAAACGCAAATGGTGGCGCGCTTCCATTCGCGCCCAGTCTGTTTAAGCACCTCGATGCCGGCTTCGCTTCCATCGCCGGCCTCGCCTTCGTCACCTTCCGGCATCCAGACGGTTTCAATTGTCTCTGTGTCCTGTAGTCTCATCAGGTACCGCACAGTGCCGTCCTTCGAAATAAACTTTTGCGCGACCTGCTGGGATCCCATCGCGAAGCCCTGTTCCGCGATCCACTCTCTGAACTGCTGCGGCAAAGTCGAAATGTCATCCACCGAATCCGTCCTTTGCCCGTATAAGCCTTCGAATAGCTGCCGCGCCCTGTAAGCCGGTTCTCCCGCCTCGTCCACGAGATGGCTAAGCTCTTGAATATCCAGCCCTAAAAGAGTTTTGTCCGAAGGAGACTTCATGGCATCTAAAACGCTTGGCCGATTAGTTCCTCAATTCTAGAGGAAATTGAATGTACAAAATACCGGCTGCTGCATAACCCTCGATTTTTGTTTTGTTTAAGCGCCCTCGCGGTGGTGGCAAGAAAGTGTCAGAATAAGACAATGGACGAAGATCGAAATATTCGGCGTGAGGTCTTGCCCAACGGTCTCAGCGTCATCACCGAAGAGATGCAGCACATTCGCTCCGTCTCTATCGGCATTTGGGTGAAAACCGGCTCACGCGACGAAGACAAAGAAACCAACGGCATCTCGCATTTCGTAGAGCACATGGTTTTCAAAGGCACGCAGCACCGCTCAGCGGAAGAGATTGCGCGCCAGGTGGATTCTATCGGCGGCAACATTGACGCCTTCACCGCCAAAGAGTGCGTCAGCTTCAGCATCAAGGTCCTGAACGAACATCTCCCTATCGCGATGGATGTTCTAAGTGATCTCGTCCTCAATCCGGTCTTCGACGATCAGGACATCGCCCGCGAGCGCGGCGTCATTCTCGAAGAAATCAAGATGGACGAGGACAATCCCGACTACCTCGTGCACGAAATCTTTACCCAGAATTTCTGGAAGGACCATCCGCTCGGCCGACCCATCCTCGGCACTCGCGACACCGTTAAGCGCTTCGAACGCGCCCCGGTCTTCGATTTCTACACCCAGCGCTTCTCCCCAGCCAATGTGATCATCACCGCTGCGGGATATCTGAAGCACGAGCAGTTTGTCGATCTGGTAAAAAAATATTTTGCCGGGATGAAGCCGGTCAGCAATGGCTTCCACAGCGCTCCGCCGAAAATTATTCCTCGCATCGTTCTACGCAACAAGAAATCGCTCGAGCAGGTGCAGATCTGTGTCGGCGTGCCTTCCTATCCCATCACCCACGAGCGCCGGCATTCTTCTTACATTTTGAATACGCTGCTCGGCGGCGGCATGAGTTCGCGCCTGTTTCAGAATATTCGCGAGCGCCAGGGACTCGCCTACGCCATCTATAGCGATCTGAATCCCTATCGCGACACCGGCTGTCTCTCCGTCTACGCCGGCACATCAAAAGCCTCGGCTACGAAAGTTGTCGAGTCCATCGTTTCCGAGTTCCGCAAGCTGAAGACTGAAATCGTTTCACCTGAGGAATTGCGTCGCGCCAAAGATCAGCTTAAAGGCAGCTTGATGCTCTCTCTCGAATCCTCAACCGCCCGCATGTCGAACCTTGCCCGCCAGGAAATGTACTTCGACCACTTCTACGGACTTGACGAACTCATCGCCAAAATCGAAGCTGTAACCGCCGAAGAGCTTCAGGAACTCGCTAACACCTTCTTCCAGACGGACAGCGTTGCCGTTACCATTTTGGGAAACCTGAACGGGCTTCGCCTCACCCGGGAGCAGTTAGCCTGCTGAGAAAGACGCTGGTTGGAAGATAAATCGGGAACTCCGGCAACGTTGTAGTCCAATATCAATGTTTTCAGCTGGTTACGAATATGCTTCCCATTCCTGCTTTGGTTGCCAACCCTTTACAAACCCCATTACCGAAGGCCTAAAATTTCGCCCCTGCTTCTGTCACCTTGCCGGTTTCGCTCCGACACGCGACCATTCTCCTAGCACCGAGTACGATCCGGACCTTCGGGATTCGTTCGACTACGGTCCAACGGACCCCGGCTGTAACCCACGCCGGTATGAGGACGGAGTTGGTGCGATCTCAATACTTAAGGGGAGAATGATGAGAAAACTTATCGGCGTTGCTGTTTTGGCCTGCATGACTTCCATGCTGGCTATGGCCGGCGAAGCGCCTAAGCCTGAAGTTTACGGTGGTTATCAGTTCACCAGCACCGACGGTGGCTGGCATGCCAGCGGCTGGAACGGTGCTGCGAGCTTGAATATCTGGAAGAATGTTGGCGCGACCGGTGACTTCAGCGGCGTGTATTCCTCCGGCCAGAACCTTTACACCTACACCTTTGGGCCCGTGGTTTCGTTGCCCAAGCATGGAGTTACGCCTTACGCCCACGCATTGTTTGGTGGTGCGCACGCCGGAGCTTACGGTTTTGGCGATAGCGGCATGGCCATGATGTTCGGCGGTGGCGTGGATATTGGAAGCCGCAAGTTCGCGCTTCGTGCGATCCAGGTTGACTGGATGACGCTGCGCTTCAACGGTTTCACTGACAAGAACAACGTCCGCGTAAACACCGGGGTCATCTACCGGTTCTAGTTCGGACCTGAACTGCAGAAGGCGGCCCATGTGGCCGCCTTTGTTTTTTTCCCAAGATTGATTGCAGCAGTGGCGCGGGTGCCCTCGCCCGCGAAGATTCCGTCCCCTACTTCTCCGTCTCGACCCCCTCATC
>Ga0157373_10004680_pt1 | contig 10287 bp, 14 predicted proteins | sample C65metaG_FD_113460 | JGI IMG/M metagenome (GOLD analysis project Ga0157373, IMG submission 113460) | Corn rhizosphere microbial communities from Kellogg Biological Station, Michigan, USA - C6-5 metaG | ecosystem: Host-associated > Plants > Roots > Rhizosphere > Soil | place: USA: Michigan...
CCAGACGTGCTCGGGAGCCTGCAGAAGACCATCATGACGCAGGCCGGCCACGACGCTGCGACCCTGGGTGACTACGACCAAGCGAATCAGCACCTGTTCGCCATCGGGGGCGCGAAGCAGCTGTCCCGCATCGATGAGCAGAATCTGATGCAGAACCAATACGTCACCGGTGGCGGTGGTCTCTCCACGACCGACCAAGGGCGTGCGAACATCCGGCGGAACGACGCATCTGCGGCCTCCAGCTACGCCAGCGCCGACAACTCGCGCGCCTCTGCAGCTCGCACACGTCAGGCAATGAGTCTGGACCGTGCGGACGTGCTGGGTGGGGGCGGCAAGGCGGCCAGCAAAGCGCCGAGCGGTTACCGCTGGACCGCAAATGGATCGTTGGAGGCAATCCCAGGTGGCCCGGCTGACAAGGGGACTCTGGGCGGCATGGGCGTAGGAAAGCTCACGGAAGGGCAGGGCAAGGATATCGTCTACTACAGCCGTGGCCGCGATTCCAACGAACTGCTGACGAAGAACGGCAACAGCCTCCTGATGACAGAGGGCGCACAGGGTGCTCGCGGCATTGTCGATTCCGCGTTGCAGAGCCTGCCGTTGCTGGGCGATAGCGGGGTGGTGAATAGCCTTCTTTCTCCAGAGAGAAAGCAGGCGAAGCAGGCGGCAGCTGAGTTCCTGTCCGCAATTCTGCGAAAGGACACCGGCGCGGCAATCACCCAGCAGGAGTTCGACATCTACGGGCCGATGTACCTGCCAATGCCTGGCGATGATCGCAGGACCTTGGAGCAGAAGTCGCTGGCTCGGGAAGGCGCCCTTGAATCCATCAAGGCTGGCCTCGGTAGTGCGCAGGCAGCCATCCCTGCGCCTCGTGGATCGTCGCGCCTGCAAGGGCAGACGCTTGGCGATTCTACGACCCTTGGCACTCCGCCCCCGAGGCTCCCACCTGCGTCTGCGGCAGCAGGCGTGCAGCGTGCTCGCAATCCCGCAACCGGCCAAGTGCTGGTCCTTCGCAATGGCCAGTGGGTACCCGAATAATGGCGACTCCTCCACTTCCCCCGGGCTTCGTTCTCGAACCCGCTGCTCCCGCCCCGCTAGCGCGTGGCCAGCGCGCCGTCGGCAACATCGACCTGAACAACCGGCCAGTTGTGCAGAATCCGGATGGCTCGATTTCGACTGTTCGTTCGATTTCCGCAAACTTCGATGGTCAGGAAGTGCTGATCCCGACGGTTTCTGATGACGGGCGGATCCTCAGCGACGACGACGCAATCGCCGAGTACCAGCGAACCGGTCGCAACCTCGGCATCTTCGATACTCCGGAGAACGCGACTGCATATGCCGAAAGCCTGCACAACCAGCAGGCCGACCGGTATGCACCTCCGCCGCCTCCCCCTGGCTTCGTGGTTGAAGGCCAGCCGACGCTGGGAGAATCTCCCCTCCGCCATGCAGACGGCCGTTTGACCGAGGCCGGCTGGCAGGCCGAGCGCGACGCACTGGCTGCTTCGCGGCAAAAGGAGATTGAGGGCACGAGCTTCTGGGACAACCTCGCCGCCGGCTACGGCCGCTCGCTCCCGAATCTCTACCAGGGCGCCAAGCAGGCCTACGTCGACTCTGTTGCTGGCCTGTCCGGCACCGCCGCGAATGTGCTTGGCGACCTGGGTGGGCAGGCTCTTGGCGATGCCCGGCGCGGCGTTGCGTCCTACATGGGCGATCTGTCCAAGGAGCTGCGGCAGGAAACGAATCAGGAGCGTCGGGATAGCCAGGCGCTGACCGATTCGTGGGGTGGCAAGGTCGGTGGGTTTGCTGGCGACATCGTGAACACTCTTCCTCTCGGGACGCTAGGTGTTGCAGGGAAGGGCTCCAGCCTAGTTGCCGGAGCCGGGCAAGCTGCGCTTGGTGGAGCGGTGCAGGGCGGGCTGCAGCCCGTTGCCAAGGAAGGTGAGCGACTAGACAACACAGTCCTCGGCGGCGTGCTTGGCGGCGGCCTTTCCGCGCTCGGCCGCGGTGCAATGACGATGGGCGAGAACGTGATGCCGCAGAACGTCACCGCGCGCGCGCTGAACTTCTTCAACGATCGGGCCAATGCCAAGCCGTTCGCGGCGGACGGTGAGGCACTGGCGCAGCGAACCGGAATTGACCTGACGCCAGGCATGGTAAGCGGCAGTAAGTCGCAGACAGCTGTGGAAAACATGGCTCGGCAGAGCGTGTTCAGCGCTGACACCGCATTCCAGGCGGATGAGCGGATCGCCAACCAGGCCATCGCCAACGTCAACCGCATCATGGATCGGATCTCGCCCAACAGCGCGTCTCCGCAAGGAATTGGCCAGCGGGTGCAGGAGTCCGTCGACCAAGCGGTGCAGCGGGTTGTCGACCGCAGGGAGGAGGTCGCCAAGCAGCAGTACGGGGCTATCCGTCGGATGGTTGGCGATGCGCCAGTGGTTGACTATGCCCGCACCCGGCAGGTGCTTCAGGACATTATCGCGGAGAACACCGATGTACTCGGCGCGGATCCTCGACGCGTCCGGATGCAGGCTCAGCGGATGTTGGACGAGCTCAGCGGCAAGGATGGTTTCAGCCTTGACTCTGCCCGGAAGTCCCGCAGTTCATACGGTGCCGCCGCGCGTGGGCAGGCGAACCTGCTCAACAACGTGGACCGCAACGTCAACAAGGCTTTCGCAAAGCGGATGTACGCGGCGATGAGCACTGACATCGAATCGGCTGGGCAGAAGTTGGACGAGGCCGCAGGCTTTGGCCAGAACGGTGTCGTGCCAGCGGGGTCCAATGTCATGCCCCCGAGCGAGATGCTGAAGGCCGCCAACGACGAATACCGCAACCACACGGATCTGCTGCGTAAGATCGAGCAGAGCCCGCTGCGCCGGCTGCTGGGCGACAAGATCGATGTCGATGGCTTCACGAGCTACTCGCTGCCGCCTGAAACTGTTGTGCAGCGCATTGACGCGATGAAGCCATCCGAACTTGCCCAGGTCCGCTACTTCATGGAGAAAAACGAGCCCGAAGTGTGGGGTCAGTACAAGCGCATGATCGTGGAGGACGCGCTGGCAGCCGCTGAGACCGCCCCGGCATCAGCAGGCGCGAACCATATCCCGTTCAATGCCGGGGGCTTCATCCGTGCCTTGGGTGGTGACAAGGTGGACAAGATCGAGAAGCTGAAAGCAACCTTCGACCCGTCCGAAATGGCGGAGATCATGGACGCGCTGCAGGCTGCTCGCCGGATGGGCGACAAGTTCGGCGCGAACTTCAGCGGGACCGGTCCCTATGCTGAGGTGGTCCAGGCATCGAACGGCTTCGTGGATGCCTTCAAAAACGCCAGCCTTCGGGCCGCTGCGGGCACCGCGGCACCGATTGCTGGGTTCAACAAGGTGGCCCGGATGATGGTTGATTCCAACGGGCGCCGGGCGCTGATCGAGTTGTCGCGGTTGCCGCCAGGGTCGCGCAAGGCCAATGACCTGGCTGCCTATCTTGCGGCTACGGGGACGGTGGGCAGCGATGAACCGCTGGACATTGAGATCGTAGGCGGTCGCCGAGAAGGCGCGCCGCCGGATCAGTAGAGGTTGACCACCAGGACATAGCCAAGGATGGCTAGGGCCATGGCGATGCTGGTCGGGATGATCGGTTTGATGCGAGTGTGGAGCTTGAACCAGCCTGCGATGGGAAGAACTACCGCGAGCGCAACGCAGGCAATCAAGCACGCCAGCGCTAGGCCGCCGACCGCACTTGCAACCAGCTTCCAACTGAATCCGTAGTCCTTGATTCGGACAGCGAGGAAAACCGGCATCGAAATGCACATGCCGGTGCAGATGTACCTCGCCAGACGCTTGAACTCAGACCGCACATACCGCCCGACGGTCATCGGCGGGGGCAGGGCACGTTGAGGAGTGTTCACTTTTTACCCTCTAAATTGGCGCGCGAGTCTTGCCCGCGCGGGATTCCGGCGAAGCCGCGGACGATCCAGCCGACTGCTGTGACCCCAAACCAGAAAACCAAAAGTGTCCCGGCCAGCCCTACGAAGATATCTCTCCATTCCTTTCGGCGCTTTACTTCGAACTGATTGTCCAGCTTCTGGCCTTCGTCTGCAGGCAGTACGAAGTTCCTTTCAATACGCTCTTTGTACTGCGCTACGGCCTCTGAGCCGGCATAGGCCCAGCTGGGTTTCCCGTTGGTGCCGGGAGGTAGAGGGATGAAGCCTTGCGTCGTCCCGTCATCCATGGTGAGCTGATCCGCCATCAAGCAGACATTGACCCACACATTTCTGGACTTGGGCGTTGTCGTCTCGAAATACACTTCTGCTGATCCTTGCTCGCGGCAGCCCGCCCCAGCAGAGACTAAGGGGGCGCTCGGCCGGTAGATACGGTAATTAGCTGTTACGTATGGGTCTGAGCTGAGAGCAAGCCAGATGGCTACTACAACCGCCAGGGCGGACAGCAGCAAGGAAATGCGACGCGCACCCTCGAAAACATTGATCTTCACGCGAGATCCCTTCCGTGGAGGAGGTTGGTTTTCAGTTAATCCAGACAGGCCGGATGGTAGCACCGGCCGCGAGGGCGGCCAGCTCAGTGGCATGAACTGTCAGAAGTTCAGCTCGTCAGGCTGGGATCAATCTGATCACTAACGATCCAAATCCCCAGAGCAGCGTCCCGAAGAAGACCATCCCGCAACCCCAAATTTCGTCCAGCTCGACAGGATTGACCCTGGCCTTCATTTCCTCCTCGCTCACCTGGTCGACAAAACCAAAGGCCCCTCTCAAAGTCCAGTACTTTTGGGCCAGAGACAACGGATTGCCGTGGGCGTCGACCCTATGGAAAATCGCGCTGTTCTTGATGCCCAGGAGGAAGCCTCCAAGCGTGAAGAACGCGCCGGAAGCTGCAAACAGGCCGGAGGCGCTTTCCCGTTGGTAAAGTTCAATCGCCAGAAGTGCTGCTGTTAGGGCGGAGCAGATCCCGAGGGATCGCCAGCGGTTAAATGCGCTCCAGCGTAACGCGGCGATGGTCGTTGTTTTAATGCTCATGACTTTCCATTTAGAGCCCGGCCAATCCAGGGCCCAGCGCATCCTAGCACCGTCCGTTGAAGCCCCGGCCCAGCCCGGCAGCATGGCCCCAACACACACGGGGGCGGCGGTATGGCGCAAATCACAGCACAGGAGGCCGGCGGCCAGAACGTCGTGGCGTTCTTGGACATGCTGGCCTGGTCCGAGGGGACCGACAACGGGCGCCAGCCCACGAAGAACCACGGGTATGACGTGCTGGTTGGCGGTGGCCTGTTCGCCGACCTCAGCAAGCACCCGGCCAAACTGGTCCGTCTGAACCCGAAGCTGGCATCCACCGCGGCGGGCCGGTACCAGTTCCTGTCGCGGACGTGGGGCGTGCTGCAGAAGCAGCTGGGCCTGCCCAACTTCGGTCCGCTGAGCCAGGACAAGGCCTGCATCGAGTTGGTCCGTGGGCGTCGCGCGCTCGACGCGGTGAAGGCCGGCCAGTTTGATCGTGCCGTGGCGCTCTGTTCCAAGGAGTGGGCCAGCCTGCCGGGCGCCGGCTACGGCCAGCACGAGCAGAGCCTGGAAAAGCTCCGCTCGGTCTTCCAGAAGGCGGGTGGCAAGGTAGGCGGGGCCGCATGACCATGGAAGCCCAGCCGAGCCAGGACGGCCGAATCCGCATTTCCCTCGGGCCGGTCGAAAAGTGGATCGTTGGCGCCTTTGCCAGCTTCACGATCGCCGGCGGCATCTGGCTGGTCGGCTCCATGCAGGCCGTACTCACCCAGCAGCAGGTCACGAACCAGCAGATGACCACGGTCCAGCAGCAGCTGCAGACCATCAACACGCAGCTGGCGGACGTGCCGGCGCTGAAGCTCGAGCTGGCCAAGCAGGCCGTGCAGGTTGAGCAGAACAAGCAGGACATCCGCGAGCTGAAGCAGCTCAGGGGGCTGAAGTGAAGCTGCAGCTGATCGACAACTGGCGCAAGGCCTGGAAACTGGCATCAGTGTGGGTGTTCGGCCTGATCACCTTGTTCCCGGACATCTACGACGCGATCGCGGCGATGGGCTGGATGGACGAGCTGCCCGACCCGGCGAAGTGGAGCATCCGTGCGCTCGGTGCGATGGGCGTCATCGCCCGCGTGCTGGCCCGGAGAAAGCCGCCATGCTGATCCCTGACCCGATCCGCCCGTATGTAGGCCTGATCCGCGTTGCACTGTGGGTGGCGCTGGCCGGCGGCCTGTTCGTCGCGGGCTGCAACCACGGCACGGATCGGCAGGCCGAAAAGAACCAGGTCGGGCTGGTCGCCGCCGCCAAGCAGACGGACGCCGCCCGTGCTGAGGCTGCGGAGAACCTGCGCGCGGCCAACGCCTGCGGCCAGCTGCTGCAGGATGTGAACCGCCAGACCCAGGCATCGATCGATGAGGCGGCCCGACAGAAGGCGGCAGCCACGGCAGCAGCCGACCGAGCCCAAGCGGCAGCGGCGGAGAGCCAGCGCCGAGCCAGTGCCGCCGAGAAAGCGCTGCAGGCCGCCAAGACCCAGCCCGGATGCCGGGCGCAACTGGAGCAGCCACTGTGCGATGCCATTCCTTTGCTCTGATCGCCTCGCTGCTGCTGGCTGCCTGTGCGCACAAACCCGAGAAGCCGGCTATGCCGGAGAAGGTCTACGTGACCGTGGAGAAGCTGGTACCGGTCGATGACCGGCTGACGCAGCCGTGCCAAGCTACACGCGCGACCTCGCGCACGGTCGAGGCGGTGGTCAGCGCCTACAACGCCAACCTGCTCGCCCTGCAGGACTGCAACACGCGCATGGGCGAGATTCGCGCGCTGGGGCGGTAATGGCCAAGCGTCGCGTCCCGCTCCACCAGAACCCCCGCGGCTTCGTTGAAGTCGAGGACGGCGCGACGCGCGGTGCGCAGCTTGGCCGGGATCTGCTGGACGAGAATGGCCGCCTCCTGACGCGCGAGAGCCTGGGCGGCGGCAGCAACACCGGCGGCCCGAACAGCATCGCCTCTACGATCTGGCGGCTGATCCGCGAAGTGCCGCTGAACATCCAGAAGCTCGCGGCGCTGGCCACATCCGGCTTCGCCGTGCGGCGCAGTGATGGCGAATGGGCGACCCGGACGCTGCAGCAGGGCGCAGGGATCACGATCAGCAATCCGGCCGGTGAGGCCGGGGACCCCGTAATCAGCCTGGCCGACGTGCCCGACAGCGGAACCGGCGTCCTGTTGGCCACCACCTTCGACGCCAAGGGCAGGAAGACCGGCAGCCGGCCGGCCACGATCACCGGCACCGCCACCCAGATCAACGTCGCCAACGGAACGGCAGCAGCAGGGCTGCCCACGCTGTCGCTTGCTGCCGAGGTGCTGACCTCGCTTGGGAAGGCCGACACCGCTGTGCAGGAGGTCCGCCCAGGCACGAACGTGACGGTAGACAACACAGATCCGCGTCGGCCCATCGTTTCGGCGGTGGGCGGCGGCGGCTTCGTCCCCTACAACATTCCTGACGGCCAGTCCTTCTACGTTCCGGTCGACCAGCAAGCCCTTTTTACCCTTCCCATCAACCTCGGCGTCGGGTCCAGCATCAGTCTGGACGGGGCGCTGGTGGAGGTTTCGTAATGCTGACCATGTTCAAGCGGCTGGCATCGCTGGTCCCAACTCCTGCCGCCAGCAAAGTGACGCTGTTCGTCAGCGACACCGGAATTCCGTCCTACAAGGACGAAGCGGGCCTTGTCACGCCGATGAGCGGCCAGCCAATTCCTGCCGGGTACATCGATGGGCTAAAAATGGAGTATGTCGCAGCAGGGCAGATGCGGTTTACGAGTGGCTCTGCCTACATCCCTTCGCTTGGGCGTGTGTTGACGCTTCCGTCTGCGCTCACCAAGACGCTGACGCTGGCGGCGAATACCTGGTATCACAATTTCCTGTACAGCAACGCAGGAACTACGGACGTTGAGACGGTCACAACCCTGCCGGACACGCCATACAGCGGCACCGCCCGCGCCAAGACCGGCGACACATCGCGGCGGTACATCGGCAGCTTCAGGACCAATGCTTCAGGCGCCATCTTCAAGTTCATGCAATCTGGGGTGTCGGTTGCCTATCTGGAGGACACCAACGCTGCGCCGTTCCTGGTCCTGTCCGCTGGCACCGCCACGACCACAACCAGCGTCAGCGCTGCAAACGTCGCCCCGGTGACTGCCACGTCGATCAAAGGGACGATCCTGAACGCGGCGACAAACGCTGCGTATGTGCGCATCTCCAACAGCGACGGCCCGAGTGCGTCGGCTGGCTACATCACCTTGTCCTCGCCGAACGGCGTAACGGTGACCGACATCCCGCTCAATTCCTCCCAGGCCTACACCTACGCATACGACGTAGCCCCAACGGGCGCAACCTACCACCGCGTGTTTGGCTATAGCTACGAGAGGTGACCATGTACGCGATCACTGAGGCTGGATATCGGACGGTGGACGAGGACATGCCTCTTGCGCCCGGTGAAACCCGGGTTGAAGAGTTGCCAGCGGCGCTGCTCACGCGGATCCGTGCCGATCAAATGAAGTTCGAGCGCAGCCAACGTCTGCGAACGACTGACTGGACCCAGATGGACGATGCGCCGCTGTCAGCGGCCAAGAAGCTGGAGTGGGGCGTCTATCGCAAGCTGCTGCGGGACCTGCCGTCAGTCGTTGGTTTCCCCAATGTCCCGTGGCCGCAGCCACCCGCAAATACCGACGGCGCTGCAGATGGTGTGCCTGGACAATCGGAGCCGGTGACGGCGTAACGCCGCACGTCTTAGGCCACCTGCTGCAGCAGATCCTCGCGGTTGTTCCGCGGCGTGTTCACCGCGCGGCTGACGCGGTAGGCCTCCATGGCCGGGGTCTCGCTGGACAGCAGCATGGCCATGGCGTCGTCGGGGCTGGCGGCCATCCACTCGTCGATCTGGCCGGCCTGCAGCCACACGGGCATACGGTCGTGGATGTCGGCCGATACGCCGCTGCTGTCGCCGGTGATGATGGTGAAGGTGCCGAGGTTGCCGTCGGGCAGGAGCGGGCTGGTGTCATCCCACAGCCCGGCGGCGAGCAGCGGCCCGGTGGCGTGGATGAACCACGGGTCTTTCTTGCCGTCCTCGGGACTGACCGACCACTCGTAGTAGCCGGCCATCGGGATCACGCAGCGGCGCTTCTTGAAGGCTGACCGGAACGCGGGCTTGGTGGCCACCGTCTCGATGCGGGCATTGATGGTCGATCCCTGCAAGCCCTTGGCCTTCGCCCAGAACGGCAGCAGTCCCCACGCCAGCCGGGTGACCTGCCGGCCTTCGCCGCGGTCCAGGATGATCGATGCGCGCTGCGTCGGCGCCAGGTTGTAACTGGGCTGGATCTCGGCCAAGCCGGGGGCAAGGTCAGCTAGGCCGGGCTGACCGAAGTCGACAACGGGAAGCTGGACGAATCGGCCGCACATGGCCGGAGCGTAGCCTGTGCGGCCGTGCCCGGCGCGTGATCCCGAACGGTTCAGCCGGTGAACGATCCCTTGTCGCAGCCTTTGCGACCGACGGCCGTATCCTTCCGGCCATGCAGTCCTCCCACGGCTTCCGCTCCGCCCCGATTCCCTCTGGCTGGGTCCAGACGGGCGAGCGCTGGGCGCTTTGGTACAACGGGCGGGAGACGGCCAGCATCACTCCTGATGGCCGCCCTGGGGTCCGTCTGTGGATGGAAGGTCAGAAGTTCTGGCACGTGAAGGAAGTACGCGCGGCCAACGTCCGGCAGGCGAAGCGATACGCCGAGCGCTGGTGCGCCGCCAGGCTCCACCCGCACCTGCCGCTCCGGGAAGCGGTGGTCCTGCTGACGGACAACACCCCCATCCAGCCGCCGCCACCGATGCCTGGGTTGCCGCCGACCCGCGAGCAGCTGCAGCAGGCCCGGCGCCTGGCCGAGGCGGGCACAACGGAGCTGGAGCGGGTCAAGGAAGCGCTCGAGCCAATCCGTCCGCCGTCGGCGACGAAGCCCAGGGCGAGAGACCCGCAGAAGGCGCGGGTGAGGGCGGCGCTGCAGCAGCTGCGGCGCGGGGTTTGATGCACCCTATCCACTCGTAAGTGATTGATCCTATTGCGCACGAACCGGCACATCTGGCGGCGGAAAAACGGGGGCATATTCCTTGCAGATCAACCGCTTGGGCCTATCTGGCGCCATGCCTGGGGGGCAGAGGGTCGTCGGTTCGAATCCGGCCGTCCCGACCACTGTGATGAAACAGACAAGCCTGCGCAGCGATGCGTGGGCTTTTTTGTTGCAGCGTTGTATCCTGCGCGCACTCG
>Ga0157373_10004684_pt1 | contig 10283 bp, 7 predicted proteins | sample C65metaG_FD_113460 | JGI IMG/M metagenome (GOLD analysis project Ga0157373, IMG submission 113460) | Corn rhizosphere microbial communities from Kellogg Biological Station, Michigan, USA - C6-5 metaG | ecosystem: Host-associated > Plants > Roots > Rhizosphere > Soil | place: USA: Michigan...
ACTTTTAACACGACCTTTACACCCATTGCTTTTCAACCGGGAAGTCCGAATATCATCTATGCCATTTCCAACGTGAACCGCGATAAGGCGGCCCTGGTGGAAGTGGATTGCCATACCGGAAAGGAATTGAAGGTGCTGTTTGGCAGCGATACTTTAAATGTGACTGATGCTACCTATTCCCGAAAAAAAAGCAGGCTTTCGTTTGCTGTTTATGAAACCTGGAAGAAGGAAAAGCATTTTCTTGATGAAAGCGTGAGGGAGATTTATGAGGTGCTTGACAGTCTGTTGCCAAAGACAGAAACAAGGATCCTGGACCGCGACCAGGCCGAGAATGTGTTTGTCGTCAGAACATTTACCGACCGGAATCCTGGCTCCTATTACCTGTATTATGCCGACGAGCGCAAGCTCAAGAAGTTAAGGGATTTTAACCCTGCTATTCATGAGGAGGAGATGTGTGAGATGAAGCCTGTCAGTTTTCCATCCAGGGATGGGCTGACCATCCATGGCTACCTGACACTGCCGAACGGGATCAGTACCGAGGGACTGCCTGTAGTCGTATTGCCACATGATGGCCCCGTGGACCGTACCCTTTGGGGATACAATGCTGAGGTGCAGTTCCTGGCGAATCGCGGGTATGCGGTATTCCAGGTGAATTACCGAGGATCTTCCGGTTACGGAAAGAAATTTGCCGCTGCCGGATATAAACAATGGGGATGTAAGATCCAGCATGATATCATTGACGGTGTCAAATGGCTCATTGACCAAGGCATTGCTGATCCCAAACGGATAGGTATCTATGGTTCCGGTTTCGGGGGCAATGTAGCCTTAAATGGCGCCTGTCAGAATAAAGGAACCTTCGTTTGTGCCGCTTCCAATTCGGGTATCATCAATTTATTTACCTACCTGAAGTCGATTCCGCCCTACTCGAAGAGTACCCTGCAGATGTATTATGAGATCATTGGCGACCCATTGGCTGATGCAGACCAGATGCGTTGGGCATCGCCGTTATTTCAGGCCGACAAGATCAACATTCCAGTATTCCTGGCACAAAATACCAAGGATCAGAATACCAGTGCGGCGGAGCATCTTCAGCTGATCAGAAACCTGAAAAAAAGAGAAATGAATGTGACCTATCTTGAGCACGACGGCATCAGTTATCCTTCAAAGAATCAGGAGAGCCGACGGAAGTTTTATGCTGCTCTTGAACAATTTTTAGAAGTTAACCTGAAAAATAGGTAAATTGTCCACACATGATTTCAGAAAAGATAACAGGTTACCGTAAGAACTTCTTGCTCATCATTACCTTCATCATACTGATGTCTGTACTGTTCGTGCTTTCCCTATTCCTGGCTTATAATTTTAGTAAGAAGTTCATCGAGAATGAGTTTGTCTCGGAAAAAGTGAACGTCCTTGAGCGAAGCATCAAACCTTACAACGATTTCTTTCAGAAGAAACTTCCGGAAGTTTCCTACTATAATGGTTACCTAGACTCTACCACGGCATCTAATTTTGTGGATACCCTATTGCTGGAGTATCCTTTTGTATCCAAGGTCATTTTCTACGACTCAGAGGTACGGAACATCCCCGTGAGTGACGGTCTGAATACCGGCCGGTTTTCATTCGGTCCGAAGGATATCTATCAGTTTGGAAGTCTCGTACCCCTGGACTCGGTGAAACTCTTTTCACGTGATGATACCAGGAGGTTTATTGTGGGTGATGATTTTAACGCCCTGGCTTTGAAGCTCGCCTCCTACATAGAAAGTCTCGATACCAGTCGCGTGCCCAGTCAGGATGAGCTGTTCAGCAATTTCAGCAATGTACGCTCCAACAAGATCACCTACCTCAATATACCCAGGATTGAGGACATCAAAATGTATAAAAAGATGTTGCGGAGCACGCTTAGTCCGCAGCCGGTCTATCAGCAGGACATGCTGTCTTTTCATCTGGACCCCTATAAGATCAAGATCATCAATACAAGGCCTAAGCTGTATCAATACATTAAGATCGAGCCTCTTACCTATGACCCTATAGATACCACGGCAACTTATCTGAGCACGGAGATCACCTTGCCAGGGCCCTTTTCGGACTTTAAGCTGTACTTTATGTCCTCCAAGTCTTTCGTAGATAAGGAAATCCGGAATTACTTTCTGCCCATTGCGATGGGCATCCTGGTATTCTATGCCATTGTGGTGCTAGTGGCTTTTCTGATATACAGAAACCTCAACATCAACCAAAAGATGTTTAAGCTGCAGTATGATTTCGTGAATAACCTCACCCATGAATTCAAGACGCCCGTGAGCGTCATCAAGATTGCGGGAAATAACATCAAAAGCGCTACTATGCTGACGGATAAGGAACTGCTGCTTTATGGCAAAATCCTTGATGAAGAAGCAGATAAGCTCAACGGGCTGATGAACAAGCTGCTGGCTTTCACGCAGATTGAAAATAAGGCAATTGTCCTTAACAGGGATGAAATCTATATTGAAGACTTTATTGAGAGTACTGTGGAATCACATAAACTGAAACATCCTGATTTTGAGTTTACTTATGAGGTTTCCGGATTCACGACTTTTGTCACCGATCCGGTATTGCTTGGCAGTCTTTTTGATAACCTCGCGGAGAATGCCTATAAATATTCCCCTGCTGAGCGCAAGCGTCTTCACATCAGTGCCAGATTGATCAAGGGCAAAGTGGTATTCAGGTTTACCGATCAGGGTATAGGAATTCCCTCTTCGGAGATCAATAACATCTTCAAGAAGTTCTTTAGGATACAGAACCAGTACAACCAGAATGGGAGCGTGGGACTGGGCCTGGCCTTCTGCAAGGAGCTGGTCAACTTCATGAAGGGCGAGATCAGCGTGCGCAGCCGTGAGAATAAAGGAACAGAATTTAAAATTGTACTACCATATAATGATTAAAATATGTCTAAGGAAATTAAAATATTAATAGTCGAGGACGATGAAAATTTACGCTTTTTAGTCGTACATCGTTTAAAAGCAGAAGGGTATCAGGTACTGGAGGCGGGAGATGGTGAAGTTGCCGGTCAGGTGATCATGTCTGAAAAGCCGGATATTGTGCTGCTGGACTGGATGTTGCCGGGCAAGCAGGGCTCTGAAGTCTGTGAAGAGGTGAGGAAACAGGGGTTTGAAAACCTGATCATCATGATGACGGCAAAGGCGCAGGATGTAGATAAGATTGATGCCTATAACTTTGGGGTGTCTGACTACGTAACAAAACCATTCAATATGGATGTGCTGGTGGCAATGCTGGAAAGCAAGGTGAAGTTTCTGCTGAACAATGACCGTTCTGAGGTACATCGTTTTGGAGATATGGAGCATCATCCGAACATCCACACGCTGTTCCGTAACGATAAAAAAATAGAGCTGACCATTCTGGAGAACAGGATCCTGCTGTACTTTTTGAGAAATCCGAATAAGGTAATCAACAGGGACGCCCTGATGCTGGAAGTATGGGGATACAATTCGGACGTCAATACACGGACACTGGACATGCACATTGTCCGTCTGCGTAAAAAGATTGAGGCCAATCCGGACAATCCACAGCTGTTACAGACGGTACGTGGTATTGGCTACAGGTTTAATCCTTCATAACTTCCAAAAGGGTGGTGTCATGCAGCGAGGCTAACTGCCAGTAGCAGAAAATACTGGAGCAGCATGGTGCCATCCAAAAATAGCAGATAATAGTATTCATTTCTTTTCCTGTTGGCATTGATGATCAACCATGCTGTTACAAACAGGGAAATGGTAAGGGCAACAATGCTTAGGTCAAAACCTTTGTTGAACAGGAGCATCAGCAGCAGGTACAGCAATAGCAGCAGCAGGGCAAACAGATAGGCTTTCTTTTCTCCTACTAACGCAGGAATGGTTTTAAGAGCATGGTGCTTGTCACGTGCGATGTCATGCAGATCAAAAGGGATGGTAATGGCAATGATGAAGAGGAACCTTTTTGCGGCCAGAAGGAGTGTTTCCCCTGCAGAGATGCTGATGGCATAGTTTTTCTCCAGCTCAACAATGGGGAGGAGCACACAACTGATGCACCATACCGTAACGATAATAAATATACGCAGTCCCGGGATGTTTTTCAATCCGATTTTCTGATCCCCGATAAGGAGAAAAGGTACATTGTAGCCGATGGCGATGACGGCTGTGAACACAAGTAAGACCTGCGCTTCGATGCTGAGGTAGAGGAGGCCCAGGGGAATCATACAAAGCACACAGATCAACGTAATGGAGATCATCATCCGGTGATGCTCAGCTACCCACCTCATGCTTAAAAAGGGCGATGCTGCCAATGTTTTAGGATTGGTGACCAGCATGCCGAAATTGTAGATGGCCAGCGTGCCGAAGAAGATGACGGCAAGTACATATTTATCCGGTCGCGAATCCAGCAGCTGATAAGTGACCAGGCCCTGTGCAACAGCGCAAATGGCGATGAACAGGTTACTGAACAGGATAAAATCAAGAATCGAAAGCAATACTTTTTTTACCATGGCTGGTTTGATTTCCGCGTGTATCAGGCACGCTTCAATTCAAATATCGTGATTTCCGGTAATATTCCAACCCTTCCCGGATAGCCCAGGAATCCGTAGCCGACATTCACATATAGCTGTTGCTGCTGTTCGCGGTATAGTCCCGCCCATTCCTTATAAATGTACTGTACAGGGCTCCATTGGAATTCTTCCGTGCGTACCCCGAATTGCATTCCATGCGTATGACCACTGAACATGGCATCAATCTGCGGATATTTGGGAAGCACTTCTTCACGCCAGTGTGATGGATCATGAGACAGCAGTAATTTTACCGGGAGGTCATCTGTATCTTTGGTTGCCAGGTCCATGCGTCCATATTTCGGGAAGCGTCCTGTACCCCAGTTTTCAATGCCAAGAATACCGATCTCTTCCCCATCAATCTTTAGACGTCGGTGTTCGTTCATGAGCAGGTCCCAGCCCATACGCTGGTGCGTTTTGATCACCTCCTGTAAGTTGCCTGCCTTCTCGGCAGAAGGGTTTCTGCCGAAATGGTAGTCGCCATAGTCGTGGTTACCGAGTACCGAATATACCCCCAGAGGAGCTTTCACTTTGGCAAAGATGTCCTGGTAATCGCGCATCTCGCTGGCCATGTCATTCACCAGGTCACCGGTAAAGAAGATCACATCAGGTTTTTCAGCAAGCAACATGTCCACGCCTCCGCGAACCGCTTTCTGGTTGTAGAAGCTTCCGGAGTGTATGTCTGATATCTGACCCAGGGTCATCCCTTCGAATGCCTTGGGGAGGTTTGGAAGTACCAGCGTTTTTCTTTTGATTTTATAATCATAAGCGCCGCTTACAATTCCCCAGGATAAGGAGCTGAGTGGAATGGCTGCCGTAATTAGACCTGCCTTGATGATGAATTCAGATCTGCTGATGGAACCCACTGGCGCTTTGCTGTTTTCTGCAGCAGCAGGAGCGTCCGGTTTTTTTCTTTTTACAGATCGAAATGTGAAGAGCAGCAGTCGTCTGAGGTCATCGATCAGCAGGAAAGGCAGCATCACCAGCTTGCAGGCCAGTGTCATAAAGAAGGCTACGAGGATCACCGATTTGAGGCTCAGGAATACATTGGCATAAAAAGCAGCGAATACACTAATGACCAGTAGAATGGTATAGGACCACCAGGCTACCGTAAACAATTTTCTTGTCCTGGGTGTCCATTTTTTAAAAACGCTGAGTATCGCCCGATAACAATAGTAGTCGAACGCCAAAAGAAAAACGGAGATGATGATAAAAAGGGTCAGTCGACTCATTTAATTGAAATTGATGATCATGGATAAAAACAAGGGCTAGCGGAAATCGTCATCATCGTCATCAATACCACTATTGAAGAGGCTGTCAAACATATCCGAGAAGCCAAAGCCACTATCCAGATATTTCTTGTTGAGCTGTGAGTATTCCGCGAGGCCATGCAGCACAAACTCCATCATGAGTAAGGTCTGGTTGGCGCTGAGTTTAGGATGGAACTGTTTTACCAATTCCGGGAGTCCTGTTACCTGCGAAAGCTCCTTTTTATATTTTGGCAGTGTCAGGCGGTCGGAGATGTCGAGTGTATTTCCTTCCACAAACCATTCTGTGATGCTGTTGTAAGGGTTGACCGCTTTGCTTTTTTTCGCTTTTTCCGGATCCGGGAAGTACCGGCTGAAGAGCGTCTTTATGGCTTTTCCAATAAGCGTATTGGCGACTTTTGCAGGACCTTCCAGTTCCCCTTCATAGACCAGTTCGATTTTTCCTGTTACTGCCGGGATGATGCCTACCAGGTCGGCCAGGCGCACAAAGGTGCTTTTCTCCCCATTGATGAGCATCCTGCGTTCAGCAGTACTGATCATGTTTTCATAAGCTGAGATGGTTAGCCTTGCCGAGACACCTGATTTCTGGTCAATAAACTCACTCTGGCGCGCTTCAAAGGCAACCTGCTCAATCAGGTCCTTTACCAGCCCATCGACTTCGATGGCATCTTTCTGTGCCTGGGTAGTGCGTGCTTCCTGGAAGGTGATCTTACGGGAGATGGCAATTGTTTTCGGGTAGTGTGTAAGGATCTGGCTTTCAATCCTGTCTTTTAGGGGGGTAACGATGGATCCACGGTTTGTATAATCCTCAGGGTTTGCCGTGAACACAAATTGTACATCCAGCGGTAGGCGCAGTTTAACGCCGCGGATCTGGATGTCCTTTTCCTGTAACATATTGAATAGGGCTACCTGGATCCTTGCCTGCAAGTCAGGAAGCTCATTGATTACGAATATGCTCCGGTGTGCTCTGGGGATCAGGCCGAAGTGGATCACCCGCTCGTCATTGTAGGTTAGTTTAAGTGTTGCCGCTTTTATGGGATCCACATCACCGATGAGGTCGGCCACGGTAACATCCGGAGTAGCCAGTTTCTCTGTATAACGTTCAGAGCGGTGCTGCCAGCTGATGGGTGTTTCATCACCATGTATGGAGATTTCGTGGTGTGCGTACCAGGAGATCGGGTTCAGGGGATCGTCGAAAATTTCGCTTCCACTGACATAAGGGATGTATTCATCCAGTAAGTTGACCATCAATCTGGCGATGCGGGTTTTTGCCTGACCGCGAAGGCCCAGCAATAGTATGTTGTGCCTTGAAAGGATGGCTGTCTGCAGTTCAGGGATTACCGTTTCGTCATAACCCAGGATGCCTTCAAATCCGGCCTCATGGTCCTGGAGCTGCCGGATCAGGTTTTTCCGCAATTCATCTTTTACTGTTTGTGACTTATAGTTGGCGGCCTTCAACTGGCCAAGTGTTTTTATATTAATGTGATCCATATTTTGAGTGTAGGGCAATGTTGAGGTAATGGTAGCTAGCTTAACGTACTGTTTTTCTTCTGTTTTTTATATAATCTTCAAAGATGTATTCTCCGAGGCCTGTAAGCGAGCTGTAGAAGGCCCTGCCCCCATTAATTTGTGTGAATTCACGCACAAACTGCTGCAGGTAGGGGTCCTGTGCGATCATGAAAGTCGTGATGGGGATATTGAGCCTTTTGCATTGGGCGGCCATGTTGAGTGTTTTATTGATGACTTTCCTGTCCAGCCCCATGCTGTTTTTGTAGTATTTTCCATTTTCCTTCAGGCAGGTAGGCTTGCCGTCGGTAATCATAAAAATCTGCTTGTTGTGGGTTTTACGTCTTCTCAATAAATCAGCTGCAAGCTCAAGGCCAGCGAAAGTATTGGTATGGTACGGACCTACCTGCAGGTAAGGAAGGTCTTTGACGGTAATGGGCCATGCATCATTACCGAAGACAACGATGTCCAGTGTATCTTTAGGGTAGCGTGTTTTGATCAGTTCGGCAAGGGCCATAGCCACCTTCTTTGCGGGGGTGATCCGATCTTCACCATAGAGAATCATGGAGTGCGAGATGTCGATCATAAGGACGGTTGAAGTGAGCGTTTTGTAATCTTTCTCTTCCACCTCAAGATCACGCTCTGTCAGGGTGAAGTTGCCGATGCCATGGTTGATTTGTGCGTTGTGTATGGAGGCGGTCATGTCGATTTGGTCGAGGCTGTCCCCAAAGGAATATTCCCTTCTGTCGGCATTTTTCTCCTCCCCAATCCCTGAAAGGTTGCTATTATGGTTTCCTTTTCCGGCTTTCTTGAGCTGTCCGAAGATTTCCTCGAGGGCCGATTGGCGGATGGTCTGCTCCGTTTTGGCGGTGATGTTCATGTCGCCATTTGCAGGGTTCTCCTTGAGGTAACCTTTATTTTTAAGGTCCTCGATGAAGTCGCCCATACCATAGTCGTTATTGGTGAACTTGTATTTCTTGTCCAGCTCATTCATCCAGGCGAGTGCTTCACCTGCATCTCCGGCTGTATAGTTCAGCAGCTGGGTGAACAGCTTGAGCAGCTCATCGAAGCCTCCTTTTGGAAGGTCATCTGGCTGGAAATTAGAAAAATGGAAACCTCTCATATCATCAGTATAACGGATTACCGAAGATAAAAGTTTGAGGTATCAGTAATGTTATCCACTTGTAAAATAAAGGCCTGTCGAAAAGCAGTTGCATTACTGCATGGCCTGCTGTTCTGACATTACTTTGGACTTCCCTTGGCGAGGGCCCGTTCGGCACGTTTAATGGCCAGTTTCTCACGCCATAACGCATAAGGTGCCTTGAATACCATCTTCAGCACACTGTCCAGTCCGCCTTTCAGGGCAAGGTTTGCGACACTCTGCACCTTTCTGCTGATGGAAGCATCCCAGGCACGGAGGGTAAGCGAGAAGGATCCGTCCAGGTATTTCATCCAGTGCCACATACCTGTAGGCATAAAAAGCGTATCCCCATGTTCAAGGAAGACTTCATACCCTTCTACACCCTTCAGGGCCGGGAATTTCTCAAAATCAGGATTGGCAACATCATAATCTTCCAGGGCATAGGTGGCATTGGGGATGCAGTACAACCGGTCTTTCCATTTGTTGTCAAAAAGAATGATGTGTTTTCTACCTCCGAAGTGGGTATGAAAAAGATGAGGCAGGTCGATGTCGTAGTGCAGGAAGGTCACGGAGTTTGAGCCGCCAAAAAACATGGCAGGCATGCTCTCCAGAAAACCTCCCATCAGGTCTTTCGGCAGGGTGATGTCCTTAATCAGGTCAGGGACATGTTTGAAAAGATTAAAGAAAAATATGCGGAGTTCCGTTGGTTCTCTTTTGATAAGGTCGAGGTAGTCGCCGAACTTCATGTTTGCCACAGAGGCATTGATGGGCTTTGAGGGGTCGGCCTTAGAATTGTCCATCAGGCTCACATTGATATCGCCAGCAATTGATTTGAGGTAGTCCGTTGTCCATTTTTCCCTGGCTGGCCATGACTTTGTCAGCCCTTTGATGATCAGGGGACGTCTTTTGTCCAGGTAATTTTTTTTAAAATCAGCGGGACTAATGCTCTCTACGGTATCTACCGGCTTTAATATAAAGCTCATAATGATGGGATAAGAGGACAAAAGTGTAAATTAAAATTTAAACTTATCCTCCATCGCAAAATTATTTTCTGAACTCAGGATTAAACTGGATTTAACGTGGCTCCTGTTTACGGAAAGCTTTGTTTGCTCTTCTGACGGCAAGTTTTTCCTTCCAGGCCATGTAGCTGTCCCTGAAGTTGTGTTTCATGAAGTCATCGAATTTACGCTGGATGGTCAGGTTGTAAAGGCTTTTGGCCTTCACAGCCCATGATTTATCCCATGCGCGCAGGCTGATGGAGAAAGAGCCATCCAGATATTTCATCCAGTGCCAGTATCCTGTTGGCATGAATAGCGTATCCCCATGTTCCAGGAATGCTTCTACGCCTTTCACACCTTTCAGTGCAGGAAATTTCTCAAAATCAGGTTGTTCCACATCATAGTCTTCCAGTGCATAAGTAGCATACGGGATCTGGTACAGGCGTTCTTTCCATTTGTTCTCAAAGAGGATGACGTGTTTGCGGCCATTGAAGTGGGTATGGAAGATGTGGGCGAGGTCAATGTCGTAGTGCAGAAAGGTGACAGAGCCCTTTCCTCCAAAGAACATGTTCGGGTAGCTATCCAGGAAACCGCCCATCAGGTCTTTTGGAGCACGATAATCTTCCAGTAGCTTCGGGGCATGTTTGATCGGGTCGAAGAGAAATATGCGAAGGTCGGTAGGTGTATTCCTGATCAGCTCAACATACTCTGAAAACTTCATTTCTGCGGCAGAAGCATTGATCGGCTTCGAGGGGTCTGCCTTTGAGCTGTCGTACAGCGGCACTGTTTTATCTCCCACAACT
>Ga0157373_10004686_pt1 | contig 10283 bp, 11 predicted proteins | sample C65metaG_FD_113460 | JGI IMG/M metagenome (GOLD analysis project Ga0157373, IMG submission 113460) | Corn rhizosphere microbial communities from Kellogg Biological Station, Michigan, USA - C6-5 metaG | ecosystem: Host-associated > Plants > Roots > Rhizosphere > Soil | place: USA: Michigan...
AACGTTGCCTCTGCGTCAGTCTTTAAAGTTTTCCAATACGCTAAAGCCTTATCCCATGCTTCACCTTTAGGGGCTTTTTCTTTTCCTTTAATGTAGGTAAATGTTGTCTCATCGGGTGCAATCATGCCACCACGTGCGCCCATTTCAATACTCATGTTACAAACCGTCATCCTTCCTTCCATACTCATATTCTCAAATACGTCTCCGGCAAATTCAACAAAATAACCTGTGGCACCCGCCGCCGTTAGTTTGGAAATGATATAGAGAACAACATCTTTTGGCGAGATAGCCTTACCCAGTTTACCATTTACATTGATGCGCATTTTTTTGGGCTTCGGCTGCATAATACATTGTGATGACAGCACCATCTCTACCTCTGATGTTCCAATTCCAAACGCAATACAACCAAATGCGCCGTGGGTTGATGTATGAGAATCACCGCAAACGATCGTCATGCCTGGTAAGGTAATTCCATTCTCAGGCCCGATAATATGTACAATACCGTTCTTGGGATTACCTAACCCCCAATGGGAAATGCCATATTTGGCTGAATTTACTTCTAATGCTTTCAATTGAATCGCAGAAAGCGCATCTTTAACCGGCAAATGTTGATTAATAGTCGGCGTGTTATGATCGGCGGTGGCAAATGTTTTTTCGGGGAACATTACTTTTAATCCACGGCTTTCCAGGCCCAGGAATGCAACAGGGCTGGTAACTTCATGAATAAAATGACGGTCGATAAAAAGAACATCCGGACCATCTTCAATTTTGCGAACCACGTGTGAATCCCATACCTTGTCGAACAATGTACTTGGCATATTTTTTTGTATTTTTTTATTGGAGTGCAAAATTCCTAAAATATATGGACATTGCAGCGTTTTAAATCGTTTTTTATTTGGTAAAATGATAAAAAGTCTATCAATCTATTAAGATTTTATTACATGAATTGGATTTAAAATAAGATAATAAACCAATCTGTCAGCAGCCGATGTAACCTGTCTCTATTCAACCTCAACTTTAATTTACTTGCAAAATACTTTACTTCTTATCTTTCTACCATGATTACCAAAGCAACTTTACTCAACGAACTCACGAATCAGACTTATGTAGTCCTTCGCCCGTCGAAGATTGCCGGGATTGGAGTGTTTGCCTTGCGGCCGATTCCCAAAGGATGCAGGGATATGTTTAGCCAACCCAATCCCGACGACGAGTGGATAACCATTTCTAAAGAAGAAGTTCACGATTTGCCAGCTCATGCCAGGTTATTAGTAGAAAATTATTGCCTCTTCGACACCGATCAATACTACGTCCCGGCAAAAGGATTTAAGGTGCTTGACGTATCCTTATTCCTAAATCATTCCGACACACCCAATATCATTTCTATTGACGACGGCAATTATTTTGAAACACTGTGTGACATAGCCGAAGGCGAAGAATTACTGATTGACTATGGAACAATCGTAAACGAAGACTAATCAAAATAATTTAAAGACCTGCGGACAACATTAGTAATTTTTTTTGGACAGAATAACTCACAATTTTCCTTCGGCATATAATCGCCGCAACTCTTTTTTATTAAATTTTCCTACACTCGTTTTTGGTATCTCTTTTATAAATACCAGTTTTTCAGGCAACTGGTATTTAGCAAATGATGGCGCCAGAAAATTATTCAGTTCTTCAATCGACAATGGATCTCTCGGTTCTTTCAAAACAACTACAGCCAATGGTCTTTCCGTCCATAGCGGATCAGGAATAGCAATTACCGAGGCTTCCTTTACTTTAGGATGAGCCATGATGGCCACTTCAAGCGCTACACTTGATATCCATTCGCCACCACTTTTTATCAGATCTTTGGCGCGGTCTGTAATTTGCATGTAGCCTTCACCGTTAATCACACCAACATCCCCGGTTTTAAACCAGCCATCATCAGTAAAATTCTCACGGTTGTTTGATTTGAAATAAGAGTCAATAACCCATGGGCCCCTTATTTCAATTTCTCCCGCGGTGATCCCATCACATGGAGCAATCACACCGCTTTCCAAAACTGATCTTATCTCAATACCGGGAACCTGCTGTCCCTGCATGGCACGTATTTTTATTTTCTCAACGCCCGGAAGCGAATCATGTTGAGGTTGAAGCCTGCTCACCGTTCCAAAAGGCGATGTTTCGGTCATTCCCCAAGCATGCACAACTCTTATTCCAAAATCTTTCTCATAATTTTCTATCAGGCTTGGCGGGGCTGACGCTCCTCCAACCATAATTTCCTTCAACGGAAAAGAAGCAGGCGGATTGCTTTTCAATGCCGCATATATTCCCGGCCATATGGTTGGAACTCCATTTGCTTTATTAACCTATACTTTTTGAATAATGACAATAAAAGGAACCGGTTGAAGATGGGACGACGGCATTATCAAAACTTCTCCAGCGAGGATAGCGGCAAAGGGAATACCCCAGGCCATAACATGGAACTGGGGAACACCTACCAATACCCTATCGTGAAATGATATTTCTGCACAATTCGGTAACGAGATAACCAATGCATGCAAATAAGTTGACCTGTGAGAATATAAAACACCTTTAGGCAATCCGGTAGTCCCACTTGTATAACACATTCCACAGGCATCTTCTTCTTCTACCCGCACCCACGCTTCATCGTCGGGACCATCTGCAGTCAATTCTTCATAGTCTATACAGTTATTGAGACTGGAAGTAAATCCTTTTGGGGCATTCAGTATGATAAAAGCTTCTACGGTTGGCAGCAACGGAGCAACGGGCTCAATTGCAGGCACCAACGAGGCATCAATAAAAATAAACCGGTCTTCAGCATTATTAATAATGAATTCTGTTTGCGAATGCGAAAGCCTTATGTTAATGGTGTGGCAAATGGCACCACTTCCCGGTATTCCATAATATAACTCCATATGTTGATAATGATTCCAGGCAAATGTTCCTATGATGTCGCCTTTTTTTACGCCAAGTTTGTTTATCAATGCATGCATTAATTTTTTACTCCGCTTATATAAATCTGTATAAGTATAACTATGCCGCGTTTTATCCGGCAAAATACTTATGATGTCTTTTTTTGGAAAAACCCGGTACCCATGATCAAGAATTGATGGTACCGTTAACGGGTAATTCATCATTAAACCTTCCATCGTAAATTAATTTTAAAGAAACAATCGTGTGAGGCAGATGGATAAATGTACTGGTTTTTGACTTGCAAAAATGAAATTTAAGACACCAGTTAGACGCGCCTTTTCGGAAAGTGGGAAAGTTATTGGTATGATATAGGAAATGTCATTGATTGTAAAAAACGTCCCGCCATTAAATCCTTTATGAAATACAAAGAGATGTTTGCGATTGCCACTACATAAATGGTTCAGAACTATTCTTTACAATTTAGAACGCGGCTTTAGTTTTTGATCCTTAATAAAATTTCATTTCTAAGTAAATCAAAGTCATGCCAATTCATCGATTTTTTGGGGAATACAAAAGTTTCATCACCATAAAGGCTAATCGCTTTATCGTCAATTACAACCTTTTTAAAATCTTTCCATCGCATAATCGTAATGTCAGTGTCGCGTTTTAAAGTAAGTGTGTTTTCTGATAAAGTAAGTTTTCTCGAAATAAATTTTGCCTGTTCATCTAAAAAATCCCTGATTGATCTTTCCCACTTCAACTCGGGAGCCATTTTCTTTATCAATTGATTAAGGACGAGTACAAATATTACCGTGGTGATGGTAAAAATACCCCACGACTTATTAGACATAGTAGAATAAATAAGTGATGCTAAAGAAAGGATGCCGAAAATCAAAGAAAGCATAAATTGCTTTTTAATCAATTTGGAAAATAGCATATTATTTTCCCTGTTCTTAAAATATACTTCTTCGAAATCGGCCTTATTAAAATTCAGGTTTATTTCAGTTGTGTTCATAGTTTAATCATTTAAATGTTTTAAACGAATAATTCAAAGAATCATTGTTTAATAAACCTGGCATCTTTTCAAACTTTCTTTCCTGTATCCAAAAAAATAATCATAAAATAAATTTTGGAATATCAGCAGATACATTTATTTTTATTCACATTTTTTCCACAGAGCTTTATGCGTCGCAACCAGCTCTAAACTCCTTTGAAATCTGACTGCTAATTCAGAAGACTTCTTGTGTATCCTATAAGACGGCTATAGACTAAATTAATTACCTCAACTAAAAGAAAAGCTATGTTCTTAAAAATCAGGCAAAGATTTTTCCTTAATGACCTCGTAATTGAAATTCAGGAACCCCAAAAGTCGAGTTTTAAAGCGTTATTAAGGGACCATAATGGAAACATTTGCAGATCCGTTGAAATGAAGACTGAAACAAATCAATCTCTTTATAAATGGAACGGACTGAATGAACTGCCCTATGGAGTTTATACCTGCGAAATTTTGGAGGGAATCCAGGAAATGACAATGCAATTGGTTAAACGAATATAATGCAGCAAGCCTGCGATTATAAGTATTGGGAGGAGCACAAAGTCATTAAATTAAATTAAGTTATTTCATACACTCCTCATACTCTATCTATACTTCATCTATGCTTCATCCATACAGCATCCATATTCTGTCTCACCTTGTCTTTTTCGAAGTAATCTCAACTTAATGACATTCAGCGACAGTGCCTTTATCGTTGAATGGAAAGAGTAATTTTCGCAAACTCTGCTGTAATCAAATGCCTGACTCGCATTCAAGAATGAAATGAGGACTAAAATTATTGAACAGTTATAGATACATCACACGACTCCCCACCAATCGGCGAAGGCCCAATAATAAAAGGCGTATATGTAAAGGTTCCCGAAGACAAAGGTGTACCGCTGCCTTTGAGGGCAACGGAATATTGACCTGCAGTAGGAAAATTTCCGATTGCTGAAAATACCACCCCATTGATCCTGGCCGTGGATATGGCGTAGTTGCCGGGGAGCGTAGCATAAGGTGTTATAGTAATTGTATTGCTGCTGTTTAATGCAACGCCTGCAGTGTAAGTTCCCTGTATAGATTGTGGTGCACAAACCAATCCGGTTGGGGCAGTACCCGATTGCAAAACATAGGTAGCAAGCGGCTCTGCACATTGCACCGGGAGGTTGAAACTGCAATGTGACGAATCTGAATTTAAATTAAAAAACAGCAATCCGGGATCGCCTGGCATACCAACGCCTTTTAAAACAACTGTCTGCGGGCCGGCAGAATTGAAATGTCCGGACGCAGAGAAACTAATGCCATTAATCGTATCTGTTCTAATAATGTAGTCTCCCGGCGTGTTTACAATTACTTCGATAGTTATAGAATTAGTTGCTTTTACCTCGGAACCGGCTGCAAAAACACCCTCAATTTTCGGGTTCGAGCAATCGTTGGGATAACCGGAGAGTACATAGCTTGCCGGTGCCTGCTTCAATACATTCAATGTAAAATAACAACCATTAGTACCGGGAATTTTAATTGTAAATGTGCCGGCAGAAGCAGGCGTGCCACTACACTGAAGTGTAACAACCTGGGTACCTGTAGTGGCAAAATTGCCCGATGCGGAAAATGAAATTCCATCAGTTGGAATTGTAAAAATAGTATAATTGCCTACGGATGTTACCTGGACTGTAACCTGCAAAGTATTGGTGTTTCCTGTGGGTGCACCTACAATATAATATCCAGAAAGTACTACCGGAGCACAAACGGCCGGCGAACCTTCTATGATATAGCTGGCCTGTGGCCCGCCTTCGTAGCTATATTCTTTCTGGCACGACGCAAACAGGACCAAGGCAAAGAGATAAACAAATGGGTAGTATTTGTGAACTAACTTTTTCATAACTGTGCACAATTTAAATTAAGATAAGAGTAAAATAAAATTATTCACACAAGAGAACAATTTTATCCATCAAATAGCTTCCCTACGCCATAATTAACTGTTACACCAATTTAAGTAATTCCTGCTTATAGAAAATAAATTGAATAAGGCACAATTGCAGCATTACTTACAACTGCGACGTATTATCTTCAGCACAATTCGATGTTTTGCGTTAGTTAACATTATCAGTAATATTGACCTGTGCAATGGGTTGCCGAATTTTTATAAATCCTATTTTTGATCAGAAGTTAGCTCGCATAATTTTTCTATCTTGCTTGCCAAAAATCAGTATCATGGCAACAGATCCCAAAAAAAACTATCCCCTTCCAAAGTTCCATTTCGAAGTAGATTGGGGTGGAACCCGTATAGGATTTACAGAGATTTCAGGACTGGATTTTGAAACTGAAGTGATTGAGTACAGGGAAGGGTCTTATAAAAGTTACAATAAAACAAAACAACCAGGCTTAACCAAGTACAGTAACATAACACTGAAGAGGGGGGTGTTTTTCGGCGATTTCGAATTCTACCAACTTTGGAAAAAAACTACTCTATTCCAGGAGGGTGCCGCTCAGTTCCGCCGTGATGTTGCTATTAAGTTACTGGATGAAGAGCATAAACCTATAATAACCTGGATAGCAGCAAATGCATGGCCGTGCAAAGTGCAATATGGTTCTCTAAATGCGGGTGAGAATGAAATACTTATTGAAACAATGGAACTTGTGCATGAAGGATTAACTATTATTGAAGCCGCAAAATAACGCCATGTACCCACCGTCAAGTTTTAATTTTCGTATAGAATTCAAAGGGCTGGATGATCCCAATATGGTGGACACTCATTTTCAATCCATCAGTGGGCTGGAGGCAATCATTGAAACAAATTCTGTAAACCAAAGCGATAATATCGTAGGCTCTACATTGATATTGAGGCGTGCAGCCAAAAATCTACAATCATCTGCGTTGAATCGTTGGCTTTTTTCTCATTTCAATAAAAATAAAAATGTCGCAGAATTGCCCGAGGCTACCATCGAATTGTTGGACGAGACCAATTCGCCTTACATGGCATGGACTATAAAAAATATTTTCCCAAAAAGTTGGAAACTCAGCGAATTAAATGCTGAAAAAAGTGAAGTGCTGATAGAAACTATCGAACTTTCTTATAAGACCATTCTTTTTCCCCAAATGACATAGTCCGTTCATGGAGACAAAATATCTTCTGATGTGCAGCCGTGATCGGAAGATTTGCTTACTTACAAGACGGCATAGCGTTCGTTGTGTTACATTTTTCAAAATCATTGCAAAACAACTGAAATAAATAGAATCACAAAACGTTAGCTAATTTCGACATCTGCTTATTTTATTCCAATGAAAAAATTATTATTTGTTTCTTTTTTCGTACCCATAATATCATCTGCACAGAATTTTTATTTCTCCGGGCGGCTGGGTGTTGCCAATTATGAAGGTGATTTGAAAGCAAAGACCGTCTCACTTTCGCAGGCAAAATTAATGGGATCCTTAGGTGCGCAATACGACTTATCTGAACATCTCTCTTTGAGAAGTTATCTAACCCTTACTTCACTGCATGCTGATGATAAAAAAGGAACGCCTGCCATGCAGCGAAGAAACCTGAATTTTAGTTCAAAGATCGCCGACTGGGAATTGACCGGCCAGTATAATTTCCTTAGTCTTAACGACCATTGGTGGACGCCTTATATATCCGCCGGTATAGGCGTATATCATTTCAATCCTTATACGAAAGACACCAGTGGCAAGAAATATTTTCTGCAACCACTCAATACGGAAGGCGAAGGCTTTACCGCAGGTGTAAAAAATTATAAGCTTACCCAATTCAGTGTTCCTATCGGAATAGGAGCCTCGTATTCAATTAACGAAGACATGCGAATAGGGCTTGAATTTGGTTATCGCAAAATCTTTACCGATTATCTTGACGATGTAAGCAATAAGTATATAGACGAGGCTACTCTCCTTAATGCAAAAGGAGCAAAAGCAGTTGAACTCGCCTATCGTGGCAATGAAGTCCAGGCCGGGCCGTATCCCGCAGCCGGCATCGGTCGCGGCAACCCGAATAATAAGGATGGCTATTATTACATAGCGATAACTTACACCGTCCGTTATTTTTTCGACAAGTACAAACAGATCGCCGGAATTCTTCCGGGAAAGAAACAGAAAAAAGTTGGCTGCCCGGCTACAAGGCAGTATTGATCTTCAAGTATTGCTGAAGATTTATTTCGCTGCAAACGCCCGTTTGCAAATGATATTACAATCTATCCTAGCTAACTACGAGGCTCAACATTAACCGAATCTATTAATTCAAAAGAGTTCATGAACTTTTCAATAGACGAGTTATCATCCTTATCCGCGGCGGTGACAATTTCCAGCATATAAAGCCTGTTCTTCACCAGGTACAGACGGATGTTCATTACCGACTTTCCCTGCTGAATATCTAATTTCACCTGCCGTCCTGGGAACCCCTGAATTGCTGTTTTCGATTCGCTTACTAATTTGCCATGAAAGTTATTTACGATACCGTCGATGGAATTTTTGAAGAATGCATCAAGCTCGTTGTCGTTACCGGAATTAATCAAAGAGTCGGGGTATTCGGTTTCGGTAAGGATATAAGCTAAATTGTCGTCGCCATTCTTTGTCGCGGCGTTATAGGAGTAAATATTCAGTTTCAAATTCCCTTTAGCAGTATTTACAGTGCCCGATTGGTCTGTGGGTTGATGAGGAAAATAGATTTTACAATTTTCAGTTGCCACCATGGTCCAATCATCAATGGGTTTAAATGAAAGAATGGTACATGCAAGGAATAGCAGAACTGCCAGGGTTTTAAGTGTTTTCATGTGTTAGGGGTTTTATAAAAAATGAGATTATAATTTACCAACGTTTATTATCCGAATTCATTATCCGTGGTGGATAAAATCATCCAGGATCTTTTGGACAAACTTAGTTGGCTGATAGTTAATAGCAAGATATTCTTGCAATAAAAATGGAGCCTTCACCCCTATTGCTGAATAATAAAGGGTTCCAGCTTATATTTTAATTCGAAAACTGAACCGAATACACCATGGGTAAATAATTGTTAAGCGTCTGCCAGCTTTCGCCCCTGTCCGGCGAAAAGAAAAGATTACCGGTAGTTGTGCCGAAAGCAACGGCATCACCGGAACTGTCCAACGCATGGCGATACACGATATCAAAACAGTTTTCCTGCGGCAATCCTTTGCGTAAATTTTTCCAGGTTTTGCCCCCATCGTCGGTGCGGCAAATACAAAGTGCTCCTTTAATTGCCGTACGTGTCGTATCACTGTTGGCAGGACATACCCATGCCTGGCCGGGATCATCATCGGCTACGGAAAGTGCAAACCCAAACCTGGCGGGGCCTTCAGACTGGCTGATATCTTCCCAGTTCATGGCAGCATCGACTGAGCGAAAAATGCCGCAATGATTTTGTTGCCAGAGTATATCGGGATCTGTTGGTGCTGCAACCAGGATATGAGGATCGTGTCCTATGTCTGATTGAGGGTCTGGCAGGAAATCTGCCCTAAGCCCTTTGTTTCTTACCAGCCACGTTTTTCCGGAATCATTTGTTTCAAATACCCCTGCACAACTGATGCCTACATAAAGATGATTTTCATCCCGCGGATCTACCACAATAGAATGTATGCCAGGTTGGTCGCGTCCGCCACCCATCCAATGTTGTTTGCGGCTCGGATGGTTCCAGAGAGATGTAACCAGGTCGAATTGATCACCTTCATTGTCGCTAACAAATAACCCCCCGGGATCCGTACCCAGCCATAGTCTTGATGGGAATGATTTACCTCCGTTGGCAACCGACCAGATGTAACGGGTGGTAGCCATTATTCCATCCTTTATTTCCTCGCCTTGCGGGTATGCGGGCGCCGCAACTTCGTCCCAGGTTTTCCCCCTGTCTTTTGAGCGATGTAGTTTCACACCCCAATGACCATGATCCAAAGCTGCCCACCACGTACCGGAACGGGCATCTTCATAAGCAATTGAAACAGGCACTCCTTCAAAAGAAAGATTTTCCACCTCCCAATGATTATTGTGAAAACGATAAGAGATAAAACCTTTACGGGTGCCGAGCAGCAGAGTCGGAGTCATATAAATCGATTTTATTGTTAACCGCCGGATAAAGCTTGTATTATGTAAATCTCACTGTCCTGCGAAAGCGGATCACTCAACCCCTCACGGTCGTTTATAATGCCGCCATCAATAAATATATTTACATGACCCCGCAGGCGGCCCTGTTCATCAATCAAATAACTCCGTAACGTTGGATATCCCGCTTCTACCTCATCTAAAATTTCCCGTATTGTAGTTCCCCTTGCCGGTATCTCCTTAATACCGGGAAAAAATCTTTCCAACGCAGAT
>Ga0157373_10004688_pt1 | contig 10279 bp, 9 predicted proteins | sample C65metaG_FD_113460 | JGI IMG/M metagenome (GOLD analysis project Ga0157373, IMG submission 113460) | Corn rhizosphere microbial communities from Kellogg Biological Station, Michigan, USA - C6-5 metaG | ecosystem: Host-associated > Plants > Roots > Rhizosphere > Soil | place: USA: Michigan...
GCCAGCGAGTAGATGCGATCGCGCTCGGCCTTGACCTTCCACAGCTCTTCGTGACCCATGATCACGGTGTCGATCACGGTGAATTCTTCGTAGGCGAACTGGTCCTGGCGCAATTTACCCAGACGTACGTTCGGCTCGAGCATGACCTGACCGCCGGACGGGTCGAGGTCGCCGCCGAGGATTTTCATGAAGGTCGACTTGCCGCAACCGTTGGCGCCGATCAGACCGTAGCGGTTGCCCGCGCCGAATTTGACCGAAACGTTTTCGAAGAGCGGCTTGGCGCCGAACTGCATCGTGATGTTAGCTGTAGAGATCAAGAGTTTTTCCTGCGAAGCATTCTGAGTAGCGAGGGTGCGGCTGGAGCGCTTGGCCCGAGTCAAAGTGCGCTGAAGCGGGGAAGTCCCGTCATCAACCAAGGGGGGCGCGTAAAGTTTGGCGGCGATTGTACTGGTCTGGCTCTTTAAACGATAGGGCGATCACGCCACGATCGCCGATTGGCACCTGCGCGGGACAGTTTTTCACAGATGAACGCTCACCTTTGGCGACAAACTGTGGCTAAAATGCCACCTTTCACCGAGCGTCCGGTTACGGCGCGGGCCAAGGACGAGCCATGTGTATTCAGACCACTGCATGAGACGCTGGGCCTCAGGCCGCCAGGCGCGCAGTTTGTTCACTTCTGACGTGTGACGATTTCCGTGAAACTCATCATTGCTGCTATTTATGTCATTTCCATTGCATACGTTCATCTGCGTGGGCGTGTGCGACACAAACTCGGTCGACAACTGAGCGACCATTCGACGTTTCTTGCGCCGATCAACTGCTTCCTTTATCTGTTTTCGAAAAAACCGAACAAGCCGTACCTGGACCCTAGCGAGTTTCCTGACTTGAGCCCGTTGCAGGCGCACTGGGAAGAAATCCGTGAGGAGGGGCAGAACCTGCTGCGTGCCGGCGAGATCAAGCGCTCCAACCAGTACGACGATGTCGGTTTCAACTCGTTCTTCAAAAGCGGCTGGAAGCGGTTTTATCTGAAGTGGTACGGCGAGAGCCATCCGTCGGCCATGAAGCTGTGCCCGCGCACCACCGAATTGGTGCAGAGCATTGGTTCGATCAAGGCCGCGATGTTTGCCGAGTTGCCCCCGGGTTCGAAACTGGTCCGTCACCGCGATCCGTATGCCGGTTCCTATCGCTATCACTTGGGCCTGGACACGCCGAACGATGCCGGCTGCTACATCAACGTCGACGGTGAGAACTACCATTGGCGCGATGGTGAAGCGGTGATGTTCGACGAGACGTTTATTCATTACGCCGAAAACACCACCGACAAGAACCGCATCATCCTGTTCTGCGATATTGAACGGCCGATGAAATACCGCTGGGCCGCCGCGTTCAACGCCTGGTTCAGCCGCACGGTGATGTCGGCGGCGGGCGCACCGAACGATGCCAGCGACCGCACGGGCGGGATCAACCGCTTGTTTACCCGAATCTACAAGATTCGTCTGCGTGGCAAAGAGCTGAAAAAGCGCAATCGCAAGCGCTACTACATGGAAAAGTGGGCGATCTTCGGTGGTTTGCTCGCGGTATTCATTCTGATCTGATCAATGTAGTGAATTAACTTGCGCCTTCGCGAGCAGGCTCGCTCCCACAGTGGCACTGGGTGAATGCGAATTTCACGCTCGACTCAGAACCTTGTGGGAGCGAGCTTGCTCGCGAAGACTCTCTCAAATACAACCTGTCAGTTGCCTGACGATCCCTGGATTGTCATTCACCGGAAACCTTCTTTGTCCTCTTGGCTGGCGCAGACTTGCTTGCGGCTTTCGCTTTCGGCTTCGCCACCGCTTTCCCGCCCAGGCTGCGTTTAAGCAGTTCGGTCAGGTCGATAACATCGGCCGTCTTACGCTCTTCTTCGCCGCCCACCGTCTCAACATCCTCGATCTTGCCTTCATGGGCCTTTTTCTCGACCAGGGCCATGATCTTGTCTTCAAATTCATCCTTGTAGTCTTCGGGCTTCCAGTCGGCGCTCATGTCCTGCACCAGCCGTTTGGCCATGTCCAGTTCACCCTTGGCCAACTGCGGCTTGGTCACTTCGCTGCCAAGTTCCAACTCATCGAGACCGCGTACCTCCTGCGGCCAGCGCAGTTTCACCAGTACCAGCGCAGATTCCAGCGGCATTAACGCTGCGAGGTATTGGCGCGTATGCAAGACCACGCGGGCGAGGGCGACCTTGTTGGTTTTGCTCAGGGTTTCACGCAGTAACGCGTAGACCTTGCCACCGCGTTTGTCCGGCGCCAGGTAGTAGGGCGTGTCGATGTTTTGCAGGGGAATCTGATCGGCGTCGACAAACGAGAATATGTCGATGGTCTGCGTTGAAACAGGGTGTGCCGAGCGGATCTCTTCTTCGCTGAGCACCACATATCGGCCTTTTTCGTAGGCCACACCTTTGACAATGTGTTCCTTGGTAACTTCTTTGCCGGTGACCTTGTTTACCCGTTTATAGCCAACGGGATCCATGCTGCGGCTGTCGAGCCAATCGAAATCCACGCCCTGCGAAGAGGTCGCCGAGACCAGTGCGACAGGGATGTGCACCAGTCCGAAACTGATTGCGCCTTTCCAGATTGCCCGAGCCATGGTGAGTTCTCCGAGTGATGATCGGATGACCAGCGGCCACGACTGAAAGTTTCCCCGGGATGCGCGGGTTGCCAGCCACTTGGTCAAGCCGTGTTACATGTTGTTTAAGCCTGACGGGTTAACAAATCCGAACCCTCGGCGTAGCGTGGACTCGAAGGCTCTATCCCACGCCCATCGAGAGGCAGCGTCATGAACCGAATTCTGCTTGGCATCGTCGTCCTTGCCCTCAGTGGCGGGCTGGTTCATGCCGACATGCTGTTGGCGCAAAGCCCCACCGGTAACAGCAATAACCCCTATAACAGCCCGATCCGCCGGGCCAATCCGAACAGCATGCAGGGCACTCAGCCCAGCGCTCCCCTCATTCGGGGGCCGAACACCGTACCAACACCGCGCCAGCCTACGGTCGAGAACCGGGGCATTGGCAACGGCCAGCCGATCCGTTCGGTGCCGAGCACACCCCCCACGTTCATTCCCAACCCACCTTCGCGCGGCGGAGACAGCAATCGTTGAGCGGCAGGACTGAAGTTCTGTCGGCCCTTGAAACGAACAAAAGGAATCGTGCATGTTGCGTAAAACCCTTCTAGCCACACTGTGGGCCGGTGCGCTGATCAGTGCTCCGACCTTTGCCGCCGCGCCCAAAGAGCTGCAAAGCGAACAGGGCAGCCTCGAAGTCACGACCATCACCGCAGACCTTGAGCATCCATGGGCGCTGGCGTTTCTGCCGGATCGCCAAGGCATGCTGGTCACTGAGCGTCCCGGCAATCTGCGCGTGGTGGCGGCCGACGGCACGCTGTCGGCGCCGATCTCCGGTGTGCCGCAGGTCTGGGCCAAGGGGCAGGGCGGGTTACTGGATGTCGCGCTGTCGCCGGACTTCAAACAGGATCGTCTGGTCTATCTGTCCTATGCCGAAGGCGGCGGAGCCGGCGACAAGGCTGGCACCGCCGTAGGGCGCGGGCGGCTTGCGGATGACCTGAAGACGTTGAAGGACTTCAAAGTGATCTTTCGCCAGGAGCCGAAGCTTTCGGTCGGCAATCACTTTGGCTCGCGGCTGGTGTTTGACCGCGACGGTTATCTGTTCATTACCTTGGGCGAGAACAACGACCGGCCGACTGCGCAGGATCTCGACAAGCTGCAAGGCAAGGTCGTGCGCATCTACCCCGACGGCAAGGTGCCGGACGACAACCCCTTTGTCGGCCAGTCCGGCGTTCGCCCGGAAATCTGGGCCTACGGCGTGCGCAATCCGCAGGGCGCGGCGCTCAATCCATGGACTGGCACGGTGTGGGAGAACGAGCACGGCCCGCGCGGTGGCGACGAAGTGAACATCATCGAACGCGGCAAGAACTATGGCTGGCCACTGGCGACCCACGGCATCAATTACTCGATGCAGCCGATTCCGGAAGCCCAGGGCAAAACGGCCGAAGGCACCGTCGCGCCGCATCATGTGTGGGAGAAATCGCCGGGCGTTACCGGTATGGCGTTTTACGATGCCGATCGTTTCAAGCCGTGGCAACACAATGCGTTTATCGGCGCGCTGGTGACTCAGGAACTGATCCGCTTGCAGTTCGATGGCGACAAGGTCGTGCATGAGGAGCGTTTGCTCGGCGAACTCAAGCAGCGGATTCGTGATGTGCGGCAAGGGCCGGATGGTTATTTGTATGTGCTGACGGATGAAGAGAACGGCTCGCTATACAAAGTTGGCCTGAAGCCCGAACTTTAAAGAAGATCCCCCCTGTAGGAGCTGTCGAGTGCAACGAGGCTGCGATCTTTTGATCTTGTTTTTTAAGATCAAGATCAACAGATCGCAGCCTTCGGCAGCTCCTACATGTGGAGGCTTACGTTTCGCGGGAATACAACACCACCGCCGCACGCAATTTACCCCGGCCAAACCGGCACATCTTCTCGAACTCGCCATGACTCACCGGCACATGCTGGCAGTCCATGGGTTGGCGATGCTGGCTGTGATCGACATCCGGGTCATGCAGGTAAACGAAATCCTCGTCGCAATCGGTGACGATCACCCAATGCGGCGACTTCGAGCGGGTCAGTCGATAGCTGCTGATCAACACCAGTGGCTGCCCTCCGGCATCCAGCAAACGCGGCAGATCCAGCGACGCACCGATCACACACTCGACATCGGTCTCCTGCAATTGCGCCGTGAACTCTTCGTGTACCAGGCGCATGACGTCTTTTTTATGCGCATCCCGCACTCCATCGAGGAATAACGGCCCGCTCATGCTCAGCGCCATACGCACGCGAAACCCCCGACGCCACGCCGCCAACGCCAATCCCTGCGGGCTGCAACCGCCATGCCCGGAGGTCATGAACACCGTCGTCGCTTCCCGCCAGACTTGCAACTCTTCCCGACGCTCCAGCAAACGCTCCGATTGCAATGCGCCCATGGCCATCAACAGGCACGCCGGGCCACAGGTGAAATCGGTGGTTTGCGGGTAGTAAGGCACCTTGATGCTGCGCGAGTCGCGGTGCTGGAGAATGCGTTTCTCCAGGCGCAGCGCGTCGGCGTGGTCTTCGTAGTAATCGTGAATCAGCGCAAAGCGCCGGTAGCCATTGCGTTCATACAGGGCAATGGCCGCAGGGTTATCGATGCGCACCTCCAGCCGCAGATAGGCACAATCATGCTCCAGCGCCATCGCTTCGATGCGTTGCAGCAGTTGCTTGCTCAGACCGGTTCCTCGCGCTTCAACGGCCAGTGCAATGGAATACAGCCGCGCGAGCGAAGTGCCGCGATGAAACAACACCAACGCATAACCCAACAATTGACCGTCGCACTCCGCCACCAGCAACTGCCCGTGAGCACGGGTGATCATCCACTGAAAGCTGCGACCGGTGAGCCGGTCTGTGGTGAAACATTGCATTTCCAGTGCCAGCAGCGCCGGCAAGTCTTCAACTACCGCCAAACGAAAAACAGCCTTCATATGACCACCGTAAAAGTTGCGTAACGAAACGAGACTTTCAAAAAACTTCGTGCTTAATAGAAAAGGTCTTGTTCTCCAACGGATCAATCTCTATGTCAGCGGTACAGGGTCATTGGCGCGAAGTATCCGAGCAAAGTTTGCCGGCGGCAACTTATTTAAGTTCGGCGATTAAGGCATCCAGCCAAGTGTTGATTATTGTCGAGCGCAAGGAAGACTGGGCTTCATATTTTCCCAGTGAAGACATCCTGACGGCGCAGGAATACCTCGAGCACAGCTGTGACAGCGAGCCGGGCAAGCGTGTGCAGGTGATCAATCTGTGCCGCAGCTACAAGTATCTCGGTCATGGCTACTACTGCTCGTTGCTGGCCGAAGCGCGGGGGCACAAGGTGATTCCCTCCGTGCGCACCATCAGCGAACTGACGAAAAAATCACTGTATGGCCTGGCGCTGGATGACCTCGATAAAACGCTCGAGAAAGCCCTCAGTCATCATCTCTACAGTGATACCGAAGGGTTTACCCTGACCCTGTATTTCGGTCGGACACATATCGAACCATTACAGGATCTGGCGCGGCAATTGTTTGAAGTGTTTCCCTGCCCGATATTGTTAGTTGAGTTCCGTCGAACTAATGGTTGGCACATCGAAGGTATAAAGTCCGGCGCTCTGCACAAGTTGCGTGATGATCAGGAAGATCAGTTCGCCAACGCGCTGGACGGGTTCAGCCGTAAAGTCTGGCGGGTGCCGCGCTCGCCGCAAGTGGCGCGCTATGACCTGGCGATATTGCACGATCCGCAGGAGGCGTTGCCGCCATCCAACGCCAAGGCACTGGCGAATTTCGTCCGGGTCGGCAAAGGCATGGGCATCGACGTCGAACTGATTGAACGCAAGGATTACGCGCGTCTGGCCGAGTACGACGGCTTGCTGATCCGCGAGACCACCAGCGTTGACAACCACACTTATCGCTTCGCCAAGAAGGCCGAAAGTGAAGGATTGGTGGTGATGGATGACCCGACATCGATTCTGCGCTGCACCAACAAGGTCTACCTGACTGATTTGCTCAATAGCCATCAACTGGGCATGCCCGCCACCGAAATCCTCTACAAGGAGCGACCCGAAGACTTCGAGCGTGTGGGGGAGCGCCTTGGCTTTCCGCTGGTATTGAAGATCCCTGACGGCTGTTTTTCCCGTGGTGTGATCAAGGTCGAAAGCCAGCAGGCGTTGCTTGAGGCGACCGCCGAACTGTTCGAACACTCGGTGTTGCTGCTGGCGCAGGAGTTTTTCTACACCGAATACGACTGGCGCATTGGTGTGCTCAACCGCAAACCGATCTTCGCCTGCCAGTACTTTATGTCCAAGGGCCACTGGCAAATCTACAATCACAAAGCCAAGGGGCAGGACGTCAACGGCGAATGCCGGACCATGGCGATCCACGAGGCGCCGCGCGCGGTGGTTGAGCTGGCGGTGAAAACCGCAAACCTCATCGGCGACGGCCTCTACGGCGTCGATCTGAAACAGGCCGGTGACAAGGTGGTGGTGATCGAAGTCAACGACAACCCCAACCTCGACGCCGGTATCGAAGACGCCTATTTGCACGACGATCTGTACGCACTGGTGCTGGAGGAGTTCGTGCGCCGCCTGGAGCTGAAGCGTCGCGGTCAGGCGTGGTGAGGCGCCGATGATCAACAGCTTCGCACTGAGCCACGGCGCCCTGCAGCGGGTCGAACGACTGGATGCCGAGGTGATGCTGTTCAGCAACCCCGATGCTGCCGAACGCGACTTGCTGCACAGTCATTTCAAGGTCGATGAGCATGCACTGGCGTCAGCGCTGGACCCGGACGAGGTGTCGCGCATCGAGTTCCATCCCGACCATTTGTTTCTGATATGGAAACGCCCGGAAAACTATTCCGGCGGTGGCAGTCTGGCGTTTGAAGTGTCGTCCTGCGGGCTACTGTTCGCGCCCGGGCAACTGCTGGTGATCGCTACCGACGACACGCCGCTGCACGGCCTCGGCACCCGCCAGCCGTTGAACACGCCGCTGGATGTGTTGCTCGACTTGCTGTTCAACAACATCCATCACTACCTCGGGCACTTGAAGGTGATCAAACTGGTCGCCCGCGAACTGCAGCAGAAATTCAACGCCTCGATGCAGAACCAGCATCTGGTGCAGATGTTCAACCTCAGCGAAAGCCTGATCTATTACATCAACGCGTTGCACAGCAACGGCGCGGTCCTCACGCGCCTGCGCAACCATGCCGAGAAGCAGCATTTCGGCAGTGAAGCGCTTGGCCTGATCGACGACCTGATCATCGAGAACAACCAGTGCTACAAGCAGGCGGAAATCTACTCGACGGTGTTTTCCGGGCTGATCGACGCGCGTGGCAACCTGATGAACAACAGCATGAACAACCTGCTGCGCAAACTGACATTGATCAACGTGGTGTTTCTGCCGTTGAACCTGATTGCGAGTATTGGCGGCATGTCGGAATTCAGCATGATGACGGCGGGGACGCCGTGGTGGATTTCCTATCCGCTGTTTCTGGCGGTGATGTTGCTGGGGGCAGGGGGGATGTTGTTTGGGTTGCGGCGTTTGGCCAGATGATTTGTAGTGACTGATCGGACGTCTTCGCGAGCAGGCTCGCTCCCACAGTGGGAATGCATTTCAACAGGGTGGGAGCGAGCCTGCTCGCGAAGAAGCCGGCGCAGGCAAAGTAAAACTCAGGACAGTCCCGCATTTGGCCGAACCGCCACTGTGATGCCTTGTTATAGTTCGGGCCTCATTTTCTGCCCGGTAAAGGATCACTGCCATGACTCAATACTCCGCCTTCAGTGTCGAACTGGCCGACAACATCGCCCATGTGCAGATCAATCGCCCGGAAAAGATCAACGCGATGAACGCGGCGTTCTGGAGCGAGATCGTCGAGATCTTCCAGTGGATCGACGACACCGACGAAGTGCGCGTGGTGGTCCTCAGTGGCAACGGTAAACACTTTTCCTCCGGCATTGATCTGATGATGCTCGCCGGCGTCGCCAATGAACTGGGCAAGGATGTTGGCCGCAACGCGCGCCTGCTGCGCCGCAAGATCCTCACCCTGCAAGCCTCATTCAACGCCGTCGACAACTGCCGCAAACCGGTGCTTGCCGCTATTCAGGGGTATTGCCTCGGTGGCGCGATTGACCTGATCGCGGCCTGCGACATGCGTTACGCCGCTGAAGACGCCCAATTCTCGATCAAGGAAATCGATATCGGTATGGCCGCCGATGTTGGCACTTTGCAACGGTTGCCACGGATCATCGGTGACGGCATGCTGCGTGAACTGGCTTACACCGGTCGCACGTTCGGCGCTGACGAGGCGCGCAGCATTGGCCTGGTCAACCGCGTCTACAGCGACAAGGACGCGCTGCTCGAAGGCGTGCTGGACATCGCTCGCGAGATCGCTTCGAAATCGCCGATCGCGGTTACCGGCACCAAGGAAATGATCAGCTACATGCGCGACCATCGTATCGACGACGGTCTCGAATACGTTGCCACCTGGAACGCCGCCATGTTGCAATCCACAGACTTGCGCGTGGCCATGGCCGCCCATATGAGCAAACAGAAACCCGAATTTCTGGACTGAGAAACCATGACATCTCGCTGGACCACTGCAGTACTGGACACCGATCAACCCGGCGGCTGGGCCGTGGCGCGCAGCCCGGAAGGCTTTCTGTTCGATGACAACGGCGCACTGTTCCCCCGGGAATGGCTCAAGCGTCAGGACTTGTCGGTCCTCGCCGAGCACGGCATTGGCCATCTCGACGGTGAGCCGGTGTACTTGTTGGAGTTGCGCAGTGCCAGTGAGGTGCCGGGTTGTAACTGGAAAGGGCTGCGGGCGTTCATGCTCGATGGCGAGCACACGATCTACAAAGTCCTCGGTTACGCCGCACAGATTGGTACGTGGGCGCGCGAGCATCGTTTCTGCGGTAATTGCGGCCAGGCGATGACGCAGGTACCGCGTGAGCGGGCGATGTATTGCCAGCCGTGCGATCTGCGCAGTTACCCGCGGATTTCACCGAGCATGATCGTACTGATCACCCGTGGCGACGAGATTCTGTTGGCGCGCTCACCGCGATTCGTCACCGGGGTCTACAGCACGCTGGCCGGATTCGCTGAACCTGGCGAGTCGGCCGAGGATTGCCTGATTCGTGAAGTGCGCGAAGAAGTGCAGATCGAGGTGCAGAACATTCAGTACATGGGCAGTCAGTGCTGGCCGTTCCCGCATTCGATGATGCTCGGCTTCCATGCCGAGTACGCCGGTGGCGAGATTGTCTGTCAGGAAGACGAGATCGAAGACGCCCAGTGGTTCAACGTGCACGACCTGCCGCCGTTGCCGGCGTCAAAGTCGATTGCCCGTTACCTGATCGACGTCTACGTGGCGCGACGCTTAGGCCACGCTGAACCAGTGCTGCCAGGCTAAACGCACGGTCAAACCCAGCACCACGGTGATGAACACCGGGCGAATGAACTTGGCGCCGCCGCTGATCGCGGTGCGCGCGCCAAAGAAAGCCCCGACCATCACCGACAGGCCCATGCACAAGCCAATGATCCAGTCGACCTGACCGGAGAAGATGAACACCGACAGCGCCGCGATGTTGCTGACAAAGTTCATGCTGCGCGCCACGCCGCTGGCCTTGACCAGGTCGATCGGGTACAGCAGCAGACTACTCACGGTCCAGAACGCGCCC
>Ga0157373_10004689_pt1 | contig 10279 bp, 13 predicted proteins | sample C65metaG_FD_113460 | JGI IMG/M metagenome (GOLD analysis project Ga0157373, IMG submission 113460) | Corn rhizosphere microbial communities from Kellogg Biological Station, Michigan, USA - C6-5 metaG | ecosystem: Host-associated > Plants > Roots > Rhizosphere > Soil | place: USA: Michigan...
GAGGAGTGTGTTGCATGAAGACTTCAACTCGTTGTGTTCATCTTGGAACGGGTGACGATCAATACGGAGCTATTGTGCCGCCAATCTATCAGACGGCCACCTTCAAGCAGCCGAGCGCATTGGAATTTGGCGAATATGACTACACCCGTAGTGGAAACCCAACACGCAAGCTCCTCGAGCAGCAAGTCGCGAGTCTTGAGGACGGTGCATACGCCTGTGCGTTCGCGAGCGGACTGGCGGCTATTACAGCCGTAACACGGCTCGTTACTAGTGGCGGAGAAATCATTGCCGGAGACGATCTCTATGGCGGAACCGTCCGGTTGCTGGAACGGATAGTCGCGAGCCAGAACATCAACGTTCGCTACACGGATACTACGGATCTGGCTGCAGTCGAGCGTGTGTTGAATCCCAAGACGAAGCTTATTTTGATTGAAACTCCCACGAATCCCCTGTTTCGAATATCAGATATACGGCGGGTGGGCCAACTTGCACGGCAAGCGGGCGCACTCCTCGCTGTAGATAACTCGATGCTGTCACCGGTATTTCAACAGCCGTTAGTCCTGGGAGCTGACATCGTGGTCCACTCGGCCACTAAGTTTCTGGGTGGTCACAGTGATGTGACGGCTGGTGCGTTAGTAACAAACAACCGGGCGGTCTACGAATCTATCGCTTTCCACCAAAACGCCGAAGGAACAGGACTAAGCCCATTTGAAGCATGGCTGTTGTTGCGAGGCCTTAAGACTCTTGCCCTCCGAGTTGAGCGCCAAAATGAATCAGCGCTGAAAATTGCTCGATTCCTGGAAGCGCAGGGTTGTGTCAACCGGGTTCTTTATCCAGGTTTAGAAAGTCATCCAGGTTACGCGATTCACCGAAATCAATCTCAAGGTGACGGTGCGGTGGTTAGTTTTTCAACTGGCGACGCGAAACTATCAGCATCGATCGCTGAAAAGACCAAGCTCTTTCAGATCGCCGTTAGTTTTGGTTCTGTAGGTTCTACGATTAGCCTGCCTTGTAGAATGTCTCATGCTAGCATCCCGGCAAGCTTAAGAAATAAATTGGCGCCGCCTGAAGATCTGGTTCGTTTATCTGTCGGAATCGAAGACCCCGGTGATTTAATTGAGGATCTGAGTCAAGCGTTCGAATTAAGCTCAAAGCAATCAATAGTATTGGCGGTGGCCGCCCGGTGATTAACGTGGTCCTGGACCAGGCAATCGGAATGGCAGAATCCTGCCAGAGAGAACGGCATCATCCTCCGATGTGAGAGCAGTGTTATAGCGGCTATTCTGCGCGGCGAGTGCGGCATTGGTCGACGGAAAAGCTGTGGGAGTTGTTCCGTCTTTCTTTCTTTAATCCAATAACCCGAGACACTGCTTACGTATCAACGGCTGATACGTGTGGCTCTGCGCTTTACTGACAAACAACAGCAGTAAACTTCTTAACCTCTCGCGCATTTTGAGGACCAACTATGAACCTGACCTTTTCACTGTTTGGCTACTTTTTTTCCCTCCAGTTGTTTAAGAATTTGTTTGTGCCGATTGACCGTCTCGACGGACAGGCGAACGGATCCTCATTGGCCCTCGGCAATGAACACACTGAGGCTGAACACAGGCAGTCAGTCAATCTCGAACCGCAAAGAAACGCTACGATGCTGAGCTGATCACTCACAGAAGCAGATTGGCGAGTTCCTTAATAATCACTTTTATTGGAATCGTCATTAGGACTACCGGTAGAAAAGGCAGCAAGGTAGAGAACACCAGGCCTAAGAGTGCACGCCACTCAAATGGAATAGCCGTGGACGCATGAACGTTCGCCACCACGGAGTAAAGATCTGTGGTTGCAGAAAAGTCAGGCACCTCGAGCGAATGTTGTCCTGTCTTTTTATAACCAGTCAGCCACTTATCTTCGAATCTTTGGCCAACAAAACTTGCTAACTGGCCATACCAAAAAATACCCTGAGTCTTTACCCTATAGAGTTTGAAAGTAAAAATCATCAAAGGACCGGCGAACAGGATCACAACCACTAGAACTAATGCCAGGAGCGTAGTTTGGACAGTATCTATTGATATCTGATGAAGGTGGATCTTATTGGCAACTGAACCAGCGACGATGACCCCAATCGTGAACGCTACTGGCATGAACCCCAACAGAGAGGCGTTAAGGAATTTCAAGCCGGCGGCGTGATCGGGATGAGCTGCGATGTAACGTAGAGGCATCTTCGAAACGACAAAGAGAAACCTGGTCCATAGTAGAACTCGCCAAAGCCATCCAAAAAAAATGATTAAGAGCAACGGTAGACTGATAAGCAGATACCACCAGCCTGCCCACGAAAGCGTTATCGAATTGGTTTTCACCCAGTACCAGTCGGGAATCGATTCCGGTACGAGATACCGACGCAGAAAAATCGCCACCCCATAAGCTAAGACAATAACGACTACTTCGGCGGCTGTAGAATTCATTCTCGCACGAGTTGTCAGGATCAGATTGTGAAAGTTGATCCGGCTTTCGGCGGCTACCAGTCCTGAACCAACAAAATGCTGAGCCACTTGATTCAGCCGAGGTAGACAGGAACGCTCAACGATAATGAATAAGGGCACGGCGAGCAGCGAGCGGGTATGCACACCAAAGTCTGAAAGAAACGAATAAAATTTAGACCCCTGCCCAGAGGGCTGGGCCAGAAGCAATATGACAAGTGGGAACCAACCCAGAACTACTGTACAAATCGCGCGTGGCAGGACATCCAACCCGACCGGGCGAAAAAGCCCGATTGATCGTTGGAAATGAGGGAAAGGACCATGATCAAACAGTCCTTCTGATCTGAGCGCGGAATCGTTCATCGAATGGGTGTTCCGAGTCTACTGTCGGAACACTACTGCCAGAAAGGTTATCAAACCGAGGAAACCGATCAGACCAGCTACCACAGTAGCCAGAGAGTACGGAACCGCAAAGTGCTTTCTCAGTTTCTGTAAATCCCGCCGATGTTGAATCGTCGCTAGTATAAGCGCAAATACGCCAATACCGATCATTAGGAGAGCATATTCGCGTGGTCCGAGAAGGGCATGCCGCCGGGGTTCCCCCTGCTCCTGCATGTACTGAAAGAATTTGTAGATGGTGAATCCAAAACTGATCAGTGCGGTAGCTGTGCGCACCCAGGCCATCAAAGTTCGGTCATGGGCCATCCTCGTGCGGTCGACTGCTAGTTCCGTAGACGTTGGGGCAGAATCGCTCAAGGCCACTACTTCCTTACGTCAGGTATTCCTGAAATCCATACTAAGGTCTCACTATCCGATAAATTACGATTACGAAATGTGGCCCATCCGCACCGGGCCGAATCCCGGGTGAAATGAGATACCAAAGACAGTCTGAACCACTACACCCCGGGCAAGAGATTGCGAAACTCATCGTGAGAATCTGCAGCTTCCCGGTTCTTTCAGATGCGAGTCACTGGTGAGGTTTGCGCCATTTCGTGGTCCTTTGATTACGGGATTTGAGTATCCGAATTCTCCGTTCCACGGTGGCTCGCAATTCTGCCTTTGAAGAACCTACTGCGTGCTCGTGATGTTCGGCCCACCGAAAGAAGCAGGCCTCCCAGGTTTGGCCGATCCGGTAAAAAAGAATCTCCCAGCCGTCCGCGGTATGCGTGGACCAGACCAACTCTTTCGTAGTTGGTTTAGCCGGCCTCGGTATTGAAGCAATTCTCAACATTTATTTCAGAATCCCCAGCTTCAGCCTTATTCCCGTAGTAGCAAAAGATCATTCTGTTTGAGACCCGGCGGCGGATTAGACAAGTAGCGGTCACTAAGGGTCAGTTGCCACGCAATTCGCTTAGTAACATCCGTAACCAACGAAGTATCAAAATTGACGCGGTACTCACCCGTGTCCGACAGGTCGAGTACCCAGCGCAAGTTCAGATCCTGCAGTCCGTTTCTTTCCAGATCTGTAAAGCCGTAACCAAACCATCGCTTGTTAAAATTGCGATCGTACCTGACTCCAAAACGGATTGTGTTGGCAACGGTTCGCGATACACCATTCGTATTGTCGCGGTTGTAGATCGAAGCTGCGTACACGTTGGTCTCGTCATTCAAAGTTTCTCGAGTCAGCGCCAAACCCAAGGCGAGATTCGTCGTATCAGAATTACCTTTAGTCAGCACTACCCCAAGTCTGCGCCTCCAGTCCATTGCTCGAGCAACCCCGGCTTCGAAGTAGCCTTGATTACTGTTCCCGATACTTTGTCGCCATTCTTCAATGTCACCTGGTCCGCCCTGGAATTCACCTGGACCACAAAGAAAATAGTCAACAACAATAGCGCTCGAGATCTATTCATTTGATATGTTCTCCGGGATAGCTCAGGACCTAACGCGGAACCAGCTCCTGGCACGAGCACTCTTCCGAATTGCTTCTTCTTAGAGCTCGGTACAATTGTCTCCAGGACATCTGCCCCTTTAGCGTCAAGGAGTGGGGCTGATTCCGCGTTCACAAGGTTTCAGTTGTGAAAACTGAGACCTTGGACACTGAAGCTGTCTATCGGATGTTCTGTCGATAAAGCGGTTGAAGCCTGCAGTGCAAGCCCGGTCTAAGTCGGGCCATCCTTTGCCGGCCACCAGAACCAGTAACTACAGCGTAAGAAACCTGAGATTGATAAATAATCGGGTGGACTTTGTATTTTGGGGTAGGAATGTCAGGTAGAGTGGGTTCAGGCGACAACCTGTTTTTTCTCAGCCGCTGTCCGAGCGTCTTTTCCCTTAATCCAATTTAGATACGGAACTGCAAGAATGGTGCTCAAAAGCAGATAAAGAAGGACGGCTGGAGCATCGAGTTTTTGATCGGGAAAATTCGCATTAGCAATCGCGAGAGCGATTGCGGGATGACGTGAAGAAGTTGCCAGCGCTAACACCGGCCTGTCTTCTGATTCTGGTCCGCCTAGAAGATGACCAACCAGGATCCCTATCAAAGCGAACGCAGCCAGGCTAACCACAGTGCCATCACCGATCAAAGACCAGATTGCGCGCAGTGAACCAAAAAGTACTGGAAGAAAACCCAAAAGCAGTAGCACTGCACCAATGAGGCTTAAAGGTCTGGCGACGCGCTCGGCAATTTTCGGAAGAAAAGCGCGAATCAGAATGCCAAGCAAAAGCGGAACTACGATCGTTGCCAACACTCGACTTGCAATCGAATTAATGGTGATACCCAGCGGTATCAGAGTAACTCGTTCAAATACTTCCAGGATAATTGGGATGAAAACAATAGCCAGCAGCGCAGTAGCCACCAGCAACCCGATCGTATAATTTGTTTTTCCACCGGCCTTGAACGCTCTATTGGGAAGGATAGGAGGTATTGGCGAAACCGATAGCACCACCAGAGCAATCTTAACTGCCGGATGGAGGTTGAACGAATACGCGATCACGAGCGCGACGATCGGCATGATCACGTACATCGCCAGAATCGCGCGGGCCAAATGTCCTGGTGCGCGAAACAGAAAGGTCGCGTCAGCAAAGGTCTCTTTCAACCCAATCGCTAGTACGCTGAGTATTATGCTTATCTTGAGAACAAGCAGAATAAGACCTACGAGGGTCACGAGATTTGTCCTTCCGTTTCTTTGGCTCGGCCCTCAACTGCTGGAAGTCGTGGTACCTCTGATAACTCGGTACGCCGCGAGCAGAAGCACTGCTCCAGTGATGGCCATCGCAAAGCTGGGAAACCATCCGGTAGCGATCGGTATGTAGCTTGCGATGAAAGCTCCGACGAAGGCTCCTGCAATTCCCAAAAGTATTGTTACGACAAAGCCGCCGGGATCTTTACCCGGCATCAACAACTTACCAGCCATGCCCACGAGAAGGCCTAGCAGGATCAGACTTATTATCGGCATCGGGGTTTCCTTTCGCTGACGAAAGTGGCCGTTTGTAGTCTTTACCGTCTTTCGATTTGGACCAGGTTCAGTCGCCCTGGAAATGGCGGGCCGTCGATTTGGACCGCCGAATTTCGTTTATCAGCCAATCCTTTAGGTATGAATTTGTATCCCGGTCGAGCTCGTTGACCCGACAACTTAGCCGCCACCTCTTCGGCTTTACGGAACATTCCCAGATAGACGTGGCAGTACGGATCCTTTTCGAACATCGTACCACTGAATGTAAAAGTGCGTACCGGACAGCCGCCATGACAGAGAGATAAATATTCGCACTCAATGCAATCCTGTGGAATAACCATCGCTGGACGCTCGACAAATTTCCGACGCGCACGACTTTCAGCCAGCATCCTGGTCAAATTATCTGTTTCGTAAATATTCCCAAAAAAGTATTCAGGATAACTGGTCACCCAACAATCACATTGGGCCACGAAGCCGCGCGCATCAATCGAGATAAATTCATCGGCGCAGTTTGACTGCCAGATGCACGGCAAACTACCGCTCGCGTCCGTGAATGTTTTGATTAGCTCATCGATTGGCCCCAGCGCAACTGTTCCATAACCTCGCTCGAGCCAGACATCTGTCAGGTCAGCAAAAAATTGGCCGAGTTGGTCCACATCCAGGCCTAACGACCGTTTGGTGTCGTTCTGTTCTCCTCCCGGAAAGGGCGTATTGACTTGAAAGCTATTGATCCCGACTTCATCAACAAAGTATGAGTAGAATTTTTCGGCGCCAGTGTCGAGTGTCGCCTGATTCGGAACGGCGATTACCCCTATCCTAATACCGGCATCGAGTGCGGTTTGTACGTTGTAGTTCCAGATCCGTGTGTAATCGGTTGCAGAGCCGTTGAAAAGTTTCCGGTGAACATTCGGAAAATCCATCGAAGTGCCGACACTATTATCAAACATGCGCTCGATGATGGGATTCCAACGAGAGTTATATCCGATCATGTTTGACTGCAAACCGTGGTCAATTAATTTGCCACGGCTGGCGGCGGCATTCTGGATCAGATCGTATGCGCGCTCGAACCATTCGACCGGCATCGTCATTATTTCACCGCCCTGCCAGTGAATCGTGAGCGCTGCGATATTGGCCCTTTCCATGTGGTCGAGGGCCTTATTGATAACATCAGACAACTGAACGAGACTCATCCGATCATCAGTCTTATCTTCAAAACAATACTCGCAGTTGACGTTACATTTATTGGTGGGAAGCAGAATGATCGAAAAGTGATTACCCATCATGATTGCATCTGTACCTCCATCTCGTGAAACGCCGCGAGATCCTGTTGCAACTCTTTCGCTGACGACTCGAGGGTCGCAAAGATTTGCTTTACGCCTGCGCAGTCGTATTCAATGTCGGGCCATTTAAAGTAACCACGACACCGACCATAAAAGGCGCAACCGGAACACTCGACTGAGCTGGATGCTTGTTGTTGGAAAAGCTCCGCGTATCGAATGGGCTGCAATTCTTTCTGATCGATAAAGCGCTCGGAGATTGTCTCTTCGCCACCCTCGGTAACAAAGCAGACTTGAGATGGATCCTCTTCAGCAATTTGCCAGAGAGAGACTGGCTCGTCGCGACAAAACGAAAGTAACAGGCTGTGAAATGGTTCAATTGGTTGCCGGACGTTTCCTCGATGGAGATATAGATCCAGCACAGACCCCAACTCTGCGATCAGTTCCGCGTCAGGATGGTCCAGCTCTAACTTGACCGGAAAATTTAGCGAAACTGCGAGTTTGACTGCCTTACTAAAGCCTGGTGCGAGTTTAAGTGATACTCGGATTGGATGAGAGTCCAAAAGATTTGCGTAATCGTAGAGCCTTGTGTATTGGTTCGCCGGATCGCTTAGATGAATCTCAAGCGGCAATGAATAAAACGAGCCTTCGAGTGCGCTCGTATCTGCCGGCGTGGCAAGCAACTGAATAAAGCGCACCTTCGACGGATCACAACGTAAAAGAGCAGCCGCCAGCTCGGTTACATCATCTGACCGTACGACGATGTCACAGCCGCGATAGAGATCGACCTTGCTGGCCGGAACGTTATAGACGAGCGAGCCCATCCACGATCCCTTCATTCCGAATTAGTTTCGTCGTTGATTGGTTACGAGAATCGTCGAATCACCAGCCACGACGATTGACCCAGGCACCACCTCCACCACCAGCACGATTAACCCAGCCACCGCCGCCGCCACCACCGTTTACCCAGGTTGTAGCGCGATTGACCCAGGCGCCACCGCCACGGTTAACCCAGGAGCCACGGGAATTTACCCAGCCAGAAGCTGTTTCGCCGGGCAATAAGACAGCGCCCGCGACGGCTACCCCAATGACAGCGGCCGACCATTTTCTCAATCCCGCGAGGAAGTCGCGTCGGGAGACCAGCGTACGATCTTCTTCTGTCTGATCCGGTTTTTGATTTTCCTGGTCCATGTTTCCCTCCTACTACTTCGTCACTGGCGGAGTAAATGCATTCGACATGTGTAGGGCGACAAAGTGCCATTTGCCACTCTGCTTTGCGAGACTGGCAGTGACGTTCAACTTGTAATTGCGAACTTTGCCTTGCAGCGAATCCTTGCACGAGCAAGTTGCGGCCAACCAGGCCATCGAACCTTCAGGATCAGAACCGCCTGTTTTCCAATCGCAATCACTTTGCATCGTGTTTGGATCGTAATCTTTGAACATCTCAGTATAGGCTGCCTTGATTTCCTGTGGTCCAACCCATTTTTCTTCTGTTCCGGTACCAAGGACCACGGTGTTTGGATCCGTCGAGAAAGTATCCATCAGGGCGTCAATATTCTTCTCGCTTAATGCTTTGTCATGCGCCTGCAGGACGGTACGAACTTCTTCGACCACGCCTCTTGGATCAACAGGGGCTGCTGGTGGTTTAGTTGCAGAGTTTGCTGAAGCCGTCGTATCAGCTTCCCGATTGGTGCCTCCGGCGGAGCACGCAATGAAGAAGGCCAACGAAGCTGCCAGACAGAAAACGATAGATCGCTTAATCACGATTATTCCTCCTTCTTTTGGTCCGAATCTCGGGGCAGTTAGTCGGTGAGCACCCGTGGTCACCGAGAGGCTCATTTCGAAACAGCGGGTGCCCACAGAATGGAAACCCTACAATTTGTGGAGAATTCCGATTCCAGATTAGGGAAAACGATTAAATTGGATAATCGGGTGAAGTCTGTAAATTGCGGCGGGATTTGTGGTAGTTGGATCTATCAGTTGAGGCTCGGATATTTGGACTTATTGGACGTCTATGACCGATCACTTTTTAGGCGGATAGTATTTAAAGATCTTTTCAACCACCTTTTGCAATTTCTTATTAACCCTTTCGATATCCTTTGCGGGATCCTTCAACGGTTCATTGCTTATCGTATCCGTTGCCGTCGCTCGCCAGACTTCCGAAGTATTGGTGCTGTCTTTCATCTCAACGATCAAGGCGCCTTTAACCACTCTCCAGGCAGCTTCGACGCTGCCAGCACTTGGCCCCCAGGTGCCGGGACGCGCGACCGTGGCGGAATCAAACGTGTCCATAACGGCCGCATGATACGAGATCGCAATATCTCCGCTGTTACTGGCGCGGGTTAGTCCTTTTAAAGTCATCTGCTGGTCAATCATCTCTATAATCCGTTTGTCGATGTCCGGATTCTTCGCCGGTACGCCTTTAGTCCAGTAATAAGTCTTGAACTTTGAGAAGTCGATGGCCCGATCGAATCCGACGGACACTTTCTGAGCCTGGGCAGCAAATGAACTTAATAGAATAAGACCCACCAAAAGAATCAAACGATTAAGTGTCATCTGACATCCTCCCGCACCACTTAGCAATTAATTACACCAGTCGCTCATCTTTTGTATCATCGAAACTAGCCTGGCAACAAGATTGCTTCTAAGAATCGCAGCTAACCTTCCTAATCCCTGGGCGGTTCGTTTACTTGCTCTGCTTGAATACTGCCGTTGTCGCGAAAGTTTTTCGTTCCGGCGTGAATTGTTTGATAAAGATTATTTGCTCCTATTGTTTCGTTGAGACCCGCGCGCTGAAGCATCACTCGTGTTAGATATGGAGCACGTGCAATCCCAAGCTCAATTCCCTGCTGCGCCAATTCTCGATGCAAGGCTTCGAGCGCGTAAGCGCCGGACACATCCAGGAGCGGTACCGATTCAGCATCAATCAGTAGGTACTTCGGCGGAGGCTCAGTTGCCTGCAATACGGTCCTGACACGTTCATTAAAATAGTCGGCGTTGAAGAAGACTATTGATGCTTCAAAGCGGTAAATCACTACTCCGGGAATACTGGTCCCTCCGTCTTCATTCGAACGAAAGTCATCCCCATCAACCCCACTGACCAATCCAAGGATTGAATCTCTAGGACGTGATGCCTGCCTTA
>Ga0157373_10004690_pt1 | contig 10275 bp, 12 predicted proteins | sample C65metaG_FD_113460 | JGI IMG/M metagenome (GOLD analysis project Ga0157373, IMG submission 113460) | Corn rhizosphere microbial communities from Kellogg Biological Station, Michigan, USA - C6-5 metaG | ecosystem: Host-associated > Plants > Roots > Rhizosphere > Soil | place: USA: Michigan...
CTGAGCGTCCAGGCTTAAAAGCCACCCCTCACCCCAACCCTCCCGAAACGTCGGACCGCCCCAGAGGGGAGAGGGGGAAAGGGAGCCGATCTCTGTTGCTTTCAAAACCTGAGTTCACCTCGATGTTTCAGGTCGATGTAGCTCCAAGAGCAACTCGGTCAGTCCCCTCACCCCTTTGGGGAGAGGGTTAGGGTGAGGGGGTGGATTTCCCTGACACCCAGCACAATGAACAGGAGTCACCGCACTATGAGCCGCGCCCCAGACACATGGATTCTGACCGCCGACTGCCCAAGCGTCCTCGGCACCGTGGACGCGGTGACCCGCTTTCTGTTCGAGCAGGGCTGCTACGTCACTGAGCACCATTCCTTCGATGATCGGCTTTCGGGCCGTTTCTTCATTCGCGTGGAATTCCGCCAGCCCGACGGCTTTGACGAACAAGCCTTCCGCGCCGGCCTCGAAGAACGCGGCCAAGCCTTCGGCATGATCTTCGAACTGACCGCGCCGAACTATCGCCCGAAAGTGGTGATCATGGTTTCCAAGGCCGATCACTGCCTCAACGATTTGCTCTACCGCCAGCGCATCGGCCAGTTGTCGATGGACGTGGCCGCCGTGGTTTCCAACCACCCGGATCTCAAGCCGTTGGCGGACTGGCATCAGATTCCGTATTACCACTTCCCGCTGGACCCGAACGACAAACCGTCGCAGGAGCGTCAGGTCTGGCAGGTGATTGAAGAGTCCGGCGCCGAACTGGTGATCCTTGCCCGTTACATGCAAGTCCTGTCGCCAGAGCTGTGCCGCAAACTCGACGGCAAGGCGATCAACATCCATCACTCCCTGCTGCCGGGTTTCAAGGGCGCCAAGCCCTATCACCAGGCCTACAACAAGGGCGTGAAACTGGTCGGCGCCACGGCGCACTACATCAACAACGACCTGGACGAGGGGCCGATCATTGCCCAGGGTGTGGAGGCGGTGGACCACAGTCATTACCCGGAAGATTTGATCGCCAAGGGGCGGGATATCGAAGGGCTGACCCTGGCCAGGGCGGTTGGTTATCACATTGAACGACGAGTGTTCCTCAACGCCAATCGCACCGTCGTTCTTTAGATTTTGGGGCCGCTTCGCAGCCCATCGCGGGCAAGCCTTGCTCCTACGGGATCGAGGTCGATCGCGGAAATGGAGACAACCTCAATCCTGTAGGAGCAAGCGGTGCGGCGATCCGACTTGCCCGCGATGAGGCCCTCCCAGGCAACACAAAGACACAAGCAATAACCCGAGCAATCAACGCGCCGCCGCTCCATGGCGACGCGACCGCTACATAAAAACAACAGCGAGGTGAAAGCATGTCTGGCAATCGTGGTGTGGTGTATCTCGGCAATGGCAAAGTCGAAATACAGAAAATCGACTATCCGAAAATGCAGGACCCGCGCGGCAGGAAGATTAATCACGCTGTCATCCTGCGTGTGGTGTCCACCAACATCTGTGGTTCCGACCAGCACATGGTGCGCGGTCGTACTACGGCTCAAACCGGCCTGGTACTGGGTCACGAAATCACCGGTGAAGTGATCGAGAAGGGCAGCGACGTCGAGAACCTGCAGATCGGCGACCTGGTGTCCGTCCCGTTCAACGTCGCTTGCGGGCGCTGCCGTTCCTGCAAAGAGATGCACACCGGTGTCTGTCTGAGTGTTAACCCGGCGCGTCCGGGCGGTGCTTACGGTTATGTCGACATGGGCGACTGGACCGGCGGTCAGGCTGAATACGCAATGGTGCCGTATGCCGACTTCAACCTGCTGAAACTGCCGGATCGCGATCGCGCGATGGAAAAAATCCGCGACCTGACCTGCCTCTCCGACATCCTGCCGACCGGTTACCACGGCGCAGTGACGGCCGGCGTTGGCCCGGGCAGCACCGTGTACATCGCCGGTGCCGGTCCTGTCGGTCTGGCCGCTGCCGCTTCCGCTCGCCTGTTGGGCGCGGCTGTGGTGATCATCGGTGACGTCAACACCGTCCGCCTGGCGCACGCCAAGGCTCAGGGTTTTGAAATCGCCGACCTGTCCCTGGACACCCCGCTGCACGAACAAATCGCTGCACTGCTGGGCGAGCCAGAAGTGGATTGCGCCGTCGACGCCGTGGGCTTCGAAGCGCGTGGTCACGGTCATGACGGCGTGAAACACGAGGCTCCGGCCACCGTGCTCAACTCGCTGATGGGCGTGGTTCGGGTGGCTGGCAAAATCGGTATCCCGGGCTTGTACGTGACTGAAGATCCGGGTGCAGTCGACGCAGCCGCGAAGATGGGCAGCCTGAGCATCCGCTTCGGTCTGGGCTGGGCTAAATCCCACAGCTTCCACACTGGCCAGACGCCAGTGATGAAGTACAACCGCCAGCTGATGCAGGCGATCATGTGGGACCGTATCCACATTGCCGACATCGTGGGTGTGGAAGTCATCAGCCTCGATGACGCGCCACGTGGTTATGGCGAGTTCGACGCGGGCGTGCCGAAGAAGTTTGTGATCGATCCGCACAAACTGTTCAGCGCAGCGTAAGGCTTCACGCAAAACAAAACGGCGACCCTCGGGTCGCCGTTTTTTATGGCCGGAATGATCGTTCCCACGCTCGGTCCATTCTTTTTCGACTGTTCGTCGGGGGCTAGCCAAGACTCGGAACAATCCCCCAGGATGCCAGTCCAAACCATGGTTTTCCGCCGCCCATTGCCGGGTGGTTTTCATGGCACTTGAGGATGTCTGGATGAAGATTTCACGCGGTTTTGCACTGGCTTCGCTGATGTGTCTGGCGGCCAGTCCGGTCTTTGCTCAGTTCAGCCTGTTCGATGCGGCCAATGCCCTCTCCGGCACGCAGGACGATGACGCCGCCGCAGCCGCGCCGACCGCGCAGACGGCCGATCTGCTAAGTGCGCTCAGCCAATTGAACGTGACGACAGAACAAGCCATTGGCGGTGCCGGGGCGATGCTCGGTCTGGCGAAGAATCAATTGAGTTCGACCGACTACTCAGAATTGGCCAAAAGCGTGCCCGGAATCGACTTGCTGTCGAGTGGCGGTGAACTGGGCGTCCTCAGCGGCTTGCTTGGCTCGTCCGGTAAAGCGGCAGGTCTGGACAACCTCTTGGGCAACGTGAGTAACACCAACGACCTGAACAGTGCCTTCAACGCATTGGGCATGGACACTGGCATGATCGGCCTGTTTGCCCCCGTGCTTCTGCAATTTTTCGGTCAGCAGGGCGTCGGCGGCTCACTGCTGACAAACCTGGGCGGGATCTGGGGCGCAGGCACCGGTACCTGATTCAGCGGCGCTCGGCGCGCAACGCGTCGATGCGCAGGTCCTTCTCGATCCAGAGCTGGTTGACCCAGTTCTGGATGGTTTCGCGAAACTGCGAATCGTTTTCGTAATCGCCCTGCCACAGCGCCGGGTCAAGTTCGCGGGTCTTGATGTCGATGATGACCCTCGGCACGTTGCCGCTGAGCAAATCCCAGAACCCCGGAATCGTCTGCTGCGGATACACCACCGTCACATCGAGGACGGCGTCCAGCTGTTCGCCCATTGCCGCCAGAACAAACGCCACGCCACCAGCCTTGGGCCTGAGCAGGTGGGTGAAGGGTGATTGCTGCTGGGCACTTTTCGCCGCGGTATAGCGAGTGCCTTCCAGGTAATTGACCACCGTCACTGGTTGACGCTTGTACAACTCGCACGCCGCTTTGGTGATCTCCAGGTCCTTGCCGGCCAACTCTGGGTGCTTCGCCAGGAATGCCTTGGTGTAGCGTTTCATAAACGGGTAATCCAGCGCCCACCATGCCAACCCGAGAAACGGCACCCAGATCAGCTCTTTCTTGAGGAAGAACTTGAAGAACGGTGTGCGGCGATTCAGGGCCTGGATCAGCGCCGGGATATCGACCCAGGATTGATGGTTGCTGATCACCAGATACGACGTGTCGACCCGCAGGTCATCGCCGCCACGGATGTCCCATTGCGTGGGGATGCACAGGCGGAAAATCAGCTTGTCGATTTCGGCCCAGGTCTCGGCGATCCCCATCACCGTCCATGAGGCGTAATCACGCAAACGCCCGGGCAGGACCAGTTTGAGCAAGGCGAACACCATCAGCGGCCCGAACAGGACCAGGGTGTTGAGCAACAGCAGCAGGGTAACGAAACAGCCGGTGAGCAGGCGGCGCATAAGTAACTCTTGAAAGCCTTTGGGCGCGCAATGATAAGCAGCTTCGGACGGCAGGCCAAATCGGTGACGACGAATGTTTCACCTTTACGTGGTTATGCTGGTCCTGTCGTGATCATCCCGGGCCCCATCGCGAGCAGGCTCGCTCCCACAGGATTTGTGTGTTGAACACATGAACTGTGAACAATAGAGATCCCTGTGGGAGCGAGCCTGCTCGCGAAAGATCTGAAGAACGAACGAATTCCCTACTGGCGGTCTAAAATTCCGCGTTCGACGCCCCAATTGCCCAAGGAAGCCCATTACGTGAAATCTCTCCTTGCACTGCTTTCCCTCGTGGCCCTGCCGGTCCTGGCTGCTGAGCCGACCCTGTACGGGCGCTATGAATACATCGCGCTGCCGGAAATCGGTGGCGAAGTCCTCAAGGCCAAGATGGACACCGGCGCCCTGACCGCGTCGCTGTCGGCCAAAGACATCGAAACCTTCACCCGTGATGGCGACGAGTGGGTGCGTTTCCGCCTCGCTACCAAAGGCGCGAGCAACAAGGTCTACGAGCACAAGGTCGCGCGGATCAGCAAGATCAAGACCCGCTCCGAAGAAGACGAGGACGACAAAGAAGCGGTCGAACCCACCAAGCGTCCGGTGGTTGATTTGGAACTGTGCCTGGGCAACGTCAAGCGCACCGTGGAGGTCAACCTCACTGACCGCAGCAGCTTCAACTACCCTTTGTTGATCGGTGCCAAAGCCTTGCGTGAGTTCGGCGCGGCGGTGAACCCGGCACGGCGCTTTACCGCGGACAAACCCGACTGCTGATTTCAAGTGGTCTCATTGACGTGACGTGAGCCTTGGGGCACCGTTCGCCCACTTAACTCCCGGGCTCGGACGCCATGCCTCATATCCTGATAGTCGAAGACGAAGCGGCGATTGCCGACACCCTGATTTTCGCTTTGCAGGGCGAGGGTTTCACCACCACCTGGCTGAGCCTTGGCGCCGCTGCGCTTGAGCATCAGCGCCAGACTCCGGCCGACCTGATCATTCTCGACATTGGTCTGCCGGACATCAGCGGCTTCGAGACCTGCAAGCAATTGCGCCGTTTCAGCGAAGTGCCGGTGATCTTCCTCAGCGCCCGTGATGCTGAAATCGATCGCGTCGTGGGCCTGGAAATCGGTGCCGACGATTACGTGGTCAAGCCGTTCAGCCCAAGGGAAGTGGCGGCGCGGGTCCGGGCGATTCTCAAACGCATGGCGCCGCGAGCGACCGCCGAGGTGGCATCGGCGCTGTTTCGCATCGACAGCGAGCGGGTGCAGATCAGCTATCGCGGTCAGCTTCTAACCCTGACCCGCCATGAGTTCCGCCTGCTGCAATGCCTGCTGGACCAACCCGAACGCGTCTTCAGCCGCGAGCAGTTGCTCGATGCGCTGGGCGTCGCTGCAGATGCCGGGTACGAGCGCAGCATCGACAGCCACATCAAGAGCGTGCGCGCCAAACTGCGCCAGGTGAAGGCCGACGCGGAGCCGATCCAGACCCATCGCGGCCTCGGCTACAGCTACAGCCCGGGGCGTAGCTGATGCCTCTCGGAATCCGGATTTTTCTGGTTTATGTGCTGTTTATCGGCCTGACCGGTTATTTCGTGCTGAACACCGTGATGGAAGAAATCCGTCCCGGCGTGCGCCAGTCCACCGAAGAAACGCTGGTCGACACCGCCAATCTCATGGCCGAGATCCTGCGCGATGACTTCAAGGCCGGCACCCTGAATCAGAACCGCTGGCCCGAGCTACTCAAGGCTTATGGCGAACGGCAACCGAAGGCGAGCATCTGGGGCTTGCCGAAGAATCAGGTCAACCACCGCATCTACGTCACCGATGCCAAGGGCATTGTGGTGCTGGACTCCAGCGGCATGGCAGTGGGGCAGGACTACTCGCGCTGGAACGACGTTTTACTGACCCTGCGAGGCGAATACGGCGCTCGTTCCAGCCGCAGCGATCCGGACGATCCGAACTCCTCGGTAATGCACGTCGGTGCCCCGATTCGCGACAACGGCCAGATCATCGGTGTGGTCACCGTGGCCAAACCCAACAGCTCGTTGCAGCCATACGTTGATCGCACCGAACGGCGATTGCTCGCCTGGGGGACGGGGTTGATCGGCCTCGGTCTGCTGTTTGGCGCGCTGTTGTCGTGGTGGTTGAGCGCGGCGCTGCGGCGGCTGACTGCTTACGCTCAGGCCGTCAGTGAAGGCCGGCGGGTCGAGGTTCCGCACTACCGTGGCGGCGAACTGGAACAACTGGCGACGGCGGTGGAGCAGATGCGCACGCAACTCGAAGGCAAAGCCTACGTCGAGCGTTACGTGCACACCTTGACCCACGAACTGAAAAGCCCGCTGGCGGCGATTCGTGGTGCGGCGGAGTTGCTGCAAGGCGAGATGCCGCTGGCCCAGCAACAGCGTTTTGTCAGCAACATCGACAGCGAAAGTGCGCGAATGCAGCAGTTGATCGAACGCCTGTTGAATCTGGCCCTGGTCGAGCAACGTCAAGGGCTGGAAGAGCGGGTGGCGGTGCGGCTGGCGAAGTTGGTAGATGAGTTGCTGAGCGCTCAGGCGGCGCGCATTGAAGGCAAGCAGTTGCGCGTGGAACAAACCATTGCAGCGGATCTGGTGCTGACCGGTGAACCGTTCTTGTTGCGTCAGGCATTGGGTAATTTGCTGGAGAATGCGTTGGATTTCACGCCTGCAACGGGCGTGTTGCGATTCAGTGCCGCAAAGGTCGGTGAGCAAATCGAATTCAAACTTTTTAACCAGGCCGAGGCGATTCCCGGCTATGCGTTACCGCGGTTGAGCGAACGTTTTTATTCCCTGCCGCGGCCGGACAGCGGGCGCAAAAGCACGGGGTTGGGGCTCAACTTCGTTGAAGAGGTGGTTAAGTTGCATGGTGGCGCGGTGAGCATCGGTAATGTCGATGGGGGTGTTCAAGTCATATTGCGTATGCCTGCTTAGATCCACCCCTCACCCCAGCCCTCTCCCCACGGGGGAGAGGGGGAAAGGGAGCAGATCTTCAAGCTTTTCAAAACCTGAGTTCGACTCGATACCTCAGGTCGCCAATTTTCTACATAACACATCGGTCAGTCCCCTCTACCCCTGGGAGAGGGCTAGGGTGAGGGGTAGTTCTCCCCGCTGAAACACTCTCCACAAAGTCTCCACATTCCCCCCACACACCCTCCACATACAAATCCCAGACTCGCCCCATCCAAACAGGGAGAGTCCCATGAACCGTAGCCTGACCCTAAAACTGGGGGCGATTGCCCTTTTGATTCTGCTGTTGATGATTCCGCTGCTGCTGATCAACGGGATCATCAATGACCGTCAGCGACTGCGCGACGGCGTGCTCGAAGACATCGCCCGCAGCTCCAGCTACAGCCAGCAACTGAGCGGTCCGATCATGGTGGTGCCGTATCGCAAAGTGGTGCGGATCTGGAAGACCAATGAGAAAACCAACAAGCGCTACCAGGAAACCGGCGAAGAACGCGGCCATCTGTATTTTCTGCCGGAGCGTTTCGAGCTCGACGGCAAGGTGCAGACCGAGTTGCGCTCGCGGGGTATTTACGAGGCGCGGCTGTACCACGCCGACAACCACATCAGCGGCCTGTTTTCGATTCCCGCGCAGTTGGGCATCAAGGAAGATTTCGCCGATTATCAGTTTGATCAAGCGTTCCTGACGATAGGCATCAGCGATATCCGCGGGATCGAAAATGCCCTGAAACTGGACCTCAATGGTCAGAGTCTGGACTTTGAACCGGGCACGCAGCTGGGCTGGCTAGGCGAGGGGGCACACGTCATGTTGCCCGCGCTGGACAGGCACAAAGGCGCGGAACTGGCGTTCGCCTTTGACCTGCGCCTGCAGGGCACCGGCCAGTTGCAGATCACTCCGGTCGGCAAAACCAGCAAGGTGCAACTGGCGGCCAACTGGCCTCACCCGAGCTTTATTGGCAACTACTTGCCGGCTCAGCGTGACGTCACCGGGACAGGTTTTACCGCGAATTGGCAGACTTCGTTCTTTTCCACCAACCTGGAAGAAGCCTTGACCAACTGCCTGGCCAGCGACCGTTGTGACGAGTTCAAGAGCCGCAACTTCGGGGTGAGTTTCATTGATCCGGTGGATCAGTACCTCAAGAGTGATCGGGCGATCAAATACGCGCTGCTGTTCATTGCCCTGACCTTCGCCGGATTCTTCCTGTTCGAAGTGCTCAAAAGCATGGCCGTGCATCCCATCCAGTACGCGTTGGTGGGGGTGGCGCTGGCGTTTTTCTACCTGCTGTTGCTGTCGCTGTCCGAGCACATCGGCTTTGCCCTGGCATACCTGTTGTCGGCGGGCAGCTGTGTGTTGTTGATCGGTTTTTATGTCTGCCATGTGCTGCGCAGCGTGCGTCACGGCTTGAGTTTTTCGGCGGGATTGGCGGCGTTGTATGGCTTGCTCTATGGCTTGCTCAGTGCCGAGGATTACGCGTTGTTGATGGGTTCGCTGCTGTTGTTCGGGTTGTTGGGCGTGTTCATGGTGCTGACCCGCAAGCTGGACTGGTACGGGATCGGGCAGAAGCCGGCCAAACCGTTGGTGTTTGATATTGGAGCGGTGGAATGAGCCGGTCGTTGGGGTTGCGCGAGGATCAGCGGGAAGGGGAAGCGTTGGCGACGTTGATTTACGGGTTGTTTCCCGAAAGATCAAAAGATCGCAGCCTGCGGCAGCTCCTACAGGAGTACGCGTTCGGCGTAGGAGCTGCCGTAGGCTGCGATCTTCTGAGGCCGGCATGGCCGGCCAAAGATCAGACCTTCGGCATCGTCGCCAGCATCGAAGCCCGCTGACTCACCTCAAAATACCAGTTCGCCAGCTTCGGATTCACCGTGCGCCATTCCAGATCCGGATGGCGCAAATCCAGGTAGCCCAACGCACAGGCAACACTGATCGCCGCCACATCGAAATGGCTGGTCAGCTCGGCAATCGCCTCCGCTTCCAGCACGGCCAGGCCGCGACGAATCTTCTCGCGCTGGCCATCGAGCCATGCGTCCCAGTGTTTTTCCGGGGCACGCAGGGCGACTTCATAACGAATCAGCACCGCAGCGTCCATGATCCCGTCGGCCAGGGAGGCCAGGGTCAGGCGCCGCCAGCGGGCTGAGCCGTCGCGCGGTATCAGCGGGTTGCCGACGTGCTGGTGGTCGAGGTAATCGAGGATCACCCGACTGTCATGGATGACGTTGCCATCGGCCAGGCGCAAGGCCGGGATTTTACCCAGCGGGTTGTCTTCGTTGAGCATCAGGTCCGGGCTGACCGGTGTGAGCACGCAGTCTTGCAGCGCCACGCGGTCCTGTTGACCGGTTTCGTGCAGCAGCACCATGACTTTGCGAACGAAGGGCGATAAAGGATTGTGGAACAGGGTCATGCTGGCGGCGGACATGGCAGCGTCTCGGTATGGGCAGTGCTGGGCAGCATAGCGCGTGGATCACGCCACTTGTAGGAGCAAAGCTTGCTCGCGATGGGATCGACTCGGTCATTCAGTCAGACCACGGTGATCCCATCGCGAGCAAGCTTTGCTCCTACAGGTTTGGTGTTGTTAGCGGCGTAGCAGCAGGCCGCGCAGGGCAAGGGCGGTGGGAATGCCCAGGCCAAGCCAGCTCAATGCGTCCCACACACCATCCCCCAGTAACGCGGCAAACAACCCCGCGGCGCTGAGCAGGGCGATAACCGTCGGGGTGGAGAACACCTTCCAGAAATTCGACTGCCGCGGCCTCATGCTGGACTCTCCGCGTTTTCGAGCACCGGTTTCGCAGCCTTGCGCCGCACCACCCAAAGATAAACCCCGCTGCCGAGCACGATGATGGTCAGCCCATCCAGCGTGGCCCAGAGGATCTTCATCGGCATGCCGCCGTAATCGCCGAAGTGCAACGGTTGTGACATGCCCATGGCGTCCATGTACCACGGACGTTCGGCCACGGCGGTGACTTGCAGGGTACTGGCGTCGATCAGCACCGGTGTCAGCAGGTGCGAGGTCAGGTGGGTGCTGCCTTTCATGAACACCGCGTAATGGTGTTCGCTGGAGAATCGTGTGCCGGGGAA
>Ga0157373_10004692_pt1 | contig 10272 bp, 12 predicted proteins | sample C65metaG_FD_113460 | JGI IMG/M metagenome (GOLD analysis project Ga0157373, IMG submission 113460) | Corn rhizosphere microbial communities from Kellogg Biological Station, Michigan, USA - C6-5 metaG | ecosystem: Host-associated > Plants > Roots > Rhizosphere > Soil | place: USA: Michigan...
CACGGATCGACTTCAGCACCTGGCGGGCCTGCTGTTCATCGAGAGGAGTCAGCACGTCGCCATCAACGCCGACGCGCTCGTCAATCTCGACGGCCCCCTCGTACAGCATCGACGGCAGGACAATGTGCCGGGCGAAGATGTCGGGCCGCGCCTGGTAACCGATCCTCAAGGCGTCCCCGAACCCCCGTGTGATCGCCAGTGCGACCCGCTCGCCCTTGCGTTCGAGCAAAGCGTTGGTTGCCACCGTTGTGCCCATCCTCACGCCAGTGACGGAGCCGCCTTCCTCCGCCAGCACCCGCCTGATCGCCTCCAGCGCTGCATCCTCGTACTGCTCCGGGCTTTCAGACAGCAGCTTCTCGATCCGAATTCGCCCGTCCGATCCGCGCGCCACCACGTCGGTGAAGGTCCCGCCGCGGTCGATGGCGAAGGTCCAGCTCAGCTCCATGAACTCGCCTGTAGGGCCATTGCGCTCCGGACTGCAGCCCCTAAGAAACGGCCATGGCTGTACTGGTCACGGGGGCTGGGGGGTTCATTGGCGCTGCGACGTCGCGCGTCCTGCTCGATCGCGGCGACGAGGTCATCGGCATCGACAACCTCAATGACTATTACGACCCGTCACTCAAAAAGGCGCGACTCACGCAGCTGCAGCAGCAGTTCGGCAATCGTTTCCGCTTCGAACGCGTGGACTTCGCGGAAGCCAACGCCCTCAGGTCCTTCACCGACACGATCGACATCGACCGCATCGTCCATCTCGGTGCGCAGGCCGGCGTCCGATACAGCCTCGAAAACCCGATGGCTTACGTACAATCGAACCTGGTTGGCCATTGCAACATGCTCGAGCTGGCGCGTCACCGCCAGGTGCGGCACATGGTCTACGCGTCGTCTTCCTCGGTATACGGCGGCAACAAGAGCCTGCCGTTCCGCGTCGAGGACCGGGTCGACCACCCGCTTTCGCTTTATGCCGCGACCAAGAAAGCGGACGAGCTTTTAAGCGAAAGCTATGCGAGCCTCTATCGCGTCCCGCTGACGGGTCTGCGCTTTTTCACGGTCTATGGGCCGTGGGGCCGGCCAGACATGGCGATGTGGATCTTCACCAAGGCGCTTTACGCGGGCGAGCCGCTGCCCCTGTTCAACCGCGGCGAGATGAAGCGCGACTTCACCTACATCGACGACATCGTCCGCGGCGTGGTTGCGTGCCTCGACGGACCGCCCGGCGATGATGGCGAGCCCAAGGCTGGCGGCAGCTGCTGTCCGCACGCGGTCTACAATATCGGCAACAGCCGCAGTGAAGACCTGATGCGCGTGGTCGAGCTGCTCGAACAGGAAACCGGGCGCACGGCAGTCGCTAACCCGATGCCGATGCAGGTCGGCGATGTCCGCGAGACGTTCGCTGACATCAGTGCGATCGAGCGCGACCATGGCTTCGAGCCGAACACGAGCATCGACGAAGGCGTGCCGCGCTTCGTCAAATGGTATCGCGAGTACCACGGCCTGTGAGCTTGCCGCCGATCCTGCAGGGACTTCGCATCCCCGTAATTGGCTCGCCGTTGTTTATCGTTTCCAACCCGAAGCTGGCGATCGCCCAGTGCACAAGCGGAATCGTCGGCAGCTTTCCAGCCCTGAACGCCCGCCCGGCCGAGCTTCTCGACGAGTGGCTGCACGAGGTCACCGAGGCGCTCGCCGCCTGGAACCGTGATCATCCGGAGCGGCCCGCCGCGCCTTATGCGGTCAACCAGATCGTTCACCGATCCAACGACCGCTTCGAGCATGACATGCAGGTCTGCGCAAAGTGGAAAGTGCCGATCGTCATCACCTCGCTGGGCGCGCGCGTTGAGCTGAACGAAGCCGTCCATTCGTGGGGCGGGATCACGCTGCACGATGTCATCGACGACCGCTTTGCCCGGAAGGCCGTCGAGAAAGGCGCGGACGGGGTCATCGCCGTCGCGGCCGGTGCCGGGGGACACGCTGGGCGCTGGTCACCTTTCGCGCTCGTGCAGGAGATCCGGCAATGGTTCGACGGACCGCTCATCCTGTCAGGCGCGATTGCCACGGGAAGCGCGGTGCTGGCAGCGGAGGCCGCCGGTGCCGACCTCGCTTATGTGGGCTCACCGTTCATCGCGACCCTGGAAGCCAATGCGGCCGACGCCTACAAGCAGTCGATTGTCGACAGCGGTGCCGCGGACATCGTCTATTCCGACCTCTTCACCGGCGTTCACGGCAATTACCTGCGCTCGTCGATCGTCAATTCGGGCCTCGATCCGGACAATCTCGCGGCCGGAAACCTGGACGCGATGAAGTTCGGCGGGGCCGAGGGCTCGTCGAAGGCCAAGGCCTGGAAAGACATTTGGGGATCGGGCCAGGGTATTGGCGTCGTCGACCGCGTGCGGCCTGCCGCGGAATATGTGGACCTACTCGCCGAGCAATATGCGGCGGCGAAGGCGCGAATCTGCGCTAGCTGATCGACATCAAGGCGGAGCGCCAGTCCGCGGGCATGTCGACGGGGCGGCGCGACATGCGGTCGACGAGTACATGGACAAACTCGCCCTGCGCGGCGGCGATATCCGCGCCTTGCGCGAAAACGCCAATCGAATAGCGCACGCTCGACGCGCCAAGCTTCGCGACTGCAAGACCCACGTCGACGTCCTGCGGGAATTCGAGCGGGGCGAGGTAAGAGCAGCGCGTTTCCGCCACCAGGGCGATGGGATTGCCCGCCTGGATGTCGAGCAGGCCTTGGCCGACCAGCCAGCCGTTCACTGCGCTGTCGAACCACTGGTAGAAAACGGTGTTGTTGACGTGGCCATAAGCGTCATTGTCGGCCCAACGGGTGGTGAACTTTTGCCAAACCTTAAATTGGGCCCGCGTCGCCGGCGGCTCGCGGCTCACCAGGCCGCCTCATAGAGCCGCTGGGCATCGCTTTCGGTGATCTCGCAGGGGTTATTCACGAGAAGTCGCGTCTGCCGCATCGCCTCCTTGCCGAGGAGCGGGCAATCCTCGAATGCGATTCCGTGGTCACGCAGGCGGAGGGGCAGCCCGCTCTTCCGCGCCAGATCGTCGAGTGTCTCGATCAGCAATGCAGCGCGGGCCTGGCTGCCCTGCCCGGCGCACTCGGGCTCGATGACTTCGGCGAGTTCCGCATAAAGCTCACGTGCGGCCTCGAGATTGTGGCTGAGCACGTGGCGCAGCATCAGGGCGTTGCTGAGCCCATGCGGCAGATGATGGAGGCCGCCGAGCGGATAAGCCAGAGCATGGACGCCGGCCACCGGCGCATTCGAGAAGGCGAGCCCGGCCAGATGGGCGCCCAGCAACATTGCCGAGCGTGCGTCGACGTTGCGCGGCTCCTGGATGACGGTCAGCAAATTCGAGCTCAATAGCCGCAATGCCTCGCGGGCGAGTGCATCGGACAGCGGATTCTTGAGGCGTGCCGACGTGTAGGCTTCGACCGCATGGACGATCGCGTCGATGCCGGTCGCCGCAGTCACGTGCGGAGGAAGCCCGAGCGTTAGCTCCGCATCCAGCACCGCCCAGTCCGCGATGAGTGGCGGCGAGTTGACCGCGAGCTTGACGCCACCTTCGCACGTGATGACCGAGATTGGCGTCGCTTCGGACCCTGTCCCGGCGGTCGTGGGAACGAGCGCGAGCGGAAGGCGCCGTCCCTGCGCGATGTCCACCCCCCAGATGTCGTCGAGATTGTCGCCGGAGCCCAGGAGATAGGCAGCGAGCTTAGCCACATCCATCGGACTTCCACCGCCGAACCCGACGACGGACATCACGCCCGCTGCTCGGCCCATCTCCGTCGCGGCTAGCAGAGTTTCCTTCGAGGGATCGGCTTCGACTGCATCGAAGATGACCAGCTCTCGATCCTCGCCGATCGCCTGTTGGTATGGGTCGGTAAGGCCAAGCTGCCTCAGCGACTGGTCGGTGACGAGCAGGCACGACCCGACTTGAAGCCTTTCCGCCAGTGCCGCAGCCTGGTCTGGGCCGGCAATGAGCCGCGGTCCCGGATTGAAGGTGAACGGCCGCATTGGCCGCCTTGTTAGCCGCTCTGTCCGCCGAGTCCACGCTCCAGCCGGCCCATCAGTGCCCGGGCGGGGCTCTGCGGGACGTCCGTCTCAATGCCGCCTTCGTCGAGCCGCTTCACGCGCGCGTATAGGTCCGAGCTGGCGTTGATCAGCCGCTGCGCGGACGGTGGGAGGGTTGCGAGGACCGCCGGGTCCGTGTCCTGCGCATGGCCCAGACGGCGCTCGGGGCGACGGCCGCCGCGGCCCGGAATCTCGCCGGACTCAATCGCCCGCTGGGTCAGCAGCCAGGCGACGATGTGCATTATCCGAGTCGTGACCTTGAGCGACTCGCAAGCGAAGCCGACGCGGGCGAACGGCTCGAGCGTCGAGCGCTCGTCGCGGCCGGCGTCATCGAAATACGCGCGTGCCTCGTCTGCGAGCAGCATCGCCTCGGTGTAGAGCGAGTCGATCAGTCGCGACGTGATCCGCGCCTGCGGCTGCGGCATGTCCGATTCGTTCATCAGCATCAGATTGCCATCGTTGACCGCCGCTGAAAACGCCTGACGCAGCGACCAGTCATGGCGTGAACCACCCGTGTCCCCCTTCGGGACGCCGTCGCGCTCAGGCGATGATGTCTGGAACGCTCGAATCCATCAGTCTCTGGATCTCGTCCTTCAGCATCAGCTTCTGCCGCTTCAGGCGCGCAAGCTCGAGCTGATCGCCCGTCGGCTCCGAAGAGAGAAGGCGGATACGATCGTCCAGGACGCGATGCTCGGCCTTGAGCATCGCAAGCAGCTGCACCGGATCGTCATCGTTCATCTTTCGACCAGTCTACCCCATCGCAGTCAGCGCCGGAACCGCTCTGCTGTTCACGGCAAGTAGCGGCGCGGGACGGGCGAAGCGTGAGAAGGGTCAAGACACCGGCAAGGATTCGTGGTTTATTACACGGTGGTGACACGCTGACCGAAAGGAACCGCACCAATGGACAAGGCAATGGCCGAGGAACTCGAATCCAAGCATGCCGCTCTTCACGCTCTGATCGAGGAAGAAGAGCATCGAGCCCACCCGGACGAAGACCTTCTCCACCGCTTGAAGAAAGAAAAATTGAGACTGAAGGACGAACTCGCCGGCCACCTCACCCACTGAGGCGGCCTTTTTTGTGGGCGGCGGTCCGTGATCGCGGCCTCGGGCGCCCGAAAAGCATGGGCGCGACGGCTCCGCTCAACCGCCAATCTTCATTAGTCTTCGCAGTGACGACGTAGTTTCGCCGTAGCTGCGGAGACGACTCACCAAGCACGCTAACGCGCCTATCGTATCCGGCCTGTTGTAGGACAGCGGAAACGTCGTCAGTCGTCGCGCGAGACTCGCTCGATCCGCTCGTGGCGTTCATGCGCTTCCAGGGTCATCGTCGCGATCGGGCGGGCTTCGAGCCGGCCGAGCGAGATCGGCTCGCCCGTTACTTCGCAATAGCCATATTCGCCTTCGTAAAGACGACGGATCGCGCAATCGATCTTGGCGATCAGCTTGCGTTGGCGGTCGCGGGTGCGCAGCTCAATCGACCAATCGGTCTCGCTCGAAGCCCGGTCGGCAAGGTCTGGCTCGCGCAGCGAATCAACCTGCAGCTGCGCCATGGTCGCGCGGGACTCTTCGACGATCGCTTCCTTCCAGGCCTTAAGCTTGCGGAGGAAATAGGCGCGGTGCTTGCCGCACATGAACTCTTCGTCTTCCGACGGGCGATAGCCCTCGGCCAGCATGATCCGGTCGAACGGTTCGAAGTCTCCGCCGCCGTAAAGGTCGACTAGAGCAGTTGCCATTGGTGTCCCTCCCCGCACATGCCCGCGAAAACCTCATCGCGGACGTCCCATACGCCGCCGCCTGCTGCGGCCGGGCCACCGGTGCAGCCGGAGGCGATTCAGACTGACTTTACCGGGACTTACCCAGCAAAGCCTGCCATCCCCAAGTCGCCTATAAATACGCGCCTGACCGTTAACAAGCGCTGACAGTGTTCTAGTGAACAAATCGCCAAGCTGTTGCGAATATGGCGCATTTTCCAACGTGTCCGTTCGCGGTTGCAGCAAGAAAGCGTGTCGCTCATAGGCTACCCATGCGCATTCTGATCACCAATGACGACGGCGTGAATGCCCGCGGCCTCCGGCTGCTCGAAAGCGTAGTGCGGCAATTCACCGACGACATCTGGGTCGTTGCTCCGTCCGAGGAGCAATCAGGCGCGGGTCACTCGCTCACGCTGACGAAGCCGGTCCGGTTGCGCCGCCACGATGACCGGCGCTTTTCCGTGACCGGTACGCCGACAGACGCGGTCATGCTGGCGCTCGCGCATGTGATGAAGGATTCGCCGCCCGACGTAATCCTGTCGGGCATCAACCGAGGCGCCAACCTGGCCGAGGACGTCACTTATTCAGGCACCGTCTCCGCGGCGATGGAGGGAGCGCTTGCGGGTGTGCGCTCGATCGCGCTGAGCCAAGCCTATTCGCGTGAGGGCATGGGCGACACCGTCCCGTTCGCGGCGGCGGAAACGTGGACGGCGCGCGTGCTTGGCCCCTTGCTCGAGTTCGCGACCGAGCCGCGGACGTTGATCAACGTGAACTTCCCGGCGATGCGGCCAGAGGACGTCAAAGGCATTCGCGTGTGCCGTCAGGGACTGCGTGACTACGGCCGCTTGAGGATCGTGCAGCGCACGGACCCGCGCGGCTATGATTATTACTGGTTCGGGCTGGGGCCGATGGTGCAGACGCCCGGCCATTCGACGGATCTCGAAGCGGTTGCGGACGGCTACGTCTCCGTCAGCCCATTGCACCTCGATCTCACGCACGATGATTCGCTCAGCTTGCTCCACGAACGCTTCGCGGCCGCGCCCGAAAGCACGGCCGCGGAATAGTCGCCGGAAGAGTCGAAACCCTCTAGCGGCCGCGCTCGCCCTTCTGGCCCGCCGTCGGCGGCGGTGGTGGCGGAGCGTTGGTCGATGCGGCGAGCCACGTCTCAGCTGCACCGCAGGAGCTGGTCAGCGCCATCGGCGTGCCTGCCTGGAACGGCCCGGCATAAGGCACACATTCCTGCGCCATGCCGTTGCTGAGGCATAGCTGCCCATTGGCCGCGGTCCAGGTGCCGTTGACGACCCGCCCGCCAGGCGAGGTGATCACCGCCTGGCCGCCGGGATTGAGCGTCACCGTATTGGTAACGCCGTTGGTGGTCACGGAGATCGGCTGGCCGACAATTTCAGCGCCCGGAGTCCAGCCTTGCGCGAAGGCGGTACCAGACACAGTTGCGGACAGGGCGACGGTAAGACCGGCAAGCGTCCGAGCAAGATTTGCTTTGGTCATAATGAAACACCCCTCTGGGAGACCCAAAGGGGTGAACACCATAACGATTGATCGGTTCCCGCGAGTTAGGCGGGGCTGTTGGCGTTTCCGCTATCGTTGACCGCCAGGAAGATGCCGATGCCGGCGGCGATCGCGATCAGCGCGATGAACAACGGGCTGATACCGCCACCCTCGACCATCGGCGGCGGAACGGCCTCGGCAACCGGCGGCGGAGGCGGCGCATCGGCGACCGGCAGGACGCACCCAGCCGAACCTTGAGCGCCAGCAGCGGCAGCCGAGCCGCACATGGCGGCGGCCGGAGCACCCTGGCTCATCGCAGTGAGGACGGCCCAGGGGTCGGCCTGCTGAACGGGAGCGGACGCAGCGGCGGCAGCCGCCGTCGAGCTCAGCATCAGCGAGCCTGCGACAACCGCGCCAAAAATCCCCTTCAAACCATGCCTGCCCATGTCATTCCTCCGGCACCGCAGGGGTAAAACCCCCACAATTCTGCGAAACACTTAGTTCATAGAGAAGTTTCATGCCACCACTTTGATAATAATTTCCTTTGCCGTGTTGCAAGCGTGCCGCAACGCATCGACTTGGCCCGACAACCCTTTACCTTTCAAGCGCTTACCACCCTTGCCGGATTCGTACTGCGAGCACTGACCTGGTCTGAAGAGAGATCCTGCGGCTCGGCGGCGAGCCAGCTCTGGAAGACCAGAATTGTCCACAAGGCCGGCATTGAATCGCGCTGGCCAGACAGGTGCTGTCGCCACCGCGCGCTTACGACCTGGGGGTCGAACCAGCCCTGGGAGCGAAGCAGATCGGGATCGAGCAGGTCTTCGGCCCATTGCCTGAGCGGACCCTTGATCCACTCTCCCACGGGTACGCCGAAGCCGGCCTTCGGGCGGTCGATCAGCTCGCGCGGAACGAGGCCATAGAGCAGCTTGCGGACGATTTGCTTGCCGCGCCCGCCGTGGACCTTGAGATCGAGCGGGATGCGCGCCGCGAGTTCCGCCACTCGATGGTCGAGAAACGGCACGCGCGTTTCGAGCGCAACCGCCATGGATGCCCGATCGACCTTGGCGAGGATGTCGTCGGGCAGGTAGCTGACCGCGTCGCAGTACATCATTCGCACCGCGTCAGGAGCCTCGCGCCCGACGTCGAGGTCGAAGCCAAGCTCGGCCTCTTCGCCGCCGATGACGGGGGAGCGCTCGTGGCTCCATTCGTCGAGAAAGCTCCGATACACATCGTCGAACGTCGCGGCCGAGGCGGCTACGCGTAGGCCCTTCTGGATCTTTCCGCCGAGATGAGGCTGGTGGCGGCCCGGGACGAAGCGGGCAACATCATTCCATAGCCGCGACGGCAGCCGGCTGAGCGGCGATCCCGTTACGGCCCGGAGCGGCTGAGGAACTCGCTGCAGTTGCTGCCACAGGCGCGGCGCGGCGAAGTGGCGATTGTAGCCCGCGAACAGCTCGTCGCCGCCGTCACCGGTCAGAGCCACGGTCACATGCTCGCGCGCAAAGCGGCTCACGAGGTGGGTCGGGATCTGCGAGGAATCGGCGAACGGCTCGTCATACATCTGCGGCAGCAGCGGGATGACCTCGCGAGCTTCCCGCACCGTGACGTAGCGTTCGTGGTGAACCGTGCCGAGGTGGGCCGCCACGCGCTTGGCGTCCTCGGCTTCATTGAACCCGCTTTCCTCGAAGCCGATGGAGAAGGTGCGGACCGGCACGCTAGAGTATTTCTGGTAGAGCGCGCAGATCGTCGAGCTGTCGATCCCGCCCGAGAGGAAGGCGCCGACCGGCACGTCGGCTATCGACTGACCGGCGATCGCCGTCGCAAGGGTCCGCTCGAGCTCTTCAAGTGCCTCCACTTCATCGCCGAGCGGCTGCTCGAGGCCGCGGCGGACGACGTCGCGATACGACCAATAATGTTCGAGACTGATGCCGCCCGCTCGCCCCTCCCTCGGCGGCTCGCGGAGTGGCGTCGCCGCAGCGTCGAGGGGGATAGACAGGATCGCAGCGGGCGGGAGCTTGAAGACGCCCTCGTAGATCGACAGCGGCGAGGGTATGCAGATTCGTGCCGCGAGCAGCCTCAGCGCGCGACGATCGATCGCTCGCTCGAAGCGCGGATGGGCTCGGAGCGCCTTAAGCTCAGAGCCGAACACCAGGTCGCGGCCCGCCCAGCCGTAGTAGAGCGGCTTTTCGCCGAAGCGGTCGCGCACCAGGCTGAGCGTGCGCTCTCGCCGGTCCCAGACCGCGAAGGCGAACATGCCGGCGCTGCGGCGCAGCGTCTCGGTAAGGCCCCACGTGACGATTCCGTGAAGAAAGACTTCCGTATCGGAATGGCCGCGCCAGCCGCCCGCGGGTACAGCTCCGATCGCTTCAAGCTCGGCGCGGAGATCAGCGTGGTTGTAGATCTCACCGTTGAAGGTCAGGACGAAGCGGCCGTCGGCGGACAGCATCGGCTGATGTCCGGCCGGCGACAGGTCGACGATCGCCAGCCGGCGATGGCCGAGCCCCACTCCCGCGTCGCCGTCGATCCATAGTCCAACATCGTCGGGGCCGCGGTGGGCGACGGCGTTGGTCATCTGCTCCAGCAGGCCGCGGTCGATGCCTTTCGCACTGATGATCCCGGCGATTCCGCACATGCGACCGCCATAGCTCATATGGTGCCGAAATGGAGGGGCTACGGGCCAAGGTGCTGTAACGCCGTCGTTCTTGTTACGGCCTACGCCTTTGTCTAAGCCTGAGAGGCGGAATTCATAACCGGATTGGATTGCTACACTTGCGCAAGCGCGTCCTGATCACCGGCGGCACCGGCTTCCTCGGCAAGCATCTCGCGCTTGCGATGAAAGGCAGTCACGACGTCGTGCTGTCGGGCCGAAACAACAAACAGAACATGCTGGCGTCAGAACGAACCGGCTGTCCGGTCATCCCGATGGACGTGACCCG
>Ga0157373_10004693_pt1 | contig 10272 bp, 7 predicted proteins | sample C65metaG_FD_113460 | JGI IMG/M metagenome (GOLD analysis project Ga0157373, IMG submission 113460) | Corn rhizosphere microbial communities from Kellogg Biological Station, Michigan, USA - C6-5 metaG | ecosystem: Host-associated > Plants > Roots > Rhizosphere > Soil | place: USA: Michigan...
CCGGTCGTCTTCTACAACCCGCGTGGCTTCTGGAACCCCCTCTTCCACCTCTTCGACCACATCATCGGCGAAAACCTGATGCCCGAGGTGTTCAACGAAAGCTGGCGCGCGGTCGAGGACATCGCCGACGTGCTGCCGGCGGTCTACGACATGGCGGGCCGGTCGGAAGAGAAGCCGGACGAGGCGATCACGACGGTGGTGGCTTAGGCCGTTTCGCCAGCCAACCGCTTCAGCGCCTTCTCGCGCCCGATCAGGCCCAGCAGCGAGCCCATGTCGGGGCCGTGGTCCTTGCCGGTCAGGGCCTGGCGGAGCGGCATGAAGAGAGCGCGGCCCTTGGCGCCGGTGGCGGCCTTTACGGCCTCGACCCATGCGGACCAGTTCAGACCCTCCGGCAGCAGTTCGCGCGCGGCGTTGAGGAAGGCGCGGTCTTCGACGATGGGGGTGATCGGGCCGCGCACGACCTGCGCCCATTCCGACACATCGCCGAAGAAGGCGAGGTTGGCGCGCACGGCGGTCCAGAAGGCCTCGCCAAGGTCGGCGTCGAGAGCCTCCAGCCTCGGCCGCGCGATCTCATAGGGCATGCCATGCAGGATGGCGGCGTTGAGGCGCGCCAGGTCGGCCGGGTCGTAGCGAGCCGGACTGCGGCCCATCTTCGTGAAGTCGAAGCCGTCGGCCAGCGCCGCCAGCGAGGGCGCGGCCTCCAGCGCCTCCGACGTGCCCAGCTTGGCGATGTGCGAGGTGATGGCCAGCGGCTCATAGCCCTGCTCGCGCAACTCGCTGATCGACAGCGATCCCAGCCGCTTGGACAGGGCCTCGCCGTCGGCGCCGACCAGTAGCGAGAAGTGAGCAAAGGCCGGCGCCGCCGCGCCCAGCGCCTCGAACACCTCGATCTGGACGCCGGTGTTGGTGACGTGGTCCTCGCCGCGGATCACGTGGGTGATGCCCATGTCGATGTCATCGACCACCGACGGCAGGGTGTAGAGATAGGCGCCGTCCTCGCGGATCAGCACCGGATCGCTCATCGAGGCCGTGTCGACTTCGCACTCGCCCCGGATCAGGTCGTTCCAGGCGATGCGCTTACCGTCGAGGCGGAAGCGCCAGTGCGGCTTTCGCCCCTCGGCTTCCAGCGCCGCGCGCTCCTCGTCGGTCAGCTTCAGCGCCGCGCGGTCGTAGATCGGCGGCTGGCCGCGCGAGAGCTGCACCTTGCGGCGGCGGTCGAGTTCTTCCTGCGTCTCATAGGCCGGATAGAGCCGCCCCTGAGCCTTCAGCTTGTCGACCGCGCGGTGATAGGTCTCGAAGCGGGCCGACTGGTTGTGCTTTTCGTCCCAGGTGAGGCCCAGCCACGTCAGGTCGGCCTCGATCCCCGCTTCGTATTCCTTGGTCGAACGCTCCAGGTCGGTGTCGTCGATGCGCAGCACGAAGGCGCCGCCCTCCCCGCGCGCGAACAGCCAGTTCACCACCGCCGCGCGGATATTGCCGACATGCAGGCGCCCCGTCGGCGACGGGGCGAAACGGACCTTCACGGTCATGCGGGAGGGTTCCTCGTCCGAAGGGCGGCTAGGTCGGGCTATCGGGGCGGGAAGTCAAGCATCTGGAGCGCCTGCGCAAGCCAGCAAGGGTCGCCTCGTCTCGCGCGGAACCACGGTGACAATACAACGCGTGCTTGTATCATGCCTCCGAAGTGCGGGGGCAATCGTGGCGATCATCAACGGAACGAGCGGGTCTGACTCGCTGACCGATACGGCAGAGAACGACACCATCCAGGGGCTGGATGGGGCGGACTACATCTGGGACTCTAACGGTGGAGACGACCAGCTCTACGGTGACGCTGGCAACGATCTGATCTCGGTCTTCCGCGGCAGTGGCGCCGCCAGCACCCTTCTGCTGGACGGAGGCGGCGGCCAGGATCGCCTCGCATATTCCGCGTCGGATCAACCGGCCGACGTGCTGACGGTCCGGGGCGGACCCGGCGACGACAGCATTTCCATTATGGGCGCGGGCACGGCGACGATCGACGCCGGCGCCGGCAATGATCAAGTGGAGATCTCAACCGCGGGCGCGACGACCGTCACCCTCGGTCTGGGCAACGACACGCTTCTGGTCACCCCATCATCCGCCGTGAGTCAGGCGCTCATCACGGTGAAGGACTTTGTAACCGGCGACGCCGGAGACCGGCTGGATCTCGACGTCTATTTCTACAACGTCCTGCAGAATTGGGACTACGACATCAATCCGTTCGCGACCAACCAGGCCCGCCTCGTCCAGGACGGTTTCGACACCCTGCTCCAGATCAACCCGGACGGCGCGGGCGACGACTTCACCACTCTGATCTGCTTCAAGAACACGACAGCCTCGTCGTTCCTGCCGGTAAACCTCGATGGCTATCCGCAAGATGGCTCCCCAGTAACGGGACTTCACCTGTTCGGGACGGTGGGCGACGACACACTCGGCGGCGGGCTCCATAACGACATCCTTGAGGGGCTCGGCGGCAACGACACGCTGTACGGTCAGGACGGTAATGACACGCTGCTCGGCGGCGACGGAAACGACCTGCTGGTCGGGCGTCTGGGCGACGACATCCTCGACGGCGGCGCGGGCAATGATGTGCTGACCGACGGGATCGGAGGGTGGCCCGGCGAAAGCGGCGGGCGCGACACCTTCCGGGGTGGCGACGGCATCGACACTGTGTCCTACGTCAACCAGGTCGTGCTGGACGTGGCCAGTCACGCGGACACCGGCGACGCTGTCGGCGACACCTTCGATTCCATCGAACGCTTCCAGCTATCCGGCTACGCGGACCGGTTCATCGGAACCAGCGGGGCGGACTGGGTCGATGGAGGCGGCGATTCGGACCAGCTCCAGGGCCAGGGCGGAAACGACCAGCTTTTCGGGGGCGACGGCGACGACACCCTGAACGGCGGCGCCGGCGATGACAACATGTACGGCGGGGATGGAAACGACACCTATGTCGTCGACAGCCCACTGGACAAGATTCACGAGGAATCCTGGCAGGGGACCGATCTCGTCCAGTCGTCGATCAACCTCACGCTGGGGGCAAACCTGGAGAACCTCACCCTCACCGGTTCGGCGGCGATCAACGGCACGGGCAACGGCCTCGACAACGTGATTACCGGCAACGGGGGGGTGAACATCCTTCGCGGGGGTCTCGGCGCCGACACGCTCAAAGGCATGGGAGGCGATGACCGGCTCGACGGGGGCGCGGGTGACGACTTCATGTACGGCGGGACGGGCAATGACACCTACGCGGTCGACAGCGTTCACGATCAGGCGATCGAAAGTTCAAACGCAGGCATCGACACGGTGCAGTCGACCGTAAGCTTCACGCTTGGCGGAAACATCGAGAACCTGACGCTGATAGGCTCAGCCGCGATCGACGGGACCGGGAACGCTCAGGCCAACACCATCATTGGCAACCCGGCCGCTAACGTCATCACGGGCGGCGGCGGAGCCGATGTCCTGAAGGGCGGCGGCGGTGTCGACACGTTTGTGTTCAAGGCTGTCAACGAGTCCGCCCCAGGCGCCAGCGACCTGCTGACGGACTTCAGCTCGACCGATCGCATCGACTTGTCCGCGATCGACGCGAACCTGGGAGCGGGGGGAAACAACGCCTTCGTGCGCCTGGCCGGAGATGGAGAGTTCACCGGGGCCGGTCAGCTGCGCCTCGTCTTCGACGGGACGAACACCCATCTGGACCTGAACACCGACAGCGATGCCACGGCGGAGATGACCATCCTGCTCGCCGGCGACCACACAGGCGCCACGGCGACGGATAACTGGATCCTCTGACGGCCCGGGAGGTCCGCGCTCAGTCGTCCCGATGCACGCGTTCGCGGCGTTCGTGGCGTTCCTGGGCTTCGAGGCTGAGCGTGGCGATCGGGCGGGCTTCGAGGCGGGCCAGCCCGATGGGCTCGCCGGTCTCCTCGCAGTAGCCGTAGGAGCCGTCCTCGATCCGGCGCAGGGCCTCGTCGATCTTGGAGATCAGCTTGCGTTGCCGGTCGCGCGTGCGCAGCTCAAGAGCCCGGTCAGTCTCCGACGAGGCGCGGTCGGCCAGGTCAGGATGATTTTCGGTCTCTTTCTGGAGATGGGTCACCGTCTCGCGAGATTCGCGGAGGATGTCTTCCTTCCAGTCGAGCAGCTTTTGTTTGAAATACTCGAGCTGACGCTCGTTCATGAAAGTCTCGTCCTCGGAAGGACGGTACTCTTCCGTTTTCGACAGAACCGCGGTCGCCTTCATTGACGCCTCACGCCCCTACTACCCCGCTCACTGCGAGCGAGGGCCTTATATCAAACTGCAACGGCCGTTCAATGAACCTCGTATTCAGCGTGCGTTCATGCCGCAGAAAACGGGGCTGTAGGGTCAGGCTGACCGCGCCAGCAGGGGTTCGTCGTGCTCCTGAGCGCACGGCCAGAGCAGGCCCTGGACGTAGGACCAGAGGGCCCCGATCTCGCAGGCGGCCGGGCCTTGCGGCTCGATCTCCTGGGCGGTGCGGCCGGCGCCGAAGCTGTGCTGGTAAGCGGCGCGCTCGCGGATGCGGACCGGCGCGACCGGCAGGCCGTAGGGCCGCAGCGCCCGGGTCACGTCATCCATGAAGGCGGTCCCGGCGGGCGCCTGGTTGATGACGAAGACGCCCTGCTTGCACTGGTTCAGCACGGCCTGCGCTGAACCCACCACCGAGCGCAGGTCCAGGAAGTTGGGCCGCAGCACGATCAGGCACAGGTCGGCCGAGCGGATGGCGTAGGCGCTGTCCTCCTCGCGCGAGGAGGCGGTGTCGATGATCATCAGGTCCGAGCCCAGCCGGCTGGCGGCCTGCTGCAGCGTGAAGAGCGAGCCGGGCTTGGCCTCCTCCACGTTGGGGCGAGCCGCGTCGCGCTCGCGGCGCCAGTCGAGCGCCGATCGCTGCCGGTCCAGGTCCGCGACCAGGACGCCGTGGCCCGAGCCTTGAGCCGCCACGGCCAGATGCAGCGCCAGGGTGGTTTTCCCCGTGCCGCCTTTGCAAGAAATGATGCTGAGGGTCTTCACGCCGCAACTCCCCGAACTGATGGGGACAGATTGTGGATAAACTGGTGTGCGATCCGTGAACGCGGACGAAGAAAGTTTCGTCAGGCGGCGGCCGGCAGCTCCGAAGCCAGCGACAGCGCCACTTCGCGCCGCATCCAGTCGGCGAAAGCGTGGATCTGATCGAGCCTGGCATGCTCCTTCGGCCAGGCCATCTGGAAGCGCGTGGCGGTGGGCGCCCACAGGGCGAAAGGCTGCACCAGGCGTCCCTGCTCAAGCTCCGTCCCGGCCGAGACCCGGCAGGCGAGCGCGACGCCGTAGCCGTCGACCGCCGCTCCGATGGCGCTGCCCGGATCGATGACGGGGCCGGCGGCTTGCGGCGCGGCGACCCCGGCCGCGGCGCACCACAGGCGCCAGGCTTCCTCATCGTGGACGAGCAGCGGCGCGCTCATCAGGTGCTCGAGCTTGTAGAGGCCGTGGGCCTTCTGGAAGGCCGGGCTGCAGACCGGCGTCACCGCCCGCTCGAACAGCGGCTCGACCCAGGCGCCGGGCCGTTCGCGCTCGCCGACGACCACCGCTGCGTCGACTCGGCGGAAGTCCGGCTCGACATCGTCACGGCGAACCTCGATCTTCGCGGACGACAGCTCGCGGCTGAACACGTCCAACCGATGCCGCAGCCACGGATTGGCGAGCGAGGCCGGCAGGCTGATGACGAGGCGCGAGGCGGCGCTGGCCGTCACGCGTTCCAGGCTGCGTTCCAGCGCCCGGGCCGCGCGACGATAGCCGTCGGCCAGCTCTTCGGCGGCCGAGGTCGGCTTCATGGTCATGCCGTCGCGCACGAACAGCTTCACGTCGAGCTGCTTTTCGAGCTTGGCGATCTGCTGGCTGATGGCGCTGTGGGTGACGTTCAGCTCACGCCCCGCGCGACGGAAGTTGCCATGCCGGCACGCGGCCTCGACGAGACGCAGGGCGCCCAGGGACGGCAGTTCGTCGGTAAAGGTGCGCACCATCATGATCCCCCCCGAGACGCATGACGCTGAGTTGAGCGGAGCCGATAGCTAACCTGCTCCCCGCCGAATGGCAATTCGGCCGGCGCAATATTCTTCCAAGAAGACGGCGACATATAGTCGCTGGCTCGCAAGAATAACGGGCCTTTCTGTTACGCGCGCAACTTTATTCCCTGCCCTTACGTCAGTTGGACGCCAGCATCGCCGGCGGAGCGGTCTGGCCCATGTGGTTGGCGTGGAGCGTCAGAAGGGACCGCTTGTCGATCTTGGCCACCGCGCGATTCAGCGCCTCGGCCGCGCACCTCTGGTCCTGCAGTTGCGCCGTGAGATCCCGGCCCATCTTGCTGTCGCATGCCTTGCGGGCCGCGACGCGCAGGCGTCCGTAGAACGCCGCCGTGGAGGCCGGCTGCGAGAAGTCCACCCCGACCGCCGACACCCTGACCTCGGTGGGCGCGCGGTCGTTCTGTGCGTGGGCCGTAGAAACGAGCAGGCCGGCAAGAAGTGCAGACGCCGCCACGATACGAATAGTCATGATTGATCCCCCGATCTTGCAACGCCTAATCTACCACGCCACGAGGTTGATCGAAAGAATTCCGGGAGAAAAATCCGCCTTTTTCCAAGTGGTTACCCGCGATTACCAAAGGCGTCGATTTTACGCGGAATCGAGACCAGATAGTTTCTCCCGATACTGAAACGTATCTTTTACATACTTTTCGGCGATGGGCTGCGCCAGCCCTCGAAGCCGGACGAAGCGTCGCGCTTGTTCGCATAATGTTCTTGTGTAAAAAGCGACTCTGCGCACTACATATGTCGGTTCCGCCGCGCCTCCCCTGGCCGGTCTAATGCGTTCTCGGACAAGATGGCCGACCACCAGAACTTCATCCGCGTGCGCGGCGCGCGGGAGCACAATCTCAAAGACGTTAGCGTGGACATTCCGCGCGGCGAGCTCGTGGTGCTGACCGGGCTGTCCGGCTCGGGCAAGAGCTCGCTCGCCTTCGACACCATCTACGCCGAGGGCCAGCGCCGCTACGTCGAGAGCCTGTCGGCCTACGCCCGCCAGTTCCTGGAGCTGATGAGCAAGCCGGACGTGGACCTCATCGAAGGCCTGTCGCCAGCCATCTCCATTGAGCAGAAGACCACCAGCCGCAACCCGCGCTCCACCGTCGGCACGGTGACCGAGATCCACGACTACATGCGCCTGCTCTGGGCGCGGGTCGGGGTCCCCTACTCTCCCGCGACCGGCCTCCCCATCGAAAGCCAGACCGTCAGCCAGATGGTCGACAAGCTCACCGCCCTCCCCGACGGCGAGCGGCTCTACCTGCTGGCCCCCGTCGTGCGCGGCCGCAAGGGCGAGTACCGCAAGGAGCTGGCCGAGTGGCAGAAGGCCGGCTTCCAGCGGGTGAAGATCGACGGCATGTTCTTCTCCATCGAGGACGCCCCTACCCTCGACAAGAAGTACAAGCACGACATCGACGTGGTCGTGGACCGGCTGGTGACCAAGCCCGGCCTGGAGAGCCGCTACGCCGACTCCATCGAACAGGCGCTGCGCCTGGCCGACGGCATCGCGGTCGCCGAATGGGCCGACAAGAAGGCCGACGAGGCCGAGCCGCGCCGCCTGCTGTTCTCCGAGAAGTTTGCCTGCCCGGTCAGCGGCTTCACCATCAGCGAGATCGAGCCGCGCCTCTTCTCCTTCAACAACCCGCACGGCGCCTGTCCGGTGTGCGATGGCCTCGGCTCGCGGCTGACCTTCGACGCCGACCTGGTCGTGCCGGACAAGGACAGGACCCTGCACAAGGGCGCCGTGGCCCCCTGGGCGCGCGGTCCCTCGCCGCTCTATACCCAGACGCTGCAGGCGCTGGCCCGCCACTTCGGCTTCTCGATGGATGTGCCCTGGTGGAAGCTGCCGGAGAAGGCGAAGGACGTGATCCTCCACGGCACGGGCGATGAGAAGATCCACTTCATCTACGACGACAACGCCCGCAAGTACGAGGTCAGGAAGCCCTTCGAAGGCGTGCTCCCCAACCTCGAACGCCGCTGGCGCGAGACCGACTCATCGTGGGTGCGCGAGGAGCTCGGCCGCTACCAGTCCGAGACGCCCTGCGAGGCCTGCGGCGGCGCCCGCCTGAAGCCCGAGGCGCTGGCCGTGAAGATCGGCGGCTGCAATATCGCCGAGGTTGGAACCCTCTCCATCCGCCACGCCCGTGAGTGGTTCGAGGCGCTGGAGGGCCAGCTCACCGACAAGCAGATGGAGATCGCGCGCAGGATCCTGAAGGAGATCAACGACCGCCTGCGCTTCCTCGTCGATGTCGGCCTCGACTATCTGAACCTGTCGCGCGGCTCGGGATCGCTCTCCGGCGGCGAGAGCCAGCGCATCCGCCTGGCCAGCCAGATCGGCTCGGGCCTGACCGGCGTGCTGTACGTGCTGGACGAGCCCTCCATCGGCCTGCACCAGCGCGACAACACCCGGCTGCTGCAATCGCTGAAAGGCCTGCGCGACCTCGGCAACTCGGTCATCGTGGTGGAGCACGACGAGGAGGCCATCCTCACCGCCGACTATGTCATCGACATGGGCCCGGCGGCGGGCATCCACGGCGGCCACATCATTGCCGAGGGCAAGCCGGCCGACATCATGGCCGAGCCGCGCTCCATCACCGGCCAGTACCTCTCCGGCGCCCGCGAGATCGAGACGCCCGAAGTCCGCCGGCCCATCTCCAGGACCCGGGTGCTGCGCGTCATCGGCGCCACTGGCAACAACCTGAAAAGCGTCACGGCCGAGATCCCCGCCGGGACCTTCACCTGCATCACCGGCGTCTCGGGCGGCGGCAAGTCGACCTTCACCATCGAAACCCTCTACAAGGCCGCCGCGCGCCGCCTGAACAACGCTTCCGACGCGCCGGCCCCGCACGAGCGCATCGAGGGGCTGGAGTTCTTCGACAAGGTCATCGACATCGACCAGTCGCCGATCGGCCGCACGCCGCGCTCGAACCCGGCGACCTACACCGGCGCCTTCCAGCCGATCCGCGACTGGTTCAGCCAGCTGCCTGAGTCCAAGGCGCGCGGCTACGGGCCCGGCCGGTTCAGCTTCAACGTCAAGGGCGGCCGCTGCGAGGCCTGCCAGGGCGACGGGCTGATCAAGATCGAGATGCACTTCCTGCCCGACGTGTACGTCACCTGCGATGTCTGCAAGGGCAAGCGCTACAATCGCGAGACGCTGGAGATCCTGTTCAAGGGCAAGTCCATCGCCGACATCCTCGACATGACCGTCGAGGAGGCCGCCACCTTCTTCAAGGCGGTGCCCCCGGTGCGCGACAAGATGGAGACGCTTAAGCGCGTGGGGCTGGGCTACATCCACGTCGGCCAGCAGGCGACCACCCTGTCGGGCGGCGAGGCCCAGCGGGTGAAGCTGTCGAAGGAGCTGTCCAGGCGCGCCACGGGGCGCACGCTCTACATCCTCGACGAACCGACCACCGGTCTGCACTTCGAGGATGTGAAGAAGCTGCTCGAGGTGCTCCATGAGCTGGTCGACCAGGGCAACACCGTGGTCGTCATCGAGCACAACCTCGATGTCGTGAAGACCGCCGACTGGATCGTCGATTTCGGTCCCGAAGGCGGCGACGCCGGCGGCGAGATCGTCGCGGTCGGCACCCCCGAACAGGTGGCCGCCAACAAGAAGAGCTGGACGGGTCGGTACCTCGCCGAGCTGCTGGAACGCCACCGGGCGCGAAAGCAGCCGGCGAAGAAGAAGCGGGCATAGGCCCTTCCCCCTGGATGGGGGTTGGGATGGGGGTGGGACGCTCTCCGCAACCACTCCGCTCACCCATTTTTTCCGTCATCCTCGGGCTCGTCCCGAGGACCCATAATCGGGGCGGCTGGTGAATAACGCTGGGCGAACGCCGCGCGTTACCCTCTTCTCGCCCCGATTATGGGTCCCCGGCACAAGGCCTGGGATGACGGGGATTGGGTGGATAAGCCGAGAGCTATCCGTCTCGCCGCAATCACCCTGATGATGAAAGCACCCCACCGCATGGGGAGGGCGCCCGGATCCAGAGCCCGAAGCGGCGGTGTGGTGCGACCGAGCGGGGTTGCAGCGCGGGTGACGTAAACCCGCGTAACAGGGGGTCGTGGATGATCGCCTGCCCGTCCGGGGCTCTTGGGTGAAAGGCTGAATCAAGCCTGCGCGCCTCAGGCTTCGGGATAACGGTTCGCGCGGAGCGTCGGCGGTTAGCCCGCCCTCTACTCCAACCACCA
>Ga0157373_10004694_pt1 | contig 10272 bp, 8 predicted proteins | sample C65metaG_FD_113460 | JGI IMG/M metagenome (GOLD analysis project Ga0157373, IMG submission 113460) | Corn rhizosphere microbial communities from Kellogg Biological Station, Michigan, USA - C6-5 metaG | ecosystem: Host-associated > Plants > Roots > Rhizosphere > Soil | place: USA: Michigan...
CGCGCACCCACTATTACGACAAGGCCGACCTGATACTAGTGGGCGTGTCGCGTTGTGGTAAGACGCCGACGTGTCTGTACATGGCGATGCAATTCGGCATCCGCGCGGCCAACTACCCGCTGACCGAAGACGACATGGAGCGCCTGACCCTGCCGACCGCCCTGCGCGCCCATCAGCACAAACTGTTCGGCCTGACCATCGACCCGGACCGCCTCACCGCGATCCGCAACGAGCGCAAGCCCAACAGCCGCTACTCGAGCTACGCCCAGTGCGAATTCGAAGTGCGCGAAGTGGAAAACCTGTTCCGCCGCGAGAACATTCCTCACATCAACTCCACGCATTTTTCGGTGGAAGAGATTTCGGCGAAGATTCTGGTGGAGAAAGGTGTGGAGCGGCGGTTCAAATAGTTTTTTGGCATCTGTTCTGGCGCCATCGCGGGTGTGCCCGCGATGAGCGATCACACAGTCTCTGTTAATGCCCTGGCCAACGCTTCAAACCCGCCCAGCAACAACCGGTCATCCCCCACCGAATTGCACACACTCGCCCGAATGAACTGCGGCACCGCCGCATGCCCGACCGCAAAGGCTTCGGCGGTGGACACCAGATAGTTGTTCTCCTTCAGTTCCGCAGCAATCTGCGACGCGCGCCATAGCTCGGGCACTTCGATCCAGAAATGCGGGCTGTTGACGTGCGTCCTGTACGCCAGGTCTTGCAACGTCGCGCTGACCAAGCCCTTGCGCCGGCCAATTTCACTGATTTGCTCGTTGAGCAGTTGTGTGGCGATGCCGCTTTCGATCCAGCGGCACGCCACCTCCATTGCCAACGGATTGGCCATCCAGCACGTCCCGCGAATGGCTGAACTCAAACGCCCGAGTAACGCGTGCGGCGCGTGCAGGTAACCGATACGCAGCCCGGCTGACACGGCCTTGCTCAAACTGCCGATCAGCACCGCCCGCTCCGGCGCAAACGCGCTCAGGGGCAGCGGTCGCTGGCGATCCAGCAGCGCATGCGCCTCGTCCTCGAATATCAGCAGATTGTGTTGCCGGCAGATGTCGGCAATGGCTTCGCGCCGTGGCACCGACATCACCGCCGCCGTAGGATTCTGGATCGTTGGTGTGCAATACAACGCCGACACCCGATGCTGCCGGCAGACGTCCTCCAGCGCCGACGGCAACAGACCTTCGGCATCCATTGCAACACCGATCAGTTTGATCCCGAGTTGGCGGGCGACGCTGATCAAACCCGGGTAGGAAAGATGCTCGGTGACCACCGTGTCACCGGCCTTGAGCAAGCCCATCAATGCGCACAGCAGCCCGTGCTGACCACCGTTGACGCACAACACTTGATCGGCATCGGCCTGAAATGCCCCATGGCTCAGCCAGTAAGCGCCCGCCTGTCGGTGCCGGGGCAAGCCGGTTTCGGCGGTGTAGCCGGTCAACTGCTGCAGGCTGTGCGAATCGTGGGCCAGGGTCTGTAGGGTCAGACTCATGAAAGCGCTTTCCTGCCCGGGAATCGGCTGATTCCGACTCATGTCGAAGCAAGCCCGCGGCTCTTCGCTGACATTGCGAAAGCCCTTGTCCCGCGTTCGTTCCATCCCGCGCTGACGCACGAAAGTGCCGTCTCCTACACGCGCGACGACCAGACCGACCCGTTCCAATTCGCCATAGGCACGACTGACGGTGCCGATGGTCACGCCGAGGCTGTCGGCCAATAACCGGTGCGGCGGCAACTTCGCGCCGGCAGCGATCACCCCTTCGGCAATCGCTTTTTCCACCGCATCCGCCAGGCGTTTGTACTTCACGCCGACGCCATTGGCGAGGCCGTCACGCAGGATTGACACCATGGCAATACTTACTTTGACAGTCATTGTCGCCCCGAATAGCGTGCTGAAAACAGGTGCAATCAGGGATAGTCCTTTTCACTGACGAGGTCAATTCCTCTGCTGCGGAGTACAAGCATGTCGACTGCCATCAGCGCCCCGTTAAGCGCCAGCAAGCCCTGGCTCGCCGGTTTGCTCACCTGCACGCTGTTTCTGATCGTCTGTCTGAGTTGGGGCACCACCTGGCTGGGGATCAAGATTGCCGTGGAAAGCGTGCCGCCGCTGACGGCTGCGGGGCTGCGCTTTCTGATTGCCTTTCCGCTGTTCCTCAGCTTCGCCGTGTTGCGCAAGGCGCCGCTGCTGTTCCCGCGGCAGAGCCGCTGGTTTTTCGTGTTCGTCACGCTGTCGTATTTCAGCCTGCCGTACTACCTGCTCAACTACGGCGAACTGCATGTTTCGTCCGGGCTGACCGCGCTGCTGTTCAGTTGCATGCCGGTGTTCATCCTGATTTTTTCCGCGCTGTTTCTGCGCGAGAAAATCCTCCCGACACAATTGCTCGGCATCGCCATCGGTTTCGCCAGCCTGTTCATGATCATTCGCAGCCAGGGCCTGCATCTGGATCAGGCCGAATGGCTCGGTGTGCTGGCGATTCTGTGTGCGGCAATCCTGCATGCGCTGTGCTACGTGGTGACCAAGAAACACGGCAGCGCGATCAGCGTGATCACCTACAACACCCTGCCGATCGGCATCGCCGGGCTGATGTTATTTATTGTCGGGTTGAATGTAGAAGCACCGGTCTTCAAGGACATCACCGCACGCTCCTGGGGCGCCCTGCTCTACCTCGGACTGGTGGCGTCGGTGGGCGGCTTCATCGTGTATTTCATCCTGCTCAAACGCCTGAGCCCGGTATTGCTGTCGTTCGTGTTCATCATTTTTCCGGTGTTCGCCCTGCTCATCGGCGCCTGGTACGAAGGCACGCCGGTATCACGGGAGCTGATGCTGTATTCGACGATCCTGCTCGCCGGTTTCGCGATCACCAAGCTGCCGCTCAAGCGTTGAAATCCCCCACAACACTCAACTTTGAACATCGGAGGTTCAAATGTCGGTACACACCATGGAAACCCTCAGCCTGTTTAACGCAGAACCCTACCGGCGCAATTTCAGCGCGCGGGTGATCGGCGTGGTCGATCAGGCCGTCGTACTCGAACACACGCTGTTCTACCCCACTGGCGGCGGGCAGCCGGGGGACAGCGGGCACTTCACGCTGGCGGACGGTACCCGGATCGACGTCACCGGCACCGTACGCGACCCGGCGCTGCCGTCGATCATCTGGCATCAGGTGGCGCAGTGCCCGCCGCACCTTGGCGTCGGCACGCTGCTCAACGCCAGCCTCGACTGGCAGCGGCGTTACCAGCACATGAAGATGCACACCTGCCTGCACCTGCTGGGCGCGCTCATCGAGGCACCCGTGACCGGTTGCAGCATCAGCGCCGACAAGGGCCGGCTGGATTTCGATCTGCCGCAAATGACCCTCGACAAAGACCGCCTCACCCGCGACCTCAATGCGCTGATCGAGCGCGCGTGCGCGGTCAACGTCCTGAGCATGCCAGCCGCGCAATACCCCGCGCTGCTGGAACGGATCGGCAGCAAGACCAACCGGCCACCGGCAATCCAGGGCGATCTGCGCGTGATTGAGGTGGCAGGCATCGACCTGCAGCCCTGTGGCGGCACCCACGTGCTCAACACCCGGGAAATCGGCGAGGTCTATTGCGAAAAAATCGAGAAGAAAAGCCAGCACAATCGTCGGGTGATCCTGCGTTTCGCCTGAACGGTCGAGCTTGCGTGGATGAAAATTTCTTCACCCAAAACCGACGCGTTCTTTACGTCTTTGTAACATCTCAAACAATACAATCCGCGCAAGCAGCGCATCCGGGTTAAACACCCCGATGCGCACGCCCTCCGGCCTGTCGAATTCAACAGGCCTGCAACATTCACTTCCCACTTGAACCTGAAGAACGAGCGTCCGCTCATTCTCGGTGGGTCGTGCAGACAAAAGCTACGCTCAGACTGCCGCGCCCCACTCGGAAACCGCTGGAATCACAGCTTATGAAGAAAGTGTTCCGTCACTACATCCCGGCCACGGCCAGACGCCTGCTGCCCAATCGCTGGGATTTGATCGCCCTGCCGCTGGTGGTCGGCTTCCTGCTGTTTTTCTCGATTACCGCCCGGGAAACCTGGGCGCCGATCACCACCTTGCAGAGCGAGGTGATTTCTCTCGACCCGGGCAACCTGCCTGAGTATGCGATGCGCACCACCCTGCGCATGCTCGCGGCGATGGTCGCGGCACTGATCTTCACCTTGCTCTACGGCACATTGGCAGCCAAAAGCCGCCGCGCGGAAAAGCTGCTGGTGCCGGTGCTGGACATCCTGCAATCGGTGCCGGTGCTGGGTTACATCTCGTTCACCGTGACGTTCTTTCTGCTGCTGTTTCCCGGCCGGGTCCTGGGCGCCGAGTTCGCCGCGATCTTTGCCATTTTTACCAGTCAGGCGTGGAACATGACCTTCAGCTTCTACCAGTCGCTGCGCATGCTGCCGCGCGACTTGGTGGAGGTGTCGACCAACCTGCAACTGTCCGGCTGGCAAAAGTTCTGGAAGCTCGACGTGCCGTTCGCCATGCCCGGATTGATCTGGAACATGATGATGAGCATGTCCGGCGGCTGGTTCTTCGTGGTGGCGTCGGAAGCGATCACCGTCGGCGACCAGACCATCACCCTGCCGGGAATCGGTTCGTACCTGGCCTTGGCCATCGCGCAGCAGAACCTGCACGCGGTGGGTTACGTGATCCTGACCATGATCGTGGTCATCCTCATCTACGACCAGTTCCTGTTCCGCCCGCTGGTGGCCTGGGCCGACAAGTTCCGCATGGAGAACACCGCTTCGCAGACCGCCGCGCCGGAGTCATGGGTGCTGAACCTGATCCAGCGCACCCGCTTGATCCAGCGCCTGCTGCGCCCGTTCAGCCGCGTCATCAGCCGGCTCGGCAACATGCGTTTGAACCTGCCGCGTGCGGCGCGCCAGGCCATCGCCTCGGACAACCCGGCGACGTCGAAGCTGATCGACGGGGTCTGGGGCACGCTGATCGCGTTGCTCACCGCTTACGCGCTGTACCACATCGTGCTGTATGTCGGCACCGAAGTGACGATCGCCGAAGTCGGCCACGTGTTGCTGCTGGGGTGCTTCACCCTGCTGCGGGTGGCCGGGCTGATCTTCATCGCCTCGCTGATCTGGGTGCCGCTGGGGGTGATGATCGGCCTGCGCCCGGCGCTGGCGGAAAAGATCCAGCCACTGGCGCAATTCCTTGCGGCATTCCCGGCGAACCTGCTGTTCCCGGTGTTCGTCATCGTCATCCTGCGCTACCAGTTGAACCCGGACATCTGGCTCAGCCCGCTGATCGTGCTCGGTACGCAGTGGTACATCCTGTTCAACGTGATCGCCGGGGCCAGCGCCTTCCCCAATGACTACAAGGAAGCCGCGATCAACTTCCGCATTCGCGGCTGGTTGTGGTGGCGCAAGGTCATGCTGCCGGGGATTTTCCCCTACTACGTGACCGGCGCCATTACCGCCTCGGGCGGCGCGTGGAACGCCAGCATCGTTTCCGAATTCGTCTCCTGGGGGCAGGACAAAGTCGTTGCTCACGGCCTCGGGGCGTACATCGCCCAGACCACCGCCGCCGGGGACTTTCCGAAAATCACCTTGGGCGTGGTGGTGATGGCGATCTTCGTCGTGGCCTTCAACCGCCTGGTCTGGCGGCCGATGTACGCCGTGGCCGAAAACAAACTTCGCCTCAATTGATGGGATTCGCTGTGATGAATACCTATACCGAACCAACCGCCGCCAGCCCTGAAATCTATTCGCTCAGCGATGTGAACCGGGTGTTTGGCAAAGGCAAGGAAGAACTGCAGGTGCTCAGCGGCGTCGATCTGACCCTGCGCGAGGGCGAGATCGTCGGCATGCTCGGCCGCTCCGGCTCGGGCAAATCGACCTTGCTGCGGATCATCGCCGGGCTGATCGAACCTTCGTCGGGCGAAGTCCTGTACAACGGCAAACCGCTCGACGGCCCGGCCGAAGGTGTGGCAATGGTGTTCCAGACCTTTGCGCTGTTCCCGTGGCTGACGGTGCTGGAAAACGTCGAGGCCGGCCTGCAAGCGTTGCAGGTCGAGCGCAAAGCTGCGCGCAAGCGTGCTCTGGCCGCCATCGACCTGATCGGCCTCGACGGCTTCGAAAACGCCTACCAGCGCGAGCTGTCCGGGGGCATGCGCCAACGTGTGGGCTTCGCCCGCGCACTGGTGGTCAACCCGACTCTGTTGTTGATGGATGAACCCTTCTCGGCGCTGGATGTGCTGACCGCTGAAACCTTGCGCACGGATCTGCTGGATCTGTGGAGCGGCAAGCAACTGCCGATCAAATCGATCCTGATCGTCACCCACAACATCGAAGAAGCGGTGCTGATGTGCGATCGCATTCTGGTGTTGTCGTCCAACCCCGGGCGGGTGGTGGCGGAAATCAAAGTGCCGTTCGCCCACCCACGCAATCGGCTGGATCCGACTTTCCGGCAGATGGTCGATGACATTTACGCGCAGATGACCGACCGCCGCAGCGCCGATGCCAGTGCCGGCAAGCCCGAGCTGAAAATGAGCAGCCCGCTGCCGGAAGTGTCGACCAACCTGATGGCCGGCCTGATTGAAACGATCGCCGCCGAACCCTACAACGGCCACGCCGGTCTGCCCACTGTGGCCGAGCGGCGCTTGCTGGAAGTCGATGACCTGTTTCCGGTAGCCGAGATGATCGAGCACCTCGGTTTCGCCGAACTCAAGGGTGCCGACATAACCCTGACCGAGGCCGGCAAACTGTTCGCTGACTACGGCACCCAGGAACGCAAAACCCTGTTCGCCGAGCACCTGATTCGCCATGTACCGCTGGCGGCGCGCATCCGTCAGGTGCTGCTGGAGCGCAATGGTCACCGTGCGCCGCGAGTGCGTTTCGAGCAGGAACTGCAGGACTCGTTGACCGAAGCCTTCGTCGAGAAAACCCTGGAAGTGGTGATCGCCTGGGGCCGTTACGCGGAGATTTTCTCCTACGACGACCACACCGAAACGTTCAGCCTGGAGGATGTCGAGGGCAGCCTGTAGCCCTCGGCATCTCTGGCGCTGCGCCTAAATCACCAACAGGTCGACGAAGCGATGGACCGGTGTGGCTTCAAGCTGCGCCTGATCCTTGCACAAGGTGAAGATCTGCTGGCTGCGCTGGCCGGTGAAGCGCGTCGCCAGGTTGGCCTTGAACTTGTCTTCAAGCAATGGAATGCCTTCGGCGCGACGCCGACGATGGCCAATCGGATATTCGACCACCACATTCTCGGTGCTGGAACCGTCCTTGAAAAACACCTGCACGGCGTTGGCAATCGAGCGTTTGTCGGCCTCCAGATATTCGCGGGTGAAACGCGGATCCTCGACGATGACCATTTTCTCGCGCAGCACATCGATGATCGGGTGCGCGGCGTGGAAATCATCCTCGTACTGCTCGGCAACCAGGTTGCCGAACGCTAGCGGTACGGCGGTCATGTACTGAATGCAGTGGTCGCGGTCGGCGGCGTTGGCCAGCGGCCCGACCTTGGAAATGATGCGAATCGCCGACTCGTGGGTGGTGATGACGATGCGGTCAATCTCGTGCAGCCGATTGCGCACCAACGGGTGCAGGGTGACCGCCGCTTCGCAGGCGGTCTGCGCATGGAATTCGGCGGGGAAGCTGATCTTGAACAGCACGTTTTCCATCACATAACTGCCGTAGGGCCGCGAAAAACTGAAGGCACGCTTGCCCTCTGGCTTGAGCGCCAGATCGTTGTTGGTGTGGCTGAACGACACGTCATAGAAACCCCATTGCCTGGCCGTCAGCACGCCGGGAATACCCATTTCGCCGCGCAGGGCGATGTCGGCCAGACGCACGCCACGACTGGTCGCATCTCCCGCCGCCCAGGATTTGCGCGACCCGGCATTCGGCGCATGGCGATAGGTGCGCAGCGCCTGCCCGTCGGCGAAAGCATGCGACAACGCCGACAACAGTTGCTCGCGGCTGGCGCCCATCAGTTTCGCGGTGACCGCAGTCGAAGCCACCTTCACCAGCAGAACATGATCAAGGCCGACGCGATTAAAGGCGTTTTCCAGCGCGATCACACCTTGAATCTCGTGGGCCATGATCATCGCTTCCAGCACATCGCGCACCGTCAGCGGCGCTTCACCGTTGGCCAGGCGCTTTTGCGACAGGTGATCGGCTACCGCGAGAATCCCGCCAAGGTTGTCCGACGGATGCCCCCACTCGGCGGCGAGCCAGGTGTCGTTGTAATCGAGCCAGCGCACGATGCAGCCGATGTCCCACGCGGCTTTCACCGGGTCGAGGCGATACGACGTGCCCGGGACTCGTGCGCCAAACGGCACCACGGTGCCTTCGACGAGCGGGCCCAGGTGTTTGGTGCATTCGGGAAAACGCAGCGCCAGCAGGCCACAGCCCAACGTATCCATCAGGCAGTTGCGGGCGGTATCGAGGGCTTCGGCAGACTGGATTTTGAAAGTGAGGACGTAATCGGCGATGTCCTGCAGGACACGGTCGTAGTCGGGGCGGTTGTTCAGGTCGACGTTGGCGCTCATGTTCGATTCACTCTGGCAGTGGTTCGTTGATGGGACCTCGGTTCAGGCTGGCAATTTTTTATTATTGAATGCACTCCCTGTAGGAGCTGCCGAAGGCTGCGATCTTTTGATCCTGATCTTCAAAATCAAAAGATCGCAGCCTTCGGCAGCTCCTACGAGGGGTTATGTGTTGGGTCAGAAGGAGTCGCCGGGCACGCGCACGTAGCCTTCCATCAGCACCCGCGCGCTGCGGCTCATGATGGCTTTTTTCACCACCCACTCACCGTTTTCCAGACTGGCCTCGGCGCCGACGCGCAGGGTCCCGGACGGATGACCGAAGCGCACGGCATTGCGCTCGACACCACCCGCCGCAAGGTTGACCAGAGTCCCGGAAATCGCCGCAGCCGTGCCGATCGCTACCGCTGCCGTGCCCATCATCGCGTGGTGCAATTTGCCCATCGACAACGCACGCACCAACAGGTCGACGTCACCGGCGGCAACCGCCTTGCCGCTGGACGCAACGTAATCCGCAGGCTTGGCCACGAACGCGACTTTCGGCGTGTGCTGCCGTTTGGCCGCTTCATCCAGATGGCTGATCAGGCCCATGCGCAGCGCACCGTAGGCGCGGATGGTTTCGAACATCTGCAGGGCTTTCGGATCGCTGTTGATCGCGCTTTGCAGTTCGGTGCCGGTGTAGCCGATGTCTTCGGCGTTGACGAAAATCGTCGGGATCCCGGCATTGATCATGGTCGCCTGGAACGTGCCGACACCCGGCACCTCAAGCTGATCGATCAGGTTGCCGGTGGGGAACATCGAGCCACCACCGCCCTCTTCTTCCGCCGCCGGGTCCATGAATTCGACTTGCACTTCGGCCGCCGGAAAGGTCACGCCGTCGAGTTCGAAGTCACCGGTTTCCTGCACCTCACCGTTGGTGATGGGGACGTGGGCGATGATGGTCTTGCCGATGTTGGCTTGCCACACGCGCACCACCGCCACACCGTTGCGTGGAATGCGGCTGGCGTCGACCAGACCGTTGCTGATGGCGAACGAGCCGACCGCCGCCGAGAGGTTGCCGCAGTTGCCGCTCCAGTCCACGAACGGCTTGTCGATCGACACCTGACCGAACAGGTAATCGACGTCGTGATCGGCCTTGATGCTTTTCTACAGGATCACGTTTTTGCTGGTGCTCGAAGTGGCACCGCCCATGCCGTCGATCTGCTTGTCGTACGGGTCGGGGCTGCCGATCACCCGCAGCAGCAAGGCATCACGGGCGGGGCCAGGAACCTGCGCGGCTTCGGGCAGATCCTTGAGACTGAAGAACACGCCTTTGCTGGTGCCGCCGCGCATGTAAGTGGCGGGGATCTTTATTTGTGGTGCGTGAGCCATGATGCTCCTTACCGAAGGCATGGGGCCTGAAACCCCATGCCCCCATCAGTTGATTTAAACGGCCACTGCCGACTCTTCGAGGAAGTCCTGGGCAAAGCGCTGCAACACGCCACCAGCCTCGTAGATCGACACTTCTTCAGCGGTATCCAGACGGCAGGTCACCGGCACTTCAACGCGCTCGCCATTCTTGCGATGGATCACCAGCGTCAGGTCGGCGCGCGGTGTGCGAGCGCCGATCACGTCGTAGGTCTCGCTGCCGTCGATGGCCAGGGTGTGACGGTCGGTGCCCGGCTTGAACTCCAGCGGCAACACGCCCATGCCCACCAGGTTGGTGCGGTGGATGCGCTCGAAACCTTCGGCGACGATCGCTTCGACACCCGCCAGACGCAC
>Ga0157373_10004697_pt1 | contig 10269 bp, 6 predicted proteins | sample C65metaG_FD_113460 | JGI IMG/M metagenome (GOLD analysis project Ga0157373, IMG submission 113460) | Corn rhizosphere microbial communities from Kellogg Biological Station, Michigan, USA - C6-5 metaG | ecosystem: Host-associated > Plants > Roots > Rhizosphere > Soil | place: USA: Michigan...
TCGGAAGCCTGGAAAAATCCGGTCAAGAAGGATTACTTCTTCGGCGCCCACGATGCCAATCGGATCGAGTTCAGCGTGGGACGTGACCTGAAATTAAGCCCCTCACAACAGGGCGAACCACTCAACTACTTTGTCTATCCCTACGTTGAAATTGGCGGCAAGCAGTATTCGAATGTTTCTCTGGCGTTCTCCTTCGCCGACGCAGGTGAGTCACAGGCGGCAAATGTCACACATTAATATTTCTTCCTAATTTATTGAGGGCAAAGGATAATATACACATTTAATAATGAATCAAAGTGTTCTCGATGAACTGTTAACAGAGTGTTACAATCACCGTGGCTCAGAACGAGCGCTGCAACTGGCTAACTGCTGTCTCCACTCTGAATGGGAACCACTAGCACACAAGAGACGACTACCGCTAAAGCTGTTGACCAGCAGGTCAGGCTGGTTTTTGATCGAATGAACCGGCAGATCGGTCGCGTAGCGAAGGACAGGAAGCCGGAGAACGTTCACCGGTTTCGGACTAACAGCCGGCGGGTGGAAGTACTGATTGACCAATTATCTCCGGAGAACGGAAACAAACGGAAGCTGCTCAACCGACTCTCTAAGCTGAGAAGAAAAGCCGGCAAAGTTAGGGACTTGGATGTGCAGATTGCGTTTCTCAAAGAATTGAAAATTCCTGATCGCCAGAACCATCGCGCGGAACTTCTGAACGCGCTGGCAAAAGAGCAGGAGAGGCGATCAAAGAAACTGGGCAGGAGCTTCGATGCAGAAGACGTACAGAAATTGCGCAAACGGTTGCGCAAAGCCCAACGGGAAATCACTCTGAACGGGATTGATCCGCTGAAGCTGGCCTTCACTCACCTGCCTAAACCGGGCAATGCACCCCTTATCGAAAAAGTACTTCATGCGTGCCGAATATCTGCCAAGCAGGCGCGTTATATTGCTGAGCTCGATTCGGAATCTCCAAAGGCAAAAAAGTTCGTCGAAGAATTAAAGAAGGCCCAGGACGAAATCGGTCACTGGCACGACGTCTTGAAGTTGACTGAACGCGCAGAAAAATCATTTGGCGGAGTACGCCAGTCCTCGTTGGTGTCGGCGCTGCAGAATATCAGTCGAGCCAGATTCCGCCGTGCCAGCAGCGCGCTGCAGAGTGCTTTACGGACCGTCTCTGAACTTGATCAACATATTCGGCCATCGGCCGAATCCAGGCCGCAGCCCGCGCCCGCCAGCATGCGCGTTGCCGCTTAACCAGACCGCGCCCTATTCTCACTCTTCGCTGTACACTGTTGCTGAATGCCAACCTTCGCTGCCGTTGACATTGGATCGAACTCCGTCCGGCTGAAGATTTCCCGACTGGTCGCTCACCGGCTGGTTGAAATTCACGAAGACCGCGAGGTCACGCGTCTCGGCGAATCGGTGTTTCGAAGCGGATTCCTTTCTCCCGAAGCTATCGCCCTGACAGTCAAAGTCCTGCGACGTTTTCACCGGGCTGCTCAACGGGCCGGAGCCGATTCGGCGCGCGTGGTCGCCACCAGCGCACTCCGTGATGCCCGCAACTCCCGTGCATTCCTGGAGTGGGTTCGATCGGCAACCGGATGGACAGTCGAAATTATTTCCGGCGTGGAAGAAGCTCGACTCATACATCTTGGGCTCACATCGGCGCTCCGCGTGAATTCCTCTCCGGTGTTGATGATTGATCTAGGCGGCGGAAGCTGTGAGCTCACGGTTTCGAAAAAGGGACACATTCAGGAAACTGTGAGCCTGCCGCTGGGCGCGGTCCGGCTCACCAATGATTTTTTGCATCATGATCCGCCACGAAAATCTGAGTTGCGGCAACTCCGCAGCCTGGTGGCACGGGAAATCGGAAGAATCGCAGAGCGCATCAGCCGGGCCCGCCCGAAAGTGGTGATCGCCACGTCCGGCACAGCAGAGGCACTGGCCGCCGTTTGCCATGCGCTGTATCGCACCAAGAGCCAGCGGGCGATGACGGTCACGCATCCCCAAATGCGGCGGATTGACAAGATGCTGAGCCGGTTGTCCCTCGACGATAGAAAAAAAGTAACGGGAATCGGTCCGCGACGCGCGGAGATCATTATTGCGGGGGCGGCAGTATTTGCCGGATTGCTCGATCGTTGCAGGCTTGGCGGGTTTCGCTACTCGCCACTGGGACTTCGCGACGGACTGCTCGAGCAAATGTCGGCAGAGTATGATCGGGCGACGCGATCGGGGCGGCAGATCGAATCGGAGCGACAGGACTCCATTTTGTCCGCGGTCGACCACTATCGCGTCAATCTCGACCACGCAACCCGGGTGCGCGACTCCGCATTGCAGCTGTTCTCGGAGCTACGGCGCGTCCATCGCCTGCCCCCGGAATATAAAGAGTGGATTGCCGCCGCCGCAATGCTTTGCGAAGTAGGAGATTACGTGAACCGTACCGGGCGACATCGTCACACTTATTACATCATTTCGCATTCAGAGATTCTGGGATACACGCTGCAGCAGAGAAAGCTAATCGCAGCGATCGCGCGCTATCTGGGAAAATCCCGGCCATCGCTGGGAGATGGGCCGATCAAAACTTTGCCACCTTCCGACCAGAAGCATATCGCCAAGGCTTCCCTGCTCCTACGGCTTGCTTGGGCGCTAAACTTGGGACGCAGTGGCTCTCTGAAGACCGTTCGCGTCCGAACTCATGAAGCTTCTGTGGCCCTGACCCTGGTTCCGAAACCTCCCATGAGCGTGGATCTCGAATTGTGGGCAGTGGAAAAAGAGCAGGCTTATTTTCGCGCGGTCTTCGGCTGCGATCTTTCTGCGGCCGTCGCAGCAGCGGCCTGAATCGCCCGCGCCATCTTGGGAGTAAGAAACCAGTTCAGCCGCGCGGCATGCCGCACTGTTTCCACCCGGGCCGCCCCGCCTTTCTTGAATTCAATCAATGCTTCGCTGCCTGATTTTGTAATGATCCGAGCCAGAAATTCTGTGATGCTGGGATTATGACCGACCACCATGATGGCTTCCTGTTTGGCATATTTCTCGAGCATGCGGCGAAAATCTGCGAAGGAGGCTTCGGGCCGCATCGCCGCATCAAGTTGCAACTTGCCTTCATAGCCCAGTTCATTCCCGATCAGCGAAGCGGTCTGTGTCGCGCGTTTTAGAGGGCTGGAAATAATCACCTCAGGCTGCACGTTGAGGGCGGCCAGCGCCCGCCCGACAACTCCGCATTGCTCGATGCCGTCCGCATCAAGCGGTCGCTTCTCGTCTTTTTTGGGACTGCTGAGGCTCTCTCCAGCGCTGGCATGGCGCACCAAATAGATAATCATGAAACCCTACGTTCCTTTCGCGGCGTCGCGCGCTGCGACTTAGGTTCGGATACCGCCGGGATCGCCTCTATCGTTTGTTTCCCTTCCGCCAGTGATAACAGAAAATCCTGAGCGCTGAAGCCAGGGACTGGCGGCTTGCGCTTCCCGGCAGCCTGCCACGCTCGAACATAAGAACCGTCTTTGCGCAGCACCCGGGCTTTGATGGTATCCGCGAGATACGCGTCCAAGATTTCGTGCCGGATTCGGTTCCGCAACATCGGATCCTTCACCGGAAACATAACTTCGACCCGCTCATATAGATTGCGGGGCATCCAGTCGGCGCTCGACAGGTAAGCCTCTTCCTCTCCGCCATTGGCGAAGTAAAACACGCGGCTGTGTTCCAGGAACCTTCCCACGACGCTACGCACACGGATACGGTCGCTGACGCCACGAATTCCTGGTCGCAGGGCACACATCCCGCGAACCAGCAGATCGATTTCAACGCCGGCCTGTGACGCACGATAAAGAGCGGCGATTACGTTCTTGTCGAGCAAGGCGTTCATCTTCGCGATGATATGAGCTGGGCGGCCCAAACGCGCGTGATCGGCCTCACGGGCAATAAGATCCAGGCTATGCTCGGCAATATTCACCGGGGAAACCATGAGAGGCCCGTAGCTGGAGTGCTCGGCATAGGCGGTGAGGAAACTGAATACGTCGTGTACGGCGCCTGTGATTTCCGGGTCCACCGTCATCAGGCTCAGATCGGTGTAAAACCGAGCGGTGGAGGAGTTGTAATTGCCTGTGCCTAAATGTGCATAGCGACGGGAAACGCCGTCAGGGTCCCTTCGCACCAGCAGTGAAAGTTTGCAGTGCGTCTTCAACCCTACCAGGCCATGAAATACCTGTACCCCTGCGTCCTCGAGGGCCCGTGCCCAGCGGATGTTCGAGGCTTCGTCGAACCGGGCCTTGAGTTCCACGACTGCCGTGACTTCCTTTTTTGCGGCTGCTGCTATTAATGCACGCACAATGGCAGAATTCTCACTGGTGCGATAGAGGGTCTGCTTGATCGAAAGCACATTCGGATCTTCGCCTGCTGACTCGATGAATGAGACCACCGCGTCGAAAGAATCAAAGGGATGATGCAGCAAAACATCGTGGCGGCGAAGCTCTTCGAATAGATCCTGCGACTTGGCAGTCAGCCGCAGTTCGCGCGGGACAAAAGGCTTGTACTTAAGGTCAGGACGATCAGTCTGCTCGTAGATATTAAACAGCCGGGAAAGATTAACCGGACCGTCCATGCGGAAAACTTGCCAGGGCTCCAAACCAAAATTACTGCGCAGTCGTTCGGTGATTTCAGGATCAGCGTCGGCTTCGATTTCCATGCGCACGGCGTCGCCTTTGCGGCGGTTGTGCAGTTCGGTGCGGACCGATTCGAGCAAATTACGCGATTCCTCTTCTGCCAGATACAGATTGCTGTTGCGAGTAACTCGAAAAGCGGCAGAGGAAATAATTTCGTAGCCGTTGTACATGCGCGAAGCGTGAAAGGCGACGAGGTCAGCAAGGAAGATAAAGTCCGCCGTCCCCTCAGAAGGGAGCCGCACCAGCCGAGGCAACGCACGGGGGACGGTAATGACCCCGGTATACGTCAGCGAGGAGCGGCGGCGACGACGCAGAAGGAACGCAACGCATAATGCTTTATTAATGACCCGCGGAAAAGGATGGGCCGGGTCAACTGTAACTGGCGTGAGCAGCAGATCAAGTTCGCGCTCGCAATAATCCTGAACGAAAGCACGAGCGGTATCGTCCAACTCGTGCAAGCCGAGTACGCGAATTCCCTTCTCCGAAAGCTGCGGCCGTATCTGCTCGTTCCAGCACTGGTATTGATCGGCGACGAACTGATGCAGTTCGTCTGAGATGAGGTCGCGTTCTTCGATCAGGGTCAAACCGTCTGGACCGGCTTCGGTATAGCCGTCTTCAATCTGCTGCACCAGACCGGCGATCCGCACCTCGAAAAATTCGTCAAGATTGCTGGCACTAATTGAAAGGAACTTCAGGCGTTCGAGTGCCGGATTGTTTTCGTCCTGCGCTTCTTCAAGCACGCGGCGGTTGAATTGCAACCAGGAAAGCTCGCGGTTGATGTAGTAGGCCGGGTTGTCAACCGTGGCGCGTGCCATGCTGGGATGAAAGGAAAAACGGCAGAATACGGCAGGCCTTCAACCTCAGAACGCCCTGCCAGAACCCCATTATAAAGCAGAGGGTTCCACCCGAATCTCACTGTGAATGTAGCGGACAAATGTTAAAGGAAGATGAAAAGCAGGGGCTAGGTCCGGGTATTAGCGGGTGGGCTCAAACTGGGCTAATGACTCTCATCCAGCCGGGCGATTTCTTGTGAAAACAGAGGATTCGCGGGAAACTCGTCACGTAACGACGCCAGAAGCTCGCGGGCATGTTTCTTATCATGATCGCGAACATACGCGATCGCGAGCAGAATATTGGCGAAGGGGGCAAGATAGTGTCCGCGGTCGGCGACCAGCTTCAGTTCTTTGACACCTTCCTGCTTGTCTCCGGAGATGCCGCCCAGCCGCACCAGCCATCGGACCGGAGCCGCCATGCTCCCTATGAGATATTTGCTGATACCTCCGGCAATGTGAGCATCGTAGTTGGTGGGATCGACTGCCAGGGTCTGGTCGGCCCACCCGGCCGCCTCTTTGGTGTAGTGCAACGATGCCAAGTTGCGTTTCTCGATCAACGCCGCATAGTCCGCCTGAAGGCCATTGACCAGCGTGAGTGAAAAAAGCGCTTCTTCATCCTTTGAGTTTTTCAAGAGACGGGCTCGGGCAATTTTTTCGGCTCGATCAAGAGCGGCTTGAAACTGTTCACGAGTGGCAGGATCGGGGTTCAATTTAGGACGATTCTCGAAGCGCTTATCAAGTTCAAAAAACTGACTTTCCAACACGCCCAGACGGTGGAACTCAGAAAACAATAGTCCTGCAGCATCAGCGGTGGGCCCCATGGGATCGTCGGGATGGCTCTTCTCCCATGCGGCAAAAATTCCGTGCGCCTGGGCAAAGTCCAGGTTATAGAGAAGTTGGAATCCATGATCGAGAGGAGGAAGCGAGAACGAAAGATCAGAGGCATCACCTGCAAAGCATGCTGATGACAGCAGCAAGACTGCGGACCCGATGATCATCATCTTTCGCGGCATTTGAAATCCGATATGCAACAAGCTCCGGGGCCGTACAAGTATAGATGCGTTCTGTTCCGGCACAACGTTGTATTCCTGTCAAAGAGTTGTAACCCTGGTGCAATGCGTCTGCCACAACCGGCCAGGGTCTTTTCGGTAATCGATAGACTCAAGAGCGGCACGCCGCTTGCTATATACGCCAAAGCCGGTTCAGCACGTATAATTTCGCCACCTCTCAATGCCTCTCATCTCAGGAACCAAGCTCGGCCCCTATGAAGTTGTTAATGCTATCGGTGCAGGCGGCATGGGGAGGTTTATCGCGCCAAAGACACCCGTCTAGGGAGAAGCGTAGCAATTAAGGTGCTGCCCGAATCTTTCGCGCGCGACAACGACCGGCTTCTGCGGTTCGAGCAAGAGGCGCGAGCAGTAGCCGCCCTCAATCATCCCAACATTCTGGCTATCCACGATATCGGAGAGCAGAATGGCGCTCCCTATCTGGTGTCGGAATTGCTCGAAGGTGAAAGCCTTCGGGTAGAAGTGGAACAGGGGCGACTGGGGACGCGAAAATCCGTCGATTACGCCGTACAGATTGCGCAGGGATTGGCGGCCGCTCACGAGAAAAATATCGTCCATCGGGATCTGAAACCGGACAACATCTTCATCACTAAAGATGGCCGCGTTAAGATTCTCGATTTTGGCCTGGCAAAACTCACTGCTGCCGGGGAGTTGCCGGAATCAGCGACGCTGACCAGCGCCGCGACCGAACCGGGAAAAGTGATGGGCACGGTCGGGTATATGGCGCCCGAGCAAGTACGCGGCGCAGCAGTGGACAATCGGACAGATATTTTTTCCCTGGGAGCAGTGTTGTACGAGATGGTCTCGGGAAAGCAAGCTTTTCGACGCGACACGGCAGCCGAGACGATGACGGCGATCCTTAAAGAGGATCCGTCCGAGTTTGACGAAGCGACACAGCCGGTATCGCCTGGAATCCAGCGAATCGTTTCACGTTGTCTGGAGAAAAAACCGGAGCAACGATTTCAATCGGCGAAAGATTTGGCTTTTGCGCTCGAGGCGATTACGGGAACGGGCACAAAATCGGCCGCGAACCACGCAATTGTCGAAGCGGAAAAACCACGATCGTTGCGGACATGGATATTACCCGCAATTGGAATTCTACTGGCACTAGTTCTGGGAGCAGCCATCGGCTGGCTGTCACGGCCGGCGCACTCTGTGGTTGCGCCCTTCAGGCAAGCATCATTTCATCGTGGCGAAGTCATTCGGGCGCGCTTTGCACCGGATGGTGAAACATTGGTTTATTCGGCGAAGCTGGACGGCGGTCCGGTAGACACTTACGTATTGCGAAAAGACTATCCCGAACCGGTAGCTGCAGGATTGAAGGGCGCTATTGTGGAAGCGGTGTCGCGGCAGGGTCAATTGGCCGTGCTGGTGAACCCGCATTATTTCGCACATAAAACCTGGCAGGGAACGCTGGCAACGACGCCCATGGGCGGCAGCGCACCCCGCGAAATTATGGAACATGTTTCGGAAGTGGACTGGGGCCCCGACGGAAATCAGATGGCCGTGATCGATCAGCCCCGGCCCGGTTGGCGACTGCAATATCCCATTGGCAAGGTTTTGTGGGAGGGCGAGAACTGGATCAGCGATGTACGGGTTTCGCCCGATGGAGCCAAAGTTGCGTATTTCAGGCACCCGCCGAATGTTGACGATCGCGGAGACGTTATGGTCATCGAGAGCGGCGCGAAGCCGCGGGCGATCTCGACGGATTGGGAATCGCTGGCAGGTTTGGCGTGGAGCCCGTCTGGAACTGAGATTTGGTTTTCGGCGTCTGGAACCGGGCAGCAATATTGCATCCACGCGGTTGACCTCGGCGGCAAAGAACGCACCGCTCACTGCGGCGCTGCGCCCACGGTCATTCAGGATTTTGCTGAAAGCGGACGGGCCCTGGTGATGGCCCAGCAGTCGCGGGTTTCGATGGCTGCCATTGGGCACGGCGCGAATGAAGAAAAAGATCTCACCTGGCTCGACTTTGCCTACAACCCCCGATTGTCCGCCGACGGCAATGAAATTCTTTTCACCGACCAGACCGGGCAGAGCGGCCCCCAGTACAACGTGTACGTCAGAAAACGGGACGGGTCACCCGCGGTGCGAATCGGGGAAAACGGATTCGGAGCGGACATCTCTTCGGACGGACGCTTCGCCTTGCTGGTGAAAGCCGATGATCCGCAAATGCGCGTGCAGATCGTACCGGTAGGACCGGGCGACAAGAGCGTTTTGCACTGGGATGGCGTGCAGCCCATCTGGGCAGAATGGTTTCGGGACGGAGAGCACATCTTGCTTGCGGCCAGCAGCCCTCCGGGACATCCTGTCGGCCTTTACCTGACGGACCGGAAAGGAACTCAGCCAAAGGAAATTGCAGAAGGTGCTCTCGGTCGAGCGGGCCCATCGCCTGATGGAGCATGGGCGATTTACCAACGTGGCGCGAAAACGCTTTTGCAACCGATTGCCGGCGGCAGCCCCAAAGAGTTGACCAATATCTCAGCTGCGCAAATACCGATTGCGTGGGGAACTGACGCGGATCATTTATTTTTGCAGGAGAATCAGCAGAACGAGGTTCGAATCGGAAGGCTGGACCTGAAAACCGGAAAAATCGAGCCGTGGCAAGTAATCAGGCCCAAAGATCAGATCGGACTGCGAGCGAACAACAATCCGATAGCGATCACTCCGGATGGAAAATGGATGGCCTACGCCTACGGGAACGAATTGGACCAGCTGTATGTGACCGATGGGTTGAAATAAATTTCGTTGACCCCACTCCCCTCCGTTTGACCATGTTCTTGCCCCTCTGCTAAGGTCAAACGTTTCCTTTGCTATGCTCTTATGGGCGGGACATTTTTTTCGGACCAGAGTCTGACATCACTGAAAATTGCTTCCTTGCAACGCGGCCTGCCCTGAGCGAAGTCCAAGGGCGTGTTCACGCACACGATCCGAGTAGGAAACAGAATCGAGTCTCCAATTTATGGCTCTTAAATTTCGCGGAGTTGATTTCATCGAATTCGACACGCTGCTCAACGACGACGAACGCCTGGTCCGCGACACGGCCCGTAAATTCATCGAAGACAATCTCATCCCGATCATCGAAGAATGCAACCGCGCCGGCCGCTTTCCGCGCGAACTGGTCGGACCGATGGGAGAACTCGGCTTTTTCGGCGCGAGCCTGAAAGGTTACGGCTGCGCAGGGATGTCGAACGTCGAGTACGGCCTGGTCACCCAGGAATTGGAACGCGGCGACTCCGGAGTGCGGTCGTTCGTGAGCGTGCAGTCCGCGCTGGTGATGTATCCCATTCATGCGTTCGGCAGCGACGAGCAAAAACAAACCTGGCTTCCGGCCATGCAGAAAGGCGAAAAGCTAGGCTGCTTCGGATTGACTGAACCTGACTTCGGATCCAACCCCGGCGGCATGAGGACCCGCGCGCGCAAGGCCGGTAATGAATACGTGCTGAACGGCGAGAAGATGTGGATTACTTCGGGATCAATCGCCGACGTAGCGGTGATCTGGGCAAAGACAGATGACTCAAATGACGCCGATTCAATTCGTGGATTTCTGGTTGAGACCGACCGCCCCGGTTTCCGCGCCGAAGACATTCACGGTAAGTGGTCACTGCTGGCGTCGGTGACCTCTTCCCTGTCGATGCAAGATGTACACATCCCTGCGTCGAACCTCCTGCCGAAATCTGGCGGCCTCAAATCGCCTTTGATGTGCCTGAATCA
>Ga0157373_10004699_pt1 | contig 10268 bp, 10 predicted proteins | sample C65metaG_FD_113460 | JGI IMG/M metagenome (GOLD analysis project Ga0157373, IMG submission 113460) | Corn rhizosphere microbial communities from Kellogg Biological Station, Michigan, USA - C6-5 metaG | ecosystem: Host-associated > Plants > Roots > Rhizosphere > Soil | place: USA: Michigan...
CTGCTGCGCAAGGCTGGGGCGCGAACACCCATGGCTTTGCTGTCAGCCATTGGAGATGCCTTGCAGCAGGTGACTTCAAAAGATGCCACTCATTGGTTTTCCCATTGCGGATATGGATTTATTTAAAATGCTCTAGCCTTGGAATGGCCCAAAGCGGTAGGATTCTGCGTGTGCTACAGCAGTCCCATTTTACGCGCGGGCCAACTGGGCCTTTGCCTTTATCTGGCGGGTGCGCTTTTCGGCCAAGGCGGCCGTTGCGAACATGGAGGCGACGATGATCAACGGGCCAAGCGTCAGGCCAAGGCGTGTGCTTTCAAAAAAGTGTGGCAGACCGATGATGACGAGCGCGACGACGCAGTGACTGGAAAACACGACGAGGGAATGCCTCCCCAAAAATGAAAGAGGCGGCCAGTCCCACTCCCTGCGGGATAGGACCAAAAGTCCATGAATCAACAGAATGATGAGACCTACATTGAACAATCTCAAAGGAGCTAGATTGTTCTTATTGGTGAGAAAAAACCAAGTGTTCCGGCTCAATCCCAAGGAAGGTTCGAGGTGGCTGCAGGTGCTGAGTAGAATGATCGCGGAGACCAATGAGAGGATCTGCCACAGCTTGGGTTTCCACGAGGGGAGCGTGCCGGATGCCCACAGGTGGCCGATTACCACGCCGATGACGTAAAGGAACTGCCACGCGCCGAAGTTGAAGGCACCGGTATTGATCACGCCGATAATGGTGGGGCGGGGAGGATCGATGAAATTGGTTAGTCCCCAGACTCCGGCTGAGATGGCGATGACACGAAAGAGGTGTGATTTAAAAAGCTGCCACATGACCAGTGGAGTAATGAGCAGCAGCCCGCAATAGGTAGGCAGCACATCCAGCAGGCCGGGCTGATGCAGAAGGGCTGCGGTGGCGAGCAGCGCCTTTGCGGGTTGATGGAACCATACCCAGGGAGTGCCGACGGGGAGCTGTCCGGTCCATGTTGAGAAAACGGACATCCAGAGATAGATGGCGAGAACGGTAGCCAGATGGGCCATGTAGATCATCCATCCCCGTTTGAGTAAAAGAATGGATGTTGCCCCGGCTCCGCGGGTCTTCCAGCGCCGGGAGTAAACGAGCCCAACCACCAGTCCGGCCAGGAAAACAAATCCTTCTGCTGCCGTCATGAACCCAAAGGGTTGCTGGGTGAGGATGCGAAAGGCCGAGGGAATGTGGTTCAGTGCCATCATCAGCAACAGGAATCCGCGGAGGGTATCGAGTGTGGTGTATCGACCGATGCCGCCTTTTGCCGCCCCGCCATCAGTCATCAAACGGACGGCAGGGGGGAAGTGAGACATGCTTGGAAAGGGGCTGGAGATGAAAGCTGGAAGAAACTGCATGGGGAGGATTGTGCCAATCGTTTTCCCCCACACATGCCTGATTGCGTCCGGTAGGCGGGTCTATCATCACGGTGCCCACCATGGCACAATGGTATGCCCGTTAGCTTTCAGGAGGGCGGGTCGTGCGTTTCCAGATGGGCACGTCCAGCTTCAGTCGATCGATGGAGTCTGCCAGGAAGCGTAGCGCTTCTCCCCGGTGGGCGCTCATCACGCAGATGTAGAGGGATGCTTCGCCCACCGGCACCCATCCGGTGCGGTGAATAAAATGGACTGCCTGGCAGGGATGCAGGGTGCCTAACTCAAGAAGGTGGCGCTCCAGAACCCGGCGGGCCATTGGCTCGTAGGCCTCATAAAAGAGACCGGGTAGCGCCTGGTTGTCCTCCATTTCCCGAACGATTCCATGGAACTCTACAAGGGCTCCGATTTCCTTGGATGGCAACGCACAAGAAGGGGTGACGATGGCCTCGGCCGTGAAATGAATTTCCAGATGCATGAGATCAGCCGCCTGAGACGGGTGGGATAAAGGCGAGTTCACGGGCAGCACCGATGGGCGTGTCCCAGGTGGCGAATTCGCAATCAAGCGCCACGCGCAGGCTGGCGATATTCACCTGTGGCGCGATGCGTTGCACCAGAGTGAGGGGTGTATCGTCAGCCGAGCAGGAAACCACGCGGCTCGAAAAGCCGAAGGCATCACTGGAGGTGGCAAAGGCGAGAAGGGTGATTTCCATAAGGTGCCGGATGGACTTGATGCTAAGTTCTCCTTGTGAGGGCTGTCACCACTATCTTAGATCGCAGGCATGATTTCAGTGGAAGAAGCGCGTGGTGTGATCCAGCTCCACACGGCGGTTCTGGAGACAATGGAAATCCCCCTGACGGATGCCTGGGGCAGGGTGTTGGCAGAAAATGTGGTGGCGGATGCCTGTTACCCTTCCGGTGATCGGTCCACGATGGACGGCTACGTCATCGGTACGGAAGAACTGCCGGGCGCCTTCCGGTTGGTGGGGGAGATCCCTGCCGGTGTGGTGCCGGATCGGGCCCTGGAAAAAGGTGAGGCGATGAGAATTTTCACGGGAGCACTGCTGCCACCCGGTGGGGGAAGGGTGGTGATGCAGGAGGATGTGAAAGCGGATGGGATTTTCATGACCGTGGAGGCTTTTTCCGCAAATCGCTTTATCCGCAGGATGGGCTCCGAGGCCCGGTTGGGAGATGTGGTGCTGGGGAGCGGCACGCGGCTGGGAGCTGCTGAAATGGCCATCTTGGCGCAGGTGGGAAAAGTCCGGCCGACGGTTTTCCGGCAGCCGGTGGTGCGCCATTTGGCGACAGGGAATGAATTGGTGGATGCTTCCCAGATTCCTCTTGCTGGCCAGATCAGGGACACGAATTCCACCCTGCTGGCCGCACTTTTGAAAAGCACTGGCATTTCCTTGGAGGATTCCTCGCGGGTGGTGGATGATCCCCAGAGTCTGGTGGATGTGGCGGATGGAGAGTGGGATTTGCTTCTGGTTTCCGGCGGAGCAAGTGTGGGTGATTATGACTTTGGCGCGGAGGCTCTCCGGCGGCTGGGATTCACTATCCACTTTGACCGGGTAAACTTGCGGCCGGGCAAGCCGCTTACGTTTGCCACGCGGGGGAGACAGGCTGCCTTTGTGATTCCGGGCAATCCTGTGTCCCACTTTGTGTGCTACCACGTGGCCATTCGCCTGGCGGTAGAATGCATGGGCGGCAGCGTCGGCCAGTGGGATTTTCTCAGCTTGCCAGTGGAAGGTGGCGAACCCGTGCGCCCCGATCCCCGGGACACTTTCTGGCCAGCGCAGGTATTTCCTGTGCATGGAGAACTGAAGGCCGCACCCATCCGGTGGTCCACCTCTGGAGATACATTTTCCCTTGCGGGTGTGAATGCGCTGGTGCGGGTGAATGCCACATCTCCAGCCGATGGCCAAGTGGAAACCTTGTTGCTCGACCTCCCCGCAGGAGATCGCTAATTTTTTGGCCTTCATGTCTTCTCCTCAATTTTCCCATCTGGATGCCGAAGGAACCGCCCGTATGGTGGATGTAGGCGCTAAACCAATTCAGCGCCGGATCGCCGTGGCCGCAGGCTTCATCGAGTGCTCACCCGCCACGGTGGAGGCTCTCCGCGAACGTGCATTGCCCAAGGGGGATGTTCTAACGGTTGCGCGGATTGCAGCGATTCAAGCTGCCAAGATCACGGATCGTCTCATCCCCTTGTGCCACGGTCTGCCTCTGGATAAGGTGGATGTGGATTTTGAAGTGCAGGCCCATGGCGTGGCCATTCGCGCTACCTCCAGCACCTCTGCCAAGACCGGGGTGGAAATGGAAGCCCTCACTGCGGTCTCCGTGGCCGCTCTAACAATTTACGATATGTGCAAGGCGGTGGACAAAGGCATGGTGATCGGCAGCATTCAGGTGATTGAAAAAATCAAACAATGAAAATCGCGCGACTGACCCTGAGTGATCGTGCCAGCGCGGGCATCTACGAGGATCGTAGTGGACCGGAAATCGAGAGAATCCTTGGCCTCGCTGGTTTCAAGGAAGTGGAGTGGGTGCGACTGCTCATGCCGGATGGCCGGGATGAAATCGAAGCCACACTGAAGGATCTTTGCGATAGGCAGGCCTGCGAGTTGATTCTAACGACCGGTGGCACCGGCCCTTCGGCACGAGATTTTAGCCCGGAGGCTACGAAGGCGGTGATCGAGCGGGAGTTTCCCGGGTTTGGGGAAGTCATGCGCATGCAGAGTTTTGTCAAGGTGCCGACTTCCATTCTTTCCCGTTCCACTGCAGGGACTCGAGGACAATCATTGATCATCAATCTTCCGGGGAATCCCAAGGCAATCGGGGAATGCCTGCCGCTGATCATTCCAGCCATCATTGAGGCTCTTAAGCATCTGAAGGAGTAGCCCTCCGAATTTGCATTGTTCGATAATGATCGTACTATGCAGGATGACAGCGTTTTCAGTTCTGGATCTGGCCCCGATCATCGAAGGAGGCGATGCGGGAAGTACCTTCCACAATACTTTGGATCTGGCCCAGCATGCGGAGCGCTGGGGATTTCACCGTTACTGGTTGGCGGAGCATCATAATATCCCCGGTATAGCGAGCGCGGCTACCTCCGTGGTGATCGGCCACGTGGCAGGTGGAACATCGACCATTCGGGTGGGTTCGGGTGGCGTGATGTTGCCCAATCATGCCCCGCTGGTGATTGCGGAGCAATTCGGGACCCTTGAGGCACTTTATCCAGGGAGAATCGACTTGGGGCTGGGCCGTGCTCCGGGTGGTGATCAGACCACGGCACGCGCTCTGCGGAGAAATCTGGGCAGTAGTGGTGATACCTTTCCCCAGGATGTGCTGGAGCTGCAATCATACTTCCAACCTGTGGAGAAAGGTCAACTCTTGCGTGCGATTCCCGGCGCGGGGTTGAATGTTCCCTTGTATTTGTTAGGTTCCAGTGATTTCAGTGCCCGGCTGGCAGCAGAGTTGGGCCTGCCATTTGGCTTCGCCTCACACTTTGCTCCCGAGTATTTGCAGACGGCATTGGATCTTTACCGGAAGGGTTTCAAGCCATCCGCCCAACAGTCGAAGCCACATGCAATGATCTGTGTGAATGTCTTTGCTGCTGATACGGATGAGGAAGCGCAACGCCTCTTCACTTCCCTGCAACAGCAGTTCCTCAATCTGATCCGAGGGGTGCCCGGTCGCTTGCAGCCGCCCGTGGAGAATATGAGATTCCGCTGGTCTGATGCGGAAGAAAGGCACGTGCGCCGGATGCTTCATTATTCAGTCGTAGGTTCACCATCCACGATCCGTGCTGGCATCAAGGATCTGATCCGGAACACCGGTGCGGATGAAATCATGGCTACGGCCCAGATTTACGATCATCAGGCCCGGTTGAGATCATTCCAGATTTTCTCCGAGGCGGTCACTTCATTGAACTCCGAGGGCGAAAGCTGATCACCCCCATCCACCGCCTCCGGGAGTTTCGATAATGACTTTTTCACCTGCTTCTGCCTGATAGGTCACTGCGCCGGGGAGGGACTCAGATTCTCCTGCGACAGTGACCCGTGTTTGGCGGCCGGAGCTGCCATGGCCTCCGCCATGCATCCCCTGTGGGCTGGTATGGCGGCGTTCAGTTAGGAATGAAACGGTCATGGGCTGAAGGAATTCGATTTCACGAATAACTCCATCTCCGCCGTGATGGCGGCCAGTGCCGCCGGATCCACGTCTCCTCTCAAAACGATGCAATCTCACGGGGAAACGATGCTCCAGCACCTCGGGATCGGTGATAGCCGTATTGGTCATGTGGACGTGGCGGCTGCTCTGGCCATCAAATGTCTCTCCGGCTCCCGCGCCTCCGGCGATGGTCTCGTAATAACCAAACGAGTCATTGCCAAAGAGGAAATTGTTCATCGTCCCCGGGCCGTGGGAACAGAGATCCAAGGTTGCGAGCAATAAGTCTGTTAGCCGTTGGCTTGTCTCCACATTTCCACCCACGACGGCTGGGCAAAGGAGCGGGTTTTCCTGAAACTCAGGATTGAGAAACGAGCGGGGGATGAGAATTTCCACATCCTGAAGCAGCCCTTCATTCAGCGGCACATCCTCGTTCAGCCAGAGGCGCAGCACGTAGAGAACGACACTGCGAACAATGGCAGGCGTGGCATTCAGATTGCGTGGATGCACAGGACCGGAACCCTGGAAATCCAAAGTCAGTCTGCCATTCCGCACGCGGATGGAAACCGAGAGTGGGGTGCCATCGTCCAACGTTTCTTCCCGGAAAAGATCCACTCCCTCATGGCTGGAAAGCAGGGATCTCATGAGTGCAGCCGAGCGGGAAAGAATCCCACTCATTTCGGAGCGGATGATTTCCTCCCCATGGGTCATTGATAGATCATGCAGCGTCTCCACACCATGCGCCACGGAGGCGAGCTGTGCCTCCAGATCCGCCAGATTTTCTGCGGGGCGGCGGGAGGGGTAAGGAGGATTTTCGAGCAATCTTACGAGCAAATCATCCCGCCGCACGCCTGCCTCCACCCACTTGAAAGGGGAAATGACCACGCCTTCTTCAGCCAGGCATCTTGCAGCAGCGGGCATCGAGCCAGGGGCCATGCCACCTATTTCCGCATGATGGGCGCGGTTGGCCACGTAGCCGATTCGTTTTCCATGCCTATCAAATACGGCGGCAATGACGGTGACATCCGGCAGATGGGAGCCGCCAGCCGCAGGGTGATTGGTCACTACCACATCTCCCGGTTGCAGTTCCATGCGGGCCATGACTTCCCTGACGCAGAGCCCGAGTGCTCCCAGGTGAACAGGCACGTGCGGGGCGTTCACCACGAGATTTCCAGATTCATCCAGCAGGGCGCAGGAATAGTCGAGGCGTTCCCGGACGTTGGCGGAGAGCGCGGTGCGCTGGAGGATACTTCCCATCTCACCTACCAATCCTTCAAAGCGGCTGCGGAAAAGTGCAGCACGGATTTCCCCCTCTGTTGTTTTCTGTTGGAAGTTTTCTTCCGTGAAATGCAGCAGCAAGGTGCCGGACGATCCTTTACGCATTTCCCATCCCACAGGCAGCACGCAGGTGCTGAAGCGATCCTGCATGATCTGTGGGCCGGTGGATACCACATCCCCGAAGGTTTCACTCCCGGCGATGCGGGCAGGTTCTTCTGCAATGACACGCAGCGTCACGCATTCGATCTCCCTGCTTGCAGTGGGCAGGTAGCCATAGAGCTGCTGATAGGCCTGGGCGAAGGAATTTTTCAGATCGTCCAGGCTGTCATCGGGTGTTCCGCACTCGATTTCCAAGGTGGTATCCTGACCAATCAACCGCAGACCGATCAACCAGCGCAGGGATGGATTTGGTAAATCGAGGGTGAGCGAGGATTGCTCTGCCAGCTCATTCCAGATCACGGATGTCTCCACATCTGCCAGTGGCCTGAGAATCTGCCGGGCAGCCTGCTCCTGCCGGCGTGCCTGATCCAGCCCCCATGCACTGAGGAGCCCGGCATCGCCAGGGATGATCACATCACGAATTCCTAGTAGCTCTGCCACCGCACACGCATGCTGCGGACCCGCACCACCGAAGGCGAAAAGTGCGAAGTCTTCCGCACGGTGTCCTTCCGCCAGTGAGACGCCACGAATGGCATCCGCCATTTTTTCAACGGCTATCTCACGCAAGCCTAGCAGAAGTGCATGCTCACTCTCGGGTGGTGCGCCGTCCGCTGTCATTTGCTGCATCAGCAGGGCCAGTGCGGCCCGGGCAGCGTCTTCATGCAGAGGAATGCCAGCGCCCTCAGCATGCATCAGCCCCAGCAGGAGATTCACATCAGTAACGGTGAGAGGGCCGCCCCGCCCATAACACGCCGGGCCGGGAATGGAGCCGGCGCTTTCCGGTCCCACCCGGAGACGGCCCAGATGCCAGCAGCAGATCGATCCACCACCAGCAGCCACGGTTTCGATCTTCAGCGCGGGCGCGAGCACTCGCGCAGGGCCGATCTCTTGCTCGTAACGATAGGAAAATGGTCCATCGATCCGGGCCACATCCGTGCTCGTGCCTCCCATATCGAAAGTGAGAACCTTTGGAAAACCTGCTGCGCGGGCGATGGCTGCCGCTCCCACCAGGCCGCCAGCCGGACCTGATAGTAGGGAATCCTTTGGCTGATAGCGGGAGGCTGTCACCAGTCCTCCGGCACTGGTCATCATCCACGGTTCTCCGGATTGCATGGCTCCGGAAATCATGGTGGTAAAGTGGCGCAGGATGGGAGCCAGCCATGCATCCGCAACGGCAGTCTCCAATCTAGGCAGAAAACGAATGACTGGAGCCACTCCACTGGAGGTGGTGACGTGGCGGAACCCCTCTTCCCTCAGCCAATCTGCCACTTGTGTCTCGAAATGCGGATGCAGCCAGGCATGCAGAAGTGCAACAGCAGCCACTTCCACACCCCGCGCCAGCCACTCGCGCGCAGCGCAGCGCACTTCCATTTCATTCGGGGCCTCGATGATGCTACCACCCGCATCCAGCCTGCCGGATATTTCCACCGTGCCTTTGCAGAGAATTTCCTGATCCGGCTGGCGCAGGGAAAAAAGAGCGGCGCGCCGTTGATCGCGTATTTCCAGCAGATCACCGAAACCGCGCGTGACGAACAGCACCGTGGCAGCGCCTTTCCGTTCCAGCAGTGCATTGGTTCCGCGCGTGGTGGCGACGCGGAAATCCATGACGGGAAGTTTTTGTGGAAAAGGAGTGCCCGTGAGAAAGCGGGCTGCCAGAACCGGCGCTTCTTCGCCTGTCCGGATGACAATACGATCGCCGGTCAGAGTGCCGGAAATTTTCAGCCACCTGCCCTGTTCTCGGGCAGCCAGGATTTTCCCACCTACTTCCAATGGCATGCCGGGAAAGACGGCATCCTCAAATGCCGGGGACCAGCCGAGTTCCACCCATCCATCCGGTGCCCGGGATTGGATGCGTGCCACCAGAGAGCCATCGGAAAGGACCTTGCAGCGGCGTTCCTCACCCGCAGGGGTGAGTGCCCAGGCATCGGTAAAGGTGCCTCCTGTGTCCGCGCGGACTTTCCATGTCTTCGTCACGCGGGGAGTCTGCCGGATGTAGGGCGGACATCAATGGCTAAGGAGGGCCGATGCTCCTTACATGCGGTTCAGTTCCCGCGCCACGATCATCAGGGTCTCACGCACCCCGGGTGCGAAGCCGCCATCCGTCTGCACGGCCAGTAGGACATTGCCTTCCCGGATGAACTCGATCGGCACGGAGCCCGTGTAAAGTTTGAGCGAGCCGTTTCCAAAACCGAGGTTATGGAGAAGGCTCTTGAGCGCCTCCACAGATGCGATGTCCTCTGTCCCAACGCGGGCGATGGTGCGGACACCTGTGAGGCCCCGGGAGCGCTGGAGGATTTCCTCCGCACTCATTTCCCGATCCACGCCAAAGATGGCGCGGAGCTCGAGTTGACGGATGGAGAAGGAATCGGAAGTGCCTTGGGTGGGTGCTGCTGCCACTGCCACGGGTGCAGGCTCTGGAGGTGCAACGGGTGCCGGTGCTGGGGTGGGTGCCGCCTGGAAGACGCTGGCCTGTTGGACAGGAGCAGGCGGGGGAGGCGTGGCGAAGGCGGCGATGGCAGCCTGGGTGGGTGTCAGCACCGTGGCTTGCTGCGGTGAAGGGGATTGCCAGTTGTTGAAATTGTGGACAGGAGCCTGAGCTGCGGGCGGGGTCTCCACTGAGAAGGGAGAAGGAGCAGGCTGAGGTGCAATCGAAAACGGGGAGGGTGCCGGGGCAGGAACTGCTTCAAAGGGCGAAGTACTATAAGCCTGTGCGGGAGCCTCGAAGCCGAAGCCTTCATGAGGCTCCGCAATCTGGAAAGGAGACTCACCGGGTCGGCGGCGGTCTGGAATTTTCACGCCCTTGGGAACGCTAGGTTCCTCTACAATGGCAAAAGGGGATTCCTGGCGGGGGGCTGCTTTGAAAGGGCTGGCAGGAGCCGGCTCTGAAACGATGGCAAAAGGTGATTCCGGCCGGGGAGAGGATTGGCTGGGGAAACTTTCAAAAATTCCGCGTGGCGTGCTCATGATCGGAGGGGGGTGGTGCGTGGGCTGGAATCTGGCGTTGATTTGAAGTGGCAGATACGCAGAATAGTTAAGAAAAGTCGAGCTTTAAGCGTAGCCGTTCTGGGAAAGGATCTTTTTCAGGCGGTTACGCATGGATACCTTGGCGGCGGCTGGCAGGCGATCCACGAAGAGGACGCCGTTAAGATGATCGATTTCGTGCTGGAGTGCACGGGCCAGCAGCCCATCCGTCTCCACCACCAGAGTGGTGCCATCCAGCATCTGGAGGGTAGCTTTCACATCCATGGGGCGGCGCACATCCGCACGGATGC
>Ga0157373_10004701_pt1 | contig 10267 bp, 9 predicted proteins | sample C65metaG_FD_113460 | JGI IMG/M metagenome (GOLD analysis project Ga0157373, IMG submission 113460) | Corn rhizosphere microbial communities from Kellogg Biological Station, Michigan, USA - C6-5 metaG | ecosystem: Host-associated > Plants > Roots > Rhizosphere > Soil | place: USA: Michigan...
CTGACCGCCTTCAAAGTGGGTGATACCGCCCTTGAACTGGCTGAACTGGCCAGCCGCACCGGGCTGATCAAAAGCACGATCATGCGTCTGATGGTGTCTTTGGAGAACCACGGCCTGATCAACCGCATGGCCGACGGGCGTTATCAGCTGGCGACTGAAATCATGCGCCTGAACACGGTCTACCAGGACGGCCTGGACTTGGAGCGCCACATCACCCCGCTGTTGCACCGCCTTACTCAGGAAACCGGCGAAACTGCTTCTTTCTATGTGCGCCACGGCGCCTACAGAATGTGCCTGTACCGCGTGAATTCCCCTCACCATTTACGCTTGCACCTGCAACCCGGCGACACCCGGCCGATGGATGGCGCAGCAGGCGCCGAAGCCCTGCGCACGCCCTACTCGCTGGCGGCGAAGATGATCAAGCCGATCTATTCCGTGGGCGCGACCGACCCCCACGCCTCATCAATGGCGTTGCCGATTTTCGGTGCCGGGGAAAACCTGATCGGCGCGCTGGTGCTCTCAGGCCCAGCCAGCCGCCTGACCGCCGAGCAGGCGCAGACCCTTCACCCGCTGTTCCAGAGCGCAGCTTTGGAGCTGACCCGCAGCCTGGGCGGCAATGCTCTGGCCGTTGAGCAAGCCCCACCGGCCGAGAAGAAACCCCGCGCGAAAAAAGCCAAAGCGTAAAAACGACAAGGCTGGCAAATGCGCCAGCCCGAGGTGATACACCTGTAGCAGCACGGCTTGCCGGCGGTGACGCCCTTGAGATCGCTCCGCCGGCAAACCGTACTGCTACAGGGTGAATACGCGAGGATGATCTACGGTTGCGCGGACGCCACCTTCAATGACGCCGCTTTTTCCTCCTGCGGCTCACGACGGGCCGGGTCGCCCAGCAGGAACATCGTCAACGCCCCCAGCATCAGCACCCCCGCCACCGCGAACAACGGGCCGGTGAAGTTTTGGCTGATGTCCTTGATGAAACCGATCATCGACGGCCCGGCAAACCCGCCCAGGTTGCCGATCGACACGATCAGCGCCAGGCCACCCGCCGCCGCACGGCCAGTGAGGAAGGTCGACGGGATCGCCCAGAACGTTGCCTGAAACGCCAGGATGCTCGCCACCGCAACACTCAGGCAGGCGACCTTCGGCACAGCGCCATCGACAAAACCACTAAGCACCAGCGCCAACGCAGCCAGGCACAGCGCGCCGATGACGTAGGGCATGCGCTGCTGGCTGCGATTGGCCAGGCGCGCCCAGACCGTCATGGCGCAGGCGCCGAAGATGTAGGGGATGGAGGTGACAAACCCGACGGTGGCGTTCTCCATCCCCAGCCCTTTGACGATCTGCGGCAACCAGATGCCGATCCCCACCGAGCCGACAATGCAGCAAAAATTGATGAACGCCAGCACGAAGACCTTTTTATCGGTCAACGCGCCGCGCAGGGTGTTGCCGTGGCGGGTGGCAATCTCGCGCTGTTCGCTGGCCAGACGCTCGCCCAGCCAGTGCTTTTCGCGGGCGCTCAGCCATTTGGCCTTGGCGGGCGAGTCGACCAGCACGAAGAGGCAGGCAACCCCCAGAATCACCGCAGGCAACGCTTCTGTGATCAGCAGCAACTGCCAGCTCTGCAGCCCGGCAACACCGTGAATTCCCAGCAGCCAACCGGAAAACGGCGAGCCGAAAATATTCGCCATCGGGATCCCCAGCAGAAACGCCGCTGTCGCCCGAGCGCGCCATTTACCCGGAAACCACAGGGTGAAGTAGAGATACACACCCGGCGTAAAGCCTGCCTCGGCAACCCCCAGCAGGAAACGCGCGATGCCAAAGCTGATCGGCCCGGTGGCGAATGCCGTGGCCATGGAAATCAGCCCCCAGGTGATCATGATCCGGGCGATCCACACCCTCGCCCCGAAGCGCTGCATCAGCAGGTTGCTGGGGATCTCGAAGATGAAATAGCCGAAGAAAAACAGGCCCGCCGCCCAGCCGAACATAGTCGCGGTGAGCCCCAGGTCCTTGTTCATGGTGATCGCGGCAAAGCCGACGTTGGTGCGGTCCAGGTAGCTAATCACGTAACAGATGAAGATGAACGGCACGATGCGGCGCAGCACGCGCTTGAGCAGCACCTCGCCCTCGGCGTCGGTGAGCGGAACATCAGGGTCTTGATGGGTTGGCTGAGTCATGGCGTTGCTCTTTTGTAGTTGTTGGGGAGCACGGGCTGAAAACGCGTCAGGTGTGGGAATACATCGGCATGCCGGGCACCGGGGTCTGCACGCGCAGGATGCTGCCGGTTTCCGATTCGGTGACGTACAGGTAACGGTTGTCCTCACCGCCGAAGGCCAGGTTGGTGTTGCTAATGCCCGCCCCGGAGACGATGCGCAGCAGCGGTTCGGCCACCGGCGACAATCGCCAGACCGAACCGAAGCCGGTGTGGGCGATGTACAGGTTGCTCTGCTCGTCCAGCGCCAGCCCGTCCGGGCCACCCAGCCCGCCATGCAACTGCGCGAAAACCCCGACCTTGCCGGTGATCGAGCCGTTGCCCAGCGGGATGCGCCAGATCTGCTGCGCCCGGGTCACGGCGATCAACAGGTGATTGTGGCGAGGATCGAACACGATGCCGTTGGGGCTGGGAATGGTGTTGAGCAGGCAGCTGAGATTGCCGTCGGCGCTGAGCTTGTAGACCCGCCCGCTGGGGTCCTGCAGGCCCGTCTGGCCCTGGTCGGTGAAGTACAGATCGCCATTGGGCGCGAACACCAGATCGTTGACGCCCTTGAACCCCTCGGACCCGGCGCTCTCCAGCAGGGGCGTGACCACCCCGCTTTCAGGGTCCAGCACGACGATGCCACGCTTGTAGTCGGTGATGAAAATCCGCCCGTCGCGATGGATTTTCAGGCCATTGGGCCAGCCGTCGTACTCGGCCACCTGCTCCCACTCACCTGAAGTACTGATGCGGAAAATCCGCCCGTAGGGAATGTCCGTCACATACAAGCGACCATCGCGATCAAAGGACGGCCCCTCCAGGAAAGAGTCGATCTCCTTGCCCTGCCGATTGGCATTGGCCCAGGCAGTTTTGCGCGGGGCGCGAAAACGATCGGGCAGACGGGTAAAGACTTCGGACGTGACAGAAGGCGGCGGCGCGAAAAAGCTCATGTCGTTTCCTTGGGGGAGAGTCATGCGTTGTTATTTTGAAATACCGTTTCATTAAACTAGCTTTTATTGTGTCTTCCCGTCAACAGGAGACATCAACCACCCATCGAAACACGCCATCTCTCTGTTTTTCAGGCGTAAAAAAGTCATTCGCTGAAAACACTTCAGCGAATGGCCAGAAAATTAGCTTATCTTATGGAATAACGTTCTATTCCATGAATTATGCACGAAACATCCCCAAGCCCTACTCCTCGCAGTTATACCGCGTGTGCACCAGAATCTGGGTAATCGGCGGTGCCGTCCGCGCCCCTTCCACGGCCCCGCGAATCCAGCGCACGGCGGCCGTCATCTCGCCCACGAAATCGTGTGAAATCGCATAGTCCATGATTCCACTCTCCAGCATCGCGCGGGTGTGCGCTGTGAGTTCGTGGCCGACGAAGATGGGCCGTCGTTCTGCGGTGATGGTGCTCAGCGCCTGAGTCACGCCCCGGTTGGCGCCGGCACGTTGTAGAAGGCGGCCGGGTAGTCGTGTTTGGAGAAGTAGCGCATCACCCCCGAACTGCACGGCAGCCAGTGCGTGTAATTCGATGTAAGCACTCAATTCGCGCCCCAAACTCCGTGGGAGTGAGCTTGCTCAGGAATACGGTGGCGCAGTCACATCCTCAGGGCTGTCACACGACCTTCGTGAGCAAGCTCACTCCCACAGAACTCCCTTACTTGCCGCGCGACAGCTCGGCGTTCGGGCGACGTGGGCTCCTCAATTTCAGTCGGAATATCACAGTAACAATGACTTCCTACGCAAATACGGTGTAGGCCTCATTTACCCGCTTACCGACTGCCCAGCAACGCCCGGATCTTGTCCGCATCGGCCTCTGTCGCCGGGTTGTAGACGATCATCCCCAGATCCGGTCGGCCATCGACTGCAAACCCCGAGTACTCCAGTTCGATCACGCCCATGCTCGGGTGGCGCAGGCGCTTGGTGCCTTCGCCGTGCACGCGCACATCGTTGTCGCGCCAGAACGTGGCGAACTCCGGGCTGAGCAGGCACAGCTCTTCAGCGAGTTTGCTCACCTCCGAAGCCGCCCCTGCGCGTATGGCATCGGCACGAAACGCCCCGACCACGAAGCGCGCCATGCTCTCCCAGTCCTCCTGCCGCTCGCGCACGCCGGCGCGGCAGAACATCAAGCGCAGGATGTTACGATCCTCCACCGGCAGCAGGCTGTAATCGGTGAATACGGCGACCGCCGCGCGGTTCCAGGCCAGTACGTCCCAGGTCGCGGTCTTGATGATCGCCGGGCTGAACGAGAAGGTGTCGAGCACCCGTTGCAGACGCGGCGTCACGCCTTCGGGGGCGCGATAAACCACTTCCGGTGGGTGACCAAAGGCGAGCATGAACAGGTGCTCGCGCTCGGGTTCAGTCATCAGCAGGCTCTGGGCGATGCGGTTCAGCACCTCAGACGACGGCGCGCCGCCACGGCCCTGCTCAAGCCAGGTGTACCAGGTGGCGCTGATGTTGGCGCGCTGGGCGACCTCTTCGCGACGCAGCCCCGGCGTGCGCCTGCGCGTGCTGGAAAAGCCGAAGCTCGCAGGATCGAGGCGCGCCCGGCAATCCTTCAAATAGGCCCCCAACAATTGCACCGACCGATCTGACATGGGCCACCCTGTTAGTTTCTATACCCTGATAACGTCACGGCTTTAACCGGATAAACACTACGCGCAGGCTGGTGCTTTGAGCAAAGAGAGAATCCACCGATGCGCGTATTTCTGACAGGCTCCACCGGCTTCATCGGCTCCCAGATCACTCGGGAACTGCTCGATGCAGGTCATCAGGTGCTGGGGCTGACCCGCTCCGATGAGGGGGAACAGGCCCTGCGCAGGGTGGGCGCCGAGGCCCATCGCGGCGACATCGCAGACCTGGCCAGCCTGCAAAAAGGCGCCGAGCAATGCGATGCCGTGATCCACACCGCGTTCGATCACAACTTCGCCCACTTCGTCGACAACTGCCAGAAGGACGCCCGGGTCATCGGCGCACTGGGCGCGGCGCTGGAGGGTTCGAACCGTCCGCTGATCATCACCTCGGGGACGGCGATGGGCGCGTACGCAGCGGGCAAACCGGCTGACGAAGATCACTTCGACCCGCACCACCCTCACCCTCGCATTGCCTCGGAACAGGCCGGTGAGGCCCTGACACAACGCGGCCTCAATGTGGTGGTCATGCGCTTGTCGCAGATCCACAACCCGGTCAAACAGGGGCTGGTGACTTACCTCATCGAGCTGGCGCGGCAGAAAGGCGTGTCGGCCTACGTCGGTGAAGGCCTTGAGCGATGGTCTGCTGCCCACGTGGCCGACACCGCCCACCTCTACCGCCTGGCACTGGAAAAACACCAGCCCAACGCCCGCTACAACGCCACAGCGGAACAAGGCATCACCGCCCGCGACATCGCCTACGCCATCGGCCAAGGGCTTGGCCTGCCGACGGTGTCCCTGTCGCCCGAAGAAACCGCCGCGCATTTTGGCTGGATGGCGGCATTTGCCGGTCAGGACATGTCCGCTTCCAACACCAAGACCCGCGAACGTCTGGGCTGGGAGCCAAAGGGGCCGGGATTGCTGGATGACCTCAAGATGTGCCTTGCGGCCAAGTGACGCTAACGGGCGGGCCCGGTGCTGTAATGCAGAAGATGCGAAGACTGCCCCCTGAAACGCGACAGCGAGTTCAGCAGCGTTGGCCGATTCACCCCGCCGCCGTTTTGATTGCAGGCGCGGCAGGTTGGCGCACCAGCGTGACACTCAGCACCATGCCCGCCCCCAGACAAAGTGCGATGCACAGCAGCGCGATCATGAAGGCGTGGGTGATCGCCTCTGGGTCGGTGTGGGTGCCGAGCAGGCTATAGAACACCCCGCCGATCACCGCCACGCTCAACGCCGTGCTGATTTGCAGCGTCGAACTGGCGACCCCGGCAATCATCCCCGAATACTCAGGCGCCACCCGGCCGGTCACCATGCGCATGAGCGTCGGCAGCGCGAGACCCTGGCCAAAACCGATGCTGAACAGGATGGGGGCCAGCCACAGCGTCTGCGGATGCACGCCATTCGGCGTCGCCATGATCAGCCCGATCAGCGCGAAAAAGCCGGCCGACTCCAGGCCCATGCCTATCGGGTTGACGTACACGCCAAACGCGCGCCTACAGAGTGGTGTCAACAACGGGCCAAGCAAAAAACCTGCGCCAAACGGCAGAAACACCAGCCCCGCACTCAGCGCCGAGGCATGCAGCGCACCTTGCAGATAGACCGAGAACAGCAGGAAAAACGGCGCGATCGCGTAATACAACAGCGCCACGATCAACGCTCGTCCAAGGCCCGGCGCCTGCAACGCAGTCGGGTTCAGCAGCGGTGAGCCCCCTTCGCGCCCAAGACGGCCTTCGTAACGCCAGAACACGCCCGCCAGGATCGGCACTGCAATCAGCGACACCCAGGCCCACCACGGCCAACCCGCCTCTCGTCCCTCGATCAACGGCACGATCAGCGCCCCCAACGTCAGCATCGACAGTGCCACGCCGCCCAGATCCAGCTTGCTGGCCGTGCGCGCACGGGTTTCCTTGAGCACGGGGATACCGAACAGCACCACCAGCACCGCCACTGGCAGATTGACCAGAAAAATCACTCGCCAGCCCAGGCCCAGCACGTCCAGCGAAATCAGAATGCCGCCCAAGGCCTGGCCGATGACCGACGCGAGGCCGAACACCGCACCATACAGGCTCAGCGCCAAGGGTTTTTCCGATTCAGGAAAGATCGCCTGCACCGACGCCAGTGCCTGCGGCGCCATCACCGCGGCGGTCACGCCCTGCATGGCCCGCCCGGCCACCAGCGCCCAAGGCGACCACGCCAAACCACACAACAAAGACGCAGCGGCAAAACCGATCAGGCCGAGGAAAAACATGCGGCCGCGCCCATAGATATCGCCCAGCCGCCCGCCGGTGATCAGCGTCACCGCGTACAGCCCGGCGTAGGTGGAAATGACCAGTTGCTCGACAGAGGCCGAGGCACTGAGGTCTTGCCTGATCGACGGCAGCGCCACATTGATGATGAAAAAATCCAGCGGTGGCAGAAACGCGCCCACCAGCAAAATCACGAACATTGCCCAGCGACGTGGGTCAGGCGGGGAAACCTCTTCCCGGGACATGCAAAACCTCCATACGCGACGCACGCGTCGCGATCGGATGAAAGGGGGGATCCATCGAAAGAGCGCATCGAGGCATGGGACGCGCTCTGAAAATCAGAAGGGGAAAGGCTTCAAACGCGCTCGAATTTTTCCGAACCGGCGACCGGCGTCCAGTTCAGCAGCGGCGTCAGGAAGTGCAGTTCGAAGCGACGTGAAGTGAATCGCCACTCCCCTTGCCGACGTTCGAAGCGGTCGTGATAGAGGCCACTGACCTGCACCGGGCCCTGCTCGACGTCATGGAACAGACAGTCCGAAGCCACGGTTGCCGTGGCCGTATCGCCATCGATCCGGAGCATCGGGTTGGACATCCAGTGGTGCATGTGCGGCATGCGGCGCCAGTTCCGCTGGGCCATGGCCAGTATTTCTTCAGGGTTTGCCCCCGCGCCAAAGCCAGGCAGGTCGAGCACGGCGTCGTCGTGCCAAAGGCTGCGCAACAGCTCCTGATCCATCAGATCGAAGGCATTGGCATAGCCGGAAATCAGCGCGTCTATCGCCGCGCGACTTTCCAGTGCATCGAGGCGCGCAGAGAGGCTTTCAATGGTCATGGTGGTTTCCTGATGCAGTGACAGAATTCGAGGCAGCGGCGTGTGTTTCCAGGCGGGCGAACACCGACCAGTCCCGCTCGCCCAGGCCTTGGCCCACCGCGTGGGACATGGCGGCGCGCACGACGCGGGCGGCGGGTAACTGCAAGCCTTTGCCGCGGGCGGCGTCGAGGGCGAGGTCGACATCCTTCAGGCCCAGTGACAGCTTGAAACCCGGCTCGTGAATGCCGTGGGCGATGTACAGGCCGTAGCGCTGGTAGCTCGGGCAGGCAAACAGGGTCTGGGTGAGGATCTCGGTAAAATCCGCAGGGCGCATGCCATAGGCCTCGGCCAGCCGGTTGGCCTCGCCCAGCGATTCGATGGCCTGGGTGATCATCATGTTGCCGGCGATTTTGGTGATGCAGGCCTGCACGGGCCGTTCGCCCAGACGCCAGGTCTTTTTCCCGAGCACATCGAACAGCGGCTGAATCGCCTCCACCGCCCAGGCAGGTCCTGCCGCCAGGATGTTTGCCTCACCTCGGGCCACGACTGCCGGCACGCCGAACACCGGCGCAGCCACCAGGGCGATACCGGCGTGATCGTGCAGCGTCTGCAACTGCTCGATCATGGCCGGTGAAAGCGTCGACATCACAATATGAATGCAGCGCTCAGCGGCACCCGCCAGGGTATCGGACGACAGCAGCACCTGCTGCACGGCGCGGTCGTCGGCGAGCATGCTGATAACCACCTGTTGTTCGAACGCTGCTGCCGGGCCATCGAGGGCGATCACACCGTCGATGTCTGCCAGCGCCTGAGGGTTGCGGTTCCACGCGCTCACGCGATGACCGGCGCCGATCAGCCGCAGGATCATGGCCTGCCCCATGCTGCCCACGCCTATAAATCCGATATTCATCCAGGTCTCCCGAGTGCTGTGACTGCTGACGAGACCATTGTCCGGATGCCGGGCTTGCGACGGGACTGCCATTGCTGCATCTTCGCCGTTCACTTTTGTACGAGGTACGCCATGGAGTGGAATGACCTGCGCGTCTTTCTGGCCATCGCCCGAGGCGGCTCCGTGGGCGCGGCCGCGAAACTGCTGGGCGTCAGCCATCCCACCGTCGGGCGGCGCCTGCACGTGCTCCAACAGGCCAGCGGCGAGGTGTTCTTTCGCCGCACGGCCACGGGGTTGGTGCTGACCGACAGCGGTGAGCGCATCTTCGAACTGGCCGAGGACATGGAGCGCAGCGCCCTGACCATCGAGCGCCGCATCGCCGGTGAGAGCGACCAGCCCGAAGGCCTGTTGCGGATTTCATCGGCAGACTGGTTTGCCTGTTACGTGCTGGGGCCGATCCTGAGTGAGCTGCTGGAGCGCCATCCGCTGATCGTGCCGGAAGTGATCGCCGGGCACCGGCTGTTCGACCTGACCCGGCGCGAGGCCGACATTGCCTTTCGCATCGTCCCGTTTACCGAACCCGACATCGTTCAGCGACGTCTCACCACCCTGCCCTACCGGCTGTACGGCAGCGCACAGAAAACCTTCAATCCGGGCAGTGACGGCGAAGGGATTGGCCTGATCACCATGAACACTGCGCAAGCCCATTACCCGGACGTGCGCTGGCTGCAAGAGCTGTTTCCCAAGGCCCGAACCGTGTTCACCAGCAGCAGCCGAACGGTGCAGGCACGAATGTGTGCGCTGGGTCTGGGGATTTGCGTGCTGCCGCGAGTGCTCGGCGATCAACTGCCCGCCCTGCAACGCCTGGACATAGGCCAGACGCCACCGGGGCGCGATATCTGGATGGGCTATCACCACGACATGCGGCAGATGGATCGGCTTCGCGCGTTTGCCGACCTGGCGGGTCAGCGATTGGGGGAAGACTGAAGGACGCCATTGCCTCTTCAGGTTTTCACGGCAATCTTGGCCAAACCAGCCAGCACCGCTGCCGAATCCGTCAGCGCGCCGAAGATGCCGTTCTCCACCGTCACCATGTGCAGCGCCGCCTCGTGGGCGTACTGATCGCCGCTGGCGCAGGCGTCCGAAATGGTCAGGCACTGGAAGTTGCGATCGCAGGCCTCACGCAGCGTGGTGTGCACGCAGACATCCGTGGTGCAGCCGCTGAACAGCAGGTGGGTAATGCCCCGCGCATGCAGGATGTGCTCAAGGTCGGTGTAGGTGAAGGCGCTGTTGCAGGTCTTGTCGACGATGATGTCCTGGGTGGCGACGTCCAGATCGCTGACCATCTGAAAACCGGGGCTGGAACGCAGCAGCACATCGGTGCCCTCAAGCCCCGCTCGCTGGCGTCGCCATTTTTCATAGGGGGTCATGTCCGCGAGGTCCGCCCGATAGCCCTGGCGGGTGTGGATGATCTGAATGCCCACTGCTCTGGCCGCC
>Ga0157373_10004702_pt1 | contig 10265 bp, 7 predicted proteins | sample C65metaG_FD_113460 | JGI IMG/M metagenome (GOLD analysis project Ga0157373, IMG submission 113460) | Corn rhizosphere microbial communities from Kellogg Biological Station, Michigan, USA - C6-5 metaG | ecosystem: Host-associated > Plants > Roots > Rhizosphere > Soil | place: USA: Michigan...
AGCGTTCCTGCATAGTAAGTGGTATTGGTTGTCAGTTCAGGCGTAGTAAAAGTCGTCCCTGTACCTACAGGCAAACCTCCGGCAGCAGAGGTATACCAGTTTACGATGCTTCCGGCGGTAGGTGCCGAAGCGGTCAGTACTGCCGTCTGCCCTGATGAGATTGTGACGCTATTCGAAGATACGATGGCATCATCAGGCAAAGGATTTACAGTAACCTCGACCGCTGTGCGGGAAGGGCTGATACATGTTCCGTTTACAGCTTCCAGGTAATAAGTTACGTTTGCAGTGAGTGGTGCTGAGGTGGTAAAGGAGGTGCCGGTAGCTACCGGCGTTCCACCAGCCGCCGCCGCATACCAGTTATAGGTAATGCCTGTAGCTGGTGCAGTAACGGTAAATACCCCTGGGGATCCGGCGCATATGGCAGCGGCAGTTGCCGCGGGAACATCAGGAATCGCGGTAACGGTAACCGCAACACTATCGATATCTGATTCAGCCGTACATCCTGCCTTTTGTGCAGACACATAATAAGTGTAGGTACCAGGACCTATGCCGGTTTCTGAAAAGGTAGACCCGGAAGCACTGGCAAGAGAGATCCTGGTACCTGCGCTTGCTCTGAAATAATTATAGGTAACGCCACTCGTAGGATTGCTCACCGACAGAGAGACGGTATTGCCACAGACTGAAGCAGCACCGTTGGTCACCCCCGCAAAGGTCGGTTTGGCAACAGTGCGCTGAACTTCGTGAATATTAAGTCCCCCGGACAAGATGTTTCCACCCGCAGCAACCACCTGCCCCATCGTAATCCTCACCCTGTCGAACGGCGCGCCAGGGTTAAAGAATACCGGGACCGCACGTGTATTTGCAAATAAAGTGAGTAAATCCAGGTTTAATAAGGTGTTTACGCTGACAGGAGTACCAATGGCAGTATTCCCGTTAAAAGCTTGGAAGGTAATGTTGTTAAACAAACCTAATGTGAGAATGCTTGGCGGTACAGAAATCACCACCTTCGCATAATCTGTTGCACTGGATACACCATTAAGATAAATAGTTTGCGATACCGTTGAACCTACGCCTACCACCCCGGCCTGCAGCTGGGAAAAGGTATTCATATTTTGATCGACAGCCTGTTGCGGATTTCTGACGAGCTCCGTAAGTGTCACGTTGATTCCGGTAGGCTCTCCGTTAGAGGCAAATATAGAAGGTGCACAATTTTCTCCATCAACAGTGAAGGCATGATATACATTCATATTGATTGCCGCACCAAGAGCCAGCCCTAGAAGGTTCCCGCGATAACGCAGGCGCACCATTACTGAATTGTAGTCCTGGTTTGAGGTTACTGCCAGATAAGTCAGCCCGGCCGCATCTCTTACGATCCTGCTGCTGACCTGTGCCGCAGGAACAATCGTTCCTTCGGCAGTGGCAGTAGCTCCTGAATAAGCATCAAGCTGAATAAAGTTTTGATCAAGGAGGCCTGTAAGACTTCCAACCAGATTTAAGAGGTCCAAAGAAAGACCGGTGGTGGTGGGTACATCAAAACGTATATAAGTAGTACGTCCTCCGGTAATTACTGATGGCGACTTCAGCTGGATCCGGCTCTCCCCCTCATATCCTACGACCAGAATATTGAAGTAACCTGAACTCAACGTCACAAAGTTATTACTGGCTGATCCAGCGTTTGCTACATTTGTTACACTACCAGCACCAGCACCCGGTGTTTCATTTACCTGACCACCTCCAAGACCAGTAGAATATGCACGGACACCACTAGCCGGAGTTACGGTTAAATAGTTTCTCGCCTGGGCATACGATTTAAAATTTATTAGCGTTAGAGTAATAAAACCTATGAGAATAAATAACAATCGCATAGGTTTTTTCGGCACGGTAGATGTCCATTTCATATGAGAGGAATTGAGATGATCTGATTTTACTTTGATGCAATTTTAAGGATAGATTGTATGGTATCCATCGTTCGAATTGTTCATTTAAGGCCTCATCCTCAATCCGTTTATTCATTTTGTTCATTTTTAGAACAACATGCCTTCCTTATAGATAGAAAAACAGAAACAAAACACTAACAATCAGTGTTTTACAAAAACAATTGCTCTTTCATTCATTTTATTACTTCAGTCAAACGCGTTCATTATTCTACTGAAAGAGTTATATTCGTTTATATGAAGACAAATTAATGCTCAACCTATAACTGCATATGGAGGAATTATCAACCTTGAATGAAGTGAAGAGTTTAATCCTGCTAAAAACAGGGATTAGAACCATCACTCCTGCTGATTGCAAACGCATTTCAATCGAGATTAGCAAGACACTGAATAAGAACGTTAGCGAAACTACAATCAAAAGGTTATTTGGCTTTGCCGTGGTAAAACACAACTTCTCAAAATTCACACTGACCACCTTATCAGAGTATGTGAACAGGGAGGAGTCTGAGCGGTGGACACTAGTTTCCGGTAGTGGTGCACCTGAAGGTTCAACTAAGTGGGATGACATCCGGGCTAATGCAAAACGCATCACTGAGTACACTTTGAAAAGTGTCCGCAACAGGTCTGGCATACCTTACGAAATGACCATCAGCCGAAAATTTGCTGAACATGACCTGAACGATTTTTTTAAGAGCAGCTTCAGCTTTACCTGCTTCATCTCCCAACCGGGATATGGAAAGACCATCCTCATGAGCCACCTGGTAGAAAAGTTCTTTATGGCTAAAGATGCTACCTACCATGATTCGAGCGCCCTCTTTCTAACAGTGAACAACTTTTATAATCAGGAACAGCAGTCCATGACCTTTGAGGAGCAGATGAAAGTGCAGCTCAAAATGAATCATAAAGAAAGTCTCCTGGAGTATATTCAAAATAACTATGCGCTGACGGGTAGAAAGTTTGTGATCTTCCTGGATGGCTTTTCTGAGCTTATCATCAAAAAAGACATGAAAAAGCAGTTGTTTGAAAGTATCACTAATTTCATCTGCGCCATAGAAAACATCGACTGTATCAAACTGGTGATGAGCATGCGCTCTACCACATGGATGCGCTTCTACGACTGCATCAGACATTCGGCCTTCCTCAAATCAAAATGGTTCCCCGGCAACTACTTCAGCCAGTCGGACGTGAGCAATGTCCCTCCCCTCACCGGAAAGGAAGTAGACATGATCATTTCGAAAGTTAACCCAAATGAGTTCAATGAACTCAGTACCAAACTAAAGTCTCAACTTAAATTTCCGCTATACATACAACTCTACTATCAGCTTAAAGAAGAAGATCCTTACTTCATCAATGCCACAAGCATTACCTTTCACGAGCTCATTTCAAGGTTCATTCAGGAAAAGATCTACCGGTCAAACTACTACACGGAAAAAATCCTCTTCCTGAAAAAGGTAATTCAACTTACTGAATACGGAAAGAAAGAAGATACCGTTCCTAAGAATCTATTGATTGCGGAGCTTTCCGCCTTTAAGAATGCTTATATGGAACTGCTTTCGGAAGGCATCCTCATGGAAGAAAAAAGCCAGGATGACTACCAGCCTAAGGAGTATGTCCGTTTCATCTATCCGCACATATTCGAATATTTCCTGTTCATTGAGCTTCTCGAAAAATTCCATTTGCAGGTAGATTGGCACTTCTTCCAGCACATCCAGCAGACGTATGAAAATAACAATACCCGCTTTCACCTCCTGCAATGGATTATACGTTTTATCATCAAGATCGGCGACTTTAAATCGCTGAATCATGTGTTCGAACTTCAGCTTGACTATTTTGAACGCAACTACCTCATGCTCTTTATTGCTGAAAACCTGCGTTTCAGGACGCGGGGAAATCCAGACACTCTTAACCTGCTGACCGCACAAAATCTGCATGAGACTTTAACGCGTCAGCTGATTAATTTTGACTTCGTAGACTCCTGTTATAAAGATGCTGTTGCCGTATTGGCTGAGATTACTGAAGGTGACGAATATAAGATCATCTATCAGTCTATCCTGACCGTTATCGACATCCTGAGTCTGAATGTTGAGCGAATTGCTGAACGGCTCAAGATGATCCAGGGCATAAGTGCTGAGGACTGGCCAGTGAAACCTTATGATGTTGCATTACTGATCTACAATAAGCTGACCGACCGGGTGCAATCTCATGAACTGCTTATCTCCATCAGAAATTCTGATTTTTCATTTCTCGACAACAATGGTCCCATTGATACAAAAAAAGGGATCTCTTACCTGATGATCCTGCTATTGAATATTTTTTACGGCGATGACAGGGGATCGATATTGATCATAGATAAGATCGCGAGGCAGCAACCAGGATTGTTTTATACCCGCTGTGCATTTACAATTTTTATTTGCAATATCCTGGCACTCTCACGCTCTAAGGCCATGCCTGGAAAAAAAACCGATCAGATGGAAAGAATCCTGGTACAGATGCACCGCGACAAACAGCGGTATAAACTTACAGAGTATTCGGCCTCCATCCTGAAACTCATGCAGGCCAATCAATTGAGACTCCGCGGAGAATTTCTGCTGGCTTATGAATACGCAAACGATTGCATCCAAATCTTTAAGAGGAATGACCTTAACCTGAACTGCCTATGGGCATACGACATCATCATCGCGATTTTTAAAGACCTCAGGGACCAGGGTAAAGTAAATGAATATAAGTATGAAAAGATTTGTTTTATGGAAGACCGCGACATTCCACAGAAGGGATTGATGTAGACCTGATGTAAAAAGCACAGCGCCACCTGTCCTGGACAAATGGCGCTGTGCTTTTTCTGAAAAGATGAGCTGTTTATTTTTTATATTCAGCAGCAAGCTTCAATGCATTGTAAGCATTTACAATACCGCCTGAAACACATAGGTCAGCAAAAGGAATATTTTTCACATTGCCATCAGCCTGTTCAACGCTGATCACCTGATCCACTTTTACGACAGACTTCATGATGATGTCTTTCACTTCTACAGCAGTCAGTTTAGGATAATAAGAACGGATCAAGGCCGCAAGACCTGCTACTACAGGTGCTGCCATGCTGGTACCGTTCAACTTGCGGTATTTGGATCCCGGAATAGTAGAGTTGATGTTCACTCCCGGAGCAAATACATCTACCGTAGTTTTTCCATAGTTAGAGAAATCCGCTTTAAGAGAATTGTCTTTTTTCCATCCGGAAGCACCTACTGTAATCCATGAAGATGCCAGCTGTCCATCAAGGTATTTTGCTTCAGGGAAGTTTGGCTCCACCTCAAGGTCTTTATTATCATTTCCTGCGGCATGAATCAATAAAACATCTTTTGACACCGCGTATTTCACTGCTTCATCAACAATCGCTTTATCCCAGGAGAAACCTTTACCAAAGCTCATGTTCAGCACTTTTGCACCATTGTCTACCGCATAACGGATAGAGTTGGCCACATCTTTATCACGTTCATCACCATTTGGTGTACAACGTACGCCCATAATGGCCACATTGTCGGCCACACCCATGATACCCAAATCATTTGTTCTCACGGCAGCAATGATACCTGCAACGTGTGAACCGTGCATCGCATCCGGACCTGCTACGTCGTTGTTACCATAAAAACGCTCTTTACTATTATTAGGATCATCCCCGACAATTGATCTTGGATCATAATCAACATTCAAGTTATAATCCAGCTGAGATTTGAAATGTTCATAACCAGGTAAAATCTGTGCATTGTAAAATTCCTCGAAGGTAGCATTGCTCAATTGTGCTACCATGATACGTTGCACGTTGCGCTCCATGTCATCAGCAGGAGTAAGATTTTTGAAATCCTGAGCCGTAGGGTTTTCTTTACCCATTTTTTTCACGACAGCATCTATTGCCAGCTTAATGCCTTCAAAATTTGCAAGGCCTTGTTTTGCCTCTTCAAGTTGCTTCTGAAGCTCTCCTTTATTAGCCTGATAGGCTTTAAAGTCAGCCAGTTCTTCTGCTTTGACAGTGCTTTCTGTTGCATTTGCAAACCTTGCATTGTCCCTGCGCACTAAACGGGTAAGTTCCAGCGTCTCATTGTTGATAGAGCCCTTAGCTGATCCCAGGAAGTTCCAGCCATTAACATCGTCAATGTATCCGTTTTTATCGTCATCCTTGCCATTGCCTGCTTTTTCTTTTTTATTGATCCAAAGGATCGCTTTAAGATCTTCATGGTTGATATCTACTCCACCATCTAAAACACCGACAATGACAGATTTAGATTTTTTTCCTTTTAACAGTTCGTTATAAGCCTTTTCTGTACTGATTCCGAAAGTTGTATCCGCAGTAAGATCTAGATTTTGCCAGTTTGGTTTTTGGGCAACCGACACAAACGGTACTGCCGCCAATAAAGACAGACCTACCAATCCACGGTAGAAAAAATTCATTTTTAGTTGATTCATATTTTTAAATTTTTGCAAAGCTAAGCAATAATACGTTCATGATGATATATCAAATATGCGACGATCACCAATTTCATTCCCATCTAAACGCAGAAAGCCGGGTAAGATTACCCGGCTTCAAATATTGACTTAATTAATATTGCACTTTACAGATTATTGCATTGCAAGCACTTCGTAAAAATCTCTGATTCTGTCAAATGATGGATGTAATGAAACTACATCGCCAAAAACAAGCAATGCTGGTGTAGAGATGCCATAGTCTTCAACCACCTCAGCAATTGTATCCACAACGGCAATCCTCATCTGCTCGTTTACTGAAGACCCGTTTTCAATTACCGCCACAGGGAGTTTGTGTTTTCCTTCATTCTGGAAAATAGCCGCGATTTCACGAATACGGTCAATTCCCATAAGTACCACTACTGTTGCTTTTGACTTGGCTGCAACATAAAGATCAGGTGAAATCTCACCAGCATCGTTGATACCACTCAATACCCAGAAGCTTTCACTCAGGTTTCTGTAAGTCATGGGTATCCTATGAAGTCCCGGTACACCGAGCGCACTGGAAATCCCAGGAATAATCTCTGTTACGATGCTATAAGACTCTGCGAAATCTACCTCCTCGAATCCTTTCGCAAAGACGAATGGATCACCACTCTTGAGCCGCACGACATGGCCAAAGTTCAGGGCGTAATCAATCATGAGTTTATTTACTGCATCCTGCGAAAATGACTCATCATCCGCTTTGTCACCAACAAATATTTTAATGGCCTTTTCCGGCGCATGATTTAAAAGTGCTTCATTTACCTGCGCATCATAAATGACTACGTCAGCACAATTGATCGCCTTCACCCCTTTTAGGCTGATCAGCTCCGGATCGCCCGGACCAGCACCAACCAATGTAATTTTAGGTTCCCTAACACTGTTTTCTATCTTACTCAAAATCATAGCCTTAAATTTTAAAAGGTATTACATACTTGTTTACAAAACAAATATACAAAAAGACTATAGACTTAGTAGACTTTATGTGAAATTATTTTTTATTCTACCAGAAGATCATCTGTTTCCCGACCAATGACGTCGGCTATAGAGGTCTGTGCCAACACTTTAAGCGTGGCATTTCTGACATCAATGAAGGTTTTCCTGATCCCACAGGTTACCTCGTCATGGCACTCATCACACTTTCTATAAAATTTAAGACTGGCACAGGGTACCATGGCGATCGGACCATCCGTAATGCGGAGAATGTCTGCAAGGAAAATATCCGCAGCATCTTTATTTAACGAGTATCCACCTCCGGCCCCTTTTTTACTGTACAGATATCCGGCATTGCGCATGTCCAGGAGGATCTGCTCTAAGAATTTTCTGGGAATCATTTCCTGCTCAGCGAGTTTCACAATTTGCATAGGTGGATTTCCAACATTTTTACCGAGCGCAACAAGTGCTTTTATTGCGTATTTAGTTTTCTTAGATAACATAGAACAAAGTTAAGAAAAATCCATTAATTTACTTCAACACACCAATTTGAAGCCATTGGAGCAATTTCAGCTAATGCATCTGAAATTATGCGGCAATAGGTGTCAACATGTGGAACTTCTCTACAGTTGCCACCCTGCTAGTTCAACAGCTATCATCGTTTAATCACTACCGACAGTTATTCCTTGATGTTGGCATCATTATCTCCCAATCTGATGTAATACAAGAGCAAATGTAAATTAAACATATTACTATGAAAAAGATCATTTTATCAGCCGCTTTTTTGGCTTTCGCAGCTATGACATCTGTTAAGGCAAATGCCACAACAGGTCAGTCTACAATAATGGTTCAGCAGGATAGTGTTACAAAAACCCCGGTGGAGCTAAAGGATCTGCCAGATGCAGTGAAAACTACACTTGCTTCGGATACTTATAAAGAGTGGACAGCAACGGGAGCATTTCTGGTGGTTAAAGCCGACAAATCTGAATATTATCAGGTGGATGTTAAAAAACTGGAAGAAACGGCTTCTTTAAAATTAACAAAAGAGGGTGCTGTTATTCAATAATTACCAGTAATTAATAAATAATATACTTTACAAAAGCCGGAGTTCCTCCGGCTTTTGTATTTTTGCTGTAATCACCAGAGAGATTTTTTATGGCAAAGATACTGATTATTGAAGACGACCTTACCTTTTCACAGCTGCTGACGAGCTTTCTTAGCAAATATGGGCATGCTCCCGAATCAGCAAATGAGGTCAGGAAAAGTCTGAAACGCATTGAACAGGAAACATTTGACCTTTTTCTGGTAGATTACAGGCTTCCGGACGGCACAGGCTTAGACGTACTTTCCTATCTTAGGGAAAAAAGCCTTACGCAGCCCCTCATCATTATGACCAGTTTCAACGATGTCAGGACTGCTGTAAAATCTATTCAGCTAGGCGCCTTTGATTACATCACCAAGCCTGTAAACCCCGATGAACTGCTCATGATCATCAACAATGCCCTGGGGAAAAAAGACGAGGTCAAAAAAGAGGAGACCGTAACAAATGATGATGCTATAAAAGGGAAAAGTAGTATTGCAGATAAGCTTTATGAGCACATTAACCTGGTTGCACCTACAGATATGTCCGTGATCATTCAGGGGGAAAGCGGCACTGGTAAAGAGTATGCTGCGAGAACACTTCACGCGCAAAGTAAAAGAAGGGACAAACCTTTTGTGGCGATCGACTGCGGCGCATTATCTAAAGATCTTGCAGCGAGTGAACTTTTCGGACATGTAAAAGGGGCTTTTACAGGTGCGTCGGGAGATAAAAAAGGACAATTCGAAGTAGCAGATGGCGGCACCTTGTTTTTAGATGAAGTGGGCAACCTCAGCTACGAAGTACAGGTGAAAATGTTGCGGGCACTACAGGAAAGGGTCATACAACCCCTGGGAAGTACAAAAAACATTAAAGTTGATGTCAGAATCATCACTGCAACGAATGATGACCTGAAGTCCAGTGTGGCCAATGGTGCATTCAGGGAAGACCTTTACCATCGTATAAACGAATTCAAGATCCAGTTGCCAGCCTTAAGAGATCGTGGCAACGACATTGACCTTTTCATTAACCACTTTATTAAACTCTCCAACGCAGAGTTGCATCGAAACGTAAAACACCTGTCGGACGCCGCCAAACAATTGTTGTTGCAATACGATTGGCCCGGAAACCTTCGAGAACTTAAAAATGTGATCAAACGGATGGTATTGCTCACCCCGGGAGAAACGGCTGAAGTCGATTCCCTGCCGGAAGAAATGATCATCTCGATCAATCAGGCACCAAAACCTATTGGAACAGACCTTAAAGCAATCAATGAGACCAATGAACGCATGCTGATCATAGAGACACTTGTAAAGGTGAAATACAATAAATCAAAAGCCGCAAAGCTGCTCAACATTGACCGTAAAACATTATATAGTAAGATGGAGCGTTATGAAATAGAGTAATTGCCTAGCTGGTATTCTTCAGTAATAAGTAACAGCAGGCGCGACAACTTCTTCAATAGCTGCTGCATTTCCCCGACGAGAGTAGCCTCTTCCAGGCCCTCCTCTGCAACCCGAAGCTCCATCTGCCGGAAGGCCGCTGCAAGCTGAGCAGAACCAAGCTGTGCAATCCTGCCGGCAAGACGGTGGGTCACCAAACGCGCCACATTGTTATCATGTTCCCGAATTGCCGCATTTAACTCGTTCATGTCCTGCTGACTGTCGTCTACAAACCTCGAAAGAATCAGCCGGAGCTGCTCCTCATCACCAAAGGTCATTTTGATTATTGAACTGAGATTAGGCATGAGCTCCGCATCCTCAGTCTCACTTTCCTGAGGAACGCCCTCAATCGGCCCTTGTGCTTCCGCCGATGCGAGCGGCACC
>Ga0157373_10004704_pt1 | contig 10263 bp, 6 predicted proteins | sample C65metaG_FD_113460 | JGI IMG/M metagenome (GOLD analysis project Ga0157373, IMG submission 113460) | Corn rhizosphere microbial communities from Kellogg Biological Station, Michigan, USA - C6-5 metaG | ecosystem: Host-associated > Plants > Roots > Rhizosphere > Soil | place: USA: Michigan...
GCCAGTTCCGCCAGCCAGCAAGCGATTGGTACCGGCGTGATCGGCGGGATGATCACCGCGACACTGGCGGTGGTGTTTGTGCCAGTGTTTTTTGTAGTGGTCATGAAGCTAGTGAAGAAATCTCCACGTTAAACCGAGTTAAACCCTGTGGGAGGGGGCTTGCCCCCGATGCGGTATGTCAGCTGAACCATTTTTCATTGATACACCGCCATCGGGGCAAGCCCCCTCCCACATGATGAGGTACAGTCAGTTGACCCACTGTCAGCTGTGAGCCGCCATGCCCTTCCTCGCCCGCACCCACCCTCGCCTCTCCGCCGCCGCCGTGCTCGGCCTTGCCGTGGGCATCCTGGCGCCGGCCGACACCCTCGTCAGCAAAATCCTGATTGGCTGGAACGCCGGGGTCTGGACCTACCTGGTGCTGATGCTGTGGCTGACCCGTCGCGCCAAGGCCGAAGACGTGAAGCGCATCGCCGAGGTCGAAGATGAAAACGCCGGCCTGGTCCTGTTCACCGTGTGCATCGCCGCCATCGCCAGCCTGGCGACCATCACCTTCGAACTGGTCGGCAGCAAGGACCTGGCCACCACCGAACGGCTGCTGCACTACGGGTTTACCGGGCTGACGGTGATCGGTTCATGGTTGCTGATCGGGGTGATCTTCAGCGTGCATTACGCGCGCCTGTATTACACCTGGGACGGCAAGGAACCGGCGCTGCGCTTTGCCGAAGGGCTGACGACCCCCAATTACTGGGATTTCCTGTACTTCTCGTTCACCATCGGCGTGGCGGTGCAGACCTCCGATGTGGGCGTCGCCACGCGAAGTATGCGCAAAGTGGTGCTGGGGCAGTCATTGATCGGGTTTCTGTTCAACACGGCGATCCTGGGGTTCTCGATCAATATCGCCGCTGGCTTATTCGGTTGAGGCTGCACAAACCTTCTAGACGCTTATGCCCAGCTGGGCGCTAATTACCTCACCTATTCCGCCTCGGTGTTTTATGGCCGCGCACAATTGGATCGACCTGTCCCAGGACGCCGACACCGGCATCGAGACCCTGCGCGCGCATTTCGAAGGCCATGCGTACGACCCGCATTGGCACGACAGCTACCTGATCGGCGTGACCGAGCAAGGCGTGCAGCAATTCAACTGCCGCCGTACCCGCCACAACAGCGTGCCCGGCCAGGTGTTTCTGGTGGAGCCCGGCGAACTTCATGACGGCGACGCACCCACCGCAGACGGCTTTACCTACCACATGCTCTACCTCGACCCACAGTGGTTGGCGCGGGAGGTGAGCGCGGTGTTTGAAGAGGCACCACTCGATAGCCAACTGAGTTTCGCCAGCACGTTGACCAACGACCCGCGCCTGGCAATGGCGACCAGCCAGGCCTTCCAGACCCTGCACGGCGGCGAACTGCGCATCGTGCGCCAGCGCGCCATGGACCATCTGTTGGAGCGCCTCACCGGCCAACTCTACTGGCGCACCCGCTACCGCGAAGACCCGCGATTGCCACTGGTTGCGCACAAGGCGCGGGAATACCTGCACGCTCATCTGCACGTGGATGTGGGCATGGACGAACTGGCCCTGGCCTGCGGCGTCGACCGTTTCCGCCTGACCCGTGCGTTCAAGAGCGCCTTTGGTTTGCCACCCCACGCGTATCTGGTGCAACTGCGTCTGGCCCACGCCCGGCACTTGCTGGCCAAGGGCGAGCAACCCGCCGATGTCGCGATTGCCCTGGGCTTTGCCGACCAGAGCCACTTGGGCCGCTGGTTCGTGCGCGCCTACGGCTTGACGCCCGCCGCGTACCGCAAGCGCTGCTCAAACCTTCCAGACAGGTGATACGCCGGCCAGCGAAGATCGACGCCATCGATTGGTTTTCGGAGTCATCTGCCATGTTGTCGTTTATGTTGTTTGCCTTTGTTGCCTCGATTACCCCAGGCCCAACTAATATCCTAGTGCTGAGCAACAGCGCGCGTTACGGCTTCAAGGCCGCGTTGCCCGTTATTCTGGGGGCTTGCGCCGGTGCAGCGGGGATCGTACTGCTGGTGGGTTCCAGCGTTGGCCGGTCGCTGGTTCATTTGCCCAAGCTACAAAGCACGATGCACTGGGCTGGCATTGCCTGGCTAAGTTACCTCGCCTGGCAGATTTTCAGCGCACCCGCTGAGGGAATCGATGTGCGATCAACGCAAAAGCGACTCGGTTTACGCGGCGCCGCCAGCCTGCAATTGATCAACCCCAAGACCTGGACGATGGCCTTGGCGGTGGTCAGTGTATTCGCGGGAAGCGGTGCAGAACGCCAGGGCCGGGTGCTCACCCTGTCGCTGGTCTTTTTCCTCATTTCCCTGCCGTGCCTCACGGCCTGGGCCCTGTTGGGCGCGGCTTCGAGCCGACTCCTGCGCTCGCCGCAGGCCATGCGACGTTTCAACCGATGCATGGCCCTGCTCCTGCTGGGTTCTACCTGGCTGAGCGTGTGGATCTAAATCGGCATAGGGGGCGGCTTCCATAGGCCGCGCCCCTGCCACACCACCCGGCATGCGGGTCCGCACCGGGCGGTTCGAGAGATTGAGGTCACGACAGACGCGCAAGCCCCAAGCGATCAAACCACGCAAGATTCAGCACCCAATTGAGCGCCCATCGACTGTTATCCCACCAGCGACGGGTGTTGCATGCCACTTTCTGGGCCACCTCTCGCGCCAAGGGCCACCAACTCACGAAACACCGTCGTCCCTCGCTTCCATTGCTTGAGCTGGATCGCTCTAAGTCGATGCCGTATCCATTTGTCCATTTCACGCCAGACACCTGGTGTTTGCGACAACTTGAAGTAGGCTTTCCAACCCAGCCCTATAACGCTCTCTCTCGCGCTGTGGTCAGCTTACGGCGGGACTTTCACCCACAAGATTGCGCCTATGCTGGGCGCACAAAAAAGGGGAAGCCGAAGCTTCCCCTGTTCAAGTGAGCGGGCGCCTTAAAAATCGTAACGCATGCCGACGTTGACACCCCACGGCTGATCGATCTTCTTGCCCTTGCTGGTTTCGAAGTCGGCATGCAGCTTGACGTTCTCCGACACCGACATCGCAATGCCAGCAGCCAACTCGATGCGTGAGCCAGACAGGTCATTGTTGAAGCTCTGATCGTTGATGAATACCTTGTTGCTCTGGTCAAACTCATGGGCCAGCGCAGTACGCAGGTACGGCTGCAACACACCGCCGCTCTCCAGCTGGATGTTCTTGCCTACCGTCACACCGGCTTTACCCACCACCGAGCTGGAACGATCACCCTTGGCGTGCAGGCCGTTGGACAATTCATAGCTCTGCGCCTGGGTAATGGTCGCTGCCAACTGGCCGTAGGGCTCGACGAAATAGTCGTTATCCAACTTGATGTGGCGACCCACTTCTACCGAGGCGCCCACAGCGTTCTGCGCGTAGTTTCCCTTGGCTTTCTTGCCGTCGCTCATGGTGACGTCAACGTTGTTATGCAGGCGGTTCAACTTGGCCACGCCGTCGAAGTACAGGCCGCTTTCGGCGTCCATCCAGGTGGCATAGCCGCCCACGTAGTAGCTCTTGACCTCACCCTTGCTGCCACGGTTCAGGCTCAGGTCCGAGGTGCTGTGACCGGCCATCACACCAGCCAGCCATTGGCCATCACCACTGGACAACGGCGCATCGGCACCAATGGTGAAACCCTTCTGGGCTTGCGTGTAACCCGCACCGTTCTTGTTGGCGGCTACTTCATGCTTGTTACCGTAGCTGCGCATCCACAGGCCATTGTTCCTGCCCTCGCTGAAGCGCAACTCACCCATGCGGGTACGCAGGATGGACGACTCACCATACAACACGGTGGGTGCGCTGTTGAACAACGCCAGTACCGAATGGGCGCCGGTGCTGGTGCCGCGCCGGGTGGGGTCGAGCAGCCAGTCTGTGCCGTCCTTCTGCAAGCCATAGGCGAAGGCGCCGATGTCCACGGTGTCACCCACCAGAGAGAAGTGTGCGTCGCCGCCCTCTGTGTGCACAACCCTGATCGGCTGGCCGCTGGCCAGTTCAGAACCGGTGGCCTCCAGCAACAGGCTGTGGTTGCCTTCCGCCTTGCCTTCAACATTGAGGACGTCGGTCTCGTGGGTGGAGAAGTCGGTGTGCATGACGAAGGTGCCTTCGCCTTCCAGGCTTTTCACGTCCAGTTGGTAAAACTCATCTGCACCACCGAAATGCACGGCACCGCCGCCCATTTTCAAGGCCTCGACATTGCTGTCGCCCACCAGTACCCAGTTGGATGCTTCGTTAACGCTCAGCTCGGCCACGTTCTTCAACTGGCCGGTCAGCCAGGAGCCGTTATTGAGTTGCAGCTTGGCGGTACTGCCCTCTTCCACGACAACGTCACCGACCAGGAAGCTGCGGTCGACGTTCATATTGGCGGTGGAGCCACCAATCACCTCAAGGATGTTTCCGTTGCCACCTGTCAGCGTGGAGCCGTTACGCACCTGAATATTCGCTTCGGTGCTGCCATAGGCATCCCCCTCCACCAACAGTGCAGCGCCGTTGCGTCCTTCAACGCTGGTACGGTCCAAGACCAGGGTGCTGTTGTTCAACGTGTCACTTTCGTAACTGAGGCGTACCCCGTTCTCACCGCCACTGATGCGACTGTCGGTTGCATTGGCCGTGGCGCCCCATAACAGGATACCAACGCTATCGTCGGCCGTACCATTGACCTCCGAGCCAGTAAAGTTCAGCTCACTGAACGCCGTGGCAAACGCGCCACGGGTCGAGCCGTTGATAACACTGTTGAACACGTTAAACGTAGAACCCTGCTCGGTGTGAAAGTCACGTACCGCTGAAATGCCCATACCGTTGTGATTGGTGATCGTGCTGCCTTGTATATCTGCAGTGCTACCCTGAAGACTGATGGCGGACACAGCCGAGCTTCTGGCAACGACAGTTGCTCCGTTTAACGAAATTTTCGATCCATTGAAAGCCTGAATGTCCTGAGCGCGGGTGCCGGCGTTCAAGGTCAACTTGCCCGCATTCACGCGGGACTGGTTCATCGTTGCGCCATTGGAGGTCAAGTGGGCGTTCTCACCGATAACCCAATCGTCCTGCATGTGCCCCTGTTCAATGGTGCGTTCCATGCCTGGGTGCAGCTCGGAGCGAGCCTCCACCAGCGAAGCAGACAACATGAAGAAACTGACCACAGGCGCTTGAAGCGCCAGCGCCAGTGGATGTTTTTTAAAAAGTGCGTTGATACTCATTGCATACATACCCGTAAATAGAATTCCCAAAGGAACGAATTGACCGGCACCCAGCGAGATGGGACCAAGCCTCGACGGGCTGCAGATTAGGGATAGAGGGGGAATGGGTATGTAGGATTTATCTGCGTGTGATACTTGAATAAAGAAAGCCAGCAGTAAGACAAAAAAAGAGGAGCTTGTCGCTCCCCTTTATCACTTACCTGTCATGCTCCAGGCCACGGCGTACCGTCGCAGTAAACCGGCCCTGCTGAAACGCCACGCACTAAATACAAGGCTTCGGGTGAGTCCGTCGGTCCGGTGCCGATGATCGGCACGTTATATTTGATCACTACCGAGCCCATACTGTGGTTCGCCTTGTTGATGGGTTTGATGTACGTATCATACGGGCCGATGGGTACTGTGAAGCCCAGTTGCTCCTCTTGGGGTGTAAGCGGTCCATAAGGAAATGTATCCGTAGCAGATGCAATAGGCATGGTCCCGTCATCATCACTGCAGGCCGTCCAATACACCGTGATGATCATGCCGCGCTTCATCAGTTCGGGATCCGGTGGAACTGCCACGCGCGCAAACCTTTGCGGTGCAAGCAACGCCCCGCAACGAATCTCACCCGGCAGCGGCGGTGTTCCCGGCACCTCTGGCAGTGCTCCCAGCACTGTCGGTTTCTGAAGGGCAATGATATTGGCATTGACGTTGATGCTCTGAGGCCCAGAAGTCGCGCGATTGTTTGTACCGGCCACCTCGATTTGATAGTGCAGCGGAATCGTCGCATTGGAATGGCGTTGAATATAGGGCCACGGAACCCTCATGGAAATTTCATCGCCCGGCATTGCCGTTGCAGCCACCACGGACCGGCTATCGACCAGCTCGTGCATATAGTACAGATGAATGGTGAAATCCCGAGCCGACGGCAACGGCGGATCACTCCACAACTCCACCACGACATCAGCATCCAGCCCGTTGTCGGTGTCATCAAGTTCATTGGTCTTGCCCGACCCCTTTCCGGTCAGCACTGGCAACAGAAGATTGGTGTTGATGGGATCGGGTTTCTCTGGATAGTCCGGCCCCCCCTCGAACAAATCCAAATTGATGACTGTGGCAGTCGGGACTTTATGCGGTACGCCGTGGCGGCGTACCGTGTACTCAACCGTCAGACTGATAGGGCCAATACTGGTCCCATACAGTGCCGCAAGAACCGAATAACCCACATGAAAATCGAAAGGCAACGGTGCTCCACCCAAGGGGAGTGGCCCAACGTCCCGGGTGCCGTGCGTGGTGGTCAAGTGCACGATAAACTCGTCTGCCGTTCGATCAGCAGCATAAGTTGGAATGATCACCAACATGCCGAAAGATTTCGCCGTATCTGGACGATCGATCAGGCGGTCCCCTACCCCCGTCACCGACACAGCGTCCCTGACCCCGCAAGCCGTCAGCACGGGAGCTGGAGTAAGCGCTACTGAGATGGGTAACTCGAATGACGCATCGCTCACGTTACCTGCGACATCAACGAGCCGGTATTCAAGCTTTCTGGGACCCTCCGCTGCTTCGGCCAAGGCTCGGCTATAACGCACCACCCTATCTGGAAACACCGGGCCCTGAGCGATGATTACATTAGAACCCGCGTAGGACAGTCGCCAGAAGTCACTTGAATCAGCCCCTTCCGCCGCGTAATCGGGAATCCCAAAGGGGACGCCCCCTCCAGCATCATGAGACGCCAGAAAAGTCTCGGTAAGGCTACCTGGCCAACCTGCAGGCAGCGTCAAAGCACGGGGTACGTAAGGAACGCTATCGTAGGGAGCGGTACGGTCGACCACCAAAGGCAATTGGCGGGAGCCGGAAGGATTACCTCCCGGACCGCCCGACGTTATCTTATAGCTGACGTGGTGGAGCCCTTCTGTCAGCAGTCTCCTCGGAATTCGTGTGGAATAGAACATGGGGAGTGGAGTGGAAAAAAAAACCGGTTCGCTGACGACCAAACCTGATTCAAAGTTACCGATATCGTCAAAGTGAAGGTCTAGAACATCCGCTCTTGCTGGGTTCATAGGGGTTGGAACCCAGGTAGACAGCGGGATATCAATCTGTAGAAACGGAGCATCTGAAGCGTCACGCGATATCAGTCCCGGATAGTTGGCCTCGTCGACCAAACCATCAATTAGCGGATCATCCAAGGCTATCGGCACGGGTGTAACACTCAGCGTTGGTTTTTTAAGGTTCCTGTTGATATTTTTCATTTCTAACCGCCTATGATCTGATTTAATTTCTTACAGTCGTCTATTGCATGAGCACCACAGATCTTCCACGCAAACACTGCCTCTTGCGCCGGTTGAAAAAGCGAAACTTCCTCTCAGCACATAAGCCTCAACTTACCGCTACTAAAAATCAGCTACTGTCGCAAAACCCCGTATCACCAGGGAAACAAACCTTCCCGCTCCCCGCAGACACTCGATCAATCCTGACCAGGCGATCAGTAGACTTCCCAATGGGAACGCCGCCACGCAACAAGCGATAACGTGCGTACGCAGAAGCATAGTTTTGCATCGGCTCGATTTTTTCCCAGGGCCAAACCCTTATCTTCACGCCGTTGGCTACATCAGCAGGGCTGTCTAATGGAACTTGCTCCACAAAATCAGTCCCCGGAATGGAAGGAGGAGCCCCAGCATTGTCGGTGTAACCTTCCCAACTAAACTCAATGACATCATGCAACTGGAAAGAAGCATCATGAGGTACTTGCCATATCACACCTTCACAAATGGGTGGCCGGGAATTGCATGTCAAATACTGGGCGCCCCCATGTAACGTATGTTGGATTGTCGGTGGCCTAAGTACTATCAAAGGATCAATATGAACATTCACCAACGTTGTCGGTGAGTCTTGTTCATTCACACCGTTGGTGGTCACATAGAAAACGGGGAGTTGAGGATGATTGCCACCTGCCGTTATCACACTGCCAGGTATATCAGGCAAGAACCGGACGGGCTGGTCGAACACATCTCCCGTCTGAACAACGTAGTGAGCAACCGCCCCCACTGTTCCCCAATGAAGTGTCAACCGTTCTCCAGCAACTGGCACCATATACAGCCGTACCCAAACTTGCGCGCCCAGCGTCTCATCCCGAATATCAAGTTCATTATGTAATCCCGACCCCAGTCCAAAAACATCCACCCTCGACAACGACGTGTTGAGTCTCGCGGGCGCGTTAGCGTGGTCCTGACCGGCAATTGTCAAATCCACCCAAAAAAAATCCGAGGGCGATGGAACCGGGGGGATACCTGCGCGATGGATTTCATAATGCGCCTGTATTTGCTCCCGAACCAAAGTCCCGGGAGGCCGCAAAATGCTCCAAGGTATATCGACCCAACTTGGGAACCCCGTGATAGGTCGCGGTGGGAGAACCGGACGGCCGTCCAAAAAGAACAAGACGTTGTCCCCCGGCGCAAAGTCGTCATATTGGGTAGGGATACCCGCTGCGACGATCGCCCGTGCATCTTCGCGATCGATCAGTAGATCATCATAGGCCGGAGGTCGGATCTGGGGACGCGGTAGATTGCTGGGGATGGCAAGCAGGTTGACCTGGAACGTCAGCGGGGCGCTTAATCCGGAAAAGTTACCAGCGCGATCATACAAACGATATTGCAGGTGGTTTGTACCGTTTCTGAGTGTGCGAAACACGCCTGAAGAAACTCTCAAGATCAAGGGTGCATCAATGAAATCGAAGGTTTCACGCCCCTTCAGGATCGCCGGCACCGGGGGTACATTATGATCCAGGTAGTATCCGATCTCATCGCGCCCGGCCCTGTCGATGTAGTCGGGTACCAGAAATTCAATGGTCGGGTTGGCAGCAAGTACATCCTCAGTGATGCCCGTCAAGGCAATATCCGGGTCAACGAATTGAGCTGTTTCGTCCGGATCAATAAATCGAGGAGGGTTGTTATCAACAGTGAGCTTGGAAGGCTGTGATGGAACGCTAAAGCCAGTTTCGTCCACAATTGTGAAGTAAACATGAGCGACCGCATCAATTTCCCGCATGTAATCGGCAGGTACATACAGAGAATAGGGAAAGTCCGCCGGGTTCAGTGGGCCGGTGAACGGATGCTCGTCGGCCAATACATCGATCCCTTGAATCCGCCACCACAGTTTAAGCGTCTCGACTCGACCCTGCGATGGACCCGGAATCCATTGAGGAATGCGACACTCCAAGGGTGCTAGCGAGACGGAAAGACGAATCAGGCCATCAGGATCAGTTGGATCTACCCCAACAATTTCTTCAAAGTCTCCATGCATATTAACCCCCGCAGCAGCATGCAGCAGGACGGTCTGATGTGACACGAACGGGCTGGAAGCGGGCATTTTCGGGCTCCTATCTTTGGTGACGTGAAAGGAGTAAACACCCGTCGCCAATACCGCGAAACTGTCAGAATTAACAGGTAGCCCGACCATTCGTCACTTTAAGAAAAGCCCCGCGCCCCAGACATTACTCCATTCCCGCTTGACGACCTTTCGCGATTAGTGTCTCCTGAAACCGGTTTCAAACCTTGTATTTCCTGTAACACGCTAAATAAATCCTAATAAGAAAGGCCCATAACCGTGACGTCATTTTCCGCCGCCCAACGCAGCCGCGTGACCATGCTCGACGTCGCCGAGCGCGCTGGCGTATCCAAGGCCAGTGTGTCGCGCTTTATCGGCGACGACCGCGCCCTGCTCTCCGATGCCATCGCCCGGCGCATCGAACAGGCCATCGACGAACTCGGCTACCGCCCCAACCAGATGGCCCGTGGTTTGAAGCGCGGGCGCACGCGCCTGATCGGCATGCTGGTAGCCGATATCCGCAACCCCTATTCCATTGCCGTGATGCACGGCGCCGAGACCGCCTGCCGCCAGCACGGCTACAGCCTGGTGGTGTGCAACACCGACCGCGATGACGAACAGGAGCGCCAGCACCTGGCGGCGTTGCGTTCGTACAACATCGAAGGGCTGATCGTGAATACCCTCGGCCATCACTTGGACCAATTGCTGGAACTGCAACGGGAAATGCCC
>Ga0157373_10004708_pt1 | contig 10262 bp, 10 predicted proteins | sample C65metaG_FD_113460 | JGI IMG/M metagenome (GOLD analysis project Ga0157373, IMG submission 113460) | Corn rhizosphere microbial communities from Kellogg Biological Station, Michigan, USA - C6-5 metaG | ecosystem: Host-associated > Plants > Roots > Rhizosphere > Soil | place: USA: Michigan...
AGCAGTGCTTTGGAAGAGAGCGTTATTTAGGCAATTCAGCTACTGCTTTACCCTGCAAAGCTTGGCTCACCAAATAACCGATAAAAGCGGCAAAAGGAGTCACATCCTGCTCCACACTCGCCTTTTCAAGTGCCTGCATATATTCGTAACGTTTTTCTACTGGTACTACCGTCCAGGGATAGCCACCCGATGCCAGCATTACGTTTAGCAGAAAACGTCCCATTCGTCCGTTTCCATCCATATAAGGGTGAATAAAGACAAATACGAAATGTCCCAACACAGCGCGTACAGAAGCTTCTGGTTCTTCTTCAAGCATTTCAAACAAAACGCTCATGGCATCACGCATTGCATCCACATTCAAGGGAACATGCTTTGAATTAGTTATGTATACCTGATTGTTTCTATAGCCAGACAAATCAGACGCCCTCAGCAAACCGGAGGCAACACTGGGGTCAAAAAGTTCCCTGTACCACTTGGAATGATCGTACCTACTTGTAGACCTGCATTGGCCCCTTCAAGAATTGCTTTTACGCTATCCTTTACAGAGCGGAATGCCTGATAATATCCCCTGGCAGCCATCGCATCTCGCTGTCTGCGATCTTCTTCACTATCTTCAGCGTCCCATTTACCCGAACTTACTTTTTCGATAAGTTCAGGCGTTACACGGTAGCGCTCTATAGACAGGGAATGGTATGCATCTGTAACATAGATATCATCTACATTCTTCATAAAGGCGTTATGGTCTGGCTGTATTCCTGGAGCAGCCGGAAAATTAGCAATTACCACCTCCCTCATCTGTAACCACATTAACCGGATGCGGTTGGCATAAGGCGACCTTTCCTTTGCCGGCAACTTAAGTTCTAATTTGGTCTGAAACGGATCTTCTTCACGTATATCGTAATCAGCCTGTTTAAAAGTATCAACAATCTGGTTGGCAATCCTGTCCCGTCCAATATTCCTAAAAGCTCCCGCCAGACGTCCTGCCAAGGTAGTATGCCCGTTTTTAAGCAGTATAGGCAGTACCTCTGAGGCATCACGTATTAAGGAGAGTGCAGTACGGGCATCGATGGCATTACGAATATAAATACTGGGAGATGCATAGATCAATGACGCTTGCAGGTTATACATCCTGATGCCATTATCTGTACTGATCAGCTGATCGGATGGTGATAGCTCAGCCCGCATATTAAACAATGAGTTATTGTGCGGCAGCGGTGTCTGCTTGTTATTCCCATCTGATGATCGTATCAATAATTGTTGAGGGACAGACCTATTTCCGGCATGGAGGAGTAAGGACTGGTCTGCAGCAAGACACCAATTATCGCCATACTTCCGCTCCAAAAATAGGACTATAAAATCCCAGTATGAACTATACCAGGCCGTAGTTTCGCTGACCTTTTCCTCCGGATTACTGGCAACATACCATCCTTTAATTACTTCCCGGATAAATCCGTTCTTAACAAGTAGTTCTCGATATTTCCGGTTCGGCATATCATTAGTATGAATGCCTACAACACCTCTGTCCTGCAAGTCTTTTAAGAATTTGAGTGCCTCTGTAAATCTTTCACGTGGGGTTGCCATATCTTACAATTAATTAAACAAATTCGTACTGTTCTTATTAAAACATGCTGTGACAAATTTAATAAATAATGTTGTGATATTTTTAGTAAATCGTGTTGTGCTATTTCTAGTAAATTGAGTCTAGCTCTTTTAACAGTTCCGTGGCCTTTTCCACTTCTTTCCTCCTTCCAAATATTACCGCATAAATTAAGGCAAGCATATCATATAAATAGGGATCGTCCTGAGCAGCTGCTATCTGATTAACATACAAAGGAGGGATAGATTGAGCTTTCATTTTACCTAATTGAGAATGCTAGAACTAAGGTTCAGCAGAAAGAAAGTAATCCTTTAATATTGACGCACTATAGTAGGTATACCACCAACTAAAGCTTAAAAAGCCGATTTCATTCTCTTTTTTATCAGGGCTGAGTAATCCGGCAATCTTTGATCTGTTCGATGATTCACTTATCTCGGAAAGACTAATTCGTAAACTCCCTGCCAGGTCATTACTTAGCCAACTTCTATCCATAGATAAAATTTTCAGCAGTTACCACAATGTCATCTCATACCATTATATACCTTCAAAATTCAAACATAATAATTCGCGAATCGCGAATTAAAAACATAATTCACATAATATGAACATGATATAGATAATTAAAAAAGTTCTTGGTTGGCAAATTGATTACATTTACGCTCTGATCCTCATAATCCAGGAGGCCATGATTCACCAAATGGCATAAAATAAAAAACCTTAGATTTCTCTAAGGCTTTTTGCGCCAGTTCCCGGACTGTTCTCCAACCATTTTATCGATGATTTGAAGAAAACTGCAAACTTAAAAATCTTATTTAATACCGAAGTCCTTAATAGGGACTTCAAGTTTAGATACAAACGATATGGACTCAGAAGCAAATTACGATTAGTTTTTTATATTTATAAAAATATATCTAATAACGCTATGTCAGAACAAATCGAACAAATTAAAGAAGAAACCGAAGATTTTTACACCAATGATGACTTATACAATATAAACTCCTGGGGTGCCGACCTTTCATTTCGGGAATTAATAACAATGTATGATGAGCAGGAGTTAGTAAAACCTGAGCTCCAGAGGAAATACGTTTGGGATAAAACCGAAGCAAGTCGTTTTATCGATTCATTACTATTAGGATTACCTGTCCCTAGTATATTTTTAGCAAATACCAAAGATAGCCGAAAACTAATCATTGATGGGTATCAACGTGTAATGACCGTTTATGATTATATCAAAGGTATTTGGTCAAAAGATAAATTGGTATTCAAACTAGTTAATTCTAATCGAATAAATACAAAATGGAAAGGAAAAGCCTTCTCTGAATTAACAGACACTGAACAAAGAAAAATTAAAGCAACTACCATTCATGCAATCATATTTGAACAAACATCTACTGAAAATGAAGATACTAGCTTATATCAAATTTTTGAACGTATAAATACAAGCGGCAGAAGTTTAATGCCACAAGAAATTAGAAATTGTGTCTATCAAGGCAAAATTAATACGTTACTTTTTGAGTTAAATAAAAACGAAGATTGGAGATTTCTTTTCGGAGAACTAAACGAAGACGATCGGATGCGCGATTTAGAATTTATACTTCGATTTTTAGCTTTAGATACCGATGAAATTAAAATTTTAGAAAAAGGGAATATTTCTCTAAAAAAGCACTTAAATGAGTTTATGGGGGCGAAATCTCATAATACAGATACTTCGATAAAAGAATTCGGTGAGAGATTTGAGCAAGTAATAAAATTGGTTAATCAATGCTTTGGAGAAAATGCATTTTACAATGTCCAAACTAGTGACTTAACAACTATCAGAAAAAGATTTTATCCAACTGTTTTTGATTCTATTATGGTGGCATGTTCAATAGCTTTACGAAACGGATATAAATACAAGGAACCTCTAGAAGACAAACGCTTAAATTTATTGAAGAATCCTTCCTACAGACAATATATAACTCAAGGTACAATGCAAGTTGAGCATATACAAGGTCGAATAAAATTTGCACTTAGACATCTATTTGACATGGAGTACTAATATGAAGAATATTTCAGCTCAAGAAAGAATTGATGACTGCCTTCAAGAATTAGAGAAAATTCACCATATGATTGAAGGAATGGGAAAAACTAGTAATCCGGTGCCATTTTTAACCAAATATGCCATTATTAAAGCCTGTGGAACGATCGAATTTTGCTTCAAAACAGTGTTAGCTGATATTCACACCGGTCAATCACAACAGGTAAAAAATTATATAGACGAAACTTTTCGACGAAGCTCTATAAATCCTTCTAAAGCAAACATCTGTAAAAGCTTAGAAAAATTTGATGTTGCATGGAATGCCAAATTTAAAAAGGAATTAGGAAAATTAGCCAACAATCAAAGAATTGAACAATCGTTGGATTCATTAAATAATGCAAGAAATCAATTTGCACATGGGGGACATCCAGGTACAACGTTTGATAATATTCGCACTTATTTTACAGATAGTGTTTTTATTATCGAAGTTCTCGAAAAAGTTATTACATAATCTTTAAATAATGCTTAATGCCCGTAGGGTTGTCCGCGATTTTAGCCGATGCTAGAGGAATGGCAATGGTAGGCGCCCATTTTCTAATGAGTGCGGTTTTTCTCCGCGCTTATTGGTAAACTCATTTCACGCGGGCTACAAAAGTTCCTTACAGCAAATACTTTTAAATGCTAGTTCTTTGTTGACACTAAGGTTGATTCAGTAGGGGAATATTATTGTTCGATTTTGTCAGGTGCCCTGTTTGGCCGAAACTGTTCGATTGGGATGAATCTTCTTAACAGTTGCCGGATTTTCTGACAGAGTGATGGTTTCACGACTTCGAATTTACGTACAGGCTGCAGTTAAACTTGCGACCTTTTACATTCGAATCTTTGTATTTGCTCATGGGCTTAGCTATCTAAATTTTGATAGTCCAAAATTGAAAAGCCTAAGAATGAGTTGGTACTAATAGTAATCAATAAAATAATAATCGCTCATTAAATAATGAGCGATTTAAAAATATCATATAGAATACCATTGTCACCCTACCTTGGATATCCGAAGCATGTTGCCCCCTCAGTTGGATTAGATTTTTGAACCACTAAACTGATTTTAAAATTATAATTCGCATGCGAATCCGGAGAGCGCTGCACCCGTGACTTGAAATGCTTAGAAGATTCCGGAGTAACTTTTGTACGCAACACTGATGTTCTTTCGTCGGAATATTTAGCTACTAGGAAACCAAATAAATTAAGGATGGAATATTAGCATCACGAATTGACAAACTTTTAGGTTATAAAGCTGGTCCTGATAGAACATTAATCAAATTGGCTTTGATAGTAGATAGAGTTGCTATATATGAGAAATATTGTTGGTCAGACACAAGTTTAGATGTGTCATCAAAAACATCTGAGCCAGCATCTTCAAAATCCAGCAAATGATTATTCATCAACTCAAATTCATCTGGGTACGCTGGCTTAATGATCTCAAGGACTTCATAAGTAAATTTCCTCTTTAATCTTGATAACTCCGCTAGGGTTGCTGCAATAACCTTATTATTCAAACTGTTCTTACCAGATTTGAAATTCTTATTGAATGTATTTTTGCCATTTTCCAATATTTGATCAGCTTGATCAAAAAAAGCCTCAATTTTTTTTAAATTGGGCTCAAAATACGCTTTAAAATACCAGGATCTCCGAGCTTCTTTCCGCTTGTTATTTCTGTCATATCTATTATTAAAAACAAAAGTCAATATGACTATTAGCGGGCTTAATGCCGGCAAATACTTCAAAAAAAAATCCTGAGATTTTTCAGGATTTTCAGATAACTTATAAATAATATCAAACAGCATTAGATAAAACTTAGTCCAGTTTTTTTATTAATGGAATTTGAAGCATTTCTGAAACCATCAGCAATATTGTTGCTAATAAATTCTCGCCTTTCTGGATCTTCAGTTTCAATCTTGATTTTGTACTTGTTATTAAACTTATCGAATCCCAATTTCTGAATACTTTCATATAATAGCCCAAGAAAAAATGATGGATTAAAGGACGTTGTATCTGAAGGAATTATCAACTCGACTTCTTCATTTGTACGGTCTATTTCAGATAATTTAAGTTTTTCACGGACTTTCTCTCCTTGTGGACGACCACTAAAAGAAAAGCTACTAACTGGTCGATATTGACGAAGATTAAGCTCTCTCATTATTAATACCTCCATATTTTTTATCCCAATGTTCTTTATTTATGTAAATTTTAACACTAAGCAAAGTTCCTGGAAATTTTTGGCTCAATCTCTTTAGATGACTTGGCTTTGGTGGTTTCTTTAAATCCTTTTCAGGGTTCAAAGATAAACAATTAACAGTATCAAAAACAAATGGTTTGAATTCATTATCGCAGATTAAATGCACGTTACCAGAAAAAATTGACAAATTTGGTACAAAGTTTTTTTCCTTGTTAACATAATCGCCAAGATTTAGGAAAGAATTAATAAATTTCATGGTACCTGTACCCCTGCTCTCGCGCTCGAATTTCAGCCTACTTATTTGATCCTGCATAGTTCCTAATGTAAACAACTGATCTTCTGAAAACCCTGTATTATAGTTATTTAAAATGTTTGATGCATAATTTTGAACAAGTTTGTAATTTTCTGTATTTTCTTCCTTAGTGTCTTGGAAAGCCTCATAAATTGATCGACCAAAACTTAAAATAGTAAGATTCATTTCGCCAACATCAGAATTTCCATCTTGGGTAAGTTCTTTTGAAAAATTTGCTGTAACGAACCAGTTATTAGAGCCACTATGATCTTCTGCATTACTTAACATTTCTCCAATTATGCCGTCTATACTACCTCGTTCTATATCGGTTAATCTATACCCATGCCGGTGTAAACACGAATCAAAATATTCGACAATTTTAGTAGAAAAGACGCTCTTTTTATTTTCTAAATAATGCTTCTGGCTCGCACTACCCTTATAATATCCAGCATTGTCAATGGGCGTCAAAGTTGTATTGCCTTCCATTTTTTCTATATCTTCTTGTAACACCGGGAAACCGCATACAAGCATTAGTCTAATAACATCTTTCTGTTTTGAGGCTATTGCTTTTATTACAGGAATCATTGTTAAATATGATAATCTCCTTTCTAGTAAATCTAGCTTATCAATAAGTTCAAGTCGCACAATTTGAAGAAAGAACAGCGCTGCCGTATCTGCTCTAACACATTTCGAAAAGTCAATAGCGATCTCTTGACCAGGGTAATCATAAATACTACTGGCAAATTTTTTCACAGTTATTAGACATCCATTATAATTATCACAAAGACAAAATATCTCTGGTACGGTCACAACCAGATCTCCTGTACCAGGAGTTATTAAAGACTTGAAATCAATTAGTAAAGATTCTTTTACGCTGTTTATAAGCGCACGATCATTTTTAATTTCATATTGCTTGATCTTTTCTTCAACACCATTGAATTCTTGAAACTTATCTAAACGACCCACAGATTTTAAAAAAAGCTTATGCTTTCGTGCTGTTAACTTTTCTATCTTCCGTTTCTTACTTTTCTTTCGAGACATTAATTTTGGTGTTTTAGTTAGGAACCTTTACTGTTATGGAACTACAAATATACATTTGAAGCGGTCAATCACAATATTAATCTGTCTCAAAACAAAAACCAACTACTCAATAAAGGATTAAGTTATATGAATGCAAAATGAACTGAATACATTCCCATTCACGAACTTAAAGCAAGCTACATGAAATGGACATTTGAAAATTTGCTGAAGGCACTCTTGCAGCAGAACGCCTGTGGATAAAAATTAGGGAAATGAGGTTAAAGGGTGATGTAATTAGTCTCTGGTACTCATGATCCCAGCTATTGTGGTAAAATACCGATTCCAAAATTTAAAGATGAAAATGCACAGTTGGTAGAGGATGAGCCTTTGGTATCTGAAAGCCCATTTTACAAAGTTCAGGATATACTTGATGGAAGGAAGCGTCAATTTAAACTAAAACATGGTACAAAGGCGGTCTCACCACGCTCTCTTGCTTTGAAAGGCTTCTTTAATCTGACCGAAATGTAACGATATACTCACTGGAAGCGCCTCAAAGGATCGTAAATACTATTATCATTGCAACTCCGTTTGTGGGATCAGGTTCAAAGCGGAGCCAACAAATATTCTATTTGATCGTGTCCTTAAACAATTTGTTCCAAAGCCAGGAATGGCAGAATTGTTTCAAGCTGTAGTTTGCGATTCATAATATCAGCTGAAAACAACAACAGCAGACCAAACTCGAACCATAGAAATAATTACTGAATAGAATAACTAAAGCCAGAGAACTATTGTTAACAGAGATCATTAGCGGTTCAGAGTATCAAAAAATAATGCGAAAATAAGATCGGAAGAACAGATTCGAAAAAACTGAATGCAGAAGATTCTGAAGAAATCGATATTGAAGGTTTAGCAACCTCAATGACATCGAACCTCCAAAAACTACCTTAGTTTTACGCAGAGGCCGATTCTGATATAAAAAGAATGATTATCGGTTCGATCTTTACTGAAAATGGGTGTTTGACGGAGAATCACATCGAACCACAAAAACGAACCAGGCAGCTGCGCCTATCCACCAGATTAACAACAAGTTAAAGCATAAAAAAACCGGAATAAAATTTCTTGAAAAATTTCATTCCGGTGAGGTGCACTTGTAGGGATTCGAACCCCAAACCTTCTCATCCGTAGTGAGATGCTCTATCCAATTGAGCTACAAATGCATTTTCGTTTCGTTAACGGACTGCAAAAGTAGTATTTGAAATTTAAAATACAAATTATTTTTTCACTTTTTTGCTTTTGCAGTCCGCTAAAAAAGTCGATTACGCTTCAATTGAACGCTTAATCGCATCAAAATCAGGCATATTACCAGCATCTTCTAAAACTTCCGCGTGGATAATTTTTCCTTCCTCGTCAACTACGAAGGCGGCTCTTTTCGAAACACCTTTAAGGTTGAATACGAAATCCGGATAGAAAGCACCATAGGCTTGAGAGATTTCCTTGTTAAAATCTGACAACAACGGAAACTGGTAAGCCTGGTCTTCTTTGAATTTTGCGAGGGTAAAAGGAGAATCTACAGAGATCCCTACCACATCGGCATTCATTCCTTCGTAATAACCGAAGCTATCTCTCATGGTGCAAAGCTGTGCCGTGCATACCCCGGTGAAGGCCATTGGAAAAAAGTGGATCACCAGTTTACGTCCTTTGTAGTCCGACAAGGATACTTCTTTCAGCTCGGAGCTGTATAATTTAAAATCAGGGGCTTTATCGCCAATCTGTAATGACATAGTGTTTTGTTTTATATTCAAAGATAAGATCAGCGCTAAGATACCGGTCAGGGCCTGAAAATTATTACATATCGCGGACTAAAGCGCCGCGCGTTCTTTCATTTGCTGGTCCACAATTGCAAGACCTTCTGCGAAGCTACGGGGCTGGTATCCAAGCTCCCGGATGGTCTTGTCCAGAATAAAACCGGTGCGTACAGGGCGTTTCGCGGTTTGATTGAGGGTCTCTGCGCTGATTTCATTGATCAGGCTTTTATCAAGACTCCAGTAATCGGCTACACGCCCAACCAGTTCGGAGATGCTCATCATATCTTTTCCTGAAGCATTGAACACCCCATGAGCGTCATGTTGAACAGCCAATAGACAACAATCTGCAAGATCCTCGGCGAGGGTAGGCATACGCCATTGGTCATTTACCACATTGATTGGGTTTCCTTTCTCCAGGGCTCCTTTCGCCCAGAGTACAATATTGCTACGGCTCATGTCGCTCACAATCCCGTAAACGATAATGGTACGCAGGATCGCCCATTTACTTTTAGAATTTTTGATTACCTCCTCCGCTTCCAGTTTGGTGATGCCATAATAACTTAAAGGGTTGGGTGCGGCAAGCTCATCATACGGGCCATCTGCGCCGTCAAAAATAAAATCTGTAGAAAGGTGGACAAGCTGAATATTGTGCGGCTCGCAATTGGCCAATAAAGTTTCCACAGCGGTGACGTTCAGCTCGCGCGCGAGTTCTTTTTGCTCCTCACAAGTATCGACATTGGTCATGGCTGCAGTGTGGATAATTGCATCCGGTTTATGTGTTTCAATTACCTCTTTGACATTTGCAGGATCGAGGATATCCATTTCTACATAAGTGTACCCCTCTTTTACGGGATACCTGTTTTCACCTTTAGCGCTGGCAATCAGCTTGAATTGTTGAGTTTCTAATAGTCGTTCCGTAATCTTTTGTCCGAGTAAGCCGTTACTGCCTGTTACTAAAATTGTTTTCATGAAGATAGGTTGATTTTTTCAAAGATGATTAACATCACGGAAGGACTTTTAGACCCTAAAATACAGCCTGTTGCCCCCTACCGCGTAGCCGCTAAAATACCGAATTAAAAACTGTGGAAAAACTTTTTATTAATATATATAATATGTGTTGGAAAATCTTAACTTTGCAAACCGAATTGCGGGCCTATAAAACGCCCTTTAACAATTTGATATTTATAATTTTACCCAAAACAATATATGCCTAACATTGGAAAAATAGCGCAGATTATAGGACCGGTAGTTGACGTGAGTTTTGCTGACGATGCTCATTTACCTCAAATTTTCTCTGC
>Ga0157373_10004709_pt1 | contig 10259 bp, 9 predicted proteins | sample C65metaG_FD_113460 | JGI IMG/M metagenome (GOLD analysis project Ga0157373, IMG submission 113460) | Corn rhizosphere microbial communities from Kellogg Biological Station, Michigan, USA - C6-5 metaG | ecosystem: Host-associated > Plants > Roots > Rhizosphere > Soil | place: USA: Michigan...
CTGGCCGTCAGGAACTCCTGCTTTGCGGGGATGGCTACGATATCAAAAACAGGTTTCTCGTGTGCCTGGAAGGTAGTTTCAATGGTCTGCGTTGTAAAATCGAAAACCGTCACCTCACCACTGCGCTGCCCTGCAAAAAGCTGGTCACCATAATAGTGCAGGCTATATACAGAGCTTTTCACCGGCATCAGCACCTTCAGAAAAGACATCTTCTCCAGCGACCATTCTACTACACCCTTATCATTGCCTCCGGTAAAAAAGATTCCCTCTTTACCGGAGTTTGCCAATGCATACACCGGGTTCTGATGACCACTTAATGATTTGACATGCTTCAGCATTATTTATGCCTGCCTTCCAGGTTTACACCTATGTCTGCAAGAGTTTTCCCTTTTTCCCTCAGCAGTACCAGCAAGTGAAATACCAGGTCTGAACTCTCGTTCACAAAATCGACATCAGTCTCGTTCAGCGCAGCGATAACAGTTTCTACGCCTTCTTCACCAACCTTTTGTGCAATCTTGTTCAGCCCTTTTTTGCGCAGCTTATTCACATAAGACTCTTCCGTAGGGTTGTCGTACCTGTCGCCAATGATCTTTTCCAGCTCAAAGATAAAGTTCTGGTTGTAGTTTGTTTTAAAACAGCTACGGCTTCCGGTATGACAGGTTGGACCTACCGGGGAAGCTTTAATCAGGATAGTATCGTTATCGCAATCAATATGCGTTTCTTTTACAAAAAGAAAATTTCCGCTTTCTTCACCTTTTGTCCATAAGCGGTTTTTAGAACGCGAGTAAAAGGTTACTTTTCCTTCTGCCTGCGTTTTTGTCCATGCTTCCTGGTTCATATAACCCAGCATCAACACTTCCAATGTTTGTACATCCTGAATGATCACAGGAACCAAACCATCGGATTTTTCAAAATCTATATTCATAACCTTACTGGTATGTTGTGTTTTTTTAATTCGTTTTTCAATACAGGGATAGGGATCTCACCAAAGTGAAATACCGAGGCTGCCAGTGCGGCATCTACGCCTGTAGTGGTAAAAACTTCTGTAAAGTGATCTATGGCTCCGGCACCACCAGAGGCGATGACAGGGATATTGATCATCTGGCTGATCGTTTGCAACAGGTTGCAATCAAAGCCCTGTTTGGTACCATCATGGTCCATTGAGGTCAGCAGAATTTCACCGGCACCCAGGTCTTCGGCCTGTTTGATCCATTTTTCTGTCTCCAGTTCTGTGATCAGACGGCCACCGTTCAGGTGCACCATATTTCTGCCCTCAACAAGCTTGGTATCTACGGCAACCACCACAAACTGCCTGCCGAATACTTCGGCCAGATCGGCAATCAGCTGCGGTTTTTTTACGGCGGCAGAGTTGATGCTGATCTTGTCGGCACCAGCGTTCAATAATGCTTCGGCATCAGCGATCTCTGTAATACCGCCCCCGATGGTAAAGGGAATATTCAGCTGCCTGGCTACAGACTTCACCATTTCAATCATCGTTTTACGACGTTCATGGGTGGCTGTAATATCCAGGAATACCAGCTCATCGGCACCCTGCTGCGCATATTGCCATGCCAGCTCTACGGGATCTCCGGCATCCTTCAGATCTACGAAATTTACACCTTTTACTGTCCTGCCGTCCTTAACGTCGAGACATGGAATGATACGTTTACTCAGCATGGATTATAGGGAAGTCAACGCCCTAAGGTTCCATTCCTTAATTTCTTCAATAGTGATGCGGTTTTCATAGATCGCTTTACCAACTACTACAGACCTTACGTCAAGTTTAGCCAGTTCCTCGATATCCTGCATAGAGCTTACACCCCCTGAAGCAATCAGTTTAATAAACGGAGAGTGGTCCAGTAACTTTTTATAAAGATCTACTGCGGCACCGCCCAGTTTACCGTCTTTGTTGATGTCAGTACAAAGGAACCTGAAGAAGCCTAACTGAAGACATTTATCCACATAATCCATCAGCTTGATCGGAGAGCTCTCCATCCAGCCCGAATATTTGATCACCTCATCCAGTACATCGATAGCGATCACAATACGGTTAGCATAATCATACTTTTTACCCACCTCTTTACTCAGTTCGGCAAGGAAATCCGGATTAGTGATAGCCTGTGTACCTACGATCACACGGTGAATACCGGCATCCAGCAATTTAGTCACCTGATCGATAGTGCGGATACCACCTCCGTACTGCACGCGCATATCCGTTTTGTGGATGATATCGAACAGCTCAGCCTGGTTGCTAAAATCCCCTTTGGCACCATTTAAATCAATTATATGAATAAACTCCGTACCGTTAGACCGATAAGTCTCGATCATTTCGGCAATCGAAACTTCATAAACTGTTTTTTGGTTATAGTCGCCTTCAGTTAATCTGACAACCTTGCCATCTAAAATATCTATAGCGGGAATAATGTACATCTTGTTATTTTAAGTTTGAAAAATTCAATAATAAACGTTCTCCGGCAGCACCGGACTTCTCTGGGTGAAACTGCACCCCGTAAAAATTCTCTTTCTGGACAGCTGCTGAATACTTTAGCCCATAGTCAGCAGTAGCGATTCCAAAAATAGGGTTATATTCAATAAAATACGAATGCACAAAGTAAAATTGTGTCTGATTTTCAACACCTTCGAACAACAAATTGTTTTTGATCTCTACATTATTCCAACCCATATGCGGAATCTTGATTCCCAGCTCTTTATCAAAGAGTTTTGTTTGCAGCGGGATGATGTTGGTTAGTGTTGCATCGCCTTCTTCAGAATGATCTGTCAGCAGCTGCATGCCCACGCAAATGCCCAGTACAGGTTTGGTTAAAGACCTGATTTTGTCTACCAGGCCACTCTTGTTCAGTTTGTCCATCGCTGCTCCGGCGTGACCCACTCCAGGAATGATGATATGTGAATACTGATCAAATTCCTCTTCAGAATTGATCATGCCGTAAGTAATCCCGAGCCTGGATAAAGCCGAGGTCAGTGAAAATATATTCCCTGCCCCGTAATTGACGATACCTATCATTTTATAAATCCTTATAACAATCCTTTTGTACTTGGTAAAACTAGCTTTTCTGCGTCTCTTTTGATAGACATTTTGATCGCTTTTGCAAAAGCTTTAAAGATAGCTTCAATTTTATGGTGTTCGTTGTCACCTTCAGCTTTCACATTCAGGTTGCATTTTGCTGCATCACTGAAAGATTTGAAGAAGTGGTAGAACATCTCTGTAGGCACATCACCAACCCTTTCGCGTTTAAACTCTGCATCCCAGACAATCCAGTTACGTCCGCCGAAATCTATCGCCACCTGCGCCAGGCAGTCGTCCATAGGCAGGCAGAAGCCGTAGCGCTCGATACCCAACTTATTGCCCAATGCTTTTGCAAAAGCTTCACCCAGAGCGATACCTGTGTCCTCAACGGTATGGTGTTCATCAATGTGCAGGTCACCTTTGGCAATCACCTTCAGGTCGATCCCCCCGTGACGGGCAATCTGGTCCAGCATATGGTCAAAAAAGTTCAGACCTGTTTTGATATCCCCTTTTCCCGTTCCATCCAGGTCGATACTGATTTCGATATCCGTTTCATTGGTTTTGCGGATGTGGTGGAACTGTCTGCTACCAGCTTTCAGGAAAGTATAGATATGTTCCCAGTCCTGCGTTTGCAGCGCTATGATATCCGTCAGTGTATCCACCTTATCCAGCAGCTCGTTGGCACCCAGCAGGTCATTGTTACGCAGCCATATCGCCTTTGCACCCAGGTTCCTTGCCAGGATCACATCATTGATGCGGTCGCCAATCACAAAGGAATTTGCCAGGTCGTACTCTCCGGTAAGGAAATGCTGCAGTAAACCTGTATTGGGCTTCCGTGTAATCGCATTCTCATGAGCAAAAGTCCTGTCGATAATCACCTCAGAGAAAACCACCCCTTCACCGGCAAAAGTATCCAGGATAAAATTATGTACCGGCCAGAAGTTAAGCTCCGGATGAGAATCCGTTCCGAGGCCATCCTGATTGGTTACCATGATCAGGCCAAAATCAAGCTCAGCTGCTATTTTAGCTAGGTAGTATAAAGATTTAGGATAAAATTTCAGCTTCGCGAATGAGTCGATCTGTTCATCTTCAGGTTCAGTGATCAGGGTGCCGTCGCGGTCTATAAAAAGGAACTTCTTCATGGTTTTAGTTTATCGATTTTAAAGCGGATAATAAGATTTCGTTCTCCTGAGGGGTACCGATGGTAATCCTGAGACAGCCATCGCACAACACCACCTTGGAGCGGTCGCGGATGATGATCCCCTGGTCTACCAGCGCGTGGTATGTCCCTGCAGCGTCTGCTACCTCTGCCAAAACAAAGTTAGCATCTGAGGGATATACTTTGCTCACCATTGGAAGTTCCAGCAGTTTTTGGCTCAGTATCTCCCTTTCGGCAACTGTAACTTTGATCCAGTCGTTCACTTGTGTTACGTTCTGCAATGCAGCTAAAGCCAGGTCTTGTGTCGACTGGCTGATGTTGTACGGTGCTTTCACCTTGTTCAGGATATCAATCACAATACTGGAGGCAAAAGCCATCCCAAGGCGCAATCCCGCGAGTCCCCATGCTTTGGAGAAAGTCTGCAGGATCACCAGGTGCGGATATTCCGTTAGTTCCTGGATGAACGTGCGTTGTTTGGCAAAATTGATATAAGCCTCATCGATCACCACCAGGCCTTTAAAGTTAGCCAGGATAGTTTCGATATCTGTACGGATGATCGAGTTTCCTGTAGGGTTATTTGGCGAGCAGATAAAGATCAGTTTCGTGTTCTCATCAATTGCTTCTGCAATGCCATCCAGGTCCAGCTGAAAGTTTGGCAGCAGGTTCACCTTGCGGATCTCCACATCATTGATGTTGGCAGAAACCTCATACATGCCATATGTTGGCGGCAGGATAATCACATTGTCCTTTCCTGGGTTACAAAAGCACCTGAAAAGCAAATCTATCGCTTCGTCGCTGCCATTACCTAAAAATGTATTCTCAATCGGCACCCCTTTGATTTTGCTGATAGCGTCTTTAACGTCCAGCTGCAGCGGGTCAGGGTAGCGGTTAAAGTTCTCTGGCAGCGGTGAGCCGAAGCTGTTTTCATTGGCGTCTAAAAAAACACTCGCCTGCCCTTTATATTCATCCCTCGCCGTAGAGTAGGGGCGAAGGTTTTTTATATTTTCACGTTGTAAGTTCTTGATATCCATCTCTATGATTCTAAACGAATAGTGATTGCATTTTTGTGTGCCTCCAAGCCTTCGGCGGCGGCTAATATTTCTACAGTTGGCCCGATAGCGGTTAAGCCTGCGGGACTGATATGCTGAAAAGTTATCTTTTTGATAAATGAATCTATTGAAACACCGGAGTAGGCTTTTGCAAAACCACTGGTAGGTAAAGTGTGGTTGGTGCCTGAGGCATAATCACCCGCACTTTCTGGAGTCAGGTTACCCAGGAATACAGAACCTGCATTAATGATCTCAGGAATGAGCTCGTTATAAACATCTGTTGACAGGATCAGGTGTTCAGGGGCATAGATATTACTGAATTCCATCGCCTGCGCTGTATTTTCCACCAGTACAGCATAGGAATTTTCTATCGCCTGTGCGGCAACGGCTTCCCTTGGCAGTGCGTTCAGTTGCAGCTGTACCTGTTCAAGCGTATTCTCAATGATCTGCGCAGAAGTAGAAACCAGGATCGCCTGACTGTCGGCACCATGTTCTGCCTGTGCGAGCAGGTCTGACGCTACAAAGGCAGGATCAGCGGTTTCATCTGCAAAAACAAGTACCTCGGAAGGACCTGCCGGCATATCTATTGCCGTCATTCCCGACGCCAGCACCAGCTGTTTGGCTTGCGTTACATAGCGGTTTCCCGGGCCAAAGATCTTGTATACTTTAGGTACGGTGGCAGTGCCGAAAGCCATTGCAGCTACAGCCTGTGCACCACCTACCATGTAGATCTTCTCAATTCCGAGTAATACAGCACAGTAAGCGAGATAACAATTGGTCCTGCCATCTTTTTGTGGTGGCGAGCACACCACAATTTCTTTACATCCCGCCAATACCGCAGGGATGCCCAGCATCAGGAAGGTGCTTGGCAATACCGCTGAGCCACCGGGGATGTATAAACCTACCCGTTCAATGGCGCGGGCTTCACGCCAGCAGGTAACGCCTGGCATGGTTTCTATGGCAGCCTCTTTGTATAGCTGTGCAGCGTGAAACTTTTTGATGTTTGCATAAGCCGTATCAATCGCTTTCCTCGCTTCCTCAGGGATCGTGGCTGCAATAGCTTCGATCTCTGATTTTTCGATGTAGAGCTGTTGCAGTTCCACCTTGTCAAAGTCTTTGGCGTACCTGAAAAGCGCAGTGTCGCCTTCATCCTTTACGCTGTCAACAATACTTTTTACCCTCCCGGCGACGATATCGTCATCAGCGATAGTTCTTGAACAGAGATCTTCAATATTCTGTTTAGATAAATCAGTATAACTGTAGATTTTCAATGTCTTAAATTTTTGTGTTAACCAATAGTTAACCGTGAATCAGCTAATTAGTTCAGTTATGCGATGATCTTTTCGATCGGCATCACTACAATTCCTTCTGCACCGGCAGCTTTCAGGCTGTTGATTTTTTCCCAGAAATCCTGCTCAGCAATAACCGAGTGTACCGCTACCCAGTCCGGCTCAAAAAGTGGAACAACTGTTGGGCTTTTTACACCCGGCAACAGGCTCACCACCTTTTCGAGGTTAGACTTAGCTACGTTCAATACTACGTACTTGGTTTCTTTGGCACGCAGTACAGAGCGGATTCTTTGCAGCAGTTCGATCACATCTTCGTTGAGTTCGATACCTCTGTTTCCGATCAGTACAGCTTCAGATTTCATCACTTCAGCAAATGGTTTCAGGCCATTGCTTTTCAATGTTCCGCCTGTTGAAACGATGTCACAGATGGCATCGCTCAGGCCTAAGCCCGGACCAATTTCTACTGAACCAGAGATGGTACGTACCACTGCATTTACATCATTTTCCTGCAGGAATTTCTCCAGGATAACAGGGTAGGATGTTGCGATTGCCTTACCTTCGAGGCCTTTGATGTCTGTGATTTCGCTATCGTTTGGAATAGCGATCTTCAATGTGCATTTACCAAAACCCAGTTTCTGCAGATATTCTACATCGGCATTTACTTCAGTAATGACATTTTCGCCAACGATACCCAGATCGGCAATACCGTCCTGAACATATTCAGGGATATCGTCATCTCTAAGGAAAAGGATTTCCAGCGGGAAGTTGGTAACGGTTGATATTAATGAGCTTTTGTAGTTTTCAAAAGATAAACCACAATTTTTAAGAATTTCTACTGATTTTTCGTTTAATCTACCAGATTTCTGGATAGCAATTTTTAGTGTTTTCAATTGATTGAAATTATTGAATGGAACATGAAAATAATTCGGAAACAAGTTTTGAAGTACAAAACATTACATATCTATCGCCACAACTGGCGATGGTGCAAATGTAAGTGATGGTTCAAGTGTTTGTTCATAATTTTTTTTGTCCCTATTCAATCTGCGGTTGCACACTGAGGTGTTGCAAATATATAGATTGAATTGAGAAATCAAAAAATATATGGCATTTTATTTGATCATACTGCGAAGACCGTGCTGCTTAAAACTCGCGGTCATCTAATTAAAAACGTTTTGAAAAAAGTACTTCCCTTATTATTTACCCTCTCAGTCTTACTCTCTGCATGTAACTGGTTCAAAACCACGCCTGAAGTAGGGTTGGTTTTGTCTAAACATTTCAACAATAAACTGTACAAAGACTTTGATACAGCAGCCTATAATGTCATCTTTACCCGCCATTTTGACTCGCTGAAAACTACGTTTAGCAACCCAAAGGTGATGGGTAGCTACTATGCCGACAATAGCCGGAGGACTGATCTGGTTACCCGTTTTTATGTAAACGGGGAATTGGATACCCTAAAAAAATATATCTCCAGAAGTACTGCACATGGCTTTAATCCCAAAATATTCGGGTACAAAGCACTGGAAGAATTGTTGTCGCAGCTCTCAGCACATCAGTTTAAATCTATCGCTGAGGTATATCCAGTGATTGCCGATCTGGAATTGCGGACCGCCTCATCGCTGTTAAAATATGATACTTTTATCGCCTATGGCAGCATTGTGCCAAGAAAAGTGCTCAACAGGTATTACGTAACCACCATCAGGCCTGACAGTAGCAGTATGCTCAAAGTGCTCGAGACTAAAGATCTTGCTGCACTCCTGAAATCCATCCAGCCCGAGGGTAAAGATTACCGTGCCCTGCAATATGAGCTGCGTAAACAGAGGCAAAATCCTGCAGCCGGTGCTGCCACAACAAAAGCTATTGAGGTGAACATGGAAAGACTTCGCTGGAAAATTGCGGGTATAGGCGACGAATATGTGGAGGTGAATATCCCTGATTTCTCCCTCACCTGGTTTAACCATCAGGATACCGTTACCCACATGAAAGTTTGCGTAGGCGGAAGACGTGAGAAGGATTATGAAGAAAAGATGAAGGTCTTCCTGAAAACACATTCGCTGGATGACAAGCCAAAGAACCACCAGACGCCGATCCTGCTCAGCAAGTTCAACTCCATTCAGGTAAATCCCGTATGGAATATCCCGGTGAGCATTGCGCAGAGCGAAATCTACTGGCAGGCCATGCGCGACCCATATTACCTGTCCAATAATAACATGAAAGTGTATTACAAAGGTAAGCTGATCACTGATCCTGATACCATCCAGTGGCGCAAGTATCCCCGGGAGCATTTACCTTTCCAGTTTAAACAAGGTTCGGGTGATGGTAATGCTTTGGGAAAATTCAAATTCATCTTCGACAACGGATCAAGTATTTACCTGCATGACACCAACAACAAATCGGCTTTTATGCGTGATAACCGCGCGATCAGCCACGGCTGTGTGCGGGTAGAGAGACCCCTTGAATTTGCCGAGAAGCTGGTAGACAATAAGTACCAGTATGACCAGTTGAGGATGGAAGTAAACCTGCCGCCAATTGACACCACCCGGATGGAAGCCTACAAAAAGAAACTCGCCAAAAAAGCGGATACCGTTAATGTTTATCAGGTGAAACCCAAATGGTTTGGCACCAAAAAGAACGTTGCTGTCTTTATTAATTACAAGACTGCCTGGGCACAGAACGGAAGGATAGAGTACCGTAATGATATCTATGATCTGGATGATGCAATTTATACTGCGATGAAAAAGTTCAGATAAAATTTCTACCTTTGGTTTTTAATGAATTTCCTATACCCAGGTTTTCTTTTTTCACTGCTGGCGGTAGTCATTCCTATCCTTATTCATCTATTTAATTTCAGGAAATTCAAGAAGGTATATTTCAGTAATGTGCAGTTTCTGAAGTCGGCACAGGAACAAAATTCATCAAGAGAAAAACTCAAAAACCTGCTTATCCTTTTCAGCCGGATACTGGCTATTGTATTCCTGGTTTTTGCATTCGCCCGGCCATATATATCGTCGGGCACAGGGTATGATCCCGGAACAGGAAAGCTCGTCAGCATCTATATTGACAATTCCTATAGCATGGGCTCCGTCAATAAAGAAGGAACCCTTTTGGACGAAGCCCGGCGCAAAGCGAAGGAGATCACCACAAAGTTTTCGCCCAATGACAGGTTTCAGTTGATCACCAATGATTTTGAGGGCAGGCACCAGCGTATAGTCAGTGCTGAAGAGCTGCTGAGTCTTGCAGATGAAATTAAGATCTCCCCGGTGCAGCGCAGTCTGCAGCAGGTGATCAACAGGCAGAACCAGACCGAAGCCGGCAAGAGAAACTGTTTCAACTTTATCATCTCCGATTTCCAGACGGCCTTTACCGGTGTAAAAGCGATGACAACTGAACCTGACAATCACCTTTCACTCATCAAACTCCGGGCAAATACACTACCCAATGTTGGTGTCGACAGTATCTGGTCGCTTTCACCGGCGCACAAACCGGCAGAGCAGGAGAAGTTTGTGGCCAGGCTCCATAATTATTCTGCTGAAGCTGCCAAGGATATACCCCTAAAACTGATGGTCAACAACCAGCAGAAAGTACTCGCAAGGCTGGATATTCCTGCGGGCAAGTCCGTTACGGATACACTCAGCTTCAGCGGCCTCTCTGCGGGATGGCAAAAGGGGCTGCTGAGTATCAAGGATTTTCCACTGACCTTTGATGATGAGCTGAAGTTTACCTTCAAGGTGAGC
>Ga0157373_10004712_pt1 | contig 10256 bp, 8 predicted proteins | sample C65metaG_FD_113460 | JGI IMG/M metagenome (GOLD analysis project Ga0157373, IMG submission 113460) | Corn rhizosphere microbial communities from Kellogg Biological Station, Michigan, USA - C6-5 metaG | ecosystem: Host-associated > Plants > Roots > Rhizosphere > Soil | place: USA: Michigan...
GCCGCCACCGTCGTAGCACCGTCCGGCTTCTGGACGCAGGCAACGGCGAGATCTCGCGCCGACGCCTTGGGCACTCCCTCGCGAGCGAGGAAGCGCTCGAGGTCCTCTCGTTCCAGGCCAACGGAGAGCTGGCCGCGCACCACGGCGGTGACGGCCGGAATGGCCCCCGACTGTTCGACGGCGGCGTTCATCCGGCTTGCCGCGAGTCGATTGGACGGAATGGGAAGGCCCTGCGCGAGCACGGAGCTCTCCAGCGCGACGACCGGTCGGTCCGAGGCGATGGCGTCGGCGACGGGGGCAGAAACACGAAGCGCGGACATGGCTGGTAACCTAGCCGTCCGCGCCTCGTCGCGCCTCGAGATGGTCCCCACCATCAAGGGCACTCACGGGTCCCTCCCTTCCTGCGTCTCTACCCGCGTGCCCTGAGCTAGCGCATGGAGCGTGCCCGCACTCGCCTCGCGACGCGAGTCGAGCGCCGGATCACTGGGATGAGGCCGGTGCCGCCCTGCGTGGCCACGCATTCACGATCGCCTCGCCCATGTGCGCCATCAGCACCTGCGCCTCGTTGTCGATCAGCCAGCGCTGGTCCTGGTTCTCCTTCGTGAGCACGCACGCCACGACGCGCGACTGCAGCGGGAACAACGAACATTCGGTGCGCACCTGATCGGTCTCGCCCGTCTTGTGCGGCACGTCGAGTCCCACCACGTAGCGCTCCATCTTCTCGAAGTTCGTGTTGTGCGCCAGGATGTCGAGCATCGCGCTGTCGGCGGCGGGATTCACCGCCTGTCCCTTCGCCAGCAGCTCGAACAGCCGCGCCATCTCGTTCGGCGTCGTGACACCCAGCCCGTACTTCGCCGAACTGTCCATGGCGACGCTCGAGCTCCGGAGGAAGCTCTTCGAGTGCACCTTGGTGTGCGGCAGGCCGAGCTTCTCCATCTTGTCCCACACCCGCCGGATGATGATCCGGTCGAGCAGCAGGTTCGTCGCCGTGTTGTCGCTGATCGTGATCATCAGCCACGCCGCGTCGTGCACGGTGACGATGGAACGGTCGTGCATGAACTGCAGCAGCCCGGAGCCGGGCACCTTGTCGATCCTGAGCAGCGTGATCGGATCGTCGAGCGCGAGCTGGCCCTTGTCCACGAGGTCGTAGACGGTGACGAGGATCGGCACCTTGATCAGGCTCGCCGTCGGAAAGGTCTCGTCACCGCGCAGCTCCATCCGCTCACCGGTGTCGATGTCGTGCACCGTGTAGCCCACCACGCCATGGTGCGCGCTGGCGAGCGAGTCGAGCGTGTGATGGAGCTTCGCCGTGTCGGCACGCGTGAATGACGCTGGGGCTGCATTCGCCGGCCGCGCCACCTGCCCCGTGGCGCACGCCGGCAAGCCGAGCAATGCACCGAGCAGCGCGAGGCGGCCGGCGCGCATCACCGCGCCTCGTGCGGTTCGGCGTCGGGCAGCTCGTCGGCCTTCACCGTCTCGAGCAGCTCCCGCTCCGACGACGTGGGATCGAACACGGCGACGACCTTGATCGTCTCGCCGCTGTAGCAATCGAAGGTCTTCACCTTTCCCTTCGGCACGCGGATCTCGTGACCGTCCTCGAAGCGGAGGACGACGAGCGGATTGTCATGGTTGACGTAGGCCTTGCGGAGCTTGGCGGGGGCGGGAGGCATGTCGGCAGCGGCGGGATTCGGGTGGAGATCGTGTCGCGTGATCAGGTCACCACGCTTCTCGTGTGAACGTAGCGCCTCCACTCTTCCTTCGCGAGGATGTCGTCGATCGCTCCCACCGCTGCCTCCAGCTCATCGTCGGTCGTGTAGAAGTGCGGTGCGACGCGAATGCCGGCACCGGGCCGGAAGTCCACCACCACGTCGCGCGTGAGCAGCGCCTGCGCCACCTCGCGCGCATGCGGGACGTCGAACGCGACCGTACCACCTCGGCGCCCGGCATCGCGCGGCGCCGTCGTCGTGAAGCCGCGCGCGTCGGCGAGATCGATCAATCGAGACGTCTGCTGCACGCTCTTCACGCGAACGGCGCCGATCCCCGCCTCGCGCAGCAATCGCGGCCCTTCCGTCGCCGCGAACAGCGCCGGAATCACCGGCGTCCCGCCCAGCCATCGCCACGCGCGCTCCGCGTAGTGCATCTCCGTCTCGAAGGCAAATGGATGCGTGTGCGCCTGCCACCCGGTGAGCGCGGGTGCGATGAGCTGGCTTACCTCCGGCTTCACCCACAGGAAACAGCCACCCGGCCCGCCGCACAGCCACTTCAACACGCCGCCGGTGAGGAAGTCCACACCGAGTGCGCGCACGTCCACGGGCAGCACGCCCACCGAGTGATAGGCATCGATCGCCACCAGCGCGCCGGCACGATGCGCGTGCGCCGCGATGCGCGCCACGTCCATCACGTACGCCGACTTGAACAGCACGTGGGAGATGGACACGAGCCGCGTGCGTTCGTCGATCGCGGCGATCAGTCGCTCCTCGTCGACCCGCACGCCGTCGTCGCTCGGCACGACGACGATGCGCGCCCCGAGTCGCGTCGCCAGCTCGTCGTACACGTAGCGCACGCTCGGAAAGTCCAGCTCCGTCATGACGATCGTGTCTCGCCCCTCTTCATACTCGAGCGCTGACAGTATCTGCGCCTGGGCGATGGACACGTTGGGCACCATCGCCACCTCGCCCTCGCGCGCGCCGATCAGCGGCGCGATCTCATCGCCCACGGACACCGGCATCGACCACCACCCCTCCGCCCACGCACGCACCCCGCGCGTGGCCCACTGCTCCACATACTCCTTCAACCTCTCCGGCACCCCTCGCGGCATCGCACCGAGGGAATTGCTCACGAGGTAGGTGCTGGTGGAGAGGATCGGGAATTCGTCGCGGAAGCGAAGGAGGGCGTCAGGCACGAATGAAGTCTCGCCAGAGCAGAACAGCGGGATGAACGGAAAAGTCCGGATTTGAAATGCAGAACGGCAGGATGCTCTCCTCTACGCTCCAGCCTCCATGCGCACCGGGAGGCTCCCGAGCTCGTTCCAATCAATTCAATTCTTTGAGGTCTCGGAGGATGGTTCCGGTGCGCGGAGCACCCACCGCGCGAGGGACAGATCCTGCCATTTCAGCCTCCTTCCGGCCCTTTCCGTTCATCCTGCTTTTTCGTCGCCACGAAGTACAGCACGCTCGCCGCGACCAGCACGATCACCAGCACGCTCCATTCCCGGACAGTCACCGCGGAGAGCAGGAACAACAGCGCAAGGATGGCCAGCACCGGCACCAGTGCGCCGCCCGGGATCCGGAACGCTTCGGCGTTCGTCGCCGTTGGACCGCGTGAGAGCTTCCACGCTGCTGCCGCACAACCGATGTAGACCAGCGCTGCCGAGACGTTGGCGATGATCGCCAGCGTCTCGAAGCTGTTGAGCACCGCCAGCACCCAGCAGAGCGTGGATTGCGCGACGATCGCGACCCACGGCGTGTGGAAGCGCGGATGCACCGCCGCGAGCTGGCGCGGGAGGATGCCGTCGCGCGCGAACGCGAACAGGGCGCGCGGCACGGCGAGCATCATTCCGCTCAGGTACCCGAACGCACTGATCATCAGTCCGGTCGAGATCATCACCACGCCCCACGCGCCGAACACGCGTCCGGCCGCGTCGGCTAGTGGCGTCGCGCTGCCAGGGAGCGCGGGACCGAGCACTCCCTGCGCCGCCACCTGCAGGCCGACATAGAGAAGCGTGACGATTCCCATGGCGAGGAAGACTGCGCGCGGTACCGTACGCGCCGAGTCGCGCACCTCGCCGCTCGGCACGAGCGCGGACTCCACGCCGGCGTAAGCGAAGACGAGGATCACCGACGCGCGCGCGAGGTCCGATGCCGCCGGGACACCGTGTTCCCAGCGCAGATTGGCGCCATTCGCTGCGACGAGCCCGCCCACGAGGAGCAGTGCGAGGGGGACGAGCTTGGCCACCGTGAGGACCACGTTGAGCCACGTGCCCTGCTTCACGCCGCGCACGTTGATCCACGCGACAGCAGCGAAGATCACGCCGATGAAGAGGGCGCGTCCTCCGAGCGTGCCGATGGCGGGCACGAGGCTCGCCGCCGCATCGGCGAACAGCCCTGCCACGCCCGGAATGGCCGTCGCGCCGATCACCCACAGCAGCACACCGACGAGGAATCCGACGTAGCGGCCGAACGTGGCTTCCACGTATGCGTACGGCCCGCCGGTGAGCGAGATGCGACTGCCCGCCTGCGCGATGCACAGCACCACCAGCCCCATCACCACCGCGCACGCGAGATACGCCAGCGGCGCCGCCGCGCCCAGCCTGCCCGATACGTCCGGGCTGCCGGGGAGGCGAAAGATGCCGCCGCCAACCGTCACATTGACGATGCTCGCGGCGAGACCCCACGTACCGATGGCGCGAACGAGCTGGCTTTCGCGGGCCGCGCCACGTGCGTCGCCGGCGTCGCTCATGCCGGTCCGGTGGAAGAGGCGGGCGCGAGTGTGACGCGCGACACGAACGGGATGAGGGACACGAGTGGCGTGAGGCGACGCCGCGCGCCGGCGACAGGGCGTTACGCGCGAACGATGGCGACGGTCAGTACTTTGCAGCGGAGGTCACGCAAGACTAGACCACGCGCCGCGCGCGCGCCACCATTCCGGCGAGACGCCGGTTGGCCGCTCGGCGACAACCCGCACCAACGAGAGATCATGAACGCACGCTCCCGTATCGCCCTGCCCTTCGCCCTCGCGCTTGGCGTCGCCTCCATGGCCGTCGCGCGCCCCGCTGCTGCACAATCCATCTCGCTCGCGCCGGCGCCGACCACGGTAGCCGTCGCCACACCGGTTACCGAGCCGACCACGGGTCCGACGCTCGCCGCAGCCAGCGTCGCGGTGCATCACGCCGAGGCGCCCGTCACCGCAACACCGGCCAAGCGCGCCGGTTACGGCCAGCCGGTCGCACTCATGGTGGTGGGCGGAGCGGCAGTCCTGACGGGACTCATCATCGGCGACAGCGCGGGTGCCGCGATCGCCGTGGGTGGTGCGGTCGTCGGCCTGATCGGCCTCTACCAGTACCTGCAGTAAGCCGGCAGCAAGGACGGGGCGACGCAGCAGCGAATCGATAGTGAGCAAGCGCATCGCCCTCGTCCTTGGAGGCGGAGGCCTCAAGGGATTCGCCCACATCGGCGTGCTCCGCGCCCTGCAGGAGCGCGGCATCGTGCCCGACATCTATGCGGGCACGAGCATCGGAGCGCTCATTGCCGCAGCGCACCTCACCGGCTCTCCCGTCGAGCAGCTGGAAGAGCGCGCGCTCGCACTCAAGCGGAAGGACCTCTTCCGCATCAATCATTTCGGCATGCTCCTCGAGCGCATGCGGTCTCCTTCGATCTATCTGGAGGAGCCGCTGCGCGAGCTCGTCGAGGCGTCCATTCCCGACGAGCGTCTCGCCGACCTGCCCAAGCCACTCCTCGTGAACACGGTGGACCTCGACCGCGGCGCGCGCGTGGTCTGGGGACTGCCCGGGCTCGAGCAGGTGCCGGTGCGCGACGCCGTGTACGCGTCGTGCGCGCTGCCCGGCTTCTTTCCCCCCGGCAGAGTGGGTGAGCGCACCTGCATCGACGGTGGTGTGGTGGACAACCTGCCGGTATCGATGGCGGCGCAGTTCGCCGATCTCATCATCGCGGTGGACGTCGGCAGCTCGGATGCGTCGCAGAAGGAGTCGGCGGCTGGCCAGGGGTTCGCGACCATCTACATGCGCGCGGCGACGATGATGATGCACGCCCTGCAGCAGTATCCGCTGGAGCGCTGGCAGGGACCGCCGATGGTGCTCGTGCGCCCGCGCGTGAACGACGCCAACTGGCTCAGCTTCACTGACACGCAATCCAACATCGCCGCCGGTTATGCTGCCGCCAACCAGGCATTGGCGCGCTTCGATTCATACTGGGACCGTACGGGCTCGGTGTTCCCGCGTCGCCGCGTGCAGGTGGAAGTGAACGTCGACAAGTGCATCGGCTGCGGCATCTGCGTCGCGCTCGCGCCCGCCGTGATGGGGCTCGACGCCACCGGAAAGGCGTTCGCCCGCACGCGGGTCGTCGAATGGTCCCCCGCCGACGGCGGCTTCGTGCACGAATGTCCGACGTTCGCCATCTCGGCCACGAACGTGGACCGTCGCGGTGCGAGCAACCCACCCGAACAGCCCGAAGAGATGCGCGACCCGACGCCGAGCGGGACGGCGGGGGCGTAGCCCGGGCAACTCGCTACATTGTACATAGCCTGTCGGCGCGAGACGCTTCCGCCCGGCAGTGGCTCAGTTCTCCACCGTTCGTCCGGCAGAGACCGACGGACACCGCGAGACCAGCAATGACATCTCTCAACTCCTTTGGCAGCCGCGCGAACCTCGAGGTCGCGGGGAAGACGTACACCATCTATCGCCTCGACGCGCTGTCGAAGTCCTCGAAGGGCAACAGCGACCGGCTTCCATTCAGCCTCAAGATCCTCCTCGAGAACCTGCTGCGGAACGAGGACGGCGCATGCGTGAAGAAGACCGACGTCGAAGCAATGGCGAACTGGAACGTGAAGGCCCACGCCGAGAAGGAGATCGCCTTCCGCACCAGCCGCGTGCTGCTCCAGGATTTCACCGGCGTCCCCGCCGTGGTCGACCTTGCCGCGATGCGCGACGCCCTGAAGAACCTCGGCGGCGATCCGCAGCGCATCAATCCGCTCCAGCCGGTGGACCTCGTCATCGACCACTCGGTGCAGGTGGACGAGTACGGCACCGACGCCGCGTTCCTCATCAACACCGACCTCGAGTTCGAGCGCAATCGCGAACGCTACCTGTTCCTGCGCTGGGGCCAAGACGCGTTCCGCAACTTCCGCGTCGTGCCGCCTGGCACGGGCATCTGCCATCAGGTGAATCTCGAGTACCTGGGCCAGACGGTGTTCGTGAACAAGGAGACGAACGAGGCGTACTGCGACTCGCTCGTCGGCACCGACTCGCACACCACCATGATCAACGGGCTCGGCGTGCTGGGCTGGGGCGTCGGTGGCATCGAGGCCGAAGCAGCGATGCTCGGCCAACCGGTGTCCATGCTCATTCCGGAAGTCGTCGGGTTCAAGCTGCACGGCAGGCTTCCCGCCGGCACGACGGCCACGGACCTCGTGCTCACCGTCACCGAGATGCTTCGCAAGAAGAAGGTGGTCGGCAAGTTCGTCGAGTACTATGGCACCGGGCTGAGCTCACTCAGCCTCGCCGACCGCGCGACGATCGCCAACATGTCGCCCGAATACGGAGCGACGATGGGCTTCTTCCCGGTCGACGCCGAAACGCTGCGGTACCTGCGCCTGAGCGGTCGCAGCGAGGAGCACGTGGAGCTGGTGGAAACGTACACGAAGGCGCAGGGCCTCTTCCGCACCGATGAAACGCCCGATCCGGTGTTCACTGACACCATCGAGCTCGATCTTTCCACGGTGGAGCCGAGTCTCGCTGGCCCGCGCCGTCCACAGGACCGCGTGCCGTTGAGCAGGGCGTCGACGATGTTCCGCGACGCGCTCGCTGTCGACCTCGAGCGGCTGGCGTCGCCGGCCGGTGTCGCGGCCGATCGCAAGGCGACGTCGATCAGTGCCGAGCCCGAGCTGGCACACGCGCTCATTCGCAAGGACGGCGAAGGTGGCAACCAGCCGCAGTTCGGCGACGGCCAGCAGTGCACCTGCAACGGCAAGACGTTCACGCTGAACCACGGCGCGGTCGTCATCGCCGCCATCACGAGCTGCACGAACACGTCGAACCCGAGCGTGATGCTCGCCGCCGGCCTGCTGGCGAAGAAGGCGGTCGAGAAGGGACTGACCGTGAAGCCGTGGGTGAAGACGTCGCTCGCACCAGGCTCCAAGGTCGTGACCGACTACTTCGCCGCTTCCGGCGTGAACAGGTATCTCGACGAGCTGGGCTTCAACCTCGTCGGCTACGGCTGCACGACGTGCATCGGCAACTCCGGCCCGGTGCCGGAGCCGATCGCCCACGCCATCGAGGATGGCAAGCTGGTGGTGGCGAGCGTGCTGTCGGGCAATCGCAATTTCGAGGGGCGCATCAACCCGCTCACGCGCTACAACTACCTCGCGTCGCCGCCGCTCGTCGTCGCGTACGCGCTGGCGGGCCGCATGGACCTCGACCTCACCCGCGAACCGCTCGGAATCGGTACGGACGGCCCGGTGTTCCTGCGTGACATCTGGCCGAGCGCGAAGGAAGTGCAGGACGAGATCCTGCGCAGCGTGAAGCAGGAGTTCTTCCGGAAGCAGTACGCCTACGTTTTCAAGGGCGACAAGGACTGGCAGCAGCTCGACGTGCCGAAGGGCGAGACGTACGCGTGGCAGGATGATTCCACGTACGTCAAGAATCCGCCGTACTTCGAGGGAATGACGAAGCAGGCGCCCGGCGTGCAGCCGCTCACCGGCGCGAAGGCCCTCGCGCTGCTCGGCGATTCCATCACGACGGATCACATCTCGCCGGCGGGCAACATCCCCGCGGCGAGCCCGGCGGGCCAGTGGCTGATCGCGCAGGGCGTGGAGCGGAAGGACTTCAATTCGTACGGCTCGCGACGTGGCAACCACGAAGTGATGATGCGCGGCACCTTCGCCAACATCCGCCTGCGGAACGAGATGGCGCCGGGCACCGAGGGCGGCTGGACGGCCACCGAGCCGGGCGGCACGCCGAAGTTCATCTACGACGCGGCGATGGAATACCAGAAGCAGGCGACGCCACTCGTCATCATCGCCGGCAAGGAGTACGGCACGGGTTCGTCGCGCGACTGGGCGGCGAAGGGCACCCTGCTGCTCGGCGTGCGCGCCGTGATCGCCGAGAGCTTCGAGCGCATCCACCGCTCGAACCTGGTGGGCATGGGCGTACTTCCGCTCGAGTTCACCGCCGGCGACACGCGCCAGACACTCGGCCTTACCGGTTTCGAGACGTTCGACATCGAGGGTCTCGACGATTCACTGAAGGCCCACTCGACGCTGACCGTGAAGGCAACGGGTCGCGACGGAAAGAGCAGGACGTTCAAGGTGCTCTGCCGGATCGATACGCCGGAGGAGCTGAACTACTACAAGAACGGCGGAATCCTCCCGTACGTGCTGCGAAGCCTGGCTCGGAAGTAACGACAACTACGAGTAGTTCGTACTTCGTATTCCGTAGCAGGATCCAGGGGGCTGGCCATTCCAAGGAGTGGCTGGCCCTCGCTTCTTCGCGCCGTTCAGAACAGCGGGGGAGCGGAAAGGGCCGGATGAGAGCTGAAAGGGCAGGATCTGTCCCGTGCGCGATCCAGGCTCCGCGCACCCGGGACTGTCCCCTACACCCCCAAAGTTCCTGGCTTGATTGGAACGGCCTCGAGAGGCTGGGTCGCGCATGGAGGCTCAGGTGTAAAGGAGCGAATCCGGCCGTTCTGTAGTTCAGATCCGGCCGTTTCCGTTCATTCGCTGTTGAAGTGCACGGGGCATCCCGAATGAGAAACGGGCCGCGCCCTGGAGAGCGCAGCCCGTCGGTCCAGCTACGAAGTACGAAGTACCTGCTACGGCCGTTGTCGTGACTACTTCGCGTACACCACAGTATAGGAAAGTCCCGACACGTAATTGTTGAACTGGAGCTGTCCGCCCGAAACCGTCGCGTAGTACGGGTTGTTCGGATCGAACTGGTCGGTGAATTCGATCGTGTTGCCGCTGAGAGCCCACGTGCCGTTGATCTCGTCGTCGTACGGCTGGCTCGGCACGCCGCCGACGGGGGTGTTGCGGTACGTCAGCACGTCGGTGAAAGTGCCGTTGCGATCGATGCGGATGTAGCCACCGACGATTTCCGTCGTTCCCGTGACGGGATCCGCCGAGATTGGCACTGGCGGCTGCTGGCCGTTGACGGTGCGCAGCGTGTACGTCCCCGACAGGACTGTGCTCGGGTTCGTCGAGTCCTGGCACGCGCTCACGCTCATCGAGAGCGCGGCAGCGAAGGCGAGCATGAGAAGTCGCTTCATGGAGTGTGTCTCCGGGGTGAACCAGCGCCTGCGGGAATACGGATGCTGCACGGAGCGGGAGTGATACTGCTACGATCGGGACGACAACGACTGGCTCGTGTCACGGATCGGCTCGCTTGTGAGCCGGAGAAAATGCCCGCCTTCATCCTGTGTCCAGTGAAGACGGGCATTGTCGTCATGCATCGCTCAGGCCTTATGGGCGCTGCACGTCCACGTTGTTGCCGATCACGCCACCGAGGATCGCGCCGGCCACGCCACCGA
>Ga0157373_10004714_pt1 | contig 10252 bp, 8 predicted proteins | sample C65metaG_FD_113460 | JGI IMG/M metagenome (GOLD analysis project Ga0157373, IMG submission 113460) | Corn rhizosphere microbial communities from Kellogg Biological Station, Michigan, USA - C6-5 metaG | ecosystem: Host-associated > Plants > Roots > Rhizosphere > Soil | place: USA: Michigan...
GAGCACGTGGACGCCATCGTCGACATGCGCCGCCACCTCACCCTGGAAAAAGGCGCCACACCGAACAAGGGCGCCGAAGTCCTGGAGAACCTGATCGCCACCGACAACCCGGGCGGCTTTGCCCCGGGCGGGCGCCTGAACTGGGCGGCAGACTTGAACCTGCCGCTGTTCAGTGAAAAAGGCAGCGCCGATGTGCTGTTCTGGGTCGGCGACGGTGCCTTCGACATGCGCAACCAACGGACCTTGCGCGCCTTCGTCAAAGTGCTGAAAGCGGCCAAGGTCGACTTCGCCGTGCTTGGCCTCGAGGAGCGCGACAGTGGCGATGTGGCCCGTCGCCTGGGCGATGAAGCGACCTTCCAGGTGTTGGCCACACGCAATATCCAGACCTTGGCCAAGTACAGCTTCAAGCGCATCGTCACGTGCGACCCGCACAGTTTCCACGTGCTGAAAAACGAATACGGCGCCTTCAACGGTGACTATGTGGTGCAGCATCACAGCACTTACATGGCCGAACTGATCGGCGACGGCGCATTGAACCTGGGCCAGCACAAGGGCAACAGCGTGACCTATCACGACCCTTGTTACCTCGGCCGCTACAACGGCGAATACGAAGCACCGCGCCAAGTGCTGCGGGCGCTGGGGATCGAGGTCAAGGAAATGCAACGCTCGGGCTTCCGTTCACGCTGCTGCGGTGGCGGCGGCGGTGCGCCGATTACGGACATTCCCGGCAAGCAACGTATCCCGGATATGCGCATGGACGACATCCGTGAAACCGGCGCCGAGCTGGTGGCCGTGGGGTGCCCACAGTGCACCGCGATGCTCGAAGGCGTGGTCGAACCGCGCCCACTGATCAAGGACATCGCCGAGTTGGTGGCTGACGCCTTGCTCGAAGATGCCACGCCGGCCAAGGCTCCCATCCCGCGTGAACCTGCGGAGGTGCACTGATGAGCGACATTATCCGCCGCGACCCACGGGCCGAATGGATTGCCCGTAACCGTCTGCACCCGCTGCATGCGGCGATGCAGCCGCTGCAACACAGCTGGATGGGGCCCAACGGCGTCATTCGCAAGAACGTGCACGGTGTCGGTTTTATCGGCCCCAACGGCATCAAGCGCATCGACCGCAGCGGCGCCCAGCAGGGTGGCGCGACCAAGCGTACAGCCGCGGTAGAAGTGCAGTTGCCGTTGCACCAGGTGCCCAGCCCGGCGTTCTACATCAACGTGGTGCCGGACATGGTCGGCGGCCGCCTGAGCAGCCATGACCGAGACCTGCTCGGCCTGGCCCGGCAACTGGCCGGCAGCGACGGCGCGGTACTGGCGGTGGTGTTTGGCGAGCATAAGGAAAGCGCGTTTGCCACGGCCGGTGTCGATCGTCTGCTGGTGCTGGAAGGCCACGAGTTCGACGGTTACTCACCGGAGCAGCGCGTCCAGGGCCTGCGGGCCGTGGATCAGCAGTTCAACCCGCGCCACTGGTTGCTGCCCGACAGCCGCAGTGGTGGCGGCGAACTGGGTCGGCGTTTCGCCGCCAGCCTCAAGGAGCGCCCGGCCACGCGGGTGTGGCAGATCAAGGGGGAGGAATGCATTGGCCGCGCGGGTGCCGGCCAGCAAGACTTGGCTCGACCGCTGCCACGCCTGATCCTGGCCGCCGCCGAGTGTGCCGATCCGGTCAGCGATACCCGTCACGAAGTGCTGCCGGTAGCGTTGTCCACAGCCCTGGCGCGCAGCCTGCCGCGTATCGAGGACCTCGGCGCGGTGGCGGTGGACCCGGCGGCGATTCCCATGGCCGAGGCCGAATTCATCTTCTCCGGCGGCAACGGGGTCAAGGACTGGGCACTCTTCCACCAGACCGCCGCCGCACTGGGCGCGACCGAAGGCGCCTCACGGGTAGCGGTGGATGACGGTTTCATGACGCGCGACCGCCAGGTGGGCGCCAGCGGCACCTGGGTCACCGCACGGGTCTACGTGGCCGTGGGGATCTCCGGGGCGATCCAGCACCTGCAAGGTATCGGCGCCTGCGACAAAGTGGTGGCGATCAACCTCGACCCGGGCTGCGACATGATCAAGCGCGCCGACCTGTCGGTGATCGGCGAAAGCGCCGCGATACTGCAAGCCTTGATCGACGCGGTCCAGACATACCGCAGCGGCGCCAAGCGCGATGCGGCTTAAGGAAATGGCCATGACGACGAATGTAATCAGCCTGGTGTCCATCGGCGCCCACCCGACCTCCGGCCGGCCGCGCCGCGCCGAACAGGATGCACGCGCTGTGGAACTGGGTTTGCAACTGGCAGGGGATACGTTGCAGGTACTGCATGCCGGCAACATCGCCGAACCCACGTTGCGCAGCTACCTGGGCATGGGGTTGCCGCAACTGCAGGTCCTTGAGCAACCGCTGGGGGCCGACGTGTTGCCGGCGCTCAGCGACTACCTGCGCGACGCGGGGGCACACATCGTGCTGACTGGCAGCCAGGCGGAAACCGGTGAGGGGTCGGGCATGTTGCCGTTCCTGCTCGCCGAGCACCTGGGCTGGCCGTTGATTGTGGGGCTGGCGCAGGTGGAGTCCATCGACGCGGGCGTGGCCCATGTACTGCAAGCCTTGCCCCGCGGCCAACGCCGCCGCTTGAAGGTGCGCCTGCCGTTCCTGGCGACGGTGGATAACGCTGCGCCCAAACCTCGGCAAAGTGCCTACGGCCCTGCGCAACGCGGTGAGCTGGCGGCCCATGAGGTTGAGGTTCAAGAGGATGAGTTATTCGGCAGTGCGCTGCTGCAACCGGCCAAACCTCGGCCCAAGCGGCTCAAGGTGATCAAGGCCAAGAGCGGCGCCGACCGCATGAAGGCCGCCACGGCCAAGGCCAGCGGCGGCGGTGGGCAGGTGCTCAAGGGTGTAAGCGCCGAGGAAGGCGCCCAAGCCATTCTCAAGTTGCTGATCGAAGAAGGCGTGGTGCGTTAACGCATAAACACTGCAAAACAAATGTGGGAGGGGCTTGCCTCCCCTTTTATCTCAAACGACCGCACTTTTGTGGTGAGCGGGCTTGTTGTGGCAAGCCCCAATACCAGTCAGTTAAGCGCCAATCGCCTTCTGTAGGAGCGAGCTTGCTCGCGAAAAACGTCAACGATAACGCGTGTTTCCTGAATGAACACGGCGCCTGTGAGTTTTTCGCGAGCAAGAACTAGGCGTCCCCCTCGCTCCTACAAAAAGCCTTAACTGACTGGCATTGGGGCAAGCCCGCTCGCCACAGGGGTTCCAGTTTGCTGCGCGACAGTGCTAAGTCGGATATTTAGCGGGACCTCCCATTCTCGGTGGACCGCCGTGCAGAACGGCGGAGCATAGGTTTTGCACCTTCATGTAAGACGCGCGCCCCCAAACGGCAGTGGAACCTATGGCCAGAAAACTTTGGATTTCTGCTTGGCTCCAAGTTCTCCCGTCCGAGCAGCGTTGACGGCAGAAAAAATTGAAACAGGGCGGTTTTAAAAGTGAAGGGTACAAGGAGGATTGAGTTTTGGCAGAGGCTCAAGAGTTCATATCGGGCGCCTGCGGGTGCGGATCTTCAGGTTGAATAACCAGGAGCAGGTCCTCAATCACTTCTCGCGGTAACAGATAGCTATACCCGTTATTTAAAAAGCGTATTAAAGACTGTTATTTATAACAGTGGTCTTTCACCTACTTTGGTGCAATTTTGTACTCGTGAAGTTTTAGGGTTCAAGAGGTGTCAAGAAGATGCAATAGGTGTAAATGGCAGGCATGACGCACAACATACCTAGAATTCGTCGCCTTCACCGCTAACGTATGGGTGAAGAGAGAGGTGAGGATGGGGGCTTTCAGAAAATTCTTACTACGGTGAACATAAAATGAACAGAGAAGAGTTAAGGGCGGAATTTATTAAATGCGATGCTGATGGTGATGGCCAACTTAACGAAGAAGAGCTTCATAATTTATTAGTTGCCATTGGCGCTAGGGTTGGGATGGATGATCAGGAAATAATGCGTGCCCTTATACGCTTTGATCTTGATCTCAGTGGTAAAGTTGACTTTAAAGAGTTTGTGGCGGTTTCGGCGCTGTTGGGGCTTTAGTGTGTTGTATACGGTGTATTGTAAGTATTTGATTTAATCATCCGCCCTTGAATTTTAACTTCGTGGGCGGATGATCGTTTTTGTATTTCTTCTGTGACGAATATTTAGGCAGAGATCGTGCGTGTCGACATGTGTGGCTGGATTGTTTTGCAATAGGAGTTTTAGATAGAGCTGTTGCTCCTGCGAGCGGTGCAGCAGTGTTGGGTATGCCAAGCAGCAGGTGCTGGAAGTTTTGGCACACTGACACTCTGGTTCAATGCTGTCTATGACGCCACGCATTCCAGCCGGCGAGCACCATATACCAGACCAGTTCCTGGGCAAAAACCTCCGCAGAAGCTCGACCCCGGACGTGACTCTTACGGTGAGGCCGGGGGCGATTCCGGCTTGGGCACCAATGCTGGCAGCGGCGGTGGCAGGGGCTGCCAGTTGCTGTCCGACGGGGGGATCAACGGTGGTGGTAGGGCCGGGGTGCCGCCGCCGCCTCCGGTGGACTTGAGCAACATATTGCTGGTGGTATCGCGCAGGATCATGCCTTCGGTCGAACTGCGTGCCTCCGTGCCGCTGTGGAAGGTGCTGATCTGGGAAATCGGCAGGTCCAGGTTGCGTTCGATCCTCGGCGTCAGCAGTAGGATGATCTCGGTTTTCTGCTGGGTGTTCTGGTTGCTGCCGAACAGTTTCTTGCCAATCCACGGGATCTGGCTCAACCACGGCAGCCCTGAGCCTTCGTCGATATCCGCCGTGCGGATCAGCCCCGAGACGATCTGGGTTTCATTGTTGCGCGCGGTCAACAAGGTCTTGGTCGCGCGGGAGCCCAGCTCGAAGGTGGCCGGCACATTGTCCGAGCCGGGAATGCGCTTGGTGATATGGCTCATTTCCACGTTCAATTCCAGGTTCACCTCATCGCTCACGCTGATATTGGGCTTGACGTTGATCTGCAGCCCCACGTCCTGGTACGTCACCGACGACGTGGTGACCTGGTTGGCGGTGGTGGTGGTCACCACCGGGATCTTGTCGCCAATATTCACCTGGGCTTCTTCACGGTTGCGCACGCGGACCCTGGGGTTGGCCAGGGTCACCGTATTGCCGCTGCGTTGCAGCATGTTGATGCGCGCCGAGGTGCTGCCCGCGTCGAGCAGGATGTTGTCGCCGTTCACGCCGCGCAGTGCGCTGATCGGTGTGCCCGCCAGCCCACCGGGCAGGTTGCTGAAGTTGCCCAGCGACAGGCCAATACTTTCGGGGTAGACGATGCCCAGGTTCCGTTCGTCATTCAGGCTGACCTCCAGCACCTGGATATCGATGGTCACTTCCGACTGTGCGATATCAATGGCCTCCACCAGTTTTTCCACGGCGCTGAGGGTGTCGAGGCCATCGCGCACGATCACCGCGTTGAGGCGTTCGTCCACCAGTACTTCCTTGGGCTTGAGGACCTGCTTGATTTCGGCGCCGACGACCTTGGGGTCGCCATGGCTGAGGTAGAACGTGCGCACTGCCAGCTCACGGTATTCACGCTCTTTGTCCGCCCGCCGGGGATAGATGAGGATGGTGTTGGCGTTGAGGATTTTCTTGTCCAGGCCCTGGGTGGTCAGCAGCAGGTTAAGCGCGTCTTCGGCGGTAGTTCTGCTGGCGCTCATGCTTGCCGAGGCGCTGGGATTGACGTCCTTGTCGATGACGAAATTGACCCCGGACAGCCGCGCAATCGTTTCGAAAATCGTGCTCAGGCTCTGCGAGCTGAAGTCCAGGCTGAGCGGTTTGCGCATTGCGTCACTGAGGTCGGGGCTGAGGTAGTCGGCGCTGACCAGTTGGCGGGTGAGGGCACTGCGTAAATCGAGGGCGGCGCGGTAATTGGGTTTTTGCGCGATGACCTGGCGCACCAGGTTCAATGCTTCCACGGGTCTCGATTGTTGCAGGGCATAGGCCCGCTCCAGCTGTGGCCGCAGCTGCTTCATCGCCTGGATGCTCTGGATTTCCTGGCGTGCGCCGAGGTTGCTGGGGTCGTACTTGAGGATGGTTTCCAGCGCGCGGATGGCGGCTGCATCATCGCCGCGTAGCAAGGCGGCACTTGCTTCCCGGCTGTATTGGGCGACCAGCAACTCCAATTTGCCGAATTGTGCCGTGCGCAACCGCACGTCGTCAGGCGCTTCCTTGGCTTCGGCTTGCAGCACCTCGACCGAGCGCACGATGTCGCCCTGTTGGCGCAACGCGTCGCTTTGCTCGATGGCGCGCTGGGTTTCACAGGCCCCCAGCAGCGTCAGGGCCAGGCTCAGGGGAAATAACGTATGTCTCGCCATGATCCTGTCCTTCCCCGGTCAGTGTTTGTCCAGGCGCAAGGTGCTGGCATGCTTGAGCGGCATGAAGGTCAGCACCACGGCGGTGTCGGTGAGCTTATCCAGCCGGTACTGGGCATCGAGCATCTTGCCCGGCTCAATGTGCCCGGGCACCGCGCAGCGGTGGCACAGGGTGTACTGACGGCCATTGCCGCGCAGCACCACGATTTTCGGCTGGTTTTCGTAGCGCCACTGCGCGCTCACGCTGAACGGCAACGGCGGTGGTTGGGGCGGCGAAGTGTCGACCGGTGTTGGCGGCGGCGGTGGCGTCCAGGTCTGGGCGGGAAACAGGTCGACCCCTTCAACCTCGTCCGGGGGGCCGGGTGAGACGGGGGCCGAGGGCGCTTCGACGGCCCGCGCGATCGCCGGCGTCGAGGCTGTCTCGGGGCTGTCCGCAGTGTCCTCCCAGAACAGCCAGGCGCAGCCGACCAGGGTCAGCAGCAACAGCACGCGCAAGTACAGCGGCAGTTTCATTCCACCACCCCCAGCACACTCAGCTTGAGGCTGATGTCCAGCAGGCCGTTGCTGATTGCCTTGCGCTCCAGGGTCACGCTTTCAATGCGCACGCCTGGCTCTTTAGCGATGTCGACCAAGGTACTGCGCAGCAGCAGGTAGGGGCCGGAGAGGGGGATCTCCAGGTCCAGGCGCTGCAACCCGGTGTCGCCGGGGGCGGAGTAGGCCAGGGTGGTCTGTTCGATGATGAAGCCGCGTTGAGTGACCAGGCCCAGCAGTTTTTCCAGGCGCGGGGCGAAGTCCTCAGCGCTGGGCAAGCGCTCAACCACGGCCGGCTCGGTGACCTGGACCTGCTCGGGGTGTGCGGCGATGCCAGCCTCCAAGGCCTGGCGACGCAGGCTGTCGGCCACGCCGGCCGGGTGAATCAGCGTGACCTCGATCACCAGCGTCGCGGCCATCACCCCCAGCGCCAACAGGCCCCAAAAGCCCAGGCGCTGTTGCGCTTGCATCAAGTGCCAACGCAGGCGCGGCCAGTGGCGGGTGAGGGCGTCCATGGCGGGCTACCTCGCGCCAACGCTGAGTTTGACCTGCACCGGGTGCTGTGGGTCAGTGGTTTTGCGCGCGCTTTGTTGCAGGTTCACCTGGACACCGGGTTGGGCCTTGAGCCGCTCGACAAAGCGAAACGCGTCACCCAGCCCTTTGGCTTCCAGGTCCAGGTGCAGCAACTGGGCCTGGGTGTTGACCTCTACGCGCGTCAGGGCGACCTCGCCGGACCAGGCCCGCGCCACGGCGTTCATCAGCGCAAAGGGTGTGCTGGACTGTTGGGTAAAGGCCGCCACCTGTTGTTTCTGCCGGGGCGACAGGCGAATAGCCGCCTGGATCAATTGCTCCTGGCGGCGGGTCAACTGGGTAAAGCGCTGCTCCAGGGCATCGGTCTGTTGTTGCTGTTGCGCCATGGCGTCCCATTGCTGCCATGCCTGGATGATCAGCAGGGTCGCCACGAGCCACAATGCCGCCACCAGCGGTCGATGGGTGGCGCTGGCCCGTTGGAAGTCGACGTGGGGGGCGTAGCCCTGTTGCCGGGTGCGAGCGAGGCGGGCAGTCAGCCGGGTAATCATGGTAACGGCGCTCCCAGCCACGGGTGCAGGGGGCCCAGCCAGTGCTCGGTGGGGCTGTTGGCGACGACCCGGGTGGCGGGCGCCTGTCGCTGGGCCAGCAGGTCGGCGGTGAACAGGTTGTCGCTCAAGGTGCTGCCGGGCTGTGTCGATATCACGCACACTTGATCGGCGCGCCCCTGGTGCCGATAAAGGCAACTGAGGCTCTCGGCTTCCGGCACGGCCAGTACGCAATCAGCCGGCAATTGCCGCCAGTACTGCTGCGCCACCGCCGTCAGCAGCGGTGCGCAGGTCACCAGGGGCAACCGCTGCAGCTTGAACAGCTCGCGCAGGTCGTGCAGCAGGTCCCGTGGGGCGGCAACGGCCAGGCGCTCATCGCCGAACGCACCCGCGGCGACCTGCACCTGCCAGCGCTCAGGGTCGATGCCGGCCTGTTGGTTGAAGGTGGCCTCGGCGAAACCTTGCCAGTCGCCTGCGCTGTACAGGCCGGTTTGCCACGGCAGCATCAGGTAGTGCACGTGGGGAAACCCCAGCAGCACCTTGGCCCGATCAAGCAAGCGCACGCGGCCGCGAGGGGCCTGTGCCAACAGTTCGGCGCAGGCGCCCAGGGGGTCGCCGGCCTGCTGGGCACCCCACACCTTCGCATTGCGCCCGCGGGCGCGCGCGGCCCAGGCGACACCGGTGCTGTGCAGCCACACCACGTGCTCAATAAAGGGAAATGACACGGTGCAGCTCCTTGAGCGTGGTGTCGCCCTGGGCCGCGTGGGCCAGGGCGATATCGCGGATGAACACGTGGCCGGCTTCGCGCGCCAGTTCGCGCAGGGTTGACGCCGAGCTGCGATGGAGCAGGCCCTCCTTGATGCTGTCGGTGACGCTCAGCACCTCCGCCAGGGCGAGCCGGCCGCGATAACCGGTATGGCGACAGGCCTCGCAGCCTTTGCCTTCGCGGTAGTGGCCTTGCCTGAGCTGGGTTTCGGGCAGCTGGGCCAGGCGCGCGAGGTCCGCGTCGGGCTCCGCGTCCACGCCGCAGTCCGGGCAAATGCGCCGCACCAGGCGTTGGGCAACCACGCCATTGAGGGCTTCGACGAAACTGGCCGGGTCCACGTCCATATAGGTAAAACGCTCCAGCACGCTGAAGGCGCTGTTGGCATGCACCGACGACAGCACCAGGTGCCCGGTCAACGCTGCCTGCACGGCAATGCCCGCTGTTTCACCGTCGCGGATTTCCCCCACCAGGATGGTGTCCGGGTCATGGCGCAGGATCGAGCGCAGGCCACGGGCGAACGTCAGCCCCTTCTTGTCGTTCACCGGGATTTGCAGTACGCCGGGCAGTTCGTATTCCACCGGGTCTTCGATGGTGATGATTTTTTTCTCGCCGGTATTGGTCTCCGACAAGGCGGCGTACAGCGTGGTGGATTTGCCGCTGCCGGTGGGTCCGGTCACCAGCAGCATCCCATAAGGCTCGCTGGCCAACACACGGATGCGCGTTATGGTATCGGCGTTCAAGCCCAGGGTTTCCAGGCTCAGGGACTCGCCGCGCTGGGATTTGTCGAGGATCCGCAGCACCGCATCTTCACCGTGGATGCTGGGCATGATCGACACGCGAAAATCCACTTCGCGCCCCTGGATTTTCATCTTGAAACGCCCGTCCTGGGGCACCCGCCGCTCGCCGATATCCAGCTCCGACAACACCTTGATCCGCGACAGCGCCTGTTCGGCCATGTCCATCCCGCTGGCCTGGCCCATCTGCTGCAACACGCCGTCGATGCGGTACTTGATCACCAGGCCCTGGGGCGTGCTTTCCACATGGATATCGCTGGCGCGGCTTTGCAGTGCATCGAACAGCATGGAGTTGACCAGGCGCACCACCGGGTTGTCGTCGCGGGCGATGCTGCTCAGGGAAATTTCCTGGGCGGCTTGGCTGACCCGGACGTTTTCGTCGTCCTCGCCAAAGGGTTGCATGACCCGCTGGCTCGCTTCGGCCAGGCTCAATTGGGCCTTGACCGCATCGGGCAGGCTCATGGCCAGGGGCAAGGCACGCAGGCTTTGGGTGGATTGAATCCAGTGGCGCTCACGCAGGGTGAAAGGCTCTCCGAGTACCAGGCAAGGCCGGCCCTGATAGTCCACGGGCAGCACGTTGTGGATCAGTGCCTGGGGCAGCGCCAGCAGGTCGAAGCGCCAGTGCTCGGCCAGGTGTGCGGGCTCGATGGGGATCAGGCCCAGGGTGGTGGCGATCATGGGCAACTGGTCGGGCACGGTGTGCAGCACTTCGCGCAGGTAATCGGCCAGGGAC
>Ga0157373_10004717_pt1 | contig 10250 bp, 10 predicted proteins | sample C65metaG_FD_113460 | JGI IMG/M metagenome (GOLD analysis project Ga0157373, IMG submission 113460) | Corn rhizosphere microbial communities from Kellogg Biological Station, Michigan, USA - C6-5 metaG | ecosystem: Host-associated > Plants > Roots > Rhizosphere > Soil | place: USA: Michigan...
CCCCAGGATGCCCGGATCGGCCAGCGGATTGCGCAGCAGTCCTTGCATCGCCGCGCCGGCCAACCCCAGCCCCGCGCCCACGACCGCCGCCGTGACCGCCCTCGGTGCGCGGATGGCCCACAGCACCTCACCCGGCGGCGAGGCCGGATCGCGGAAGGCCTGCACGATCTGCTGGACCGTCAGCGGCGTCTCACCGAGCAACACCGCGAGCGCCAGCACCGCAGCCAGCAACAGGATTAGAAACAGAGTCAGGCGGCTCATCGCGGCGCGGCCTGCGCCAGCTGCCGGGCGCCCTCGGCGGCGAACCAGCCCGGGCATCCAGCGATGGAGCCGGGCAGCGAGCCGATGGCCTTCTCCCGCGTCAGCCGCTGCAGCACCCGATGGCGTCCCGGCCCCCAGCGCTCCATGGCCGTTGCAAAGGCGTCGAAGAAGCCGAGCACCAGCGCGGCAGGCGGGTTCATCGCCATCCGCTCCAGCGACACCGGCTGGAAGCCCGGCCGCGCCGCCGCATTCCTCAGACCCGCGGCCGCCAGCACGGAGTCGATCAGTGTCCCGGGCCCGGCCGTGAAGCCGCTAGGCGTCAGGTAGAGCGCCGACCGCCCGCCCCAGGCGCCCTGCGAGGCCGTCAGGTCCGCATCCATTCGCGCCACGATCCGCTCCCCGGCGTCGCGTTCGTCCAGCGCGGCGGCGACGCGGCGGACGTTGTCCCGCACGCCTGGAAAATCCGTCGCCTCCTCGATGCGTACGACCCGGACACCCCGGCGCTCGAGCACCTGCGCCAACCGCTCGTCGCCGCCCCAGTAGCGGACCACGACATCCGGTCGCGCGGCCAGCACGGCCTCGGCGCTGGCCCGGCGTTCGGGCAGCCCGGCCGCGCGGTCCCGCAGATAGGAGTCCCGCGCCCGCGCCCTCGGCGACAGGCCGACGATGGCTTCGCGGGGGCTGAGCGCGAGCACGTATTGGTCCGAGCATTGGTCGAGCGACATCACCCTCGGCGCAGCGTCGGCTGCGCCCGCGAGCGCCAGGGCCGCGGCGGCGATCAGAATGGACGCGCGCAAGGTCTTCAGTCCGAAACCAGGCCGTGGAGCAGGCCCTCGACCAGCACCTGCCGCAGCGCATCGGGCGCCTCCCAAGGGAAGGTCGGCCGGGTGATCAAGAGCGAGACGACGCCGTGGCAGGACGCCCACATCACCTGCGCCGCGCTTTCCGGCGTGCCGGTGCGCAGCCGCCCGGCGGCCGCGATCTCGCGCACCACGCCGAGGAACCTGTCGAAGCACCGCTCGCCCAGCGCCATGGTAGCGGCCTGTTTGTCCTCGGAAATCGCCTGCATCGAGGAGCAGAACACCAGCTGGTAGGCGTTCGGGTTGGTGAGGGCGAACCGGACATAGCCCTCCGCCATCAGCTTTACCCGCGAAACGGGGTCGATGGGTTGGACGGCGACCTGTTCGTTGTAGCTCAGCAGCCGGCCAATCGCGCCGTCGCAGATCTCCAGCAGGATCTGGTCCTTGTCGGAGAAGTGCATGTAGAGGGCCGTCGAGGAGACCCCAACCTCGTCGGCGATCTTGCGGATGGTTGCGCCGTGATAGCCTTCGGCCAGAAAGATGCGTTCGGCCGCTTCGAGGATTTCGGCCCGGCGCAGGTGGCCGTCGCCCTTGGCCTTTCGCGCCGACCGCTGCGATTTCGCCAGAGCCACCGACACGTAAACGCTCTCCCCGAACAAGCCCGGCCGCTACTAAACGGCAATCACCTGACGCCCGCAAGCAGCGTAAACGCAAGCTTTCGCAGGCCAATGGTTGCGCTTGATATGGCGCACAACCATCGGGGGTATTATATACTTGTCAAAGCACCCTCGATCCGCTACATAAGGATCAAGGAGCTAAGACCATGAATCTCACCGACAAACGCTTTCAGGACGCCGACGCCGCGAGGGAGCACCTCGAAGCGACCCGCTGGCCGCACGGCGCTGTCTGCCCGCACTGCGGATCGGTCGGTGAGGCCACAAAACTTTCCGGCAAGGCCGCCCGTCCCGGCGTCTGGCAGTGCAACGCCTGTCGTGAACAGTTCACCGTCACGGTCGGGACCGTGTTCGAAAAGTCCAAGGTTCCGCTCAACAAGTGGCTGCTGGCGACCTACCTGATGTCGTCTTCCAAGAAGGGCATCAGCGCCCACCAGCTGCATCGCACGCTCGGCGTCACCTACAAGACCGCCTGGTTCATGGCGCACCGCATCCGCGAGGCCATGACGCCCGCCAGTGACAAGCCCTTCGGCTCCGGCGGTCAGACCGTCGAGATGGATGAAACCTTCCTCGGGACCGATCCCGACGCCCAGGCGCCCAAGCCCGGCAAGAGCCGTGGCGTGAAGCAGATGATGAAGGTCGTCTCCCTTGTGGAGCGCGAAACCGGCCGCGCCCGTTCGTTCGTGATCGAGAACTACAAGGCCAAGGACGTTCTCACCGTCCTCGACAAGCACGTCAGCGGCAACGCCCACCTGCGCACCGACGAAAGCAAGTTCTACTCCGGCCTCGGCCCGCTGTTCGCCTCGCACCTGACGGTCAATCACTCCAAGAAGGAGTATGCTCGCCACGGAACCTCGCCGCTCGCCACGACCAACTCCGTCGAAGGCTTCTTCGGCATCTTCAAGCGCGGCATGAAGGGCGTCTATCAGCACTGCGGCAAGCAGCACCTACAGCGCTACATGACCGAGTTCGACTTCCGCTACACCTTCCGCGAGGCGACCGGCGTCAACGACACGATGCGCGCCGACGAATGCCTGCGTGGCATCGAAGGCAAGCGCCTCACCTATCGGCGGGTTAACGAAGCCGCTTACGCGTAAGCAGAAAGCTAGGCGCTTACTTCGTCTTGGGCGAGACCACAGGCGCAGCGGGCGGAGCAGGTAGCTGGACGATGATTGGCGCCGGTGGCGCGACCTTGTCGCTATCCTTCGGCGCCAAAAGCAGCGCGACGATTACGCCCACAACCGCGACGATTACGGCGACCGCCCCGATGACCACGCCAGCGACGACCCACGCCTGTTTTCCTTGTTCGGACTTTTCGATGGCGAACATATCTTTGGTCAACATGTTGGCCCGTAGGTAGCTCGCCCCATCGGACAAGTCTGTCACCCGCTGTTCCAGCGCGTCGGTTCGTGTGACATGGAGGGCCTTCCATTCCTCTATTCGCGTGAGCCGACGCTCGATGCCCTCCTCCAGGTGGGCCGGCTGGACGGCCTCAGAGTGCCCGATGACCGTGGCCCTTCCCGCCGCCGTGCCGACGGCCGACGAGAAGTCCTCAGCTTTGGGGGGCGGGGGCTCGACGCGCTTCCTTTTCCGGTCCGCCATCGTGTCAGCCGCGCGTGGCATCGACGATTATCTCCATGAGATACTGACGCAGCCGGTTCTGCGACTCGATGACGGCGCGCTGCGACTCGACCAAGGCACCATTCGCCTCATCGACCTGCTGGTTGGAGAGATAGATCAAGCAGGTGTGGATGTGCTCCTGCGACCTCGCCATCTTGTCGATGGCGAAGAACAAATGCTCGACAACCTTTCGGGTAAGCGGGGCGTCAACGCGCTGGTTCATCGGCAGCGAGAGCCACTGATGCAGCAACGTTTCGGGAATCTCGAACGGCTCGGGGAGGGGGGCAGGCGTCGTCATCCGCCAAGATTTGACTGGGTTGAAGCGGTAAAGCTAGCCCTTAGGCTTATGCCGCCCCAACTCGTCTTTAGGTTTGTGCGGCTTCGGGGGCGTGTTCACCAACCGCTCTAGCGTCCGCTGGAAGCGTTCGTTGGCGTCGACATCCCCAGATTCCGGTGATTGCCTGTTGATGGATGGCTCTTGGCGTGAACGTTCCATGAACATTCCTGTAGACGGGAAAACCGAACCACAGCACGAGTCCGGGTTGCGTCCTTGGCGGAGCGATTCGGGATCGTAGGGTGGCTCCTACGATCCCGTAGCTGCCCCGGAACTCCGGGGCTTGGGCGTTGGCGCAGCCCGAAACGGGTGCCTTTGGGGGTTACCGCCGAGCCCCCATTGAGGCGCAGAGGATTCCCCTAAAGACGTTTACAGACGGTAGTGCGATCCGCGCACACCGTCATCCGAAAAGTCGGATTCCTCCGACTGTGATCACCGGCCTGTCACGCGCTGGAATCATTGGCGAATCGGCCTGCTTTGACAAGTATATAATACCCCCATCGGTCTCTTCAATTAGGGATAGCAAGCCGCTTCTGATCGCCCGCCACTCTGGGGGCATCGATGGCGCGGGAAAATCCCGAGACGAGGATAGCGATCGGCCGCGCCGGCGTTTTCGCGCCCCACGTCGCGCCAAAACCCCATCCGCTGTCGTTCGGCGGCGCCGCCCGGGCGCCGACGCTGCCGCAGCAGATCGTGGGATTCACGGCGCTGGGGCTGCTGATCGGCGGGTTGGTTGTCGCGGCCACCCCGACGCTGCACTTCCTGCATGGACTGTTCTTCACGGCGTTCGCGGCCACGGCAGGTCTGCGGCTGGCGGCAGCCTTCGTGCCTCGCAAGTCGCTGGATACGCCGTGGCTGCGCGACGAGGACCTGCCGGTCTACACCGTCATCGCCCCGCTCTACCGCGAGGCGGCCGTGGCGCCGGAGCTGATCGCGGCGCTGGAGCGGCTGAATTACCCGCGCGAGCGCCTGCAGGTGCTGGTGATGCTCGAGGTCGACGATCTCGAGACCCGGCGCGCTCTGGCCGCCATCGAGCTTCCCAGCTTCGTGCAGGTGGTCGTCGCTCCGCCCGCCGAGCCGAAGACCAAGCCCCGCGCCTGCAACGTCGCTCTCGACCGCGCGCGGGGAGAACTGGTCGTCATCTACGACGCGGAGGACCGGCCCGACCCGATGCAGCTGCGCGAAGCCGCCGCCAGGTTTGCGGCCGCGCCGCGCGACCTCGCCTGTCTGCAGGCTCCGCTGCGGATCGAACCAGACCGCCGCTTCCTGCCGGCGCAGTTCGCGCTGGAATACGCACTGCAGTTCGAGGTCTTGCAACCGGCCTTGGCCCGCTTCGGTGCGCCCTTCCCGCTCGGCGGCACCAGCAACCACTTCCGCACGTCGGTGCTGCGCGATGTGGGCGGCTGGGACGCCTACAACGTCACCGAGGACGCCGACCTTGGGTTCAGGCTGGCGCGGGGCGGCTACAGCCTCGGCGTGCTGAACGCGCCGACTCTGGAGACCGCGCCCGAGACGCTCATCGAGTGGCTGCCGCAGCGCACGCGCTGGGTGAAGGGCTACATGCAGACGTTCGGCGTCCACACGCGTGGGCCGAACCTCCTTAAGCCGCCGTCGTTTGCAGCGTTGCTGGCGACGCTCGGTGTTTCGATCACGTCTGCCTTCGCGCACGGGCCGCTGGCGGCCTGGGTTCTGGCGGCGGTGACGTTCGGGATCGCGGCCGGGCGGACACCACCGATCGCGCCGGCGGACCTCGCGTTGCTGGCCATCGGATGGGCGGCGGCGGCGCTCGCCGGGTTTGAGGGGCTGCGCCGGGCCGGGTTGCCGATACGCGCGCGAGACCTGTTGCTGGCGCCCGCCTATTGGCCGCTACAGTCGCTGGCGGCGGCCCATGCGCTGGTCCAGCTGCTGCGCCAGCCGTACCACTGGGACAAGACCCCGCACGCGCCGCGGGCTGGACGGGCGGGCGGCTGACGGCTATCGGCGCGGGATGGCGCCCACCGTAGCCGAAGCCCCGCTCGTCATGCGCACCACCGGCTGGGCGGACTACGCCCTGCTGGACAGCGGCCACGGCAAGAAGCTCGAGCGCTACGGTCCCTACCGCGTGGTGCGGCCCGAACCGCAGTGCCTGTGGGCCCCGCGCCTGCCGCAAGCCGAGTGGGACCGGGCCGACGCGGTCTTCGACCCGACCGACGAGGACGAGGCCGGCCGCTGGCGGTTCTCACGCCAACCCGCCGAGACCTGGCCGTTAAGCTGGGGAGCGGCGAAGTTCAGCGGCCGCTTCACGGCCTTCCGGCACCTGGCTTTCTTCCCCGAGCAGGCGGCGAACTGGGCCTGGCTCGGCGAGCGCATCCGCACCCTGAAGCAGCCACGCGTGCTGAACCTGTTCGGCTACACCGGCGTCGCGAGCCTCGTCTGCGCGGCGGCAGGGGCGCAGGTCACGCATGTCGACGCCTCGAAGAAGGCGGTCGCCTGGGCGCGGGAGAACGCGGCGCTGTCAGGCCGCGAAGACATCCGCTGGATCGTCGAGGACGCGCGCAAATATGTGCAGCGCGAGGTTCGGCGCGGCTCGCAGTACGAGGGGATTATCCTCGACCCGCCGAAGTACGGACGGGGGCCGACGGGCGAGGTCTGGAAGCTGTTCGAGGATTTGCCGGAGTTGGCGAAACTCTGCGCTTCGCTGCTCTCGCCGAACGCCTCTTTCCTGATCCTCAACGCCTACGCCGAGCGGATTTCCGGAGCGTCGCTCTCTGGCCTGTTGGCGCAGGAGATGGCCGGGCGCTCGGGGAAGATCGACTGGGGTGAACTGGCGCTGGTCGAGGAGGCCGGCGACCGGCAGATCGGGCTGTCCTTCTTCGCAAGGTGGTCGGCGTGACGAAGGCGGTCACCTCGCTGACGAACCCGACGGTGAAGGCCGTCCGCGCGTTGCACATGCGCAAGGAGCGCGAGGAGACCGGCCTGTTCCTCGCCGAGGGTCTGAAGGTCATCACCGAGGGCGTCGAGCTCGGCCGCGCCCCGAAGATGCTGCTCTACGGGCCGGGCGCCGACCATCCGCTGCTGAAGAAGGCCATCGCCGCAACCCAGGCCGCGAACGGCGAAGTAATCGAGGTTACCCGCGACATCCTCGAAAAGGTCTCCCGCCGCGAGAACCCGCAGGCTGTCGTGGCGGTGTTCGAGCAGGCGTTCACGCCGCTGGTCGAGATCGCGCCGCAGTCCGCGCGCTGTTGGGTGGCGCTGCAGGCGGTGCGCGATCCGGGCAACCTCGGAACCATCGTGCGCACGGCGGACGCAGCGGGCTGCGGTGGGGTGATCCTGGTGGGCGACTGCTGCGATCCGTACTCGGTGGAGGCGGTGCGGGCGACGATGGGCTCGATCTTCGCCGTGCCGCTGGCGCGCGCCTCGGTCGCCGAGTTCATCGCCTGGCGCGAAAGCTGGCCGGGCTCGGTGGTGGGTACGCTACTGACCGCGACGACCAACTACCGCGCGGCGAAGTACGAGGCGCCGACGCTGATCCTGATGGGTAACGAGCAGCAGGGCCTGCCGCCGGAGCTGGCCGCCGTCTGCGATGTGAACGTGAAAATCCCCATGCACGGCCGGGCCGACAGCCTGAACCTCTCGGTGGCGACGGGGATCATGATCTACGCGGTCACGGCCTAGGCTTGGCCCGCGTAGTGGGCGCGGCGCTCGCCGGATCCTCCGGCCAGACGTGTTTGGGATAGCGGCCCTTCATATCCTTTTTCACGTCGCCCCATGACCCGCGCCAGAAACCCTGCAGGTCTTTCGTAAGCTGGATCGGCCGATGCGCGGGTGACAGCAGCGCCAGCGTCAGCGGGACGCCGTTCACCTTCGGGTGCTCCGACAGGCCATAGAGCTCCTGCACCCTCACCTCGACGCGGGGCCCGCCCTCGGCGGCGTAGTCGATGGCGAAAGTGTTGCCGGTCGGGGCGGTGAAGCGCGTCGGCGCCAGCACATCGAGCTGCTTGAGGCGGTCCCACGGCAGCAGGGCCCGCAGGTCGGCGTCGATCCATTCCTCCAGCCGTTCCATCAGCGCTGAGTCGCTGAGGTCGTCCCAGCCGAGGAAGGCAGCGCGAGCGCTCAGCGCCCGGTCCTGATCGCTAAGGGTGAAGCCTTCGCGGCGGATTCGATCCAGCCGCGCGCGGCGCACGAGCGCCGGGTCGGCCTCGACCCGCCGCTCTTCCAGCACCAGCCGATCCAGCTTGAGCAAGCGTGTGGCTCGGCCCTTCTGAGCGTCAAGCCGCTCTTCGGTTGTAAGCCGGTCCGCGAACGCCTCGCACAGGGACGCTTCGTCCAACGGTGCGGCCAACAGGATGCGATCGCGGGCCGCGCCGCCGCCGAGTTCGCCGACGGCCAGCCAAGTCTCGCGGGCAAGCGCGTCGGTGGGTTCGAGATGGACGCCTCGGCCGGATGCGAGCTGAAACTCGCCAGCCTTTCCGCGCGCCTTGGCGATGCGCTCGGGATAGGCCTCGGCGAGCAGCAGGGCGTCGTTGAGAGGCGGCAGCTTCTCGGGCGGGTTGGCGGACTTGCCCCAACGTTCCGCGAGCGTACGGGCGTCGCGAGCTCTTGGGCTGCGGTCGCGGTCGAAGGCTTCGAGGCGGTGGCGCAGATCGGCGTCGCGGCCGCCGAGACCGCGTTCGGTCAGCAGCGTGGCGATCTTGGCGGCGAGGAGCCCCTGCCCGCTCGCCGCGCCGCGCAGGACCATGTGAGCGAGCCTCGGCGGCAGGGGCAGGTCGGCGAGCGCTCGACCGTGGGGTGTTAGCCCGCCGCGGTCATCCAGCGCCTGAAGGCGGACAAGCAGCGACCGCGCCTCGGTGAGAGCGGCGGCGGGTGGCGGGTCTAGGAACGCCAGGTCGCTCGCGTCCTTGGCTCCCCAGCGGGCGAGGTCGAGCGCCAACCCTGAGAGGTCGGTTTCGAGAATCTCGGGGCGGCCGAATGGGACGAGCGCGCGGGTCTCGGCCTCTTCCCACAGGCGATAGCAGACGCCCGGCTCGGTGCGCCCTGCCCGGCCTCGGCGCTGATCGGCGGCGGCTCGGGAGACGCGGATGGTTTCGAGGCGGGTCAGGCCGCTCGACGGATCGAACCTCGGCACGCGCGAGAGGCCGCTGTCGATGACGACGCGGACGCCCTCAATGGTCAGGCTGGTCTCGGCGATGGAGGTGGCGAGCCCGACCTTGCGACGGCCGGGCGGCGAAGGCTCGATAGCGCGGTCCTGTTCCCTGGCGTCGAGCGCGCCGTAGAGGGGCGCGATGTCCACCTCCGGGCGGCGGATGCGTTCGCGCAGCAGCTCTTCGGCGCGGCGGATTTCGCCCTGGCCCGGCAGGAAGACGAGGAGACTGCCGGTCTCCTCCGCCAGAGCGCGTTCAACCGCTTTGGCGACCCGTTCCTCCAGCCGCAGCCGGTCGTCGCGGCCGAGGTACTTCGTTTCCACCGGGAAGGCGCGGCCGACGCTTTCGATGACCGGCGCATCGTCCAGCAGCCTGGCCACCGCCGCGCCATCCAGCGTGGCGGACATGACCAGCAGCCGGAGGTCCTCGCGCAGCACACCCTGGCTGTCGCGAGCCAGCGCCAGTCCGAGATCCGCGTCGAGGCTGCGTTCGTGAAACTCGTCGAACAGGACGGCCGCGACGCCTTCCAGCCCCGGGTCGTCGAGGATCATGCGGGTGAAGACGCCTTCGGTGACGACCTCCACCTTCGTGCGCGCCGAGACCTTCGACTGGAGCCGCACCCGGAACCCGACCCGCTCGCCGACGGGCTCGCCAAGCGTCTGCGCCATCCGATGCGCGGCGGCCCGCGCCGCCAGCCGCCTCGGCTCCAGCACGATGAGTTTGCCGCCGGCCGCCCACGGCTCGTCCATCAGCGCCAGCGGTACGACGGTCGTCTTCCCCGCTCCCGGCGGCGCAACGAGAACGGCGCTCGTCCTTGCGGAGAGCGCCGTCTTCAGTTCGTCCAGGACATCGTGGATCGGGAGCATGGCGGGCGGGGTCTAGCCTCCCCGCCCGGCCCTTGTCACTCCGCCGCGCCCGCCTCGGCCAGCTTCCGCTCGTGGTAGCGCGAATGCCAGTAGGCGTAGCCGAAGTAGACGATCAGCCCGATCGCCATCCAGATGAACAGCCGCGCCCAGGTCGGCGGGGGCAGCTTGTAGATCAGGTAGGCGCAACCCAGCATCCCGGCGGGCGCGGTGAACCAGATGAACGGCGTCTTGAACCGCCGCGGCAGGTCCGGCTCGCTGTAGCGCAGGTAGAGCACCGCCCCGCAGATCAGCACGAAGGCCAGCAGCGTACCCATCGACACCAGCTCGCCCAGGATGCCGATGGGGAAAAGGCCGCCGACCAGCGCGGCGAAGGCGCCGGTGACCACCGTGCCCCACACGGGCGTGCGGGTCTTGGGGTTCACCTTGCCGAACATCGGCGGCAGCAGCCCGTCGCGGCTCATCGCGTAGAAGATGCGCGACTGGCCGTAGAGCAGCGCCAGGATGGTCGAGGCGAGGCCGATGGCCACCCCGATGTTGATCAGCTGCAACAGCCACGACAGCTGCGGCACGTGGGC
>Ga0157373_10004718_pt1 | contig 10249 bp, 9 predicted proteins | sample C65metaG_FD_113460 | JGI IMG/M metagenome (GOLD analysis project Ga0157373, IMG submission 113460) | Corn rhizosphere microbial communities from Kellogg Biological Station, Michigan, USA - C6-5 metaG | ecosystem: Host-associated > Plants > Roots > Rhizosphere > Soil | place: USA: Michigan...
CCCGATCCGGTCCGATTTTTCAAAGCAGCGCATGACTGCATTACGGGAGCCGCCCAAATGGCGTGCGGTGAGCACCGCCGCGTTGCAGCCTGCGGAGAAGGTACCTCTATTCTGTGGGCGCAAGGCAAGGTGGATGCGGCGATTGAGCTCGAACGCCTTTGGGACGACGTCGCGAAAACATACGATCTGGATATTCTCTGCGGGTTTCTACTTCCCGCTTTGCAACCGGACCAAGGGAACAAAACCTACGAGAATATCTGCGCAGCGCACTCCGCCATTTCCTCCCTGTGAGCCTCCTTGCGACGACTGTGGCATTAAACGACGCTTTCCGAACAATGTCGAACCAGCAATCTAATTCCCGTGCGAATATCCAGTGTGGTTCCGAAAGGCGAAAGCAATATTCAATTTGTCGAATCTGACATTTTGCACGGTGACGACAGTTGTCGCTCTTCCACGCGACGTGCCTGTCTAAATTGTCAGTGTTATCTGTCCCAAAACCCTCCTAGCATGGGAAGGTAACTTAGCCCACAGAGTGAAAGAGATGAAGGATTTCCGCGGAGAGTCAAAAAATCGAGACATCTGGTGGTAAAAGGCAGAGCAGGCTGAGAATCGTCGGCTGGCCGTGCAAATTCCACAAAACAAGCTATCGCTGATTGAGGACAACATGGCAACACAATCTTTGACAGAGGAAAGAAACAGCGCCTCAAAAGGGCCGGAAATAGTCGAGAAACCAAGAACCAATGACTGGACCAACCCACAGGCCATGGCAATCCCGAAGGAGGGATACTTCAAAGTTGAACCAGGAAGATACGGCCCAGTATTTCCCCAAACTCCCGCCAACTATGGGTTTTCGGTGGTTGCGAAGGTGAAGCCTGGCCGGGAGAAGGCTATCCGTGATTACGGAAAGAACATTGAAGAGGCAGTCAAAGCTGCTCCTTCCGTCCTCGCGCCGCTCAAGCTTCATTATCTCCGATGGGTCTTGTTCGACGTCGGCTCGGGGCTGCATTTCATGTATCAGGGAATCTTCGATACCGATTTCGATAAATATCTCGAGGACGCAGTGGCGCTCTTCAACAAAAGCGGTATTACCACGGTTTTTGTGAACCTTGAAGGCTGGCCGGAGGATTGGAAGACAAATGTTCCGGCGGTTATCAAATTCTTTCGCGACCATCAGTGTCCGAGCTTCCTGGAATATGGGGAATATCCGTTCGTGAGTGCCGACGAGGTGAAGAAGGCGCTCACTCTGAAGACCGCTTTTTCCAACATGCTCGATCAGATGCAATAGCGGAGATTTTGCGCAGGGAGAGCCGACGGTGCTTGAGCTTGAGGATATCCAGCATTTTTTGATTTCACGGCCACCCGCGCTCACGGCACGATACGAGTTCTTGACGTTTCGCCAGCATACAGGCGGGCAAGCCTGGCTGACCGGCATTCTCGAAAAGGTGGGGATCGCAAGTCGAGTCGGATCCGGTGAACTTGACTCGAGATGGTTGACCGTTGCCTTCACGTGGCGCGGCTTGCAAGCCCTCGGCTTGAATGAAAAATGCTTGGCTACGTTTCCCGAAGAGTTTCGTCAAGGCATGGCAGCCCGGGCGAAGATCCTGGGCACCACTGGAGCAAATCATCCCAACCACTGGGTGGGACACCTTAGCAACCCCGAGCTTCACGCAATCGTGGTGCTGTTTGCCCGCAACGTTGAAGAGCGCGAGCGATGCAAGATTGAGCGCGAGCAATATCTCTCAGGATGCCCGGGCGTAGAGGTGCTTTCCTCGCTGGATCTGGAAGCGATACCACCCTTCAACTACGCTCATGAACACTTCGGTTATCGTGACCGGCTTTCCCAGCCTGCTATCGAGGGCACAGGTGATCAGCCGACGCCCGGCTCAGGCCCTCCTGTCAAACCGGGTGAGTTCTTTCTTGGCTATCCCGACGATAGCGGCAGTCAGCCCATATTGCCTCAACCCGAGGTTCTTGCTCGTAATGGCAGCTATCTCGCTTATCTCAGACTCGAGGAACATGTGGGCGCTTTTCGCGACTTTCTTAGACAACATGGAAAAACATCAGAAGAACGGGAATTGATTGCTGCCAAGCTTATGGGCCGCTGGCGCAGCGGGGCTCCACTTGCTCTGACCCCACAGAAAGACGATCCGGCTCTCGGGGCTGATATGCAACGAACCAACAACTTCGACTACGGCAAGATGGACCCACACGGCTACGGCTGCCCGTTGGGAGCCCACATTCGGCGCATGAACCCACGTGACACCGCATCGAACATGCGACAACACAAAATGATCCGCCGTGGCGGCACCTATGGGCCTCCACTGCCAGACGACGCGCCGGAAGACGGTGTGGAACGTGGAATCGCAGCTTTCGTTGGCTGTGCAAGCCTTGTCCGGCAGTTTGAGTTTGCGATGAATGTATGGACGAATGATCCGAATTTTCATCAACTGGGCAATGATCGCGATCCGTTCCTGGGCACTCAGGACGGCACGTTTGACATGACGATTCCGAAAAGACCAATCCGGAAAAAGATCAAGGGACTTCCGGCCTTCACCACAGTCCGGGGCGGCGCCTACTTCTTCCTACCGGGCATTAAAGCGCTGCGATATCTTGCGACGCTCTCGAGTGGTAGCTAAATTTTAAGAGAAGGACGACTGCGATGAGTGAATCTAAGTCTGTACCACGCACCTACAACCAAGGGCACGCCCCACGCAAATATAGCCCCGGAAAGAGGCGGTTCAGCATTTATTGGACGTGGAGTTATCCCTGGGAGGCCAATCGGGACGTAACTGAGCTGGATAATCGCTTTTCAACCATGACGGAAGTGCGGAGAGTTGGTTGGCCCGAATACGAGTCAATCGAATATTCGGAAAAGATGTTTCTACAAGGCATCGCGGGAACCCTGGAGTTGTTTCATCTTTCGCTCTTGAAATTCCAGTCACTCGTGGGCGAAGTCACGGAACAACCGGTTGCCGTTTACCAACGAATCGACCAGGCAGGGCAGCGGTTGCCGCTGCACGAAATGGTGCTCTCAGACACCGACACTCTAATGGTATTTGGCCTTGACCACATGCTCACGGAGCAGGAAGCATCTCTTGAGGAAGTAGAAGCCGTTCGCGAGTTTCTCATGCGAGACGGAACCTGCCTAGTCCTGGGCCCGCATCACGATGTCGGGATCTCGCCCGACCTGAAGGTGCGCAACATGGAATACGCCCATCACGGTGATCCTCTCGTGCCGCGCCAGCAGCGTTTCGGCAAGTACACGCGCTCGCTTATGAAGGGGTTAGGCACTCCGGTTGAGAATCGCTATGGCCTTCGTCCCGCGGTAGTGGAAGAAACAAATCATATTGCCCCGCTAACCACTCTGAGAGACTTGGACAAAAAGGGCTGGCTTAATGGAGTAAAGACCTTCAACTTCCATCCTCATTTGCCCCACTATGCATTGACGACCGATGATCCTAGTGCAATCCATGTTCTAGCGAAACAGCCCATCGATATGTCCCATCCGCATCCGTTCACAGAAGCTGGAAATCGGGAATTCAACATGTTTCTCTGGATGCCGCCAGCTGGTGGACGCGCCGGCGACATTCTGTTCGCTGACTCGACAATATTCACCACGTTGTTCGGCGGTGATAAATCGTTAGAAAACTTCTGGAGGAACATTGCGAGGACACCTCTTCATTCAAGGGCTCGAGTTGTGCATACGCGTTCAGCAACACGAGCAGCTTAGAAGAGCACACTTGTCGTGGCCAGCGCCTTCGGACCCATGTTTCGAAGTCTAGTCAGTGTGACATGGTTGAGCATTCTTGGGATTGTAGTTGTACTTCACCTGCCAACGCGATCCGAGGCTCAGAGCAGGGGCGTGTATCCGCTTGGAATGAGTGCCTTGAACCCTGGTCACACGCCAGAGCCGGGGTTTACCTATTCCAACCAACTGCTTTTCTACTCTCGCGATCTAGCAAAAAACAATGACGGCGCCACCTTACCAGTCGCCGGCAGTAATTCCGTATTGATGGATCTAAGTTCGCTGATATGGGTAAGCGGGAAGAGCATCTTGGGAGGCGCTAACTATTCTGCGATAGCAACGCTTCCGTTTGCGAAGAATGATCTCACATCGGATTTCCATGGTAACCTCAGCGGTGGCGGCGGATTTGCCGATTCCTATTACATGCCCCTTGTTCTAGGCTGGAACAAGCAGCGTATTTCAGTCCGCGCCTTATATGGGTTTCTCGCGCCGACAGGCCGTTTTGCCGCTGGGGCAAATGATAACGTGGGTTCGGGATACTGGACGCACGCTGTGTCGTCTGGGCAGACGTTCTATTTGACGAAAGGCAAGTCGCTCGCGCTTTCTGCCTATGAGATGTACGAAATCCATACCACTCAGAATGGAACCGGAATTCGCCCCGGCGACACTTTCGATCTTGATTATTCGTTGGCGCGAACAGTCATCCTCAAAAGCGGAGTCGCGTCACTGCAGATCGGAGTCGTAGGGTATGAACAGCGTCAAATCACCGCTAAGACTACCCCGGCGATCACAGCGGACGAATCTAGAGAACGGTATGCCGTTAATTCGCTCGGATTCGCATCGCATCTTGCGTTTCCGCGACAGAACTTCAACCTGGGGATGAAGTTTTTTAGGGAATTCGCAAATCGAGCGACTTTCCAGGGATACTCTATGCAGGTTTCAGGGGGAGTAAGTTTTTAGAAACAGCGGTACGGAGGTTTCGTTTTTCGTTCGAAAAGCCCATTCAGCCGTCACCATAAGCGCACGGCAATACCACAATGACTTGCCAGCGAAATCGCATGAGTGGGTTTTGGAAAGTACGCGGTTGAGCGATCCAAGCTAATCGGAGCCACGTGGGATGTTGAAGGCGAGACAATTTGGAAGATAGGGCCATTGCGGACGCAGCGGCCCTGGAGCGCAGGAGTTACGCATGAAAAAACTGTTGCCTTTGTGCATCGTTCTGTTCAACAGATGTGCTCGCGATCACTGTCAGTCGTTCGCGGGTGGCGGAAATTTCTTGAACATCTTGTCGAGAGCCTTCTGAATCTTCTGTTCGTTTTTCTCCGGCTTATCACTCAACGTGTCACTTGCGCTGCCAAGCCATAACAATTTCTTGGACTTAGCGTCTCCGATGTCAACGGAGAGTTGCCCTGTCGGGATTTCGCTGACAGTTGTGGTTGATGAGCCGCCCCAAGACCAGCCCCACCCGGTGCCCATCGTGTTGAGTTGCGTCTGTTTACTAGTGGAAGCATGGTAAAGCACGACCACATCTGGATTAGCTCCAATATCCACTTGCTGGTAACCTTTGGCGGCAAGTTCCTTGTCGATTCCATCCACAATCCTTTGCCCCATGAGCGGGTTCTTTGCCGGAGTCCCTGTCGTCCAGGCATAAGTGTGATATCCCGAAAAGTTCGCACCCTTGTCCCAGTCCACCTTGACATCTTGCGCCCACGAAATGGAACCCAGGAAGGAAACCAATATTGCCGTGCATAGTACTATACGTTTCATGTCATCTCCATCAAGCTGAGAACTCAGCATAACCTTTGAAACAGCTTTCGAATCTCTATGTCTACTCTTACTCTCGTTTATCGGGGCACGACGAATTTAGGAACTGGCAACATCGCCAGTAAGAGCTTCCGCCCGAAGCCAGTTCACGATACATAGTCGTATAACAGGATGTGAAGTGTTTCTCTCCAGCATTTACCAGTATTCGCTCTCAATTCGAGAAAGCACACTGCGACCAATCAGCCGATAAATACCACGAGTAGGAGGGTTGCGCAGGGCTGGCCGGAATTGAAATTGATCTGAACGGTTTGGTTGGGCGGAAAAAGGCTAATCTGATTGCCGCAGAAAGTCATGCTGGATGAAAACCCATTTTGTAGAAAAGTCACGAACGTGACTTGAATGTTGCCATTGATATCATTGAGCTGCGCAACGCTGACAGTTCCCTGAAAAGTGGACCCAGTTTTGATTGCTCCACCAATGAACAAGGCTCCGCAACCGCCACACGAGAGAATTAGCTCGACCACTACAATGAGTGAAAGGAAGCGGCTCACAAATAAACCCACCGCGTGAAGTGTACGCAGGTGCTCAGGCGAGATTTGCTTACGAGACAATCTCTTCAGCAAGTTCGCTGGTTCAAGCTTGGGCAACCGGATCGGAGAATAACTGAGAGTCACAATTGCGAGCATCTGTAAGTTCTACCAGTTTTTCTCAATACAGCATGTTTCTAAGCTTGCTTTATGTCTCCTATAAGGAAAGTTCGGCCGGAATTGTTGGGCCTTTTTCTTATTTATGTTGCTTCCTGGTCTGTCTCCCTATCTCAATCAAACAAGAGCACGTACCAGCCTGCCACTATACTTGACGTAAAGCGCGACCAGAATGCCGATTCCGCTAATCCCTCAGCTGCTCGCTACGATATTTCTCTCAGAGTTGGCAATACAATTTATGTTGTACTGTTTACGCAGCCACCCGGAAGTTACGGGGTGGAACACATCGCTGGTCACGAGATGCTCGTTTCAGTCGGAAAAGACTCAATTACCTTTAACGATATCCTGGGCAGATCCCGAGAAGCTCCAATTCTGAGTAGTACAACCGATGCCGGGCAGAATAAGCGCTGATTTCGATAGCGATAAAGAAACTGGACTCGATCCTACCGCAGGCGATTCGAGAACTAACTGCGGAGGAGAGATCAACCGGCTTGTCAGCGAATATGGTTATTCCATTGGCCGGAATCCCTCTCCGCCACGTTCTCGGACTTCAGAGATCAAAACGCCAGTTTTAGCAACAGATCGACGATTTGCTTGAGCGGAACGATCGTCAGGGTGAGCGGCAGCAAGGGCACAACCAACAAGATGCCTAATCGAATGAGTGCCTGCTTGCCATAAGGAAGAAGATGGATGTCGCTTATTACGTTGAACGCATTGCCCAAATCCGCGAGTGATTGGATGTCAGATGTGCCTAGGAGTGGTTCGGTGTCTTCCGATGGTTTTTTGATCCATTTCTGCCGGAAATCGTCCACGTAACGGCTGGCTAAGTTTCCATACTCAACCACAGCAGTTCGCCGCGCTCGACCCAGGTGCACAACGAAGAAGCTCAAAGGGAGCAGGACCAAAGCCATCAGGAACAGCACAGAGGCCACAATTTGCATTTTGAAGGCGGGCAACGCCGCGCTCGCATGCCAGATCCGGTCACCGATGAGTCCAGCCAGAAATGTGGTATGTGCCACGAGCACGGGAGAAAACGCCAAAATGCTAGCGCCAAGAAAACCAAGGCCTCCGGCTTTATCTGGATGGAAGAGGTTGAGTTGGAGCGGTAAACCGCGTACTCGCCATAAAAATTGGTACCAAAGAAAGAGACGGAAATACCAGCGCAGGAGAATAAATCGGAAAATTGGAAGGCTCACAAACGCATACCAGTACCCGGCTGCATTGAGGAGTGGCCCTGCTGCTGAGTTTGCGCCATACCACGTTGTCATTCTCATTGTCAGGTGTTCTCTCCACACCCAATGACCAACGCTAAAGCAGAGAACTAACAGGACAGCCTCCCACAGCGCAGAATTTCTCATGCGCATGGTCGAGGCCATGATCGCATCAAACCGAGCACGGTCCTTCTGAACCACAATTTTGCGATCTAAGAATTGCCGCACGATTACGTTAATACGTTGGTGGACAATCAACTCCGCTATGATCAGCAACGGCAGGCCTGCCAAAAATCTGGTGTGTACTTCCAAATCGAGCAAAAAAGGTACCGGCACACCACCCAGTGCATATCCGGTTGCGAGGGAAAGCAGGAGCAACGGAACCCAGCAGATCAGCGGGATGGCTATAGTTCTACGGACCAGCAATTCGAGAGGCTCTCTTGCAAGCCGGGTTCGAAGATAGAGTTGATATAGGGGGCCGCCTAGTGTAAGCGAGAAATCGGATTCGATTTGCCGCTGCCCTTCGGCGGTGTCGGGGTCGGGGATTCCCTTTCGCTTCCAACTTGGCGAGCCGGTCTCTGGTCTCAAAGGTGCGACTTTCATTGTTGGTTACCCGCCTCCTCTCCGTAATCGGCTTTTTAGCGTGGCGTAACATTCAACACTGTGGGGGACTTGGCGTTCTGTTGCGGATCCGTTGTCGCCGATTGCCGAGGACCGAAATTAACTCCCTCCCAAGCCCGCACCTTGATTCGCGCTTCATTGAATAGACGCTCATAGTTTCCTTTACGTACTTTTTCGCTGGCCCGAGCGTCCAGTAACTTCCATAGCGGACCATATTGGTAGTAAACCCGGAGATAGGTTTCCTGGTCGCGAGGCGCCACTTCGTCAGTCCCAAAAAGGAAGCGGTCCGGGTAGTGGTTGATTAAATCGGCAGCTATCTTTGTGGCTTCCGGAGTCGCGACGATATACTTGGAGACCTCATTCCAGGAAATATCGAAGTAAACATGGCTGAACTCTGGGTCGCTGAGAATCGCCGCAATATTTGCCGCGTGATTTTTCACCGGCCGAACGATTCTCCCCATGCCAGTATGAGCCCAAATTATGGTCGTATTCCGGTGTCTTCTGAACAGCGCTTTCATTTCATCCAAGTAAGCGGGTGGCGATCCTTCCTTTGCAAAGGGGACGTCCATGTCGTTGTGGATTAATACGACAAGCCCAACCTGACCGGCGAAATCGAGAATGCGGTCCAGGGCCGGGTCCTGAAGACTCGCAACTTCTCCTGCGATTTTCGCCGACACGAACTCCTTGTGAATCGAGAACTCCCCGATGCCTGAGAACACACCGGGAAAAGTTTGAAGCACCCTCCGGATGTGATCCACCGCGTACATGTCTGTGGGATTGAAACCGGTGATCATGGGATCAAAGCGGGCCTGTTCCTTCTTAGTGAGTGACTTATACGCCATAGCAATCCATGCATCGGTGAATGAGTAGTAATAGAGGGGAGCATCCGTATTTAAATAGTAGGTAGGAGCACGATTACGGTCGACTCTGTACGACCACTGCTGCTGCAATGGGATACCGAATATCGCAACCCGACCCACCTTGTTGCCCATAATTTTCAAAAAGTCATGAATGTCAGTTCCTTGCTGAATGTAGTTGGTAAGATGGAAATGAGAATCATTAAGCTCGAACTGCTCCTGCGTCTGGCTGGACTGGCTCCATAGGGGCCCCCAGGCGAGCAAGCTAGCGACCACGCACCAAGCGAACTGCTGCGCTGCGCGCCATCGCACCGAACGCCGCATCCATCTCGCTTTCGCCGCTGAGGTGCCAACCTTCTTCATTGCCGGTTTCTTATACCTCTTGCGCTTCTATCTTTTGCGCTTGGGGCGCGTTGATGTCTCTCAAGGTTTCCGGTTTCTCAGTAGAGGGCGGTCATGCCAATCGAAAAAATCGGACCGGTTTGATGACCGATATAGAAGCCAAAGGTACTGTTAACAGGGGAGTGATCCGCACTGATTAATTGAGTGTTCAGCCGGATATTCCGAGTGTTCCAGGGATAGTAATTAGTTCCGCCGATGAACTCTTTGGAGTTCCCATACTGACCGAAGATATACGAGGTGCCCCCATAGAGTTCGAATCTCTTGGGCACAATCATGTCTGCAACCTGAACGTAGAACCCAGAATCTCGGACCTCGGTCACCGGCAGCTTTCCATTCGCAATTAAATGATCCAGCAGTCTTCCGTAGCCTTCACCCTGAATCCACAGACCGTGGTATTTCATTGCTGCAGCTGCAGAAACCATCTGATAATGCGCCCTTTCGACCGTCACACCCGGAGCGAGGGCGCCCGTATCGAATACGTTGAGGCTGTCACTCAGGCGAAGGGTTGTGTTAATTCCCGAGGTAGTACCAACAGCCGCCTGGCGGTCCTCGGGGCTGTAGGTATAAGCCAGATTAAAGCGGGTCGCAAGCTTCTGATGGTTCTCGTAGTCTCCGAAAGCTCCCCGTGGGCCAAATTCACCAGTTGTCGGATACCACGTTAGAGCGCCGCCAGCTGAAAGATTTCGGTCGAGCTTGAGGGCGGGTACGTCCAGGTTGCTATTGTTGTTTCCGAACATCCATCTGTACTCAAGCTTCGGCAGCAGGTTCCCCTTGGCGAACACACCTTGCGAGAAGTATGGCCGGAAAAATTCATCCGCCATGACGCGATCATAGGATTCCCAATAGGGGTGAGAGCCCTGTAGTGATTGTGTACCAGGATAGGCGTTCCACCCCAATCCGAGCGTCATAATTTTGCCAAAGTTGTAATAGAGGGCGCCCCCGACG
>Ga0157373_10004720_pt1 | contig 10245 bp, 13 predicted proteins | sample C65metaG_FD_113460 | JGI IMG/M metagenome (GOLD analysis project Ga0157373, IMG submission 113460) | Corn rhizosphere microbial communities from Kellogg Biological Station, Michigan, USA - C6-5 metaG | ecosystem: Host-associated > Plants > Roots > Rhizosphere > Soil | place: USA: Michigan...
AAGATCATCGTGGTCATGGAGCATGTCTCGAAGAGCGGCGATCCCAAGTTCATCCCCGAATGCACGTTGCCGCTCACCGGCAAGAACGTCGTCGACATGATCATCACCGATCTCGCGGTGTTCCAGCGCCCGGACCACGAGAGCCCGTTCAAGCTGATCGAGCTGGCGCCGGGGGTCACGCGCGAGGAAGTTCGCGCAAAGACGAGCGCGAATTACGAAGAATAACCAACCAATCGTCACCCTGAACTTGTTTCAGGGTCCATTTCCGTGAAGGACGGCAGCCGTCTTGAGGATGGATGCTGAAACAAGTTCAGCATGACGAGGTACTGATGCGGGCGCTCCTTTCTTATGAACCCGGCGGCCCTGAGACGCTGCGCCTGGCAGACGTGCTGGATCCCGTACCTAGGCGCGGCGAGCTGCTCGTGCGCGTGCGCGCCTGCGCGATCAACTATCCCGACGTGCTGATCATCGAGGACAAGTACCAGCTGAAGCCGCAGCGGCCGTTCGCGCCCGGCGGCGAGATCGCGGGTGAGGTGATCGGCGTGGGCGAGGGCGTCGGCGGCTGGTCGGCCGGCGACCGGCTGATCGCCGCGCTCGGGTTCGGGGGCCTTGTGGAGCAGGTGATCGTTCCGGCCGAACGCGCGATTCCGCTGCCGCCTGAGCGGAGCTTCGAGGAAGGCTCGGCGCTGCTGATGACCTATGGGACGGCGATCCACGCGCTGGCCGATCGAGGCAAGCTGCAGGCCGGCCAGACGCTTCTCGTGCTCGGCGCCGCCGGGGGCGTTGGCATTGCCGCGGTCGAGATCGGAAAGGCGCTCGGCGCGAAGGTCATCGCGGCGGTTTCCTCTGAGGAGAAGGCGTGGGTCGCCCGTGAAGCGGGCGCCGATGAGACGATCGTTTATCCCGCCGGGCCATTCGACAAGGACGCGCTCAAAGCCTTGTCCCAGCTGTTCGAGGACGCGGTCGGGCCGGCGGGCGCTGACGTGATCCTCGATCCGGTCGGGGGCGATTACAGCGAGGCGGCGCTGAGGAGCATCGCCTGGGAAGGACGGTTCCTGGTTGTCGGCTTCCCGGCGGGAATCGCCAGGCTGCCGCTCAACCTGACTCTGCTCAAAAGCTGCGACGTATGCGGTGTCTTCTGGGGTGCATTCGCGGCGCGAGATCCCAAGCGCAACGCGGACCACGTCGACCAGCTCTTCGGCTGGTGGTCCGAGGGAAGGATCGCCCCAAGGATCAGCGAGATCTATCCCTTGAAGCAGGCCGGCGAGGCAATTGCAGCGCTCCGTGACCGCCGCGCCGTCGGAAAGCTGGTGGTGCAGCTTTGAAACTGTCTGAATGGCGCGCGAGCCGGACGTCTCGTGCAGTTTTCTGGGCCGCCGCCTCCTTCGCGTTGGTGATGGCGGTGCTGCCGCACCCGCCGCGGCTCCCGGTAGAGCCCAACGACAAGATCCAGCACATCACCGCGTTCGCGACGCTCGCTCTGCTCGGCAGCTTCGCCTATCCGCGAACGCCGCTCATCAGGCTGCTGGCCCGCCTGTCGCTATTCGGGGCGGCGATCGAGGTGTTGCAGGCCATTCCAGTGCTGCACCGCGACAGCGACATAGTCGACTGGATCGCCGACACGACGGCTGTGGCCGTGGTCCTCTCGATCGTTCGCTGGTGGCGTTCGCGCGGCTAGCATGGCGTTGCGCGGGGACGCCGCTCCCCCTATCTGCCCCTGCAAATGCACAAGGGGACCGCATGACCCAGTTCGACGACCGCGAGCGCGCGTTCGAATCCAAGTTCGCGCATGACGAGGAGATGAAATTCCGCATTACCGCTCGCCGCAACCGGCTGCTGGGTCAGTGGGCCGCGCGGCAGATGGGTCTTAGCGAAGCCGAGTCCGACGCCTATGCCAAGGACGTGGTGCGCTCGGACTTCGAGGAAGCCGGTGAGCATGACGTGATCCGCAAGGTGCTGGGCGACCTGACCTCTGCCGGCGTCGATTGCGACGAGGACAAGGTCCGTGAGGCGCTGCGCAACAAGGAGATCGAGGCGCGGCGGCAGATCATCGAAGCGACCAACCTCTAATGCCGATGGCGGCACAAGAGATCGAGCGGTTGATCAAGGCGGGAATTCCGGACGCCGCGGTGACGATTCGTGACCTCGCCGGCGACGGAGACCATTATGCCGCGCGCGTCGTAGCGCAGAGCTTTGAAGGGATGAGCCGCATCCGCCAGCATCAGGCGGTCTATGCGGCGCTTGGGGGGCGAGTAGGGGGAGAGCTTCACGCACTGCAGCTCGAAACCGCGGTGCCCGAAACGGAGACTAACAGTGAGTGACGCCCAAATCCGCATCGCCGATCTCGTCAAGAAGAACGATGTCGTCCTGTTCATGAAGGGGACCGCGCTCTTCCCGCAGTGCGGCTTCTCGAGCCGGGCGGTCGCGATCCTCGACCGCCTGGGCGCTCAATACGAGACTGTCGACGTCCTGCAGGACGCGGAGATCCGCGCCGGGATCAAGGAATATTCCGATTGGCCGACGATTCCGCAGCTCTACGTGAAGGGCGAATTCGTCGGGGGCTCCGACATCATGATGGAAATGTTCGAGAGCGGCGAGCTTCAGCAGCTGCTCGGCGCTGAAGCCTAGACGTGGAAAGGGCGGTGCAGCTGGACCAGAGAACCGCTGCACCGCCCTTTCGTGGCGTGGAACCAAGTGGACGCGCTTATTGTAGCAATCGGCGTGCCAAATTGAAGAAGTGGCAGATTTCTGCGGTTTTCTGTCACGGAGCGCGCGGCGCACAGCGCGTTTGCGTAAAATATTCCGACAGAGGAACGTCCGATTGATGGCTGATGGCACTTTGCTCCTGCTCCAGTGTTGGTTTGCGCGGTGAGTCGGCACGATCCTGACCCGGTCCGTCACGGCGGGCCGAAGCTGTTCTGCGACCTGACCCAGAGCTGGTCGGAAGTCGGCGGCGGCGTTCGCACCTACCTGCTGCACAAGCGCCGCCACATCCTGGAGTCGACGCCGCACAGCCATTTGATGATCATTCCCGGCGCTCGTGACGCAGTGATCGAGGAGGAGCGGGCAATCACGGTGACGATTGCCTCGCCGCACGTGCCTGGAAGCCCGCACTATCGCCTGATGCTGCGTAACGGAGCGGTGCGCGCCGCGCTCGAGCGGTTCAGGCCCGACCTCATCGAATGCCAGGACGCCTATAATTTGCCGTGGGCGGCCATTCTTCACCGGCGCCGGCATCCGGATACGGCGATGATCGCTGCCTACATGACCGATTTTCCGACGGTTTATGTCGAGCGGCCGCTGTCGAAGGTCCTCACCAAGCCGGTCGCGAGCGTGCTGAGTCGCATTTGCTACAGCTATTGCGGGCTTCTCTATCGCCGGTTCGACAGTATTTTCGCGCTGAGCGAGAACGGGGGCGCTGCGAAGTTGCGTACCCTTGGCATCGAGCCGGTCGAGATCGTCCCCCTCGGCGTCGAGTTGGGCGAATTCGGTCCGGACCGCCGCGATGCGCGGCTGCGGGCGAAGCTCGGGATGGCCGACGGCCAGCCGCTGCTGATCTATGTCGGGCGCCTCGACGGCGAAAAGAAGCCCGACATGGTGGTCGATGCGTTCCGGCGCTTGCCGACGGCGCTCGGAGCGAAGCTGGCTCTCCTTGGCGAAGGGCCGCTTCGCCAGGAGATCAAGGCTCTGGGCGACGAGCGCATCATCATGCCGGGCTATGTCAAGAACCGCGCCGAGCTCTCCCGCTGGCTCGCCAGCGCCGACGTGTATGTCTCGGGCATGGCCGATGAAACATTCGGCGTATCGATCATCGAAGCCCAGGCTTCAGGGCTGCCGGTCGTCGGAGTGGCTGCCGGGGCGATGATCGACCGAGTGACGCGCGATACCGGACGGCTCGGTGCGGTCGGCGATTCCGCGGCGATGGCTGCGAACATTCTCGATATCTGGAACAGCGACCGCGTCGGGATCGGCAAGGCGGCGCGCGGGCATGCGTTGCAGTTCAGCTGGAACAGCAGCATGGAAGCGCTGTTCGGGCGCGTTTACCCTGCAGCGTTCGAGCGGCGGCGTGAACGGCTGCTCGGCGTCGCCGGCGCTGCAGTTGCTGCCGCCTAAGAGGCGGTTCAACGCGGGTTCACGCGCACGGGGCGAGATTTGAAGCGATGCGACGGGGGCAAGTGAACATCATCGGCGTAATCGCGCTGTTTGCGGCAGCCGCGGCAAGCGCTGCGCCTGAAAAACCGGCGAGCACCCCAGAGACCCCTCCAGCGGAGGCCTCGCTCGTCCAGAGTTGCGATGCTCACAAGTTCGAGACCACGATCAAGCAGATGGTCGATGGCAAGCCCAAGCAGTCGAAAGTGCGCATGTGCGGCAGCGAGGGACAGACCGACGCGGACTGGATTCGCACGCTGAAGGACGCGGTGAAGAAGACGCAAGCGAGCGAAATGCCTCCGGGAGTCAAGCAGCAGATCGTTGCAGCGGTGAATGCGGAGATCGAGCGCCTGAGCATGCCGGCCCTGGAGATCCCAGGCGGCGGCGACATCACCAAGCTTCCGAAAACCGCAACCGCAACCACCCCGCAGAAGCCGCTGAACCGGGATTACGACGCGCTGCCGCCGCTGCCGACGGCGTCAAATGTCCCGGCGCCCGATGTTCTGGGACCAGGCGGAATCGCCGCGATCGCGCCGCGCGTCACACTCCGGTGCGCGCTCCGCGGGGACGAGGATCGTCCGACCGAGTGCGACAGCATCGACAAGGATACGGTGCTGGTCCTCCGCGCCGATGACTCCTTCCCGGCGGGCCTCGACGTGCGGTTCGTCCGCCATGGTGACGACCGGGGTGATCTGACGCTTCCGGCAATGAAGCCGGGCCAGACCGCAATGCTGCGGCTACCGGCGCGAGTCTGCGCGGGCGTGGTGCGAAGCACGCTCGAGATCCAGGCGGTCGGAGCGAATGCCCCGAGCGGAACGCCAGCTGGGTCAATCGGCGAGTACGATCTGCGCTGCTAGCCAAGCGGGCGCACCCCGTGGCAAGGCGCGCGGCGTGGAAGCCCCTTACGCGAAACTGGAAGAGCTGGAGCCCGGCATCGCGCGGGTGCTCGCGCATAATCCGTCGGCATTCACTTATTACGGCACGCAGACCTATCTCGTCGGGAGCGGTGAAGTCGCGGTGATCGATCCCGGGCCGGACCTGCCCGAGCATCTCGATGCGCTCGAGAAGGCGATCGGCGGCCGGCGCGTCGCTGCGATCATGTGCACCCATACGCACCGCGACCATAGCCCGGCCGCGCGGCCGCTCGCCGAACGCACCGGAGCGCAGATCATCGGCTGCGCGGCGCTGGCGCTGGAGACGGTCGGCCCACGCGCCGATGCATCGTTCGACGGCGACTATCGGCCCGACCGGGAGCTTGCGGACGGCGAAGCGATCGAGGTCGACGGCGAGCGCATCATTGCAGTCGCGACTCCGGGTCACACGTCCAACCACCTCTGCTTCGCCTGGCGCGGCGCATTGTTCAGCGGCGATCATGTGATGGGCTGGTCGACGACCGTCGTCGTGCCGCCTGATGGCGACATGGCCGCCTACATGCAGAGCCTCGACAAGCTGAGGCAGCGCGACGACCGCGTCTATTATCCGGCGCACGGACCGCCGGTCGACAAGCCCCAGCAATATGTGCGTCACCTCGTCGGCCATCGGATACAGCGAGAGAAGCAGATTCTGCGGCTGGTCGGCGAGAAGCCGCGCGCGATCCCCGATATCGTCGCCAACGCCTATCCTGGCCTTGACCCGCGGCTCGTGGTCGCCGCCGGGGGATCGGTGCTGGCGCATTTGCTGGACCTTGAGCGCCGCAGTCTCGTTGAACAGCAGCAGGACTTATGGACCGCCGCCTGAACAAGCCGCTGGTGCTCGCGATGGTAGCCGTCGCGCTCGTTCTCGGCGTGCTCGTTGGCATTTCGACTGGCGTCGCCGATCGTCTGTTCGGCCTGAACCCGAAGACGATCGCAAGCGCCAGTCTCCAGTCGATGCGCGCGGAGAACCGCTTGACGGTGTTCGCCGCGCGCTATGTCTCGGTGGTGAGCAGCGAGCAGCAGCGCCTGGGCGGGCTCATGAGCTCCGAGCGGACTTTGATCCTGCCCGGGGACGTCCGCTACGAGCTCGACCTGTCGAAGCTGCAGAACAACGACGTGAGCTGGGATGGATCGACGCGCACGCTGAAGGTGAAGCTGCCGGAGATCGAGGTCGCCGGCCCCGACGTCGATATCAACGCGGTGCGCGAATATGGCGGCGGGGGAGTCCTTTCGGCGCTGACCAACGCCAACCAGCAGCTCGATGCCGCCAATCGCGAACGCGCGGTTGCCGACCTGCGCAAGCAGGCGACCGCCACCGTGCCAATGCAGCTCGCGCATCAGGCGGCTCGCGAGGCGGTGGAGAGGAGCTTCGCGATGCCCTTGCTCGCGGCCGGCTTCAAGGATGTGAAGGTGGTCGCGCGATTCCCGACCGAAGGGGACAATGACGCTTCCTATGTCGACCTCTCGACCCCATATGAGCAGGCGATTCAGGAGGCGGAACGCCGCCGCGCCGCGCAGGGACAAAGATGACCGTTCAGACCGCCAGTCGCGATTTTGATCTTCGGGGCCTCGACCTCCTCGGCGAGATTGAGCGGCTGAAGCGCGAGCGCAATGCGGTGATCCTCGCGCATTATTACCAGAAGCCCGAAATCCAGGACCTCGCGGACTTCGTCGGCGACAGCCTCGATTTGTCGCGCAAGGCGGCGGAGACGAACGCCGACGTGATCGCCTTCTGCGGCGTTCGGTTCATGGCCGAGACGGCGAAAATTCTGTCGCCGGAGAAGACGGTGATCCTGCCCGACATGGATGCGGGCTGCAGCCTCGAGGACAGCTGCCCGCCGGACCAGTTCGCCGCGTTCCGCGCCGCTCACCCGGACCACATCGCGCTGACCTACATCAACTGCTCGGCGGCGGTGAAAGCCTTGAGCGACATCATCGTCACCAGCAGTAGCGCGGGCGTCATCCTCGACCAGATTCCGAAGACCCAGAAGATCATCTTCGGGCCGGACCGCCACCTCGGCGGCTATCTTGCGCGCAAGACCGGCCGCGACATGCTGCTGTGGCCGGGCATCTGCATCGTCCACCAGGCCTTCAGCGAGACCGAGCTCCTGAAACTCAAGGCCGAGCACCCGGATGCGCCCGTCGCGGCTCACCCCGAATGCCCGCCGCATATCGTCGACCACGCGGACCTGGTCGGATCGACCAAGGCGATCCTCGATTTTGCGCTGAGCAGCCCGGCCGACACGATCCTCGTCGCGACCGAACCGCATATCATCCACCAGATGCAGAAAGCGGCGCCGAACAAGACTTTCATCGGCGTCCCTGGCGGCGACGGTAACTGCAACTGCAACATGTGCCCCTACATGGCCTTGAACACGCTCGAGAAGCTGTACGTCGCGCTGCGCGACCTCGAACCGCGGATCGAGCTGTCGTCCGCGATAATGGAGCGCGCCCGAATCCCGCTCGAGCGGATGCTGGAGATGGCCGGACGAACGGTGGGGCAGGGCGACGTCGGCAAGCCCGTCTTGCCGATCATTGACCATCCCGAAGAGATCGATCCCGCGATCAGCGGCGACTGAGCCGATGCGTCGCGTTAAGCGCTTCTTTCCACTCCTGTGATTTACGCCAGCCTGAGCGGCTGACGCGGCCATGAACCACCGGTTCAGTCGCGATTGAGCGGCCGTGAGGTAGCTTGCTTTCGGGGAGTTCCGGGGAGGGATGATGCGTTTGTGGATTGGATTGGCGGCGGCCGCTTCGGCGGCTTTGGCAGCCCCTGCGCCCGCGCAATCCTCGTTCGCCGCGCAGTTCCCCGGGCGGATCCTCGCCGCGCACAATGCAGAGCGGGCGAGGGCCGGGGTCGCTCCGCTGGTCTGGGATAATGCGCTAGGCAGCGCCGCCGCGGCCTATGCGCAGCAAATGGCGATGACCGGGCGGTTCGAGCACTCGGACCGCTCGCAGCGGCGCGGAACGGGCGAGAATCTGTGGATGGGAACGCACGCGGCGTTCAGCATCGAAACCATGGTCGGCGGCTGGGCTTCGGAGAAGCGCTTCTTCGTCCCCGGCGTGTTTCCCAACAACAGCCGAAGCGGGAATTGGGAAGATGTCGGCCATTATACACAGATGATCTGGCCGACCACGACCCGGATCGGCTGCGCGCTCGCTTCCACTCCGCGGATCGATTATCTGGTGTGCCGCTATGCGACCGCTGGGAACATCGATGGCCGGCCTGTCGGCTACGCATCGCGCTGAAGCGGAACAGCAGCGCAAGAGGGCCGTTAATCGGACGGTTGCCGGGCCGCGATGCGCCTCTGGTGGCGCACGGCTCATCGTTACCCGGTGCTAGCGGGAAACACAGAGCAATATTTCTCGTTAGATTGGCGAAACAGAAACGAGAGAGGCTGGCAAAATGACGAAGCTTACCAAATTCATCGGCACGGCGACTCTGGCGGTGACGGCAGCGACATCGTTCTCGGTCCCCGCCGAAGCGCGCCATCATCGCCATCATTATTACGGGCGCACCTACTACCGGCATAAGGTCTGCCGTTATTCGAGCGGCACCACCGGCCTCGTCGCCGGCGGCGTTGCGGGCGGTATCGTCGGTCACAGCGTGATTGGCGGCGGCCTCGCCGGAACAGCCTTAGGCGCTGTCGGTGGCGCTCTTGCTGGCCGCGCCGTCGACCGCGCGTCGACGGCCCGGCGCCGCTGCTACTACACCCGCTGACGCCTGACGCGGGCGCTCGATGCCCGCTTATGCGCAGCGACGAAGAACGGTTCGGCCGCGGGAGCGCGCTTATGCGCTCACCGCGGTCGTTCTCGTCCAACTGGTCTTGGGCGCAGTGCTGCTCAGCGGTTTTCACGTGGACGTGACGCGACCCGGGGACATCGTCCAGCAACTGATCGCCGTGACGCTGCCGAAACCGCCGGCACCACCACCACCACCCGTGCAGCCTCCGCCGCGGCCTCAGCACCATCAGGCTTCGGCGCCAAAGGCTGAGGCGGCCAAGCTCGGCGGGTCGCCGGGGCCCGAGCCGGCCCACGCCCCTCCGTCAGTCGCGCCCATCGTGGCGATGAAGCCGAGCGCTGCGCCGTCGGGCGGCGGTACGGGAACGGGGCCGGCGCTCGGGGCAGGTGCCGGCGGCGGTTCCGGGGGCAATGGCTATGGCGATGACGAGGGCGGGACCGACCTCGAGCAGATCGCCGGCGAGATCACCTCGCGCGATTATCCCAAGGATCTGCGGGAGGCCGGAGTAGGCGGGAGGGTGCAATTCACCTTCACCGTCGAGCCAAACGGCCGTGTCGGCCGCTGCGCGATCACCCGCTCAAGCGGCGTTCCCGAGCTCGATGCACTGACCTGCCGGCTCGTGCAGCAACGGTTCGTGTATCGGCCGAGCACCGATCGCTACGGCCGTCCGATCGCCGACGAGGTCGACGGCGAGCATGACTGGATCCCGCGCTAGGGCACGAGGACCGCTGCGCCCTCCAGCGCTCCCGAACGAAGCGCACTCAACGCGTCGTTAGCCTGGAACAGCGGGAATTCGGTGGCACGAATCCTGATCGGTGCATGGGCAGCAATTTCCATGAAGTCGTGACCGTCCGCGCGCGTGAGGTTGGCGACCGAGAGGATCGCGCGCTCGCCCCACAGGATATCGTACGCGAAAGAGGGGATGTCGCTCATGTGGATCCCGGCACAGACCACCCGACCGCCCTTGCGAACCTGCTTGAGAGCCTGCGGTACGAGCGCGCCGACCGGGGCAAAGATGATCGCGGCATCGAGCTCTTCCGGCGGAGCCTCGCTCGACCCGCCCGCCCACGTGCAGCCGACCGAACGGGCGAACGCCTGGCCTTCGGCATCGCCATCCCTGGTGAACGCGAAGGTGCGGCGGCCTTGCCATGTCGCGACCTGCGCAAGAATGTGGGCGGCCGCGCCGAAGCCGTAAAAGCCGATCCGCTTCGCATCCCCCGCTTTCTTGAGGGCGCGATAGCCGATCAGGCCGGCGCAGAGCAGCGGCGCCGCCGCGACATCGTCAAAGCTGTCGGGAATGGGCAGGCAGAAACGCGAATCGGCGAGGACGTGCGTCGCGTAGCCGCCGTCGCGGTCAAAACCGGTGAAGGTCGGCTTGTCGCACAGATTCTCCATGCCGTGCGTGCAGTAGAAGCAACTTCCGTCCGTGCCGCCGAGCCA
>Ga0157373_10004722_pt1 | contig 10243 bp, 10 predicted proteins | sample C65metaG_FD_113460 | JGI IMG/M metagenome (GOLD analysis project Ga0157373, IMG submission 113460) | Corn rhizosphere microbial communities from Kellogg Biological Station, Michigan, USA - C6-5 metaG | ecosystem: Host-associated > Plants > Roots > Rhizosphere > Soil | place: USA: Michigan...
CCGCAGCCGCTCCAAGGACCTGCACGGCCTCTTCATCAACGAGCGCATCGCTGATCGCCCGGGCATCCATGTGCTCGATGCCATCGGCAGCTTCTGCGAGCCGCTGGGCCTGCGCCAGACCGATGTCAGCTGGGACCTGGCCGTGCCGCAGGCGGCCTATGACTGGGCCGCCGCGCAATGGCAGGACGATGGCCGCCCGGTGCTGATGATCTCGCCCTGCTCCAGCCACGTGCGCCGCAACTGGTACGCCGACCGCTATGCCGAGGTCGCCAACCATGCCGTCACGCGCGGCTGGCGGATCGTGCTGTGCGGTGGTCGCAGCGAACTGGAGAGCAGCATGGCCGACGCCATCCTGGCCCAGCTGGACGTTCCGGCGCTGGACCTGGTCGGCAAGGACACGCTCAAGCAGCTGCCGGCATTGCTGGCCCGCGCCAACCTGGTGATGACGCCGGACTCGGGCCCGATGCATATCGCCAATGCGATGGGCACCAAAGTGCTGGGCCTGCATGCGGCCAGCAACCCGAACCGCAGCGGCCCGTACTCGGACCGCCGCTACTGCGCGGACCGCTACGACGACGCAGCGCGCAAGTACCTGGGCAAGCAGGCAGCCGACCTCAAGTGGGGCACCAAGATCGAATTCGACGACGTGATGGAACTGATCACCGTCGAGGACGGCATTGCCGCGTTCGAGCGCTACGTGGCCGACCACCTGGGGTGAGCGACGGGCCAAGCGGCTGAGCGGTGTCGGGTGTGTGCGGCCCCTGGTCCGCACCGTCCCGCAGCCCGGTGGCACCATCCACGCATGGCGTGGATCCATTGCATCGGGCTGCCCGGGATTACGCGCGCTGCGTGTAGTCCTGGTAGGACTTCTCTTCCACATAGGCCGAGCCCAGCGCCAGGTTGATCGCCTTCTTGATCCGCGCGCGCTCATCGTTGCGCAGGTACACGCTGCGCGCCAGGTCGATGAACCCCTGATCAAAGGCCTGCGCCTTGTCCTTCAGGCGGATGTCGTCCTCGATCTCCCACAGCTGCTCGTTGACCGCCTTCAGCTCGGCGCGCAGCTTGGCGATGTCTTTCACGGCCGCCGGGTGCGCCATCCACGTGGTTTCCAGCGCGGACAATTCCTTGCGCACGTTGGCCAGCTTGCCTTCGTCACTGATGCGCTCGGACTTGATCTGCAGGATCGAGATCTTGTCCAACAGCTCGCCGAATGAAACGGGGACGAGGATTTCAGCGGTCATCGAGAGAGCTCCAGCAGGTGATGGGATACATGGTAACCCGCCGCATGCGAACGGCATCCACGCATGGCGTGGATCTACTGGAGCATCCGCGGGGAGAGGCCGGCAAAGGGAGGGGCCCATTCGTTGCGCAGCAACGTATGGGGCGAAGCGCGCAAAGCGCGCATCGCGTCCCCAGCCAGATTAAAAAAGAAGGGCTGCCTTTCGGCAGCCCTTCTTTTTTAATCTGGCGGAGAGGGGGGGAGTCTAAGCCACACGACACCCCAAAACCCTTGCAGCGCAAGACCTAGCGCCCTAGGCACCCGCGTAAGGTGCCCAAGGAAGTGTCCACAATACCAATCACCCGTCACATTGCCAATGACGCACCGTGACTGTGGGTCTGAAACTGAACGAGAGATGCTAATCCGCCGCCCCCTCGGCACCGAGGGCTTTCCTCCAGTCACCACTACGAATGTTACGACCTATCAAAAGTTCGATGCTACGAAGAGTATCAGGGTATTCCTCCTCGAACTCAGCGACGTTCGTCGCGCAATGAGTGCAATACAACGAATACAAAGAGTTGCCGTAGTAGTAACCGTCAGAGTCCTTGCGCATCAGTTGACACTGACACGTCGGGCACAGAGGGATAAGGTTCTCAACAGATGAGTGTGGTCCAGCGCTATACCTCCAGTGCCAAACCACACCATTGAATTGGTCGCTTTTATAACTTTGCCACGTGGGGGCAGAACCGGCGGAAGCGCGCATACTGAAAATAGTTCTGGCGGCAATGTAAAAGAACACGACGAGCGCCAATAACCATAAAAGTATGAGCAGCCAGTTGGGGTGAGACGACGACATTGCAAGCCAGTTCCAACCATAGATTATGCCCTCCCCGATCCTTGGCCACCATCCTTTGAACGTGGCCCACGCTGCGGCGCAGATAGTGCTGATGCCCGCAACTATCAGTTTGCTTCCAACTGGGTCCTTCCAGATCGTTTTTATGATGCTCATTCGCGCCCCCTTGATGGACGCATCTTACCAAGTTGGCGGCTGACGCCCGCTGTTTTAGATATGCTTTGATGCCCCCACCCGAGGCGTCTTCTCCGGCGATGGGTGGTCCTTCCTGACCGGAGAAAAGTCGGCCCTCGTATCCAAGTTCTGCTGCGGAGGGGAGCCGCCGCTCCCGACAAGGTCATCACAGACGACTATGGCCCTCGCCAAGGTCCGTCGTATTTTATCGCGATCCTTCTGCAACGCATCCAAGGCGGGCAGATCGGCAGACCTCTTAGCCTCCTCGTAGCGCTTAAGAGCCGCGTGCAACGGAGCCTGCCGCCTCTCAAAGGCCGCAACCCATTGCCTGTGGGCAGGCCAAAGGCGCCATGGAGCAGGATTGGCCACCTTCCAATGGTGCAGCGAGGCCTCGACCGTCTCAACTTCGCGCTTGCGCGCCTCCCGCTCCCGGAACCGCCGTTGCTCCTCGTGTTCGTTATCCGCCAACCATGCCTGGCACCGAGCAATCTGCCTTTGTGCTTCCCTGAAGCGAATAGCATCGGCACTCGAAAACACCGCCAGCAGCGCCTCCGTATCACGTTGCTGGCGTCCAATCGACTGGCGGGCATCCTCCTCCAAATCCAAACGCTCTTGCACGAGCATCAGCGCTTGGCGGGAGGATGCATCCCCGTCGATGGTCAACCGGACGCGCCCACCACCGGAACCGCCGCCAACGCTTACGCGCGTGGCTGGAACGCCGTGCAGCGGCGGACCATGACTTCTATGTCGCGGTTCATTGCCCCGCAGTGGACCACTGCTGAGTTGTTCACCCCATCGGGGCTTGAGAGTTGCAAGACGGTTGCCAACTGGCACTCGAAGCACCGGCTTGGTGCCATCGCTGTCAGTTCGCAATCGACAAGTATCGACGTGATCTCGGGTGAGAGGGTGGCAAGCGCGCTGCTTGTTTCGTCGGGTTCCTGGTTGGTGGTTTTTTCCATTATTTCTCCTATTTTTTTTATTGGTATCGTTGGCAGCGGCCATCAACCGTCCTTCGTTGCGAGCCTTCTGCTCCCACATGTCCCACTTGCGTTGAGTGGCGGCGTTGCTGTTGCGAATACGGGCGTTGATGGCGCGACGCGCGCGCCGCTGTCCCTGTGCGTGGCCTTCTTTCACGGTGGGCAAGCGGTCTGTTTCCCTAGCCTTCGCCCAATTCCCTTGCTCTATGGCGTCTTGGTTCTGGTCCACCAGAGAACGGGCGTCCACGCGCTCCGAGTAGCCCCCACGCTCCAAATGTTGGTTCATGATTTCGGCAACTGTGGCACGCAACGCAGTGACTTCCCTCCTGCCCTGCTTGAAATCGTCGAGGACTTTGGCCGCGTACGCGCCCAAGCCCTCCGCCCCGATCTGGCGGGACGTGAACAAGATATGGGCGTGGTAGTTGCGCTGATCGCCCCCCTTATCGGGCGCGTGCAAAGCAATTTGCGTGGCCACCATGTAGCGGCCGACCAGCATTTGCCCAATCCCAATCGCCAGTTCACGCCGCTGCGTGTCGCTCATTTCGTGCGGCAACGCCACAATCATCTCTCTCCCCACCCGCGCGTTCTTTCGCGTTTCAGCGACCTCCGCGGCATTCCACAACATGCTGGGATCAGCAACCCAGGTCGGCGCATCGGCCGGGGCCAGCATGTCCACCGACACCACACCTTTTTTACGGGTGTAATCGTGTATTAGCCCCGTAGTGTCGTCCTCGATCCGAATACCGGCGCGATAGGCAGCGGCGGCGGTGACGCTATGGCCTTGGCCTCGGCTGATGCTCTTGATCGAACAGTGGTAAATGGCCATGACGCTTTCTCCCCAAAACCCCAACAAAGCCGCTTTTGGCTCCTTGGGGTGTCGGGGGCGAAGCCCCTGACCGCAGGTTTTCACCCGAAGGGGGAAAACATAACTGCGCTTTTAATAGGCCCTGTCGGACCTTTCCAAAGAACCCGCACTCAGAAGCGCGGCCTATATTCATTTAAACAGGAAATCTGGACTTGTCGAATCACAATTTTCTGTTTATATAAGAAGACAAGCAAAATGAGGGAAATTCATGAAAAAGAAATCACTGGAGGAGCGAGCAGCGGATGCCGACAAACGCGCAAGGCAACTCAAGGCTCAGTTGAACCTAAAGGACAAGCGCGAACGGGTGCGAGTGGCTAAAGCCGAAGATCGCAAACGACTGGCCCAGGCCATGAAATGGACCCGCCAGAAGGACGCCCACCGCAAGATCGAACTCGGGGGCGTCGTGATCGCAGCGGGCGCAGATCAAATGGATCCGGCAGAACTGTGCGGTCTACTTCTTCTGGCAATCAGGAATCTGGACCCACACAGACTGCCCGCTTTAAGAGAGATAGGAACACGTCATTTCGATAGCAGGAGAACTCAGCGGAAGTAGCGCCCCACCCTACTCAACGGTGTTGCTTGCGCCAGTGCCCCGAGCCCAAATGAACTTTGTGCACTGCGGTATTCTCATGCCTCAAGCGTTGGGATAAGCTCAAGGCGAGCCGAGACGGCTCTAACGCACACAACAGGGGACCTGGATGTCTTTGCCAAGCGTTTACAGTCAAGTTTACGGTCAGTTTCAGGAGTTCTTTTCAAAGCTACAAGAAGACAAGCCCCTTCAAATTTCACCCAGCAACACCTGAAGGACATAGGCTACGCCTCATCGAATCATCGCTCACTTATCCCACTGTTGAAGGCTATTGGATTTCTGTCATCAAGTGGAACTCCGACTGAGCGATACCACGCTTATCGGGACAAATCACAAGCAAGGCAGGTCATGGGGGCGGCCCTCAAAGACGCATACGCTGATTTGTTCGTAATAAAAGCCCACCCAACAGATAAGGATCGCGCGTTAATTGAAGGTAAGTTCAAGAGCACGCACAACGCATCAGACAGAACCGCAGAGTTGATGGCCAAGACCTTCCTTGGCCTTCTGAAGCTCGCTGACATTGATCATTCGACGCCCAGCACACCAGTAATTAACAACGCGGCGGCCCAGACCAGTGCAGAAAACGAAGGAACTCGCCTCGCTCCCATACCTGCACCTGGCACTCGCACTGGGGCTCCAGGACTCCACTACAACATCCAAATCCACTTGCCGGCCACAAAAGATGTTGAGGTATACAACGCAATATTTAAGTCTCTGAAGGAGCACCTGATTGGCTAGTCCTCACAAGGATGTAAGGGACTTCTTGTTCCGCGGCCTGATGTTTGAGTCTGAGGCAAGCGTATTTCAGGGAGCCGGAATCCAGATCGGAGCAAATCTAGCGGAGTCAGAAGAACGCCTTCTTGCTGAAGTGCTGTCGCCTTTCGGCGTTGCCCGTCGAAATGAAGCATTGGAAATGGCCCGCCTCTATGCGCTTCTTTACTGCTTCGAAAATGAGGTTAGAGCCTTAATTAAGGAGACTTTAGAAGAAAAGGACGGCGTTGACTGGTGGGAAAAGCTACCCTCCCGAGTTCGATCACATGCAGAAAATAGACAGACTACCGCGCTTAAAGATTCATGGCTCGAGGGCCAAAAGCGCGACCCATTGGGGTTTGTCGATTTTGGCATGCTCGCTTCCATCATCACTGAAAAATGGGAATATTTCTCAATATTCCCATCACAGCACTGGTTGAAACAGCGGCTTGATGAGATGGAGAAGGCAAGAAATTTTATAGCACACAATCGCATGCTCTTGCCCAGCGAGTTTCAACGACTCTATATGTATATCTCTGACTGGAACAGAGTCGTGGGACTTTGACTCCCCTAAGGCAGGTCGTGCTGCTGTCTCGCCCATCCGAGGCGAGACAGCACGCTCACACTCGGAGACCGCCCTGCTTCAGTAGAGCGTTACTTCCGCCATTGATAGAAAGTTCCTTCATTGCCGCGATGATTAAAATCAGGCCAATCCCCATGAATGGCAACCCGATGATCCCTACCGCCAACAGGAACAGTGACCCAATCGGCTCCTTCTTCCAGCAATAGGTCTTTCCCTCGGGCGTTGTAAGGCCGTAGATGAAATTTCCCTCGACGTAGAGTGTTGTCGGACCGTTCGTGTACACCGCTTTTTGCAAGTACGTGTTGATCCCAGCAGGCGCGCGCAACTTTGAGTAAACATTGCCGCCAATTTCAATGACGGAATATTGGCGAACACCGTTCGGCCCAAACTGCGCGTCACCCAGCAGCGCCAGTTCCCCAGTAATTTTGTAGCCCATACCTGCTCCTTGGTGTGCGATCAGCCACGGTTTCCGCTGGGCTCAAAGCCAGCGATCCACATGCGGTAGTCGTAGAAGATGGCGGCATGGGACATATCATTGCCCTGCCCATAGAACCCCGACACCCACGCGGCGTTGATGACAATGTTGCGCACCTTGTCGCGCATGGGCTTATCCACGTCGACCTGGAACAGCAGCCTTGGCGGACTGGGGCCGCGCGTGCGGCTGTCGCCCGTGGTGGTAACGGCGCCGAAGCGCGGCTGCGCGTTCAACAGTCCGACGAACCCGATTGACCGGCCAAAGGTGCTGGTCTCCCCGAGGTCGTTGGTCTTGGTCAGTTTGGCGTCTGCGCAGGTCCTGAATGTCTCCTCCTGGGATGCCGTTGGACTGGTCCAGATCGTGGCCTTGACCGTCCAGCACGGCAGGTTCCGCCCGTACTCCACGAACGTGAGCGCCGCCCGAGGCCACTGCAAACGCCCTTGAATGGCTTGGTCGTGGTCTTCGTTACGGAACAAGGTTGCAAAGGTCTGCCCACCGCTAATTGGCGTGTACAGGCCCCCACCGCTTTCAACGCCTCCCCCACCGTTGGGGTACTCGATGCGAAGGCCCAACTTGTCCTTCACGCCCTTGAAGAACCCTCCAATTCCACCGGGTTTGGGGCTATCCGGTTCGGCAGCCGCCTGCGCAAACGCACTTGCAGTGAGCGACAACAGGCTCAGCGCCAACAAAGTCCGTTTCATCTTCTGCCCCCTTCCGGGCCATTGCGGAAGTCGCAGTCTACGATAAACGCAGACTTGTGTGCACACTCAATGTGTCAGGAATTTCCTGACGGCGGTCAATCGATCAGGGTCGGCCCCACAAGCCTCCGCAAACGGCGCAGAAGCCGGTCCTTGCTGGGATCATCCAATTTCGCGTACATGAGGATCAGCCGCGCCATGCGGTCGTCTTCGGCAAAGAAGAACGGGAGCGGCACGCCGAGCGTGTCAGCGATCTGCTTGGCGCTTTCAATGTCCGGGGTGTGATGCCCCTTCTCGTAGCGGCTAATTCGAGGCGAACCCACGCTTTGATCCAGTCCGATCATTTCGCCCAACTTGATCTGCGACAGCCCAGCCGCCAAGCGGGCTTGGCGCAATCGTGCCGCATAGATCGAGGAAGACATAGGCTGCGAGGGCTTTGCTAAGACAGCCACAAAGCATGCCCACCCAGTGGATCGAAGAATACTACGATAAACGCAGACTGGTCCATCAAGAGATCGGAGCCCACTTCGCCCCTTTGATGACGACCGAAGAAAAAGCAATAAACCCCACTTGACAAACAAGCGGGGTTTATTATGTTGAATATATGGCCCCAAGGTTTAACCGACCTTGAGGCGAGTAAAGCAAAGCACAATTTGCAATACCCAAGCATTCGCTCCTGTTAATTCAATTTAGCGAAACATAGCAAAAAGTCAATTACCTTACTCGCCTCTATGTCGATTACCTGCAAGGCCTGCGGATACCGAACATACGTCCCGCCTTGTCGTGAGTGCGAAAGCACGTGCAGTAGCGCAGGGTCTAAGAATTGGAATTCTGAGTACACGGTCATAGGTATCGCCATTTCATTGCCCAACCGGGTCTGCAATGGCAACGCGCGCTAGACGGGCCTGAGCGCGGTCCAAGAGTTGAGCACGGCGATAGTAGTCGTGTGGGGTGACTGGTGGCATGAACACCCCAAGGCGTGGAACCGCGTCAGGCCGATGTAAGTCCATCGGGACAGTATCTCAGCACGTCAAACTTTTTTCGGTTTGTCCTGGGGCACCTATTGTCCGCAGTGCGCCCGCAAAACCAACGTTGGGCATATGGCCGGTAGGCCCGAAGCAAAGCGAAGGTGACACGGCGGCGCCAGCCCGCAGTGTCGGTGGTGGGGAGCGCGAGAGCGCGGGGAGGGGAACGCTTCCCTCCCCCGCTTGTTACGGCAGGCAAGCAAGCCTGCGCAGTTCAGCAACGAGGTACAGCGTGCAGATGCGGCCAGTCCGTAGGGTGGAACTCGTCCCGCGCGGGACGCCACGCGAGGCAACCCCCTTCCGACGACGCCCCCACCTTGGGGGCTGTCGGGCTGGGTTGGGATTATAGAAACAGGCGGGGACAGAGCCCCGCACGCATCCGCGCCTTAGTCAGGAGCAAATAGAGGGGTCAGCGCCGCCACGTTCACTACTCCCAACTCTGCCCAGCCCAACGCAGGAAAACACTGCGCAGCCAACACCGTTGGAGCAATCTTCTTGCCGTACACGGCGGAGTGATCGTCATCAAGGTCTCGCCCGCCCTCGTGCCCGACGTAGGCGACACGGAACTCCTTGCCCACCAATCCATCTTGCATCCGCTGAATGACGGTCTTGCGGAAACTGTGCAGTCCAATACGCCCCTCCCCGCGAGCGGAGATTTTCAGCGTGTCGCTCAGCAGATGGCTGAACGCCTTTTGCGGACCATTGGCCGGGCCGTTCTTGGCCGCGAACGTCAGATTGGGGAACAACTTGCTCTCCCCACCATCTCGCAACCGTTCGACCAGCCTCCACAGCCCCAGCCCAAGCAAGTCCGGGTGGATTGGGATCGTCCTTTCGCTAGCCTCTGTTTTGAGACTCTTATCCTCGCCTTCCGTAGTGATATGGATGCACTTGACCGCATCCACCACCTTGAAGTCGGCCAATTCCAACTGTGCGATTTCGTTGCTGCGTGCGCCTGTGTACAACGCAATCATGGCAACCCAGCGAGACGACTGTCGGCGCATTGCCTTGAGTGCCGTGAAAGCGAAGATCATTTTGAGTTGGGCCACGTCGAAAGGCTGCCAACCGGTCTTTTTGGATTGCAGCCGCTTGGCTTTCTTGCTGACTTTGATATGGCCTCGGGCGATGTTGTCGCCCTTGGGGTAGTAGCCTGCTGCCATGGCCCAGTCAAAGAACAGCGACAGCCAACGCGTCTTTGTTTCGATGTAACTGTCCGCCAGTGGCTTACCGGTCCGCTCTGCGGGCGTTTGCTTCAGACTGATGACCCATTCGGCGCAGTCGGTCTTGGACAAGTCGCCCAACGCCACCCGCGCAGGCGATCGCTTACGCGTGGAATTCTTCCACGCAACAAAGGCCTTCACCGCCTCCAACTTCTGATCTCGCGTTTTGCGCGCTCCGCTGGTCAAGGTCTTTGACCATTTCTCAACCGCCATCTCCAAGGCGATGCGAGTCGATGCGGCCAGTGGCGCACCACCCACAGAGGCGACACCTTGCTCGTTCAGCAGCCGGACGGTTTCAAGGGCCGCCGCGTTGTCTTGCGCCGAACCGTCGGTTTTGACCGTGTAGCCGTGAGGACCGGCAACGACTTCAAAGTCCACCTGCCCCTTTTGCGCGCTGCGTAGCAGTTCGTCCACGCTCTTTGCCATATCCCCTCCTTGAAGGGCCACAGCATAGCGGGAGGCGAGAACAAGGGCTTGCAGATGCGCCACACGGGCATCGCGAGTACCGAGCGAGCGCTTGACCACCTTCAGGCCCAGCGGGCCTTGGAAGCGCTTAGGAACCTTCCAGCGGAAGTGATAGACGCCGGTAGACGACAAGACAAGGTAATTAGGCAATCGCATGAGTGTCCAAGCGAGTGCCCAAGGGCGCGCAAACAGAAACGCCCGCAAGTCATTGACTGGCGGGCGCTTCGTTCAATCTGGCGGAGAGGGGGGGATTCGAACCCCCGAGGCGCTATAAACGCCTGCCTGATTTCGAGTCAGGTACATTCAACCGCTCTGCCACCTCTCCAGATGTTCCCCGGCGAACCGGGGACGCG
>Ga0157373_10004723_pt1 | contig 10242 bp, 5 predicted proteins | sample C65metaG_FD_113460 | JGI IMG/M metagenome (GOLD analysis project Ga0157373, IMG submission 113460) | Corn rhizosphere microbial communities from Kellogg Biological Station, Michigan, USA - C6-5 metaG | ecosystem: Host-associated > Plants > Roots > Rhizosphere > Soil | place: USA: Michigan...
CCAAGTGTTGGGCAATGCCTGAATCCGGGGGAGAGCGTGCGTTCGGTTGAACGCAGACAATCCGGTCGCCAGCGATCGTCACGCCATGCACATTATCGTCATCATCAGTTACCTGGCTGCCGCCGTCGCGTACCTCGTGGGTACGACACTGCTTGCGGTCAGTTGGCGTGGTCAGCGTACCGGGGGCCTACTGATCCTGGCTACTGCGGCCTCGGTCCTGTGGGCCGCGTTTCTGGTTTACGCCGAATGGCAGCGCGGTATGGCTGTCAATTGGTTACTTATGGCCGAAGTGCTGCGCTACGGAGCGTGGCTTGTGTTCGTCAGCGCCCTCATTGGCACCGGGCAGATGGCCGGGCTACTGCGCCGTTTCCGCGTCGGTGCGCACGCGCTCTGGATTGTGCTCGCGCTGTACTGCTTGTTACCGGCGACCGGTTTATTCCAAACCTTCGTGTTGCCGTTCAGCGTCAATGTGCTGCTGGTCGGGGTGTTGATCCTGGCCTTGCTCGGCGTGGTGTTTCTCGAACAGATCTACCGAAACATTGCGCCGGAACAGCGCTGGGCGCTCAAGTTTCTGGTGATTGCGCTCGGTGTACTGTTCGCTTACGACATCTTTTTGTATTCGTACGCGGTGCTGTACCGGCAGTTCAACCTGAGCGTCTGGGCGGCGCGTGGCTTCATCGACGCGTTGCTGGTGCCGCTGTTGCTGGTGGCGGCGGTACGCAACCCGAAGTGGTCGCTGGATGTCGGGGTTTCGCGGCGCGCGGTGTTCTATTCCACAAGCCTGATGGGGGTCGCGTTCTACATCCTCGCCACGGCGGTCGGCGGTTACTACGTGCGCCTGTACGGAGGGGACTGGGGCCGGGTCGCGGAAATTACACTCGTCTGCTTTTCGCTGCTGAGCGCGGTGTCGATTGGATTCTCCGGCCGGGCGCGCTCGCATCTGCGGGTATTCCTGTACAAGAACTTCTTCAGTTTTCGCCACGACTACCGCGAGGAATGGCTGCGGCTGACCGCCACCTTGTCGACCGGTGATACGGAACTGCCGCTACGCGCGCTTCGCGCGATGGCGCAGACCATGGACAGCCCGGCGGGCGTGTTGTTCATGCGCGGCGACGCCGATGATTTCGTACCGGAAGCGCGCCTGAACATGCCGACGCCGGCTGGCCTGAAGCTCTCGGCACGTGCGCCAGCATTGGAGTTCATGCGCGATCGCCGCTGGATTTACGATCTGGGCCAACCAGCGCCTCTGGGCGACGAACAGCTGCAGGCGCCGCCGGAATTGACCAGCCTGCCGCGCGCCTGGCTGGTGGCCCCGCTGGTGCTGGAAGACCGCCTCATCGGATTTGCGGTGCTGGCGCAGGCGCGCGCGCGCCGCGCGTTCGATTGGGAGGACATTGATTTGCTGCGGGCGGCCGGCAGCCAAGTAGCCAGCACCCTGGCACAGGCGGCCGATGCGCAGCGCCTGGCCGAGGTGCGCCAGTTCGAGGGCTTCAACCAGCTCACCGCCTTCCTGATGCACGACCTCAAGAATGTCGCGGCCCAGCAATCGCTGCTGCTGCAGAATGCCGAGCGCCATAAGCACAATCCGGCGTTCGTGGACGACATGCTCGCGACCGTGGCGAATTCGGTGCAGCGCATCTCGTTGCTGCTCGACCAATTACGTGGCGACGCGACGCCCGGGACGAGCGGCCGCGTGCAGCTCGGGGCGATAATCGACAAGACGCTCGCCGAATGCAGCACGCAATCGCCTCGACCAGAATACAGGCCGGCCGCGGAGGACTTGTGGGTATGCGCCGACGCTGACCAGCTTGCCACGGTGCTGGGCCACGTGGTTCGCAACGCCCAGGACGCGGCGCAGGCCCGCGGCCATGTTACGCTCAAGGTAGAGCGAGCTGCAGCCGATGCCGCGATCGAAATCGAGGACGATGGTCCCGGCATGGATGAGGACTTTATCCGCAACCGGCTGTTCAAGCCCTTTTTCACCACCAAGGCAAGCAAGGGTATGGGCATCGGCGCCTATCAAGCCCGGAAGTACGTGAATTCGCTGGGCGGAGCGATGAGCGTGCGCAGCACCCCAGGGCAGGGTACCGTGTTCGCAATCCGGTTGCCGCTGGCCAAGCCCGCCGGGGATGCAACGTCGGACAGCAAGCTGAGGGCTGCGTCATGAACGAGCGCCAGCGCCGCCTTTTGATCGTCGAGGATGACGTCGGCTTGCAGCGCCAGCTGCGCTGGAGCTTCGAGGATTACGACGTAGTCATCGCCGGCGATCGGCCCGCAGCGCTCGCCCTGATGCGCAGCCACGAGCCAGCCGTCGTATTACAGGATCTCGGTCTGCCGCCGGATGCGGCAGGCACCGCCGAGGGCTTCGCCACGATCACGGATATCCTGCAGCAGGCGCCCCATGCCAAGGTCATCGTGGTCACCGGCAACGGCGATCGTGACAACGCTGTCAAGTCGATTGGATGCGGTGCCTACGATTTCTGCTCCAAGCCGCTTGATCTCGATATCTTGCGTCTGATCGTCGATCGCGCCTTCCGGGTTCACGAACTCGAAGCCGAGAACCGCAAGCTCAAAAGCCAGTCGGCCGCCACGCTCGAAGGCATCATCGGCAGCAGTGAAGCCATACGCGCCGCCTGCCGGCTGGTGGAAAAGGTGAGCCCTTCGAACGCCACTGTCCTGCTGCTCGGCGAGACCGGGACCGGCAAGGAGCTGTTCGCGCGTGCGGTGCACCGCTTGAGCAAGCGGCGTGACGGTCCGTTCGTGGCGATCAACTGCGCGGCGATTCCCGAGCCGCTGCTGGAAGCCGAGTTGTTCGGCTACGAAAAAGGTGCCTACACGGGCGCCCACAAGCAAACCAAGGGCAAGATCGAACTGGCCACTGACGGCAGCCTGATGCTCGATGAGATCGGCGATATGCCGGTTGCGTTGCAGGCCAAGCTGTTGCGCTTCTTTCAGCAACGCGTGGTGGAACGCGTCGGTGGTCGCGAGCTGATCCCGGTGGATGTGCGCGTCATCTGCGCCACCCACCAGGACCTGCACGCGCTGATCCGTGCAGGCCGTTTCCGCGAGGACCTCTTCTACCGCATCAGCGAAGTGAGCATCCTGCTGCCGCCCCTGCGCGACCGGGTTGGCGACGTGGCGCTCCTTGCGCGGCATTTTCTTGAGCAGGCTGCCAATCGCCACCAGCGCAGGATCCACGGTTTTACGGCCAAGGCACTCAAGGCAATCGAGGCGTACCCTTGGCGCGGCAACGTGCGCGAGCTGGAGAACGCGGTAAACAGCGCAGTCATCATGGCGGAAGGCAAGCAAATCGGGGTCGATGAATTGCACCTCGGCGCGATCGGCGGCGGCGATGCCCTGAACCTGCATGAGGTGCGGGCTGTCGCCGAAAAGCGTGCCATCGAGAGGGCCCTGAGCCAGGCTGGCGGCAATCTCACGAAGGTGGCGGACTTGCTCGGTGTCAGCCGGCCGACACTGTACGATCTTTTGGACAAGTACGACTTGAAGAAGCCTGCCCACGTAGACTGACTCCGCGCACCGCGCGGCGGCAAACCCAATGGGTGACAATATGCGCTTGACCAAGCTGAATACTGTAGCCATCCGCCACGGTTTGGCGCTGTTTTGCATCAGCCTGTTGTTGAGCGGCTGCGGCTTGGCGAAAGGACGCGGAAACCTGGATGCCGGTGCAAAATACCAAGCCAGCGGACAGTATCGCGCGGCCTACATCGAGGCCAAGAAAGTCCTGCAGCACGACAGCAAGAACGGCGATGCCTGGCTGCTGCTCGGGCAGGCTTCACTGATGCTCGGGGATCCGCAGGACGCCCTGAGCAGCTTGCAAAAAGCCAAGGATAACGGCACGCCGGAAGCACGCTGGGCAGTGCCGATGGGGCGGGCGCTGTTGATAACACAACAATACGACAAGCTGCTCAACGTCGTGTCTTCGGAAAAGTCTTTGCCCCCCCCCGTCAAGGCAAGCGTGGAGGCGCTGAAGGGCGACGCCTATAGTGCGCTGAAGCAAAACGACCAGGCACGACAAGCGTACAAGACTGCATTGACGCTGGATCCCAGGAATCCGCGTTCACTGGTGGGACTCGCCACGTTGGCCGCCATCGCCAACGACCCGGTTTCGTCAGACCAGTACATACAACAGGCACTGGCCGCCTCACCGGAGAACCCTCAGGCGTGGGTTGCCAAGGGCAATCTGGCGTTCGACAGCCGTGATTTTGCCGGCGCCGAATCGGATTACCAGAAAGCACTCGGCTTCAAGAACCCCGACTGGACGCCGCAGGAGCATTTTTACGCGCTGATCCGGCTGACCAACGCCCAGGTTCAACAGAACCAGTTGGACAAGGCCCTGGCCAGCATCCAGACGCTGGAGAACATGACGCAGCAGCCGTACCCCCACTATCTGCACGCCGTGGTGCTGTACAAGCAAGGGCATTTCGACGGCGCGATTTCCCAGCTCCAGCAGGTGCTCAAGGCGTCGCCCGACAACCCGCAAGCGCAGATGCTCACGGGCGCAGTCAACTACGCACAAGGCAACTACGGCCAGGCGGAAATGTACCTCAGCAACGTCATGGGTACGGATCCGAAGAATGTCGAAGCGCGCAAGTTGCTGGCGCTGACGTTGTACCGTGAAGGGCGCTCGCGCCAGGCGCTGGACACGCTGCGTCCGGCCGTGCCGGGCACGCCGTCCGACACCGAGCTGTTGGCGCTGTTGCAGCGGTCTGCCGTCGAGGGGGCGCCGGGGACGGTGGCAGCAGCGAGTGCCGGCGCAGTGCGGCCGGGAGCTCCCGCAACGGGGGAAATCCGCCCTTTCGACGCCCAGTTCGTGCAGGCCGGCAAGGCGCTCGGCAGCGGGAATGCTTCCGAAGCCATACGCGTGCTGCAGAAGATTCCCGCGGGCGATGCGGCCAGCGAGGCACGACGCATGCCTATGCTGGCCATGGCCTATATCCGTGAGAACCACCCGGACGAAGCCGTCAAGACGGGAGCCGAATACGTCAGGAAGAATCCGCAAAACAGCGTTGCGCACATGCTGTACGGGACCACGCTGGTCGCCGCCGGCAAGCGCGCCGAGGCACGCGCCCAGTATTCCGAGGCGTACAGGCTGAATCCGAAGAATGTCGAGGCGCTCCTGAGCCTCGGCAGCCTGGATTCACTCGAAGGCCACTACAAGGATGCTGTCGGCCGCTATGAAACGGTATTGGAACAGGACCCGCAAAACGCACCGGCCATGACGGCATTGGGCCGGCTCGCCACGCTGCAAAATGACAAGGCGCAAGCGGTGAAATGGTTCAGGCAGGCCATCAACGCGGCGCCGAAGGCCGGCGCTGCGTACGTCGGACTAGTGCTGCTGTACAGCGAAAGCGGCCAATTCGACGAGGCCGCCAACACCGCCAGGCAGTTTGCTGACGCCGACCCCAACAATCCGGCGGCGCTCAATGCCTTCGGTGCGGCAGAACTCAACGCTGGCCATCACAACGAGGCGTTGAAACCGTTGCAGCAGGCGGTGAACCTCGCGCCGCAGGTACCCCTGTACCGCACCAATCTGGCGCGTGCGCAAATCCTCAACAAGGACACCAAGGCTGCCGAAAGCAATCTCGACGAGGTGATCAAGGCGGATCCGGGTGAGCTGGCCGCGGTGACGTTGCGGGCATTCATGAAGTTGCATGACCACGATCTGCCCGGCGCGATCTCCATGGCACAAACGCTGCAAAAGCAGCCAGCGACCAAGGCGGCGGGCTTCAGCCTCGAAGGCGACCTGTACATGGCAGACAAGTCCTGGAGCAAAGCCGCTCAGGCCTACCAGCAAGGATCGAAGATCGACGATGTGCGGCCACTGATGGTCAAGCGCTTCATGGCGCTGAGCGAGAGCGGCACCAGCCAACCGGATGGCGTACTGCACGACTGGCTGGCCAAGCACCCTGACGATGCGTCCACGCGCCTGCTGCTGGCCCAGTACTACTTGGGTCGTGCGCAAAATACGCTTGCTGCCACGCAGTACGAACAAGTGTTGAAGTCTTATCCCGCCAATGTTGACGCGCTCAACAACCTCGCTTGGATCTACGCCGAACAGCACGATCCCAAGGCATTGGCGCTCGCGGAGCAGGCTCACAAACTGGCGCCTGATTCGTCCGGCATTGCGGACACCTATGCCTGGGCGCTGATCGCCAACAACCAGCCCAAGACCGCATTGCCGCTTCTGGTGAACGCGGCCAAGGCGGCGCCGAAGGTGCCGACCATCAAATATCACCTGGCCGTGGCGCAGGCGCGCACCGGCGACAAGGCCGGTGCTCGAGCCACGCTCGAGGCGCTACAAAAATCAGGCGCCGATTATCAGGAAAAGCAAGCCGCAGAAAAACTGTACCGCGAGTTGGGTGGTGCGGGCGGTGGTCCTGGCACGTAATACCATTTCTGGGCGTTCGGTCGACACCTTCACGCCGTCATTGCGGCGTGCTCATGTGGATGTTTTCGGTGGCAGGCAGCTGCGCTCCCACTCCAGCGCTGTACATAACGACGAAATCAAAATCCATTGATATGGGACCCAGCCGAGCCTTTCGCGCAGGCGAGCTGCCGGGCAATCAGCATCGGCGGATCACCGGCACGACGCGGTTGCTCGATCGCAGTCAATGTCTGACCGCTAACCCGTTGTACCGCGTCGATCACTTTGCGCACGCTGTAGCCGTCGCATTAACCACAGTGATTCGCCGTCGGCGCGAAGATGGCCGGGTGCGCGAAGGTGGCTGGCGGCAAGTCATGGTTGGCAACCTCAACTTGCCCAACACTCCGATGGCCGCTCAGTCTGGTGATTTGGCCAAGTCTGGAAGGGGAGGGTTGTTGCACCACGCCAACAGACGCCATCGTACCCACCCGCTTGCTAACAAATGACGCAGATGATGCCCGCCCGTGCGGCTGACGCGGAACGAACTTTCAATCGGCAGGGTTTGGCATGAAGCCTAGGCTGACAAAGCGAGACCGCGGTCGGCTCGTTCGGGGGCGGCCTCACGGCCCGGATCAATACCATAACGGTCTTTCAAAAAGCCCTCGATCAGGGAGCCACGCAGTTGCTCCGGCTCAAACGCGAAGCGATGCGAGAACGCACTGGCGGGTAGCGGGTTGTCGCGCGCATCAGCCAGCCCTCGTGGCAACTCGTCTTTCGCCAGCTCCTCGCGCAGACGGAGGCGCAACGGCAGCACCGGGTTGTTTCGCACCAGCGGGTAGCTTGTCGGTGGCGCGAATTTCTCGAAGCCGTAACAGCGTTCGTAGAACTGGGCATGTCGCGGATGCACGCCGATAACGATATCGGTCAAATCGGTATGCAATCCATAGTGGATGGCCCAGCGCATCATGCTGAACAGGGCACCGATGCCGCGTGAAGCAGACTGACGACGATCAGCCAGCATCCCCACCTCGAGCAGGCGGCGCCTTTTTCGGCGCAGTTCATCCAGATATCGTGCATATACGCTATCCAGCGCGAGCCCCATGGGATTATCGCGGAACAGCGTCATCGTATAGCCAACTTCCGGCCCTTCGGGCCCCCATATCACAGATGTATGCTGTCCCACAGCAGCGGGAGCGGCATGGATGCCAAACCGGTTTTCGTCGATCAGCCCTATTTGTGAATAGCGTTGGTATACCAACCGCCAGGCCGATTCCACCTGTTCAAGGGTGCTCGCGCAGAAACAAGGCGGTCCGCCGTTGCGCATCGCCGAACGACCGAGACGCGCCGTAATGTCGATGACTTTCTCAGGCACTTCTGCCGATTTGATTAAATTTAAGTTCATGCTTCAACCGTCGATCAGGGACACGTTTCAAGGCATGCTGTCCTCCTGACCACATGGGTTGGCACCGTCTTTGCCACGTCAGCCAAAACGGGTTTTGTCGGTGCTGCAATGTGATGTTTCATCACCACGCGACGTGCAACGCGCGGCGCGCGCTCCGGCGGGAGTTTACAACGCTGCGCGCGGTGATTGTGTGAGCGGCGTCGCCATACGCATGAAGCGTTCAGAAACCCGTGGGTCGTTCGAGAACCGGTCATGGGAACGCTAAGCGGTGCGCATCGTGGTCATGGCGGGCAGCAGACAGTGACCACCAGCCGGCCCCGCACCCCTGACTTCCGATTCCTGCAAAGGCGTGTTTCGGTGCGGGTCTTTATCCCCGCGTATAGTGCTCGCGTGGGCGAGTCGATTGCCGGGCACACAGACAAACGTAACCGGCTGGAATCAGCTCCAATCCAGAGGCGGACGCGGATCGTGGACCGGCATACGAAAGCAGGCATTCTGTGCGCAGGCATCGCCGCGCCCTCGGCGGACAATTCGCAGCCGTGGCAGTTTGAGTGGCATGGCGACGACCTGGACCTTCGAATCGATGCGAGCCGTAGTGGTCACGTATCCGATACCCGATATGTCCTGAGCGACCTGGCCGCCGGCGCGTGTCTGGAAAACATGATCATCCACGCCCGCTCGCTCGGTTATGCGGCGGACGTGCAGACTTTTCCGCGCCCCGACGACGAGCTGTGGGCCGCCCGTATCCGTTGGCACCGCGATCCCGAGTGCGACCAACCCGAGCCGCTGGCTGGTGCGATCGAGCAGCGTCACACTGACCGTCGCTTCCCCTGGAGTGGTCCAATCACCACCGATGCGCAGGCGCGCCTGAATGCCCAGGCCAAGCTGATTCCCGGGCAGCGGCTTTATTGGCCACAGGCACCGCATGAGAGAAAAGCCGCACTCGGCGTCATCCGGCAGGCCGAGACGCTGCGCTTCCGGAGCCCGACGCTGCATGCGGAACTGTTTTCGAGTATTCGCTTTTCCGTTGGCTGGCGCATTGCCTGCGAGGAAGGCCTCGCCCCGGCGACGCTGGCCGTGGAACCACCATTGCGCCCGGTCTTTAAGGCACTGCGTCGTCCGGCGGTGATGACCATGCTCAACCGGCTGGGCGCGGCGTCGGTGCTGGGGTGGCGCTCGACCTGGCTGCCCATCCGGCTGTCGCCGGGACTCTGTCTGCTCGTCATTCCGTCCACGGCACGATCCGATGTACTCGCCGGCGGCCGCGCTTTGCAACGCGTATGGCTTCAGGCCACCCTTGACGGGCTGTCGGTCCAGCCGTATGCGGCGGCGGGAGTTCTCAGCCTGGGGTTCGTACCCGTCGAGCAAGCTTTTCAGCAGCCACTCTCGCGTCTGGGCTCGGCCCTGCATGACCTGTGTGCGCCAGGGTACGGGCTCGTGTTTTTACGGCTCGGCTATGCGCGGTCCGCACTGCACGATCGCAGTGGGCGACGAGCACTCGCAAGTTTCGGCGCTCTCCCATAGGGGCCACGCGCGATTGGCGTTTGTGCGCGATGGCCTTCAGGCACCGCGCGACCTTGTTCTTCGCCCTTCCGTTGCGGCCTGCCGCAGGCGCCAGCGATGGGGCGTCGAAACAAAAACACGTCGGCCGCGTCTTCCTTGCCCTCACGGATTCACGCCATGAGGGCGAAGGAGTGTGATTTCCACCCTGTGTCGAAATCCTTTACAAACCAGGCTTGCTGTCGGCGTCTCTGAGTAAACTTCAGATAAAACAAATAGTTAAATAAATGTCCGGGTTGTGCGGCCCCTCGGCGGAATAGCCGGGAACTCTGGTACGGCTGTCGGTAGTCGAGAGACGACCAGCTACAAAAACCTGTTTTTATTCAAAGTGTTAAAGCCAATGCTGGTGAGGCGGACGCGGCGACACGATGACGGAGACATCTGGTTGAAGCACGCGCGACCTTGCGCATGGCCGGCGCGGCATAGCGCCGGAATGTCTTACAAATATTGAGTGAATCCGGGCAGCCTTGAATAAACAACTCAATAAAAAACAGCATGTTATATCCATGGCATGCCTGTTGCTTCTAAGAAACCTGCAGGGTTATGTCAATCGGGCGCCACTGCCGTTGCGATTGTCTGGTTGGTTTTCGATGGAGGAAAAAATCATGTTGAAGAAGAAAAGCATCGGAATCGCACTCGCATGCGCGCTGGCGCTGGGTGCGTGGAGTGGGACGACGCTGGCGACGCCCATCAACGTGAACGGCGTCCACTGGGACAGCAGCAGTCCGTTCGACCTGACCATCCAGTCGCTCAACCTTCGCGAAACCTCGGTCGCGGCCGTCGGCGACAAACTGACGGGTTACGGCCAGATCGGTTCGATCAACGGCAGCAACAGCTTTTGCACGGGTTGCGATCTCACGTTCACCTTCACCTACACGGTGCACAGCATCATCGG
>Ga0157373_10004724_pt1 | contig 10242 bp, 8 predicted proteins | sample C65metaG_FD_113460 | JGI IMG/M metagenome (GOLD analysis project Ga0157373, IMG submission 113460) | Corn rhizosphere microbial communities from Kellogg Biological Station, Michigan, USA - C6-5 metaG | ecosystem: Host-associated > Plants > Roots > Rhizosphere > Soil | place: USA: Michigan...
CGCCAGGGTCTCGCCGAGATTCCCCAGGGCGCCGGTAATCGCCACAACGCGCCGTGAGAGTGACTGAGTCATCAAGAGTCCTTTCCTTTTTAAGGGCGCATACTCTAATGATATCGGTGGCCCATGGCATGCTTTTGGATGTCAACTTGTTGTGCAAAAGTGCCAAAATTTTTTGCCTGGAGAAACGCGTGCAAAGGGTCGTTAAACAGGCGTCAGAAAGTTGGCTTTGGCGCGATGCCAAAACTTCAGCAAGTGCCGTTCAATCGGGTTTCAGCGGAATCTGCCGAGGGTCGATCAAGTGTCGATTCGAAACAGTCCTGAAAGCCTGGCGATAGTTTGGGCTGGCATGCTTGATGGACTTTTTCCCACCGCATAATCTGTTGCTGCAGCGTTTAACGGCTGCTTGTATCCTTGCGCGCGACAAGGACAGGCGGCTGCAGCCATTGAGTCAATCATGAGTCGCTGGAACGGAAAACCGGACTTTCCCAAAGGTAGTGATGTGAAGCGTGATACTCATCTGGTAGTGCTGCTGTTGGCGGTGATTGGTTGTTCCCTGGCGTCATTGACGGTATGGAAAGTGCTGGCCGCTCGTGAGCGGGCACTGGAAGAAATCAACGTCCATGGCTTGAACCTGACCCAGGCGCTGGCGACGTATTCCGAAGGCATCGTCCGCCAGAGTTCGTTGCTGTTGCTCGGCTTCGTCGAGCGCCTGGAAACCGAAGGCAGCGGTCCGGCGCAGATTGAACGGCTGAGGGCCTTGGTCAGTCGTCAGGAGCCGCTGATGCCACAGCTCAGTGGCATCACCATTTACGATCGTCAGGGCCGCTGGTTGATGTCTTCCAACCGGCCGATTCCCGCCGGCGCGAACAGCAGTGATCGCGTCTATTTCATCCATCACCGCGACGACCCGTCCCGCGAAACCTTTATCGGTCCGCCGATCCAGAGCCGCTCCAATCAGGAGTGGGTGATTACCGTCAGCCGCCGTTTCAACGATGCGCAGGGCGAGTTTGCGGGCGTGGTGGCGGTAACCCTCGGGGTGGAAAACTTCCTGCGCCTGTTTGGCAAGATCGACGTCGGTCAGGAAGGCGCCATCGGCTTGTCCTACACCGACGGCACGTTGCTGGTGCGCTATCCGTTCCGCGAGCAGGACATGGGGCGCAACTTTTCCAAGTCACCGATCTATGCCAAGTATCTGGTTGATCGTTCTGTCGGCACCGCGTCGTTCACCTCCAGCCTGGATGGCGTGGAGCGGCTTTACGCCTTCCGCAAGAGTGATCGGCTGCCCCTTATCACCACCGTCGCCCTCGGCAAGCGCGAGGCCCTTGCCGCGTGGCGTCTGGAGGCGTGGTTGTCGGCAGTGGTGGTGACCGGGCTGTTGGGACTGACCGGGCTGATCGGCTGGTTTCTGATTCTGGATATCCGCCGGCGCACCCGCGCCGAAGACCAGTTGCGCGGCACTCAGCAGCAGTTGCTCTCATCCAATCGGCAGCTTGAACTGCTCGCGATGAAGGACGCCCTGACGGGGCTGGCCAACCGTCGCTGCTTTGACCAGAGCCTCGCCATGGAAGCGCGGCGCGCACAACGTGACGGCACGACGCTGGCGTTGCTGATGATCGATATTGACTATTTCAAGCTGTTTAACGACTCGTTCGGACACGTTGCCGGCGATGCCTGCCTGCAAACCGTGGGCAAGCTCCTCGGGGAATGCGTGCGACGCCCGTCAGATCTCGTGGCGCGCTACGGCGGTGAGGAAATGGGCGTGATCATGCCGGACACCGACAGTGACGGTGCGGCGGTGGTGGCGCAGCTCATTCTCGACCGCCTGAAGCAAGCGAACATCGCGCACACCGCCAGCCCGTACGGACGCCTGAGTGTCAGCATCGGCATCGCGACGGCCTCGGGCGCGCAACTGGAACGCTTGCAAGGGTTGATCGAGGTCGCGGATCAGGCGCTGTATGACGCCAAGGCGCGGGGGCGTGATCAGTTTGTGAAGGGATGACTGATTGATACGGCGCATCAACGACCTGTGTGCCTTGCCACACACTTTCCCCTGCTTCGTCATTTGATCGTGAGGACGACCTTGCCCTTGGCGCGTCCCTGTTCGACGTATTTCAGCGCCTCCGCCGTAGATTCAAGGGGGAAGGTGCGGTCAATCACCGGTTTGATGATTCCCGCCTCGACGAGCGCGCTGATTTGTTGCAGTTGATCGCCGTTGGCGCGCATGAACACGAAGGCGTAGCTGACGTCCCGCTTGCGTGCCTTGCGCCGAATACTCAGGCTCAACAGGCGCATGACTTGCTGCAATGGCCAGGATAACCCTTGCTCTTGGGCGAATTGCGCGGTGGGTGGCCCCGAGATTGAAATCAGCTGACCACCGGGCTTGAGCACTTGCAGTGATTTCTCAAGGATGTCGACGCCGAGGCTGTTCAACACCACATCGTAGTCGTGCAAGACACTTTCGAAAGGCTGCTGTTTATAGTCGATGACCACGTCAGCCCCTAACGCCTTGACCCATTCGACATTCGCGGTGCTGGTGGTTGTGGCGACAAAGGCACCGAGGTATTTAGCGAGCTGAATGGCAACGCTGCCGACGCCGCCGGATCCGGCATGAATCAACACCTTCTGGCCCTTTTGCAGGCGGGCGGTGTCGACCAGCACCTGCCAGGCGGTCAGTGCCACCAAGGGCAGGGAGGCCGCTTGCGCCATGCTGGTATTGGCCGGTTTCAGGGCGATCGCGTGCTCGTGCACGGCAATCAATTCGGCGAACGTGCCGATCCGCGTTTGCGGCGGGCGGGCGTACACCTCGTCTCCCGGTTGGAAGCGTGTCACCTTCGATCCCACCTCAATCACCACGCCAGCCAGATCGTTGCCCAGAATCAGTGGTAACGAGTAGGGCAGGATCAGCTTGAATTCGCCTGCGCTGATTTTCGAGTCCAGTACGTTGACGCTGCTGGCATGGACCTCGACCAATACGTCGTGAGGACCCACGGCGGGAGCGGGCACTTCGCCCAGGCGCCCGGGATGTTTGCCATAGCGATCAATCAGAAATGCTTTCATCGGGGGGCGACTCTTGTTGGTTATCAGGAGGGTAGCCGGTGCGTGGTCAGGCATCGAGGAACGCCTGTGCCTTGGCCACAAAGTCTGTGTGATGCTGGAAAATCCCGCCGTGCCCGGCGTCCTCATACATCACCAGTTCTGCGTTGGGGATGCGCTTGGCCAGCTCAAACGAATTGACGCTGGGCACCATGATGTCGTTGTCGCCGTTGACGATCAGTGTCGGCGTGCGCAAATGCCCGAGGTCTTGCGGCACCTGCTGGCCCCACGCGGTGATGGCTTTCAATTGGCGCAGGAAAGCGCGGGGTGTCGGGCCCTTGTCGCGATCTTTTTTGCGTGCTTGCAGGCGTTGCAAATACTGCGTAGCAGATCGACGGCCATTGGCTGATGAAGTGAAGAACAGGTAGAACTTGGGATCGCGCAGGGTCAGCAAGCCTTTGAGGATCAATGGCCACGACACCACCCCGACCTTGTCGATACCCGTGCCCCCGGCGGGTCCGGTGCCGGTCAGAATCAAGCGGCGCACCCGATCAGGCGCCTTCAGGGCGAGCTCTTGAGCGACGAAGCCGCCGAGGGAGAAACCCAACACATCAACGGTTTTCAGGCCTAGCACCTGGATCAGCCGGATGGCATCGTCGGCCATTTCGCCAACGGTCAGTGGCGCGGCTCCACCCGAGCCGCCGATGCCGCGATAGTCGGTGGTAATGACACGTCGGGTTTGCGCCAGGCCATCGATGATCGCGGGGTCGAAGTTGTCCAGCACCGCGCCCCAATGGTTGAACAGTACGAGCGGCACGCCGGAATGTGGACCAATGTCGCGATAGGCAAAGCGAACGCCGTTGATCGTGATCGACTGGTTTGCGGCATTGATGAACGATGTCGGCGAACCCGAAGGGGAATTTGTCTGTATTGAATTCATGGCTGCTCCGGACAACGGATCGGATTCGATGCAGTGACCTGCGCCTGCATCGAATCCACCGTGAGTGCTCGCTACCAGAAAATCACTGTGGATTCTGATAGCGCTGGGCAACCGCTGACTGGCGGATTTGCCCCAGCAGGCCCTGACGTGCGCTTTGCAGGTCTTCCCAGCGTTGCGCTTCGTGCAGCGGCGGGATGGTCACCGGTTCGCGACGATCAAAACCGACCAGTGCGGCATCCACCAGATCGCCCACTTCCATGATCTCGCTCAAGGTATTGATGTCGACGCCGGAGCGATCCCAGATCTCTGTGCGGGTGGCCGCCGGCAGCACCGCCTGGACGTAGACGCCTTGAGGCGACAGTTCCAGGCTCAGCCCCTGGGACAGGAACAATACGAATGCTTTGGTCGCACCGTAGACGGTCATGCCGAATTCCGGCGCCAGGCCCACCACCGAACCGATGTTGATGATCGCGCCGTCACCGGCCTTGACCAGCCGTGGAGCGATGGCGCTGGCCAGGCGCACCAGTGCGGTGGTGTTGAGGGCGACCAGTTGCGCCACGTTGTCGGTGCTTTGATCGACGAAGTTGCCAGACAGCGCGGCGCCGGCGTTATTGACGAGGATGCCGATGCGGGCGTCGTCGCGCAGGCGATTTTCAACGGTGGTCAGATCGCTGAGTCGGGTCAGATCCGCGGGGATGACGTCAACGGCGACTGCGTGTTCGCTGCGCAAGCGCGCGGCCAGTGCGTCCAGGCGCGCCTGATCGCGGGCGACCAGGACCAGATCGTGGCCGCGTTGCGCGAAACGCTCGGCGTAGACCGCGCCGATGCCGGTGGAGGCGCCGGTGACAAGAACAGTAGGGCGAGTGGTCATGGGGTATCTCTCTTTCAGGATGTGAGAAACAGAACGCGCTCAGTTGGCGCTCGATTCAGCCAGTGTCGGGTAGTCGATATAACCTGCTGCACCGCCGCCATAGAGGGTGGCGGGATTGAACGCGGACAGCGGCGCGCCATGCTTGAGACGCTCCACCAGATCCGGGTTGCCAATAAACGGGCGACCGAAGGCGATCAGGTCGGCCTGGTCTTCAGCGAGTGTCGAGGTCGCCAGGTCCAGGTCGTAGCCGTTGTTGGCGATATAGGTATTTTTGAAGCGCTGGCGCAGGGCGCCGAAATCGAAGGGCGCCACGTCACGCGGGCCGCCGGTTGCGCCTTCGACTACGTGCAGGTAAATCACACCGAGGGCGTCGAGTTGCTCGGCGACGTAATCGAATTGCGCCTGCGGATCGCTGCTGGAAACGCCATTGGCCGGCGACACTGGCGACAGGCGCACACCGGTGCGATGCGCGCCGATCTCACTGACCACGGCCGCCGTCACTTCGAGCAGCAGACGCGCACGGTTTTCAATCGAACCGCCGTAAGCATCGGTCCGCAGATTGGCGCTGTCCTTGAGGAATTGATCAAGCAAATAACCGTTGGCACCGTGAATCTCCACGCCATCAAAGCCGGCATCGATCGCGTTGGCGGCAGCCTGGCGGAAATCATTGACGATTCCCGGCAGTTCACTGATGTCCAGCGCGCGTGGCTCGGAGACGTCTTCGAAGCGGTTGTTGACGAACACTTTGGTCGCGGCGCGCAGCGCAGAAGGGGCCACGGGGGCGGCGCCGTTTTGTTGCAGGTCAACGTGCGAGACGCGGCCGACATGCCACAGTTGCAGGAAGATTTTTCCGCCCTTGGCATGGACGGCTTCGGTCACTGCACGCCAGCCGTCGATCTGCGCCTGCGTGTAGATCCCGGGGGTGTCCTGATAACCCTGGCCTTGTCGGGAAATCTGCGTGGCCTCGCTGATCAGCAAGCCGGCGCTGGCGCGCTGGCTGTAATAGGTGGCCGCGAATTCGCTGGGGACGAAGCCTTGGCCCGCGCGGTTGCGTGTCAGCGGCGCGAGCACGATACGGTTCGACAGCGAGAGGCTGCCCAGGATGTAGGGAGTAAACAGAGTCTGATTGGTCATCTGATGAATCTTCCGTGCCCGTTGAGGGAGATCGGTGGTTTGTGCAATTAGGATGATGATCGAAATCTAAACTGTCAACGGTTTTGATTATGGGTAACATCTATGTATCATCGGATGCAGGATTTCCTGGCAGACACGAGGTATTACACGTGAGAGTGACCAAGGCCCAGGCGCAGGCCAATCGAGAGCACATTGTTGAAACAGCCTCGGAGCTGTTCCGTGAGCGCGGCTTTGATGGCGTCGGTGTGGCGGACCTCATGGCGGCCGCCGGTTTCACCCATGGCGGTTTCTACAAACACTTCGGGTCGAAGTCTGACCTGATGGCCGAAGCCTCGGCGTGCAGTCTCGGCAAGTCGCTGACAGGCGCCCAGGCACTCGATGTGCCGGGGTTCATCAACGTCTACGTGAACAGAGAACACCGTGACGGACGCGGCAACGGTTGCACCATGGCCGCGTTGGGTGGCGATGCGGCGCGCCAGGCGCACGAGGTGAAAGCCGCATTTGCCGAGGGCATTGAGCACACCCTGCAAACCTTGGGCGAGAAATACCCGACGGGGCCAGATTCCGAGGCGGGTGAGGGGCGCAAGAAGATGATCGACCTGCTGTCGCGTGCGGTCGGCGCGCTTATTCTGTCGCGTGCTTGCCCGGACGATTCCACACTGGCGGACGAGATCCTTGAGGTGTGCCGCGCAGAAATGCTGGCTTCGCTGCCGGCCGATGATGTGGGCGAGGTGTGAATGCGCGGCTCATTCCGCGAGCGCTTTGGCTCTGGCGATTGAAAACGCTTGCGGCAGGCTCGCGCCATTCTTCGCCGCCAGAATCTCGGCCATCACGCTGACCGCGATTTCCGCAGGGGTCTTGCTGCCGATGTAGAGGCCGATCGGCCCGTGCAGGCGCTCGAGTGAGGCCTCGGTCTCACCGAAATGTTCGATCAGGCGTTCGCGGCGCAGCTGACTGTTGCGTCGCGAGCCGATGGCGCCGATGTAGAACGCCGGGCTGTGCAGCGCTTCGAGCAAGGCCAGATCGTCGAGTTTGGGGTCATGGCTCAAGGCGACGATGCAAGTGCGCAGATCGACCGCGAAGTCGCGGACCACGTCATCCGGCATGCCGACGATGCGCTCCACGCCGTCTACCGACCAAGTCTCGATGTACTCGGGACGCGGGTCGCAGACCGCCACCTTGAAACCGTTGAACAACGCCATGGTCGCCAGGTACTCGGCCAGCGCACCGGCCCCGATCATCAGCAGCCGATAACCCGGCCCCAGGGTATTGAGCATCTGTGTGCCATCGAAGCTGAATTGTTCCGGTGTCGCGGTGGGTTCGAGTGTGACCTGGCCGCTCGCCAACGCCAGGCGCCGGCGCATCAGTTGCCCGGCGTCCAGTTGCGTCAGCAGTTCATCGAGTGACTGCCACGCCGGGTTGAACTCGAGGATCAGTTCAAGCGTGCCGCCGCAGGGCAAGCCGAATCGATGCGCCTCATCGGCGCTGACGCCATAGCGCACCACTTGCGGTGCGCTGTCGCAAAAACCGCTGCCGCCATGGGCGGTGGTGTAGCGATGGATCAGATCGTCTTCGATGCAGCCGCCGGACACGCTACCCACCACGCGACCGTCGTCACGCAAGGCCATCATCGACCCCGTCGGGCGCGGTGACGAACCCCAGGTGCGCGCCACTGTGGCGAGCAGCACACGCTCGCCGGCGGCAAGCCAGTCCCGCGCTGTGCGCAGGACCAGCAAGTCGATACTTTCCATCAGGTTCTCCTCTTAACGCATCTGCAGGATGATCGGGCTGCTGCTGGCCGGATCGGTGTGTTCACGCAACTTGCTCACCGTCTGCGCCTCAACCGCAGTGCTCTGATTGCCCCAGGTGCTGCGCATGAAGGTCAGCACCTCGGCGATCTGCTGATCCGACAACTGCTCACGGAAGGCCGGCATGCGATAGGCGTCCGGCACCCCGGCCGCCACCACACGCTGCGAACCGTTGAGGGTGATGTTGATCGCCGAGGCACTTTCCTTGGCCAGTGCAGACGTTGCGCCGGCCAGCGGTGGCATCGATTCGGGCTGACCCTTGCCGTCCAGGCCATGGCACGAGGCGCAGCGCGTCACGTAGGTATGAGCACCGGGCGCGTCTAGACGTTCCGCTGCCGATGCGTTTTGATACTGCCAGGGCGCGCCGTCGCGTTCGCGGTCCCCGGGCAGCGACTTCAGGTAATGCGCGATCGCGGTCAAATCCTCATCGTTCATGAACTGCGTGGAGTTGTTGAACGCCTCGGTCATCGAGCCGTAGACCACCGCGTGTTGATTGCGCCCGGTCTTGAGGAACTGCACGATCTGCGGCTCGCTCCAGCGACCCAAACCGGTGTTGTGGTCATCGCGCAGGCTCGGTGCGTACCAGCCATCGAGCAAGGCGCCGGCGAGGTACGGCTTGCCGGATTCATCCAGTGCCTTTTCGTTGAACGCCAGGCCACGGGGCGTGTGGCAACTGCCACAGTGCCCGGCGCCCTGGACGAGGTAGGCGCCGCGGTTCCACAGGGCGTCCTGTGATGGTTTGGCGGCGTAGGGTTCGGCATCGACAAACACGCCGTTCCACAGTGCAATCGGCCAGCGCAGGTTCAACGGCCACGGAATCGAACTCGGGATGTTCGCCTGCTTCACCGGCGCCACGCCTTTCATGAAGAACGCATACAGCGCACGCACGTCGTCATCACTGAGCTTGGCGTAGGACGGGTAGGGCATCGCCGGATACAGGCGGCGACTGTCGGGCGCCACGCCGTGGCGCACCGCCCGGTCGAAGTCCGCCAGGCTGTAGCGGCCGATGCCGGTTTGCGTGTCCGGGGTGATATTGGTCGCGTGGATCGCGCCCAGCGGCGTAGCCATTTCCAGGCCACCGGCGAACGGCGCACCGCCCGGCACACTGTGACAGGCCACGCAATCGCTGAGCCGGGCGACGTATTCGCCACGGGCGACCAGCGCCGGGTCGATGTCGGCCACGGCGATCTGATGGTGTTCAAGGCGCGAGACAGGCTCGCGGGTGACATACCAGGCCAGCAGGCCTGCCGCGACCAGGCATGGCACGGCCAGCCAGCCTGCGGTTCTTGCGAATCGGCTGTTATTCATGGACGCTCCGGCGCTGATCAAGTGAAGGTGTGTCGGCTCATGGGCAGGCTGCGCACCCGCTGCCCGGTCAGCGTTGCCACCGCATTGGCGACGGCTGGCGCGACGGCGGGCAGCGGCGGTTCACCGATGCCGCCCATTTTTTCGCCACTCTCGATGACGCGCACGTGGACGCGAGCCATCCGCGCAGGCGGCAGGATCGGATACAAGTCATAGTTGCGCGCCCGCGGTTTGCCATCCACCCACACGGATTCCTCCACCAGGGTTTGCGACAGCCCCAACGCCACGGCGCCGTTGACCTGCGCTTCGACAATCGCCGGATTGACGATGCTGCCCGGGTCAATCGCCTGCCAGATGTCGTGCACCTTGACCTGGCCGTGCTCGATGGACACCTCGGCGATCACCGCCGTCTGGGTGCCGAACGGCGAAGCCATGGCCACGCCGCGCGCACGTTTGCTGCCGTCCTCGGCGGTAAACGGCCCGCGCTTCCAGCCGCCCGACAGCTCACCCACCGCTTGCAGCAGCGTGGTCAACCGCTGGTTATCACGCAGCAGATGCAGGCGCAGTTCGAACGGGTCCTTGCCGCCCTTGTCCGCCAGTTCGTCAAGGAACGACTCATAGAAAAAGTCGTTGAGGGAATTGCCCACTGAACGCCAGTAACCAAGCATCGCCGGACCTTTGACGTAGATCTGCGCGATGCGCTTGTTGGCAATCGCGTAGGACTTGCCCGACAACCCTTCAAGCGCCGTCGGGTCGAGCTTCTCACCCTGCTTGCCGGCGAGGGCTTCGGTCGGACCTTCGGTGGCACTGATCGCCTCGATTGCCAGCGGCCAGCCGTCGTTGTCCAGCGCCGCGCGGAAGTTCACCGCCGCAACCGGACGCAGCACGTCACGCAGGAACTCTTCCTCGCGACTCCAGATCAGTTTGACCGGGCGGCCAACGGCCTTGGACAGGGCGATCGCCTGGGGATACGGACTGGCCGAGTCGTAGAGGAAATGCCGACCGAAGAATCCACCCAGCAATGGCGAATGCAGGGTGATGCGCGACGGGTCCAGCCCCGTGCGTTTGGCGATGTCGGCACGGAACATGTCCGGCGCCTGATTCGGCAACCAGACTTCCAGCGAACCGTCCGGATTGAACCGGGCCAGCGC
>Ga0157373_10004725_pt1 | contig 10242 bp, 10 predicted proteins | sample C65metaG_FD_113460 | JGI IMG/M metagenome (GOLD analysis project Ga0157373, IMG submission 113460) | Corn rhizosphere microbial communities from Kellogg Biological Station, Michigan, USA - C6-5 metaG | ecosystem: Host-associated > Plants > Roots > Rhizosphere > Soil | place: USA: Michigan...
AAACAGCAAAGAGACGACAGACCTAAAAACCCGGGCAACAATAATGGCAACAACGGGAACAACGGCAATAACAACAACCAGAAACAACAAAACGAAAACAGCTATTCCAATCTTGATTTCGACAATACCATCACCAATGAAGGGGTATTGGAAATCATGCCTGATGGTTATGGCTTCTTAAGGTCTGCAGATTATAACTACCTGTCTTCTCCGGATGACATCTATGTATCTCAGTCGCAGATTAAATTATTCGGACTTAAAACGGGTGATACTGTAAAAGGCAGCATCCGTCCCCCTAAAGAAGGAGAGAAATATTTTCCATTGGTAAGGGTAGAAACCATCAACGGACGTCTGCCTGCTGATGTGAGGGATCGTGTACCTTTCGACTACCTGACCCCTTTGTTCCCTACGGAAAGGCTGAACCTCTTCACCGAGACCAACAACTACTCTACAAGGATCATCGACCTGTTTACTCCTATCGGTAAAGGTCAGCGTGGCCTCATCGTGGCACAACCGAAAACAGGTAAAACAAACCTGCTGAAAGAAGTAGCCAACGCAATCGCTAAAAACCACCCTGAAGTATACCTGATCATCCTGCTTATTGATGAGCGTCCTGAAGAGGTTACGGATATGGCCAGAAGTGTAAGGGCAGAAGTTATTGCTTCTACTTTTGATGAGCCTGCAGACAGACACGTGAAAATCGCCAATATCGTTCTGGAAAAAGCAAAAAGACTGGTAGAATGTGGCCATGATGTGGTCATCCTGCTGGATTCGATCACCAGGCTGGCAAGAGCCTACAACACTACGGCGCCTGCTTCGGGTAAGATCCTTTCTGGTGGTGTGGATGCCAACGCATTACACAAACCTAAACGCTTCTTTGGTGCGGCCCGTAACATTGAACGAGGGGGTTCACTGACCATCCTTGCGACAGCCCTGACAGATACAGGTTCTAAAATGGATGAGGTGATCTTCGAAGAATTCAAAGGTACTGGTAACATGGAGCTTCAGCTGGATCGTAAACTGTCCAACAAACGCATCTTCCCTGCAATTGACATCACGGCTTCAAGTACACGCAGAGATGATTTGCTGCATGACAGAGATACGCTGCAAAGGGTTTGGATCCTCCGTAACCACCTTGCAGATATGAATGCTCAGGAGGCAATGGAGTTTGTTCAGGCACAGATCAAAGGCACCAAGTCCAACGAGGAGTTCCTGATTTCCATGAACAGCTAATTACACCTGAAGTTCTCTTCAATGATAAAAAAACAAATTCCCAATGCCATTACATCTGCAAACCTCTTCGCCGGATGTATTGGCATTGTCTTCGCCTTTAATCAGAACCTGATTGCAGCGGGTCTATGTATCTTCATCGCCCTGATATTTGATTTTTTTGACGGCTTTGCTGCCCGGCTGCTGAACGTAAGTGGTCCGATGGGAAAAGAGCTGGATTCACTGGCGGATGTAGTGAGCTTCGGCGTACTGCCTTCTGTCATCCTTTTTCAGGTGGCGCCCAAAACTTCTTTTGGCCTCACAACAACTCCATTATTGCCTTACCTCGCCTTCCTGATCGCTGTATTCTCGGCCTACAGACTGGCGAAGTTCAACCTGGATACCCGGCAATCAGACCAGTTTATTGGACTGCCCACACCGGCAAATGCAGCACTGATTGCTTCAGTACCATTTATATATGACAATAAGGCTTTCTACTTTGAGCTATTGCCATTGAACATCTGGCTGTTCATCTGTTTTGTAGTCATCATGTGTTACCTCCTGGTTTGTGAGTTACCTTTGATTGCATTGAAATTCAAGAATTTCTCATTTGCTGACAATCGTTTCCGATACATGCTGATTGTACTCTCAGTACTCCTGCTGGTACTGTTCAGGTATGGGGGCATCCCATTGATCCTCGTGGCTTACATCATTCTTTCTATGGTACAGCACAAGCTTGATCAGACCAATGCTGTACAGGAGAAACCTGAAGTAACTTCCGGAAAGAAAAAAAGAAATCGCTAAGACTTACTTTTGTAAATTGGCTTTTGCCTGATCCAGCTGCTGGTAAAGTACGTCTGCAAATTTACAGATCTCCTCATAGGCTGCCGGCAACTGATCAACATCGGTCAGTTCACGCGCATTGCGCTCCATCATCTGCATGTGTTCCTTTGCATCTTCCCTGCCCACGTATGCAAAGGTGGGTTTGATCTTGTGTGCACATCCTGAAGCACGAGGCCAGTCTTTCGCAGCAATGGCATCTCCTAGATCAGCAATATAAAGTGGGGTCTGAGCCTTAAACAAATCGAGCATTTCGATGATAAATTCAGCACTGTCGCCTGACATGTCCCTAAGATAAGTTAAATCTAAAGGTTCGTTATTTTTATTCGGGTTGATCATTAAACAAACTTATGAAATTAAATTTTTGCTACAGACAAATTATCCTCTAATATATCTAATATTTCTGAGATACTTTTATGCAGTATGGGGTGAATTTCAGCTCCGGCAATTTCTGCTAAAGGCGCCAACACAAATTTTCGGTATTGCATCTGAGGATGAGGAATTTGCAGCTTCACACCTTCATCTACCACAAGCTGCTCATAAAGGATGACGTCGATGTCGATTAAACGGGATCCCCATTTGTCATGACGCACCCTGCCTAGTTCCTGTTCGATGGTGAGCGCATGTTCCAGCACGTCCATGGGTGCCAGATTGGTGTTCACCCCCACCGCCACATTCAGGAAATCAGGCTGATCTGTTTTCCCCCATGCCGCGGTCTCATAGAGGGAACTGACCGCAAAGATGTCCCCTATCCTAAAATAAATCTGCTCAATAGCCTGCTCTACAATGCTTTTACGATCTCCCAAATTACTTCCCAGTAACAAATAAACTTTTTTACTATCCAAATCCATACAAAGCCAGGGGCTATTTTTTACATATATTTACAAATTAAAATATTTAACACGCAAATGAAAGATTTTTTTAAATATGTTTTTGCAACCGTAGTGGGCATCGTCGTCTCCTTTGTCCTGATCACCGTCCTTGCCATTCTCATTGTCGTCGGCATGGTTTCTTCAATCAGTGACGATAAAACTGTGGAGGTAAAAAGTAACTCTGTGCTTTTTCTAAACCTCGACCAGAACATTACCGAGCGGACCATCAGTGACCCTCTTGCCGACCTGCCCTACATCGGCGGGGACGATGCAAAAAGCATTGGCTTTACCGACATCATCAAGGCATTGGACGCCGCAAAAACAGACAACAACATCCGTTGCGTGTACCTGAACGTAAGCTCCCCGAGCGCCGGTTTTGCAAACATGAAGGAAATCAGGGATGCCATGATTGATTTCAGGAAAAGTAAAAAGAAAATTATCGCCTATAGTGAGGTCTACTCACAGGGTGCCTACTACCTGGCGTCCGCAGCGGACAAAATCTACCTCAACCCTGAGGGGGCACTGGAGTTTAAAGGCCTAAGCTCAGAAATCATGTTTTTTAAAGGTGCGCTGGAGAAACTCGGCATCGAAGCCCAGATCATTCGCGTTGGCACGTACAAGAGTGCCGTAGAGCCTTTCATCAACGATAAGATGAGCGACAAAAACCGGGAGCAGGTGACGGTTTATTTAAATGGATTGTACAGGATCTTTCTCGGCGGCATCTCGGAGAGCAGGGAAATTAACGCAGACAGCCTTTATTCCATTGCGGATCAGTACAAAATTCAACAGCCAAATGATGCCCTGAAATATAGGCTGGTGGATCAGCTGGCTTATAAGGATAAAGTGCTGGAGGAACTGAAAAAACTGAGTGACACTGACCCGTCAGACAACATCACTTCCATTTCCATCAATGAATATGCTAAGAACATCGCCACCAGCAATAAAAGCAAAAGTGGAAAGAATAAAATCGCGGTCATCTACGCCAACGGTGAAATTACCGGCGGTGAGGGCTCTGATGAGCAGATTGGCTCTGAGCGCATCTCTCGTACGATCAGAAAAGCAAGGTCCGATTCCAGTGTGAAAGCAATCGTCCTGCGGGTAAATTCCCCGGGTGGCAGCGCACTGGCATCTGACGTAATCTGGAGGGAAATTGTCCTCGCTAAAAAGGTAAAACCAGTCATCGCCTCTTTTGGTAACGTGGCTGCCTCAGGTGGTTACTATATCGGCTGTGCCGCAGATTCTATTTTTGTTCAGCCCAATACGATCACGGGCTCCATTGGTGTATTTGGGGTGATCCCGAACTTCCAGAAGCTGCTCAACAAAGAGCTGGGCATCACCTTTGATGGTGTCAAGACAGGAACCTATGCCGACATCATGAGCGTAAACAGGCCGCTGACTGCAGGAGAGAGATTTATCATCCAGAATGAGGTTAACCGCACTTATGATGGTTTCATTACGCGTGTGGCTGATGGTCGTAAGAAAACCAAAGCTTATATAGACAGCATAGGTGGAGGCCGCGTATGGGTAGGAACTGACGCGGTGCGCTTAGGTCTCGCCGACCGGACAGGAAGTTTCAATGATGCGATCGCTGCGGCTGCAAAAAAGGGGAAACTGAAAGAGTATAAGGTGGTAGCGTATCCGGAAGTGATCAACCCGCTGAAATCGCTGATGGACAACGGTACAGACCGTATAAAAACACATTTTGCCAAACAGGAACTGGGTGCAAATTACCTGATCTATCAACAGATCAAATCTGCGGTTACCAGGTCTGGTATTCAGGCTAGGATGCCTTACGATGTGGTGATTAACTAAAAATACAAACACCCGTCAAACTGAACTGATGTTCTATATGACGGGTGTTCTCTTTTTGGAGTCCTCTGTTATTTCGGCTGCCATCCCGGATGGATGGTCAGGTAAGTATTGTTAACGGCAGTTTTTACAGGATGTACAGTAATCGCTATACAAACATCTTCTCCATTTTTGTTCATAATGTCAAAAGCGATGCCCCGCTCAATGTCATCGTATACTTTCAATGTTTCTTTTCCATTGATATAGGTCTCTGCCAGCTGCAGTTGCGGGAATGTTTTTTTAACAGCGGCAAAGCTGCTTCCGCTGCGTATGCCCTGTTCTGTCGCAAAATGCTCAGAGGAGACGACAATCTGTTTTACGTCTTTTGCCACTGCAGTACTGTCTTTATAACTGGTATACACAGAAAGCTGCCCCCCGCCCTCCTGATTCCAGATGCCCCAGGCCTTGCCCATTGCGGCGTCACCATCATCTGCTTTCCCAAGGATATCGGATAGCTGTGCTGCATCCTGTCCGAGATGGATACTGCCAATTGATTCTCCTGGAATGATGTTCTTATCGCCATGTTGTTTAGTTGTTTTTCCGGCGAGCGTATCCATGATTGTCGTGGAATCCGGTGTGTCCACAGCTGTTGGCGCAGATGCATCCTGCGATCCGCCGCCTCCGGCACACCCAGCGACCAGCAGCAAGGATGCCATCATCATCTTATTCAATTGTCTCATACTTCAATACCTCAAAAAAATCATGCCATGTATAGTTTAATCGGAAAATAGGCCCTTTTTATTTAATTTAGCAGTCCATGGAAAATAAGACTATAGCCCGTAGCCTGCGACTGCTTTCTCAATTGATGGAGTTGCACAATGAAAATCCTTTTAAGATTAAATCTGTAGCGAATGCTGCTTTTAAGGTAGACAAGCTGCCTTATGCCATTCAGGGCAAAAGCCTGGAGGAGATCGCAAGCATCGACGGTCTCGGCAAAAGCATGTCGGCAAAAGTCTGGGAGCTGCTGGAGACAGGTACCATGAACGACCTGCAGCAGATCCTTACAGATACGCCAGAAGGCATCGTGGAGATGCTCGGCATCAAAGGGATAGGCCCGAAGAAAATTGCAGTCATCTGGAAAGATCTGGGCATTGAAAATATCGGTGAACTGTATTATGCATGTAATGAAAACCGCCTCATTGAGGCTAAGGGCTTCGGACTGAAAACCCAGGAGGAAATCAAAAAAATTATAGAGTTCAAAATGGCTGCACAGGGTAAATTCCTGTATGCACATGCGGAACCTATGGTCAATCAACTATTTGCAGACCTTGCATTATGGCTCAATGGCGTCAGCGATGAACCACTGCTTGGTGTTGCGGGTGAGTACAGGCGCTGCCTGGAGATCGTCGAAGAACTGGAGTTTGTGATCGGGGCTGCTGATATTGATGAGGTAAAAGAAAAAATACACAGCTTTCAGGCCCTTCAGTTTGAAGAAAATGACCACAACACTTTCACCGCGCTGAGTAGCTACGGACTGAAAGTCCAGCTGTATGTGGTGGAGAAAGTCAACTTTTACCTCGATTGGTTCCGTCTGACCGGTAATGCGGATCATGTTTCTGCCGTACTTGCGCTTGCCGGACCCGGACCTTTCAGCGATGAGGCTGCAATTTATCGGCAGGCAGGACTTGCTTTTGTCAGCCCTGAACTGAGAGAAGGTCTGAATGAGGTGGAGCTGGCAAAAGAAAACAAGCTCCCGGTATTGATCACCGATCAGGACCTGAAGGGAAGCCTGCACAACCACTCGACATGGAGCGATGGTGTGCATACCCTGGAAGAAATGGCCTTGTATTGTAAGGACCACCTGCAGCTCGAATACCTGGGCATCTGCGACCACTCAAAATCTGCTTTTTACGCCAACGGACTAAACGAACAGCGTGTATATGCCCAGCATCAGGAAATTGATGCGCTGAATGCCCGCCTCGCCCCTTTCCGTATTTTTAAAGGGATTGAAAGTGACATCCTTAATGACGGATCACTGGATTACAGTGATGACATCCTCAAAACATTTGATTTTGTAGTGGCCTCGGTGCACAGTAACCTCCGCATGAATGAGGAAAAAGCAACCGCCAGACTCATCAAGGCGATAGAGAACCCTTACACCACTATTCTCGGGCACCCAACAGGCAGGCTCCTCCTGAGCAGAAAAGGATATCCCATTGATTATGCAAAGGTCATTGACGCCTGTGCCGCCAACGGCGTGGTCATAGAGATCAATGCCAACCCCCTGCGCCTGGACCTTGACTGGCGCTGGCATCGCTATGCGCTGGAAAAAGGTGTGCTGCTATCGGTCAATCCGGATGCGCACCGCAGAGAAGGATTTCACGACATGCGTTACGGCGTCTTGATCGGACGAAAAGGCGGACTGGAGCCTGGCCAATGTCTGAATGCCATGTCTCTGCAAGATATATCAGAATACTTCAACAATAAAAAATAGTTATCTTACCTTTGAACATGATTAGTAAGCTTTGCAACCAGATATTTGAGGACGCCATCAATAATTACCATGTGCACAATCAAATTGACCAGCCAATTGAAAATCCATACCACATTGGTACACTCGAACACCTGCTGTACCTGAAATGCTGGATCGACACCGTTCAATGGCACATGGAAGATGTGGTGAGAAACCCTGATATCAACCCTGTCGAGGGATTGCAGTGGAAGCGCCGTATCGATGCTTCCAACCAGGAGCGCACAGATGTGGTGGAATATATTGATAGTTATTTCCTGGAAGAATACAAAGGTGTGGTCCCAGCCTCGGATGCAAAGATCAACTCCGAAAGCCCTGCATGGGTAGTAGACCGCCTTTCGATCCTGGCATTGAAGGTCTATCACATGAATGAGGAAACGCTACGGACCGGGGCCAGCGAGGAACACAGAAACAGCTGCCAGACAAAGCTCAACATCTTACTCAACCAAAGAACAGACTTATCCAACAGCCTGGATGAGCTGATCAGTGACATCAGCAATGGTCTGAAATACATGAAAGTGTACAAACAGATGAAGATGTACAACGATCCAAGCCTAAATCCAATTCTGTATAACACGAAATAACTAATGCCTCAAACAGCAGCTAGAATTCTGGTCATTCGTTTTTCCGCTATGGGGGATGTGGCGATGACCGCTCCTGTATTGAAGGAATTTACAGACCACTATCCGAACCTGGAGCTGCTGATGGTGAGCCGCGGTTTATTTCGTCCGTTTTTTGATGGTGTCCCCAACCTGACCTTTGTCAACTTTGAGCCCAAACAGCAACATAAGGGTTTCTTCGGAGTCCTGAAACTGTTTTTCCAATTGCGCAAACTTAATGTCAACGCAGTGGCCGACCTCCACAACAACCTGAGGAGCAGAATCATTTGTTTGCTGTTTCTCCTCACCGGTGTCCGGTCTGTTGCTGTTGATAAGGGCAGAAAGGACAAGAAACAACTCACCCGGAAAGAAGGAAAAATACTGAGGCCTCTAAGCCTGACCGTGAAGCGCTATGCTGATGTATTCCATAAACTGGGTTTCCCCTTCCTCCTGAAAAACCAGCTGGGCGACGCCCGTCCGGAACACTTCGACGCCATGGTGCTACCTGAAAAGACGGGTAAATGGATTGGCGTGAGCCCATTTGCGCAACACCTGCAGAAGGTTTACCCTTTGCATAAGATGGAAGCAGTAGTGCTTCAGCTTGCAGCACTCGGCCATCAGTTGTTCATTTTCGGCGGTACAGAAACCGAAGAAAGAACCGCAGATTCCTGGGCGTTAAAGCACAAAAATATAGTATCTTTAGTGAGAAAAATCCGACTGGACGAGGAGTTGAAATTCATCTCCCGTCTGGATGTAATGCTGAGCATGGATTCGTCAGGGATGCACCTCGCCTCACTCAAAAATATTCCGGTAGTATCGGTATGGGGCGCAACTCACCCCTATGCTGGCTTTCTGGGTTATGGGCAGAGCATGAGCAATGTCCTGCAGACCGACCTGTATTGTCGCCCCTGCTCCGTATATGGTAATGTCCCCTGCTACCGCGGCGACTTTGCCTGTATGAATCAATTGACCGAAGAAATTGTTGTTGAAAAAGTATTAAATAAACTTAAAAATGGCGAAGCAACTACTACTAGTACGACATGGCAAATCTGATTGGGGAAACCAGCATCTGGATGATTTTGACCGTCCATTGAACCCCAGAGGTCTGAGAAATGCACCTGAAATGGCCATGCGCCTGCTGGATAAAGACATGGTTCCGGAACTTATCGTGAGCAGCCCGGCATTAAGGGCCCTAACGACGGCAAAAAACTTTGCGCAGGTATGGAACAAACCCCTTAGCCAAATCAGGGAAGAAGGCGCCATCTATGAAGCCAACATCTCCACCCTGTTGAGCATTGTAAACAAACTGGATGATAAGCTTGAGCGCGTGGCGCTGTTCGGCCACAATCCGGGATTCACGGAGTTCGCCAATTACCTGAGTAATTCGAACCTCCATAATATCCCTACATGTGGTGTAGTGCTGATCGAATTTCCATTTGAGGAATGGAAGCTCGTTAGCCTGCACACCGGATCCATGGAACACTTTGACTATCCAAAGAGTCCTGATGAAGATTAAAAGTGAAGATGTTTCACCGTTAATCCATTATTGATCAATTGTTTTAACGACTCTACCCCTATCCTTAAATGGGTTTCCACATAATTCGTGGTGACCGCACTATCACTTTCTGTCGTTTTTACGCCCTCAGGTATCATTGGTTGGTCCGACACCAGCAATAAGGCACCTGTTGGGATTTTATTTGCAAATCCAGTGATAAAGATAGTCGCCGTTTCCATGTCTACAGCCATAGCACGCAGGTCCTTCAGGTATTTCTTAAAATTTTTGTCGTGCTCCCATACCCTTCGGTTGGTCGTGTAACAGGTTCCTGTCCAGTAATCCCGGGAGTGGTCACGGATGGTGGTGGAAATGGCCTTCTGCAAAGCAAAGGCAGGCAGCGCCGGAACTTCTGCGGGCATATAGTCATTTGACGTCCCCTCGCCCCTGATCGCAGCAATCGGAAGGATGAGGTCGCCCAGCTGGTTTTTCTTCTTTAAACCGCCGCATTTACCTAAAAATAGAACAGCCTTGGGACTGATGGCTGTAAGCAGGTCCATCATAGTTGCCGCCAGTGGACTCCCCATACCGAAATTGATGATGGTAATGCCATTGGCCGTCACACTTTGCATGGGTTTATCCAGCCCCATAATCGGTGCATTGTCATTCCATTCAGAAAACATCTGTACATACTTACTGAAATTGGTGAGCAGGATGTACGCTCCGAAGTCCTCCAGCGGTCTTCCTGTATACCGCGGCAACCAGTTTTTCACAATCTCCGCTTTCGTTTTCAGTCCCGGCTTGACCGGCGACTCAACCTCTTTTACTTTCTTCCTCTTTTTTCCTGGATGATCATCTTTGTTTACTTCTAATTCTTCGTTCATATATTTCTCCTTTTATTAATTACTACTT
>Ga0157373_10004728_pt1 | contig 10241 bp, 7 predicted proteins | sample C65metaG_FD_113460 | JGI IMG/M metagenome (GOLD analysis project Ga0157373, IMG submission 113460) | Corn rhizosphere microbial communities from Kellogg Biological Station, Michigan, USA - C6-5 metaG | ecosystem: Host-associated > Plants > Roots > Rhizosphere > Soil | place: USA: Michigan...
CCCTGTGGGAGCAGGCTTCAGATCGGCCTGTCCACAACCCGGGCATTCCACTGCGCACGGTAGCGCTCACGCCAACCCGGACTGCCTTTATCCAGCCACTCCAATGTCGCCTCGATACTGTCCGGGCTGATGATGAAGTGATTGATATGTTCCTCGATCCGCTCGTGGGACAAATGCAGCGCATCCAGATAGCCGGTAAAGGAACTCGCCAACACGACGTATTCATCGCCTTGCTGACGGCGGCCGGTCCAGGCGGGTAAGCCGGCGACCATCGCGGCCACGTCCTGGCGACCTTCACGCAGGTCCAGGAGCAAGACGCTTGCGCCACCGTCACGCCCGATTGGCAGCAGCCCGGTCGCGGGAAAGCCGGGTTCCGCCCGCAGTTGCTCCAGCTCGAAGGGGTTGGACTCATACGCTTTGTCCGGATCCAGCCCATACAGCGAAAAACTCAGCAGCTCCTCGTCGCCATTGGCCAGGGTCGCGACAACATCGTATTCCACGCAGGCGCCGTTGCAGGTCTTGAGAAACTGCCGGTAGTCTTCCGGCAGGCGGGCGCCAAGGCTGGTTTCCAGTTGCGAGATGGCAAGGTCCGTGGCACCTGTGCGGGTTCGTTCGAGGATCAATCCGTGATATTCAATCATTGGGGCTCACAAGCGCATGACGTGGAGGCGGTACTCAGCCAGTGGCCTGTACGTTAATTTGAGTGGACGAATCAGCCGCGCACTAGCCCTTGGTCGGGGCCTTATCGGTCGGTTTACGCTTTTTGGAAGCAGCCACCTTGTATCCACCGGTACCGGCCTCTGTTGCCAGGTGTGCGACCAGTGGCTCGTTGCGACCGCTGTACTTCGCGGGCTTCCTGGCCACAGGGCGAGCGGTTTCAATGGGGGTCGGCCTGGCCGGGGCTGTCGACAGGAAAGCACCCGGCTCCATCGCAAACCGCTGTGCCAACGCATACGCCATCTTGTGACTGATGGGCCGATCCCCACTCAACACCTTGGACACCGCCGTCTTGTCGCCAATTTCGGGAAGGTCCGAGCCCGTGAGCCCAAGCGTCTCCATCAGGTCCCTGATCAATTGCACCGGGGTGCATGTCGCTTCGAACGCGGCAGTGGATTCGCGAAACTGGTCGGAGTCGCGCTGGTAGGCCAGTATTTCGTCTTCGAGCTCGACGAGGATTTTCTCCTCGACCTTGCTCAGCTCACGCCCGTCGGTGAGTTCGTCAAGCAGATCGGTCGCACGCTCATAGTCGGCGGGCGTCTTGATGCCATGCACGAATTCACCGCGCAGACGCTCCAGCACCGCATATAGCTCGCCAAGCGTTGCGATCACGGTCTGAAAGTTATTCCTGACTGCGCTCATCGTTTTACTCCTTTGTTTCTTGCATACCAGACGTTGGCAACGTCGTAATCGGCATGTGTGCAGATGTGCTTGACGTAGAATTTCTGTCGGATGTAGTGGACTCCCCCTATCACCCTGAGATTGTTGCCCCCTACATCAATCACGACCCAATTCGCCGTGGCCCTCGGCTTGAACAGATCGATACCGTGGGTACAGAACAGTTTTTGCAGGTCCGCGAACGCTGTCGGACGGGCCATCTTCAACATGCGCCGGCAGCGATCGAGCCCGGCCTTGTCGTTCGGGTACAAAATGGCGGCGGCGTCAAAACGTGATGGTTTGAGTATATCCATAGGCTTCCCTGTCCTTGAGTCGGATGCTACTCCAGTTGTGTTTTTTCACAACCGGAATTTTTCGGCAATGGTGAAGTTCAAAGAGCGCTTCCCGGAGAAGGGCCGCGCTCCTCCTGCTGATACTGCCTGGGAGTGCACCCAAACTCCCGACGAAATACTGTGTGCAGATATTGCGCCGACTTGAAGCCGCAATTGCGGGCAATGTCAGCGATCGCCAAATCCGTCCTCTCCAACCCGCTGGCAGCCGCGGCCAACCTGAACCGCAAGATCTCGTCATGCACGCTGCACCCTCGCTCCTTGCGAAAATGCGCTTCCAGCGATGACCGCGACACCCCCACATACCCCGCCACCTGCGCGGTCTTGATGCCCTGGCAAGCGTATTGGCGAATGAACAGCAGCGCTTGCATGACGTAGGGGTTACCCAATGGTTGATGCAGGCTCGAGGCCTGCACGTTGATCGCGTCGGGTGGAATCAGTATCTGCGTGCCCGTGGACGGCATGCCGTGCAGCATCTGGTGGAGCAGGCGCGCGGCGGTGCGACCCATGGTTTCGGTGCCTTGGATCACTGAGCTCAGGGGCACCCGGGTCAGGCTGCGGGTCAGTGGGTCGTTGTCGATGCCGATCAGCGCGACTTGCTCCGGCACGGCGATACCCGCGGTCAGGCAGGCTTGCAGCAGTTGTCGGGCGCGGGCATCGCTGACGGCGATGATGCCGATGGGTTTGGGCAGGCTTTGCAGCCAGGCGATCTGCTGTTCGACGGCACTGTCCCACAGTGGCGCGCTGGTGCCCATGCCGCGATAGACCTCCGCCGGCAGGCCATCGCGCTGCACCAGTGAACGGAAGGCTTTCTCCCGCTCCTGAGCCCAGCGATTGGCCTGTGCTTCGGGCAGGCTGAAGCAGGCAAAGCGCGTGAGGCCGGCTTCGATCAAGTGCTCGTAGGCCAACTTCATCAGCGCGAAATTGTCGGTGGCGACATAGGGAATGCCCTGGGGATAGGCGCGCGTATCCTGGTAGGAACCGCCCACCGCCACCACCGGCAAGCGGATCCCGGCCAACGCCTCGCCAATCAGCGGGTCGTCGAAGTCGGCGATGATCCCATCGCCCTGCCAGCGTTCGATCCCCTTCAGCCGGCACAGGAAATCCTCCTCCAGAAAGAGATCCCAGGACGCACGGGTGCTGCTCAGGTAATTGCCGATGCCGCTGATGATGCCGCGGTCGTAGATCTTGCTGCCATTGAACAACAGTGCAATGCGGTGGACGGGGGGGACGGTTTTCATTGTTTTCACCCTGGGCCGGTGACCACAGACTAGGCGCGTGGACCTCGAAGCTCAATACAAAATCGAACTGCACTCTGGTGATTTTCATAATCATCACCCACAAGGCCGGCGTTAGTATCGAGACACCGCCAAGAATAAAAAGGATATCGCCCATGCCGTACTTTCCCGGTGTCGACAAGATTCGCTACGAAGGCCCCGCCAGCGATTCGCCCCTCGCCTTCCGTCACTATGACGCCGACAAGCTGGTCCTCGGCAAACCCATGCGCGAACACCTGCGCATGGCGGTGTGCTACTGGCACACGTTCGTCTGGCCGGGGTCCGATGTGTTCGGTGCCGGCACGTTCAAGCGCCCCTGGCAACACGTCGGGGACCCGATGGAGCTGGCCATCGGCAAGGCCGAAGCCGCCTTCGAGTTCTTCTCCAAACTGGGCGTCGACTATTACTGCTTCCACGACACCGATGTCGCCCCGGAAGGCGGCTCGCTGAAGGAGTACCGTAACCACTTCGCGTTGATGACCGACCACCTGGAGCGCCACCAGGAGCAGACCGGGATCAAGCTGCTGTGGGGCACCGCCAACTGCTTCAGCAACCCGCGCTTCGCCGCCGGTGCCGCCACCAACCCGGACCCGGAAGTCTTCGCCTGCGCCGCCGCCCAGGTGTTCAGTGCCATGAATGCCACCCTGCGCCTCAAGGGTGCCAACTACGTCTTGTGGGGTGGCCGTGAAGGTTACGAGACCCTGCTCAATACCGATCTGAAACGCGAGCGCGAGCAACTGGGCCGCTTCATGGGCATGGTGGTCGAGCACAAGCACAAGATCGGCTTCAAGGGCGACCTGCTGATCGAGCCCAAGCCCCAGGAGCCGACCAAGCACCAATATGATTACGACAGCGCCACGGTCTTCGGTTTCCTGCAGCAGTTCGGCCTGGAACACGAAATCAAGGTCAACATCGAGGCCAACCACGCGACCCTGGCCGGGCACAGTTTCCATCACGAGATCGCCACGGCCACCTCGTTGGGAATCTTCGGCAGCATCGACGCCAACCGTGGCGACCCGCAGAACGGCTGGGACACCGACCAGTTCCCCAACAGCGTCGAGGAAATGACCCTCGCCACCTACGAAATCCTCAAGGCCGGCGGTTTCAAGAATGGTGGGTTCAACTTCGACGCCAAGGTCCGTCGCCAGAGCGTGGACGAGCTCGATCTGTTCCACGGCCATGTCGCGGCGATGGACGTCCTGGCCATGGCCCTGGAGCGCGCAGCGGCCATGGTACAGAACGACCGGCTCCAGCAATTCAAGGATCAACGCTACGCCGGCTGGCAGCAACCGTTCGGCCAGGCGGTGCTGGCGGGCAAGTTCAGCCTGGCCTCGCTGGCCGAGCATGCCTTCGTCAACGAGCTGAATCCGCAGGCGGTCAGTGGCCGGCAGGAGATGCTCGAAGGCGTCGTCAACCGGTTCATCTACCCCTGACTCTGTAGCGTTCGCCGGCGCAGGGAGGCTGTTACATTCTCGCGACAAATCTCTGCCCGCAGCGCCTCGCGACTCTCTACAGTTCTACCGGCATCACGCTCATCGTCAGGCAGTGTCTTTCAAACAAAAATAAAAGGACGCACCACAATGAAAACTGTAAAACGCACCTTACTCGCCAGCGCCCTGGCCCTGCTGTCACCTCCGGTCATGGCCGATGCGGCGCACCCGAAGATCGGTTTTTCCATCGATGACCTGCGCCTGGAGCGCTGGTCACGGGATCGTGATTACTTCGTGGCGGCGGCGGAAAAAATGGACGCCAAGGTCTTCGTGCAATCAGCCGATGCCAACGAGCAGAAGCAGATTTCGCAGATCGAAAACCTCATCTCCCGTGGCGTCGATGTGATCGTCATCGTGCCGTTCAACGCCACCGTGTTGACCAACGCCGTCGCCGAAGCCAAGAAAGCCGGGATCAAGGTGGTGTCCTATGACCGGCTGATCCTGAACGCCGATATCGACGCCTACATTTCCTTCGATAACGAAAAGGTCGGCGAAATGCAGGCCAGCGGCGTGCTGAAAGCCGCGCCCAAGGGCAACTACTTCCTGCTGGGCGGCGCCCCCACCGACAACAACGCCAAGGTCCTGCGCGAAGGCCAGATGAAGGTGCTGCAACCGGCCATCGACAAGGGCGATATCAAGATCGTCGGCCAACAGTGGGTAAAGGAATGGAACCCCACCGAAGCCTTGAGCATTGTTGAAAACGCCCTGACGCGGAACAACAACAAGATCGACGGCATCGTCGCCTCCAACGACGCCACCGCAGGCGGCGCCATCCAGGCCCTGGCCGCGCAGAAAATGGCCGGCAAGGTGCCGATCTCGGGCCAGGACGCCGATCTGGCAGCGGTCAAGCGGGTGATCGATGGCACCCAGACCATGACCGTCTACAAGCCCCTGAAGCTGATCGCCTCCGAAGCCGCCAAGCTCTCGGTACAACTGGCGCGTAACGAGAAGCCGTCCTTCAGTTCGCAGTACGACAACGGCAGCAAGAAAGTCGACACCATCCTGCTCACCCCGACCCCGTTGACCAAGGACAACATCGACCTGCTGGAAAAAGACGGCTTCTACACCAAGGCACAGATCGCCGGGCAGTAAGTTGAACACCACCGGTCAGTGAAGCACAGTCCTGTGGGAGCGAGCCTGCTCGCGATAGCGATAGCACAGTCAATATGGATGCAAGCTGAACCACCGCTATCGCGAGCAGGCTCGCTCCCACAGGGAACTGACCGGCAGGTTTATGTGTAAGACCTTCCCACGAGTCCTTGCCATGTCCGATTACCTGTTGCAAATGAACGGCATCGTCAAAACCTTCGACGGTGTCAAAGCCCTGAATGGCATCGACATCAAGGTCCGGCCGGGGGAATGCGTCGGCCTGTGCGGCGAGAACGGCGCCGGAAAATCCACCTTGATGAAAGTCCTCTCGGCGGTCTATCCCTACGGCACCTGGGACGGAGAAATCCTCTGGGACGGCCAGCCGCTCAAGGCGCAATCCATCAGCGAAACCGAAGCCGCCGGGATTGTCATCATTCACCAGGAACTGACCCTCGTCCCCGACCTGTCGGTAGCCGAGAACATCTTCATGGGCCACGAGCTGACCCTGCCCGGCGGGCGCATGAACTACCCGGCGATGATCCATCGCGCCGAAGCCTTGATGCGTGAACTCAAGGTACCGGACATGAACGTTTCGCTGCCGGTGTCGCAGTACGGCGGTGGCTACCAGCAACTGGTGGAAATCGCCAAGGCGCTGAACAAACAGGCGCGCCTGCTGATCCTCGACGAGCCGTCATCGGCCCTGACCCGCTCGGAAATCGAGGTGCTGCTGGATATCATCCGTGACCTCAAGGCCAAGGGTGTCGCCTGCGTCTACATCTCCCACAAGCTCGATGAAGTGGCGGCGGTCTGCGACACCATTTCGGTGATCCGCGACGGCAAACACATCGCGACCACCGCCATGGCCGACATGGACATCCCACAGATCATCACCCAGATGGTCGGGCGGGAAATGAGCAACCTCTACCCCACCGAACCCCATGACATCGGCGAGGTGATTTTCGAAGCGCGCCACATCACGTGCTACGACGTCGATAATCCCCGGCGCAAACGGGTCGACGATATCTCGTTCGAGCTCAAGCGCGGTGAAATCCTCGGCATCGCCGGGCTCGTCGGTGCCGGTCGCACGGAACTGGTGTCGGCGCTGTTCGGTGCCTACCCCGGCCGTCATGAAGGAGAAGTCTGGCTGGATGGCCAACCGATCGACACCCGCACGCCCCTCAAATCGATCCGCGCCGGCCTGTGCATGGTCCCCGAGGACCGCAAGCGCCAAGGGATCATTCCGGACCTGGGCGTCGGCCAGAACATCACCCTCGCGGTACTGGAGAATTTCTCGAAGCTGACCCGCATCGACGCCGAAGCCGAACTGGGCAGCATCGACCGGGAAATCTCACGCATGCACCTCAAGACGGCGAGCCCGTTCCTGCCGATCACCAGCCTCTCCGGCGGCAACCAGCAAAAAGCCGTATTGGCTAAAATGCTCCTGACCAAACCCCGCGTATTGATCCTCGATGAGCCTACCCGCGGCGTGGATGTCGGCGCCAAATACGAGATCTACAAGTTGATGGGCGCGCTGGCGGCCCAGGGGGTGTCGATCATCATGGTTTCCTCGGAACTGGCCGAAGTGCTGGGGGTTTCCGACCGCGTGCTGGTGATCGGCGAAGGCCAGTTGCGTGGAGACTTCATCAACCACGAACTCACCCAGGAACAAGTGCTCGCTGCTGCGCTCAGCCATCCCGATGGCCATAACAATAATGATCGGAAGTCCGCGTAGATGAATCAGGTCAAACAACTCTTCACCCGCTACAAAATGCTCGCGCTGGTGATCGCCGTGGCGATCATCTGGCTGTTCTTCAGCTGGCAGACCGACGGCGGTTTTCTGACCCCACGCAACCTGTCCAACCTGCTGCGGCAGATGTCCATCACCGGCATCCTCGCCTGCGGCATGGTACTGGTGATCATCAGCGGGGAAATCGATCTGTCGGTGGGCTCATTGCTCGGGCTGCTGGGTGGTCTGGCGGCGATTCTCGACGTGGTCTATCACATACCGCTGCTGGCCAACCTGAGCCTGGTCGCCCTGTGCGGCTTGGTCATCGGCCTGGCCAACGGTTTCATGACCGCCTACCTGCGCATCCCTTCTTTCATCGTGGGGCTGGGCGGCATGCTGGCGTTTCGCGGGATCCTGCTGGGCATTACCGGCGGCACCACCATTGCCCCGGTCTCGCCGGAGCTGGTCTACGTCGGCCAGGGCTACCTGCCGCAAACCGTGGGTGTAGCGCTGGGCGTACTGTTGTTCGCCCTCACCGTTTTCCTGACCTGGAAACAGCGTCGCAACCGCGCCCTCCATGGCCTGGCGGCACACTCCCTGGTGCGTGACGTGCTGCGCGTGGTGGCGATTGGCGCGGTGCTGGCGGGGTTCGTCCATACCCTCAACAGCTACGACGGTATTCCGGTTCCGGTATTGCTCCTGCTGATCCTGCTGGGGGTATTCAGCTACGTCACCAGCCAGACCGTGTTCGGACGCCGTGTCTACTCGGTGGGGAGCAACATGGAGGCCACGCGCCTGTCCGGCATCAACGTGCAGGCGGTGAAACTGTGGATCTTCGGCATCATGGGGGTGATGTGCGCCCTCGCCGGGCTGGTCAACACCGCACGCCTGGCGGCGGGCTCACCCTCGGCCGGCAACATGGGTGAACTCGACGCCATCGCCGCCTGCTTCATCGGCGGCACCTCCATGCGCGGCGGCTCCGGCACCGTCTACGGCGCCCTCCTCGGCGCGCTGGTCATCACCAGCCTGGACAACGGCATGTCGATGCTCGACGTCGACAGTTACTGGCAGATGATCGTCAAGGGCAGCATTCTGGTGCTGGCGGTGTGGGTGGATGTGAGTACACGGGTGGGTCGTCGCTGATCCGGGTGGTCAGCGCACAGGGGCAAGGAGAATATCTGGTCTATAGTTTCCCTCTAATCAACCGATATTTTTCGCACGGACGCGCAGGTGTCATTCAGGGAGCACAGCATGTCGATCCAACGGACAAGTGAACTGAGACTGGCTCCCGGTATCACGGCATCCGAAGACACGACGTCCAGGGGTACGAGCCATGTCTTTCGATATGGGCTCGGCCACCTCAGGGAAGCCTATATCCTGCTTCCGCTATTGTCCGCCTTGCTCTTGATTGCCCTCTGGTCCGCCACCTTCTACCTCATCAAGGTCGAACAGACCCGTGCCCAGCGCAACGCCGCCACGGTCAGCGAGGAAATCGGCGCCACGTATGAAGCGCAAATACTGCGTGCGGTTCGTGAGATCGACCAGACCCTCAAGCTCGTCAAATACACCTACGAAGCCGAGGGCGAGCGCAACCCGTTGCCGCGGCTCAAGGAGCGGGCGTTGTTGCCGCCAGCTCTGCTATTTGATGTCAGTGTGGTCGGTTCCGACGCCAAGCTGTTGGCCAGCACCCGAGCGGAGGAAACCGGACCCGCCAATGACCTGGATGAACTGCGGACGCTGCGCAACAACGATACGCTGCTGATCAGCCGCCCCTGGAAGGATCCCCTGACCGGGGAATGGCGCTTGCGCTTCAGTCGTCGCCTCAATGCGCCGGATGGCACCTTCTCGGGCATCGCCAGGGTCGAGGTCGATGCGGCCTATTTCGCCAGCAGTTACGACGCCTCGAAACTCGGTGAGCGCGGCGTGCTCGGGTTGTTGGGCACCGACGGGGTGTTCCGGGTACGGCGCACCGGGGAGTCGGTCCGGGCCGGCGATACGGTCGACTATGGGGCGTTGGTTCCGGATACCGAAGACATCCAGACCTCGTTGTTGACCAACAGCTGGGACGGGGTACGGCGCTACACCAGTGCCCGTCAGCTCTATGACCTTCCCCTGGCGGTGATCGTCGGCTTATCCGAAGAAGAACAGTTGGTTGCGGTGAACCGGCAAGCCCAGACCTACCTGCGGCGTTCGGCGGGTGTCAGCCTGTTGCTGGTGCTTCTCGCCGGCCTGCTGAGCCGAATGAGCTGGCAACTGGCGCAAAGCCGGCTGCAGGCCGCCGAAGCCAAGGTGGCCTATGCCGAGCGCGTCGAATACCTTGCCTATCACGACGCCCTCACGGGGCTGCCCAATCGCAGCCTGTTCAGCAAACTGTTGATTCAGCACATCCACGAAGCCCATCGTTATCAGCGGCAAATGGCGGTGCTGTTCCTCGACCTGGACCGCTTCAAGCAAATCAACGACACCCTCGGCCACGATGCCGGCGACCAGTTGCTGCAAGAGGTCGCGAACCGCCTCAAGGCCTGTCTGCGCGAGAGCGATATCGTGGCCCGATTGGGCGGTGACGAGTTTGTGGTGTTGCTGCCACAGCTGTCTGATGAAAAGTATGTGGCGGCCACCGCGCAGAAAATCCTCGCCGCGGTTGCCCGGCCCTTCAATCTTCGAGGGAAAGAGTTCCGGGTCACCGCCAGCATCGGCATCAGTCTTTTTTCCCGGGATGGCCAGGACGAACAGACCCTCAAGAAAAACGCCGATATCGCGATGTACCAGGCCAAGCAACAAGGTAAAAACACCTTCCAGTTCTATTCCGAAAAACTGAACGCGGAGTCATTGGAACGGCAGACGCTGGAATTCGGCCTGCGTCATGCACTGGAACGTAACGAGTTCCGGCTGCATTACCAGGCCAAGCGGGACATTCGCAGCGGCCAGATCACCG
>Ga0157373_10004729_pt1 | contig 10238 bp, 4 predicted proteins | sample C65metaG_FD_113460 | JGI IMG/M metagenome (GOLD analysis project Ga0157373, IMG submission 113460) | Corn rhizosphere microbial communities from Kellogg Biological Station, Michigan, USA - C6-5 metaG | ecosystem: Host-associated > Plants > Roots > Rhizosphere > Soil | place: USA: Michigan...
AACCACGGATCGAGCGACGATCACGAAAGCGATTCGTCGTACGAGCACCGGCGGCGGCACGCGTCTTTACGATGCGGTTGAAAATATTCTGACTAAACAACTCAAAACGATCAGTGGTCGAAAAGCAGTGGTGCTGTTCACTGACGGAGTTGATACAACGAGCAGGAGAGCGACCTACGACAGCACAGTCCGTCTGGCTGAAGAGTCAGACGCGCCGATCTATTCCGTCGATTACGACACTTCGGGCGCGATGACGATAGGCGGTGGCATTCCTTTGCCGGGCGGTCGCGGAACAATTCTGGGTCTGCCGTTGCCGCGTCCTGGAATTCCCGGACAAACGGGTGGCTCAATGCCCGGAGATTACAAACGCGCCGTGAGATACCTGCACGCACTCGCTGACAACACAGGCGGGCGTTTCTACAGCGGCGATTCTCTGTTTGGGATAGCCCAGGCGTTCACGTGGATCGCCGAAGAGTTGGGCCGGCAGTACAGCATCGGCTACTACCCTTCGACATCAGGAAAAGAGGGGGAACGGAGGCAGATAAAGGTAAAAACTACGGAATCGGATTTGGTGGTGAAGGCGCGCGATAGTTACATCTACTCAAACAAAACCACGAAATTTACCCAGTTGACACGGCTCAATCCGTAATCAATCGGTGTAAATCCGTGGCGTCAGACCTGGTAATAAAAACGGCCGTGCGTTTCCCAGTTTCCCAGGTTGAACTGCCGCCGAGCACCGCAGCCAAGACACGTTCTGTAAGCGCGCCCCCCGCGCGAGAACGGCCGGCTAAGCTCGCCGTGTCTGCACCCAAAAACCCGGGTCATGAAGTTCGTAATTCTTCCAGTTATCGCCTGCATGTCCTTCACCTTCCAAATCTTCAGAACTCTCCGTCACAAACTAACGCGCAAAGAACATGCGAATTGGGTCATGCGTACGCTACCGCGCCCGGTCCGGTTACTTTATACTAATGCACCTTAAATCCCCGATGTCTGGAGAGTTAGCGCTTGAGTGAGCACCCCGCAGATAACGTAACCCGTCTCCTGATTGAGCTCTCCAACGGAGATCGAGACGCAGTTGATCTTTTGTTACCCGTCATCTACGATGAACTGCGAAAGCTCGCGGCGAATTATCTGAGGCGGGAACGACCAGATCACACCCTGCAACCGACCGCTTTGGTTCATGAGGCCTACTTGAAGCTCATCGATCAAACGAGGGTGAACTGGCAGAACCGCGCTCACTTTTTCGGAGTTGCTGCACAGATCATGCGTCGCCTGCTTGTGGATCATGCGCGCAAGCACAATGCGGAAAAGCGTGGCCAGGATTTTCAAAAACTCTCCCTGGACGAAAACATCGATCGCGCAGTGGAACGCAGCGCGGAATTGATCGCGCTCGACGATGCTCTCAAGACTTTGGCCAGCTTCGACGCACAAAAAGCACGCATGGTTGAGTTGCGCTACTTCGGCGGCCTCTCCATTGAAGAGACAGCAGACGTTCTGGGCGTCACTCCAACAACAATCAAACGTCACTGGCGGTTAGCCAAAGCCTGGCTCCATGGGGAAATGCAAAGAAATAGTTAATGCACGCTGCAAGTCCAAGCCCACAATTTATCTCTAGTTCTTCTTTGTGCTCTTTCTGTACACAGTTTGCACAAGTAAAGCGTAATGACCCCTGAACGCTGGCAACGAGTCGAAGAAATTTTCCAGGCGGCGCTCGATCTGACGCCCGAAGATCGACCGCGCTACGTCTCAGAGGTGTGCGCGGAGGACACGGCTCTCCGCCGCGACGTCGAGTCGTTGCTCCTGCAGTTCGATAGTGCCGGAGAGCTTCTCGAAGAACCGATCTACGGAAACACCGAGATGAGCGTGTTCGAGTCGCTCATTGAAGAAAAAGACCCGATGATCGGCCGCCGGCTCGGCTCGTATCGAATCGAGCGAGAAATCGGACGCGGCGGAATGGGCGCGGTCTACGAAGCATCGCGCGCCGACAACGAGTTCAACAAGCGAGCCGCAATCAAACTCGTGAAGCGCGGCATGGACACCGACTTCATCCTCCGCCGCTTTCGTAAAGAACGACAGATCCTCGCCGCACTCGATCATCCGCACATCGGTGGCCTGCTCGACGGAGGTACGACTGAAGATGGCCTGCCGTACTTCGTCATGGAGTACATCGAAGGCCAGCCGCTCTACACTTACTGCGACAGCAACAGCCTGAACATCACAGACCGACTGAAACTCTTTCGCTCGATCTGCGACGCCGTCCACTACGCGCACCAGAAACAGGTTGTACATCGCGACATCAAACCTTCGAACGTGCTCGTGACGTCCGACGGCGTTCCGAAACTCCTCGACTTCGGCATCGCCAAGTTGCTCAATCCGCAACTCGCAGGCGACATCACTCACGATCCAACGGCAACCGCGATGCGTTTAATGACTCCCGAATACGCGTCGCCGGAACAAGTTCAAGGTGCGCCGACAACTCCCACCACCGACGTCTATTCGCTCGGCGTGTTGCTTTACGAGTTGCTCACCGGTCACAGGCCGTATCGACTGGTGAATCGAGCACCGCACGAAATCGCTCGCGTAATTTGCGAGGAGGCTCCCGCGCCGCCCAGCATCATCATCACGCGCACTGAAGATCTCTTGCCGAGTCTTTTTCAGGGCGACGAATCGACAACACTCAAACGGCTGTCTACGACGCGCGGCACGACGATCGAGTCGCTGCGTCGCGCCCTCTCAGGCGACCTCGACAACATCGTCATGCAAGCGTTGCGAAAAGAGCCGGAGTGGAGATACCAAACGGCGGCCGATCTGCGCGACGACATCACCCGTTTTCTTGAGGGCCGCCCCATCCTCGATCTTCCCGACCCGCCTTTTGCGACGATCGCGAAACCGGATGCGACTGAGAATTCGTTGGCAGTGCTGCCGATGAAGTTGATGGACATCAATCAACCTGAGACCGGGCCGGATTATCTCGGGACAGGACTGGCCGACGCACTCATCACACGTCTCAGCGCGATTCGCAGTTTTCCAGTTAGACCAACCAGCAGCGTGCTTCGTTACGGGACTGACGCAGATCCTTTGCGCGCTGGACGCGAGCTCGGCGTCGCGTTTGTTTTGGACGGAAGAATACGTCGATCGGGGGAACGAATTCGCGTCACGATTCAGTTGCTCAACGTTCGCGACGAAACAACGGCGTGGGCGGGACAGTTCGACGAGCAGTTTACAGACGTGCTCAACCTCGAAGACGTGATCTCGTCACACGTCGCCGAAGCGATCGTTCCCCATCTGACGGTGGACCAGCGGCTGCGACTCGCAAAACGCGGCACGGATAACCCGCAGGCCCATGAAGCTTACCTGCGCGGACGCTATTACTGGAACACGTTTACTGAAGAAGGTTTCGCGCGCGCCATCGTCTGTTACCAGCAGGCCATCGCACTCGACCCGCGATACGCGCTGGCATTCGCGGGCGTGGCGAACTATCACAACTGGCTCGGCGTGTTCAGTGTGATGCCGTTTGCCGAGTGTGCCGCAGCCGCTTACGAAGCTGCTTCGACCGCGGTCGATCTCGATCCCAATCTCGCGGAAGCGCATACCGCGTTGGGCCAGGCAATTCTCTTCCGCGACTTTGCATGGGCCAGCGCCGAACATCATTTGGTCCGCGCGATCGAGCTCGATCCGAACTACGCACCCGCACACACGCTCTACGCGATGCAGTTGGTGAAGGAAGGTCGCTTCACTGAAGCACTGCGCGAGGCGCACATCGGACGCGACCTCGATCCACTCGCAATCATTTCGCGCTTCGCAGTCGTGTGGTGCGCATATCACGCGCGACGCTTCGACGAGGCGCATCGCTTTGCCAGTTCGACGCTCGAAAACGAACCGAACAACCTGCTGATGCTTTACGCGTCCAGCTTCGTGCTGACCGGCCTGAACCGTCACCAGGAAGCGATTGAGACGTCGGAAAAGGTTGTCGAGTTGATGGGCAAGGCTTCGCACACGCTGTCACGACTCAGTTCAGCTTACGCAGCGGCAGGAAATCTCGAAGCTGCCCAACGCGCACTCGACGAAATACACGAGATTTCAGCGCGTCGTTATGTTTCGCCTTATCACGTCGCGGTCGCCAATTGTGCGCTCGGGAGAAAAGAAGAAGCTCTCGACCTTCTCGAGAAGGCTTACGAAACGGGCGATGCGAGGATCATGTGGATCGGAGTCGAACCGGAGCTCGATCCGCTTCACGGTCATCCGCGCTACAACGATCTCATGCGCAAGTTGGACCACCGGCTGGCGGCGCTGCCGGCGATTTCAGGTCAGTTCGGCGCCGAGCAGGAGTCGATCGCGGTGCTTCCGTTCAAGGTTCTCGGTCCTCCGGGAGAGAACACCGGTGACGAATACCTGGGCGTCGGACTGACTGACGCGCTCATCACTCGTCTCAGCAACGTTCAGCGTCTCATCGTGCGGCCGACCAGCAGTGTGTTGCGTTATCACGGCGCCGCAATCGATCCGCTCAGCGCCGGACGCGATCTCGGTATCGATTACGTCATCAACGGATCTATCAGGCGTGTCAACAATCGCATTCGTGTGTCGGCGCAACTGTTGAGCGTCAGCGAAGGCGTTACGCGTTGGGCTGACAACTTCGACGAAGACTCGACAGACGTGCTTCAGATCGAGGATTCGATTTCCGAAAAGGTCGCGTCGGCATTGCTGCCGAAGTTGACGCGCGACGAGCAGCGGCAGTTGTCGAAACGCGGCACGGACAGTTCTGAAGCGTTCGAAGCGTATCTTCGTGGCCGTTATTACTGGAGCTCGTACACGGAAGTCGGACTCGCGAAGGCGCTCGAGTGTTACAAGCAAGCGATCAAGCTCGATCCCGATTACGCGCTTGCGTACACAGGCATCGCCGACTACTACAACTGGCTGGGCGTCTTCGGTATCAAGCCGTTCGCCGAAACATCAGCCGCTGCGAAACAGAATGCTGCGAAAGCAGTCGAACTCGATCCCGGCTCCGCCGAAGCATACAGCGCGCTCGGCTTCGCGACTGCTTGTCATGACTTCGACTGGGCCGTCGCCGAAGCTCAACATCGCCGCGCGATCGAGATCAATCCCAACTACGCGACAGGTCATCACTGGTATGCGTTTCACCTGATGATGGAAGGACGGTTCGAAGAAGGAATCGAGCAGATGTTGCGCACGCGCGAGCTCGATCCCGTGTCGCCGAGCGTGGTCCAGGCACTCGGCTGGTGTTACTACCAGGCGCGTCGCTTCGACGATGCGATCACGACTTTCCAAAACATGCTCGAAGCGGTGCCGGAGTTTCCTTACGGGCTGATCACCTTTTCGTGGGCGCTCAGACATACGGGCGATATGGATCGCGCGGTGCAAGTTGCCGAGAAGGCGGTGGAGCTCGCGGGTGGTAGTCAGTTTTACCTTTCTGTTTTGGGCGGAACTTATGCCGCCGCCGGCAAACACACAGAGGCGCGCGCGGTTCTGGAACAACTGATCCAGATGTCGGTGCACGCGTACGTCTCGCCGTATCATCTAGCGTTGCTGCACCTGCATCTCGGCGAGCGCGAGCGTGCGCTCGAGTTGCTGGTGAACGCTCACGCGATCAAAGATGCGTGGGTGGTGTGGCTCGGCGTCGAGCCGCAAATGGATCCCTTGCGAGGCGAGCCTGCGTTTGAAGAGCTGTTGCGGAGCCTGCGACATCCGGCGATGTATCGCAAGTTAGCGAAGATGGCGGCAGCCGCGGCATCGCAAAAGAAGAAAAAGCATAGTGCGCGAATCGCACCCATCACCACTGCAATACTCACGCCGACGCCTGAGACTCGAGCAGGAGAAAACGAAGAAGCTCGTCAGCTTTACACGGCAGGTCGATACTACTCGACGCGACGTACCGCGGAAGGTTTGCGACAGGCAATCGAGCGACTCGAGCGCGCAGTCGAGCTCGATCCGGAATTTGCGATCGCTCACTCGGAGCTTGCCGACTGTTACTCGTTGCTCAACTGGTACGTCGAGCCGCCGCCAGTCGGAGCGTGGGAGCGTGCGAAGCAATATGCGTTGCGCGCGGTCGATGCCGATCCGGACCTGGCTGAAGCACATGCATCGCTCGGCTTTGTAAGGCTTCACTACGATCGCGACTGGATGCAGGCTGAGCGTGAGTTGCGCAAAGCGATTGAGCTGAAGACGAGCAATCAGGTGGCCCACCGTTGGTACGCGTACAGTTTGTCGGCCATGGGCCGTCACGAGGAGGCTTATGCCGAGATCGAACGTGCGCGCCAGATCTCGCCACAGTCAGCGGTGATCGCGACAGCCGTTGCGAACGTACTGTTTCTGGCGGGCAAGTTTGACGAATCAGTTGCGCAGGCGAAGAAGTCACTCGAGCTCGATGCGGGCGCGGTTGCGGCGCATACGATTCTTCGTTGGGCCTACGAATTAAAGGGAATGCACAACGAAGCGATGGCTGCTTTCGAACAGGAGCGCAGCTTCGCGGGCGACACGCCGACCACACACGCCAAGCGCGCTCACGTGCTGGCGGCAACCGGCAAACAGGATGAGGCGCGCGTGATCCTGAACGAAATCATCGCCAAACGAAACCAAAACTGGGTTACAGCGTATGAGATCGCGATCATTTATACGTGGCTCGACGACTTTGACAATGCATTCCGCTGGCTCGCTCAAGCCGAGCGCGAGCACGCCGTCGGCTTTACGTTCGTGCGCGTCGATCCACATCTGAAAAAACTGAGATCCGATCCACGTTTTGCCGATCTTATGAGGGAGACTGAGAAGACGATTCCGTAGTGCTTGGTGCTTTGTTCTTTGTTCTTTGTACTTGGTACTTTGTACTTAGTCGTTAATATCGAGATTCAGTGCAAAGTACTAAGAACTAAGAACCAAGAACAAAGTACAAAGAACAAAGCACAAAGCACAAAGTTCCTCCATCATGTCACCAAGAATTCACAACCGTGAAACCTTAGACGCGTGGGTTCGTGAAGTCGTCGCGTGGCACTTCGATCCCGAGACTGGCTGTCCGTTCTGGTTGGATTTCGCCAAAAATCTGTCATGGGATCCACGCAAAGAGATTCAGACTTACGACGACCTTTCGCGTTTTGGTTTCTTTCAGGACGAGTGGTTGCGCGGTGGTCCGGTTCGGCGCTGGGTGCCGAAAGGTTTCGCAGACCGGCCGGTTTACACGTTTGAGACGGGCGGAAGCACAGGCGTTCCGAAGTCGCGCATCAACATCGAAGATTTTCGTCTCGACTACGAAGCTTTCAGTGAAACGTTGCCCGACGAGCATTTCCCTCGCAACGCCGATTGGCTGTCGCTTGGGCCAACTGGACCACGTCGCCTGCGTCTGGCCGTCGAGCACCTGGCCCAGCACCGTGGCGGGATCTGTTTCATGGTGGACTTGGATCCGCGCTGGGTCATCAAGCTGCTGAAGATGGGCCAGCCGAAGATGGCCGAGCAGTACAAGCAGCACGTGGTCGAGCAAGGGCTTACGCTGCTCAAGGCGCACGACAATATTCGTTGTCTGTTTACAACGCCGAAGTTGCTGGAAGCTTTGTGCGAGAAAGTGTCGCTGAAGAAGATGGGGATTACGGGCGTGTTCTGTGGCGGCACTGAGATGACGCCGCAGTTTCATCGCTTTGCAGTCGAAGAATTGCTGGAAGGCGCCTACTTCGCGCCGACGTACGGCAATACGCTGATGGGGCTTGCGGTCCACAAACCGCGACAGGTCGAAGACAACTACGCGATCATTTACTATCCGCCAATGCCGCGCGCGATGGTTGAAGTTGTCGATCCCGATGAACCCGAGCGAATCGTCGGCTACGGCGAGACCGGCCGTGTCCGCTTAACAACCTTGACCAAAGAATTCTTCATGCCGCGATTTCTCGAGCGGGACGAAGCCGAACGCGAGCCGCCCTGCGATCTCTACCCGTGGGATGGCGTGCGCAACGTCCGCCCCTTCTCGCGCTTTCAATCAGCGGTCGTCGAAGGAGTCTATTAATCCTGTAAATCCTGAAAAATCCTGTAATCCTGTCTATGCTTAACATTCCCATCCTGCGCCACGGCAATCCCTACACAAGCCTCGACATCTCTCGTGTCCCCCACCATCAAACCCGCGAGATCTTCGTCGCAGTCAGCCAGACCAACGCAGGCTTAATCCGCCGCGACTTATCCCGACAGGAGATCGCTTTCCAGGCTCTGCAACGCTTCTCCACACGTGACCTCGTCGACATCTGTTCACGGGGAGGCGAGCACTTCACGAACGACTCGCTGCCCATCGGCGACAGCGCGCAAACACCCGACGACTACGTAAAGCAAGTCTCAGCCACAACCGGTCTGCCGCACGTGCTCGCGCGCAGGAACATGCTGAAAATCAAAAGCATGTTTACCAACATGGAAAGCGTGCTCAGCGGCCTGACACGCAATCTCGACTGGTCCATCCTGGATCGCGGCTTTGGCAATCTCAACGGCCGTTCGATCAGCTTCTTTCCACGCACGCAATCGCTCGGCGCGGTTCTGCCCAACAATTCTCCCGGCGTGCATTCACTCTGGATTCCCGCGTTTCCGCTGCGTATTCCACTCGTGCTGAAACCCGGCAGCGCCGAGCCGTGGACGCCTTATCGAATCATTCAATCGTTAATCAAAGCCGGCGCGCCGCGCGAAGCGTTCAGTTTCTACCCGACAGATCACGCAGGCGCCGGCGAGATTCTGCGTAGCTGCGGACGTTCGTTGTTATTTGGCGACTCATCGACGACCAGCGCGTGGGCCAACGATCCGCGAGTTGAGATACATGGGCCGGGCTACAGCAAAGTCATCATCGGCGAAGATTGCGTCGACGACTGGGAACAGTATCTCGACGTGATGATCGCATCGATTGCGGAAAACGGCGGTCGTTCGTGCGTGAACGCGTCGGCAATCTGGGCGCCGCGGCACGTCGAAGAGATCAGTGAAGCGTTGTCGAAGAGACTGGCGCAGATAAGTCCGCGCGCCGCGGATGACGAAAACGCTCAACTCGCTCCGTTTGTCGATCCGAAAGTCGCCGCTCGCATCAACGCGATGATCGATCACGGATTGACTGAACCCGGCGCCCGTGACGTAACCGCCGCGTATCGCGACGGCGGGCGGCTCGCCAACTGGAACAACTGTTCGTACCTGCTGCCGACAGTCCTTCTTTGCGAGCCTGATCACCCGCTCGCAATGAAAGAGTTTCTGTTTCCGTTTGCAAGTGTCGTGAAGGTCGATCAGCAGGAGATTGCGAATCAACTTGGGCCAACGCTCGTAGTGACAGCTATCACGAAAGATCCGCGGTTGATCCAAACGCTGGTCAACTCGCCGCACGTCGATCGTCTGAACATCGGCGCGATGCCGACGAACCAGGTGAGTTGGGACCAACCACACGAAGGCAATCTCTTCGATCATCTTTACGCGCGCCGCGCATTCCAACACGCTGTTGCCGTGTGAGGGCTTGAGTTGCGAATACTTTATCTCACAGGCGGCGCCGGTCGGATGTATTGCGGCAGTTGCCTGCGCGATAACGCAATGGCAACCGAGTTGATCGCGCGCGGCCACGACGTGATGCTCCTGCCGGTCTACACGCCCACCTTCACGGACGAGCCAAACGTGAGCAACGATCACGTGGTGCTTGGCGGCATCAGCGCTTACCTCGAACAGTATGTGCCGATGTTTCGCAAGACGCCGCGTTGGCTCGATCGACTGTGGGATTCGAAAACTGTTTTGAGTCTCGCATCACGTCGATCGATCTCAACGAACCCCCAGATGCTCGGCGAGATGACTGTTTCGGTTTTGAAAGGCGAGGACGGATTTCAACGCAAGGAGATCGAGAAGCTGATCGACTGGCTCAGTGTTCAGGATAAGCCGGACGTGATCAATCTTCCGTACTCGCTGCTGCTTGGCATGGCTGGGCCACTCAAGCGCGCGTTGAATGTGCCGATTCTTTGTACGCTCCAGGGGGAGGATCTCTTTCTCGACAATCTCCAGGAACCCTACCGCACTGACTCGCTGAATCTGATTCGTGCTCATCTGCCGCACGTAGATCAGTTTTTATCCGTGTCCGAGTACTACGCTGATTTCATGCCGCGGTATCTCAGCATTCCGCGCGAGAAGATTAGCGTTGTGCCTTTGGGAATCAATCCGCAGGGTTTTGAACTGCGAGATTCGAAACGCGCTGGTCCATTCACCGTCGGTTTTCTTGCGCGCGTCGCGCCGGAGAAAGGACT
>Ga0157373_10004734_pt1 | contig 10233 bp, 10 predicted proteins | sample C65metaG_FD_113460 | JGI IMG/M metagenome (GOLD analysis project Ga0157373, IMG submission 113460) | Corn rhizosphere microbial communities from Kellogg Biological Station, Michigan, USA - C6-5 metaG | ecosystem: Host-associated > Plants > Roots > Rhizosphere > Soil | place: USA: Michigan...
CAACGGCCGTAGCTATCCCTACGTTAAGTTCCTTAACTGCTTTAAATAAAATTATTGGTTTGTCGTCTGACATTGATATCCTATTTTTTCTTTAATTCTTATACAAAAGTAACGTTTATTCTTGTTTATTTCATGTGTATGTCATTTGTTTTTAATTTCCGCACACGTTTCCAATCCTAAGATAAACATTATTCAAATTCTGATTTTAAAATGCTCATCACTTCTTTGATGGTTTCTTCCTCAAGGTCGGTACGTTTTACCAACTCATCAATAGATAGTGCCAGCACACTTTTTGCCGTATCACATCCGATGGCTTTCAGTTCATCGATGATCCAGCTATCGATCTCATCTGAGAACTCTTCGATATCCACATCTTCATCTTCCTCTCCAGCCTCACGATAAACATCAATTTCATAACCAGTAAGCTTTCCTGCGAGTTTAATGTTATGACCTCCACGACCAATCGCCAGGGAAACCTGATCAGGCTTCAGATAAACTGATGCATGCTTCGTTTCATCATCTAATTTAATGGAAGTGATCTTCGCCGGACTTAATGCACGTGTGATGTACAATGAAATGTTGTTCGTGAAGTTGATCACGTCAATATTTTCATTTTTAAGCTCTCTGACAATGCCATGTATCCTGGATCCTTTCATACCCACACAGGCACCAACAGGATCAATCCTGTCATCATAAGACTCTACCGCAACCTTAGCACGCTCTCCCGGTTCACGTACAATTTTCTTGATGGTGATCAGACCGTCGAAAATCTCCGGAACCTCGATCTCGAACAGACGCTGCAGGAAGTCTGGAGCAATCCTGGAGATGATGATCTTTGGAGTCGCATTTACCATATCCACCTTTAGAATCACCGCACGAACCGTGTCACCCTTTTTGAAGTAATCAGCAGGAATCTGTTCTGTCTTAGGCATCATCAGTTCGTTGCCTTCATCATCCAACACCAGTGTCTCTTTTTTCCACACCTGATAAACCTCACCGGTAACAATTTCACCTACCCTGTCCTTATATTTTTTGAAGATTTCGTCCTTCTCCAACTCAAGTACTTTAGAAACAAGCGTCTGACGTGCAGCAAGAATTGCGCGACGGCCAAAGCTTTCCAACGTGATCTGCTCAATGTAATCGTCTCCAACCTCCATATCAGCATCCAGCAGTTTTACTTCAGCCAGCTCGATCTCCAGGTCATCATCCTCAGAAAAACCATCCTCCATGACCTTTCTGGTACGCCAGATCTCCAAATCCCCATTGTCCGGGTTAACAATTACGTCACAATTCTCATCAGTACCGTACTTTTTACGTAACATACTGCGGAATACCTCTTCCAGCACACTGATCACTGTAGGACGGTCGATGTTCTTGAAGTCCTTAAACTCCTGAAATGAATCGATTAAATTAATATTGCTCATTTTTATTTAAATGAAATTAAAACCTTTGTTTCTGTTATACTATTAAAGTCAATACTGGTTTCTACCAGCTGTGCTTTCTTTCCTTTTTCCTTCACTTTTGCCTCAATTATGATGCCCTTGTCATCTACTGAAAGCAGCTTACCTTCCTTTACTTCACCAGCGCTAAGCTTCACGCTCACCTCTCTGCCAATATTTTTATCATACTGTCTTTTCAGCTTCAGCGGCTCCCCAACTCCTGGAGAGGAGACTTCAAGGTTATATGCCTTTTCAATCGTATTTTCCTCCTCAAGATGAAAACCGACATGTCGGCTGATTGCTGCACAATCCTGAATGCTGATACCCTCGTCACCATCAACATGAATAATCAGCTTATTGTTGGGCAGCATCTTTACCTCAACTAAAAACAATTCCGGCCTGTCCGAAATCTTTTCCTCAACTAACTCTGTTACTCTCTTTTCTACCTGCATATCCAATTTCCTAACAAAAGAAAAGAGGGGACTTCTGCCCCCTCTTACCCTCTATTACAGTGCAAAGATAGGAAATAATTATTTCAAATCAAAAACACAGATGATGTTCAGCATTTTGACTCTGTTTAAATGGCTGGATTTTTTTGGTAATCAGCCCATAGTTCGTCAATAGTTTTTCCTGTTAGTGCTTTCCAGATGTCAGCAGTGTACGTATGATCCCTCAAGCTTTTATCCACAGCTCTGATCGCACCTTTTTTTACCTTCTGATCGATATAGGCGAAAAACCTTGCGGTAATGCGATAGCTGTTGTCATAATGATGGTTGGGTTTCAACTCTGGCAGGCTCCATCCTGCACCCGCATTGTCTACCCCAAACTTGTAACGTGCATAGTCCGCGATACCTTCAGTCACCCACCAAGGGCCAACACTGTTACCATAATCCTGCACAATATGCATCACTTCATGAGTAACAACATCAATGTCTTCAGGATGAGTTTTCATCCAGACTGAGCTAAAACTCACCTTTCCCGCAGCTGTAGCTGCTACACCCTTATATGCAGTATCTACAGAAAATACGACCTCTTTTAAGGTTTTCGGATTGTACTCCTTTGCCAGCTTCGGATATACGACAAAAAAGGTTTCAATCAGCCTGGTCTTCAATTTAGGGTCCAGCTCGGCATAATTGTTTAAAAAAGTAAGCGTATATCCATCGCGCTTGACCGTTTCCTGGGATTTTACCTGGGCAAAAGGAAGAATAGCTAACAAGGCAGCTACATTGATTAACAGTATTTTTTTCATTCTTGTAAAATTTTGATTTAGGTTTCTTGTGTTGATTAAAACGGGTAATAAAACGTTTTAATAAGCCAATAATAACCATTAATCTTCAAAATAGAAACGACACCTGGTAATTTATATGTTGCAAATCGTCAGCTATCTGACAAGTAGCTGCTGTCTTGGCCGGACACCAGGATTCAGTCCGCCTTTTAAAGCCTCCTCCAACTTACCGAATCGCACATTCAAGTAGGTAATAACCAGATATTCAGCACCCTTGACAAAAGGATGTTCAGGAACAAAAACGATGTTGCTATCTGTCAGCATCACGCGCCCAGGTAATGGAATTTCCTGATATGCGGTATCCGTATCTGCAGAAGCCTTGACAACAGTCACCAGACTTTTCAACAGACTATCCCTGTTGTTTTCATTTTTCAACTTCAACAAACCTGCGGGATCAATATGATTCAGCTCCACTGCAGAGCTGTCAGTGGAAAATGTAATGGAAAGTGGCTTATTATTTGTATCAGAACAACCACATAACAAAAGCAGAATACTACAAAGAGTAGAATACAATTTTACCATCCCGCTAAACTAAACATTATGAAACTGATTATTGAGATTTTATTGATGGGCCTTGCCGTCCTGATCGGTGCTTACCTGGTACCGGGCGTTGTTGTCAATGGCTATGGAACCGCCATTGTTGCAGCAGTTCTCATCGCCCTTGCAAACGCCACTATAGGTACGATTCTCCGGATCTTTACTTTCCCGATCAATTTCCTGACACTGGGAATCGTCTCTTTCATCATTACCGTACTGATGATCATGCTGGTCGACAACATCATGAGCGGCTTCAACACCACAGGTTTCTGGGCTTCCGCCATTCTCGCGGTAGTAGTAGCGTTAATCAAAAGCATCTTCAGCTTATTCCTGAGTTCGGACAAAGACTGAGGCAGCTAAATATAAAAGGCGGGATTGCCCGCCTTAATGTTATTTAATCAATTCTCTGGAGATGACCAGCTTTTGGATTTCAGAAGTTCCTTCATAAATTTGCGTAATCTTAGCATCCCGCATCAGCCTTTCCACATGATATTCCTTAACAAACCCATATCCTCCATGAACCTGAACAGCTTCTGTAGTCACCTCCATTGCCACTTTGGAAGCGTATAACTTCGCCATTGATCCCGCCAACGTATAAGGTTTACCCTGATCTTTCAGCCAGGCCGCTTTATATACCAGCATTCTTGCCGCCTCGATCTGTGTTGCCATATCCGCCAGCTTAAATGCAACCGCCTGATGCTCCGCGATCGGCTTGCCAAAAGACTTCCGCTGCCTCGCATACTCGAGCGCAAGCTCATAAGCCCCAGCAGCAATACCCAAAGCCTGAGCAGCAATCCCAATCCGTCCACCTTCAAGCGTCTTCATGGCAAACTTGAACCCAAAGCCTTCCTCACCAATCCTGTTCTCTTTTGGGACTTTCACATCATTAAACATCAGGGAATGGGTATCAGAACCGCGGATGCCCATCTTATTTTCCTTAGGGCCAATACTAAATCCCTCCATTCCTTTTTCCACAATAAAAGCATTAATACCTTTATGTTTTAAGGAACGGTCGGTCTGTGCAATCACCAGGTAGGTAGAAGCCGTACTACCATTAGTAATCCAGTTTTTTGTTCCGTTTAAAAGGTAGTAATCTCCTTTGTCTTCAGCAGTAGTCTGTTGGGAAGTGGCATCCGAACCTGCCTCAGGTTCCGACAAGCAGAATGCACCAATCTTTTCACCTGCCGCAAGAGGCTTCAGGTACTTCTCCTTTTGAAACTCACTACCAAAAGATTCCAGACCGTAACATACCAGGGAGTTGTTTACAGAAACAACCACAGATGCGGAAGCGTCCACCTTCGACAACTCCTCCATCACCAGCACATATGAAAGGGCATCAAGACCGCTACCGTTATATTTTTCAGCAACCATCATTCCCAGGAAACCCAGTTCTCCGAGTTTCTTCACCTGTTCGGCGGGAAATTTCTGATGTTCATCCCGCTCAATGACTCCGGGCTTAAGCTCACTCTGCGCAAAATCGCGGGCGGCCGCCTGGATCATCAATTGTTCTTCACTTAGTTGAAATAGCATAATTTTTCAGATAAAATATACGTATTGTCAAATTTAGTGTATCTGAACGGAAATACTATGGCTGCATAGTATTATTTTATGCTACGCCCTTATTTCAACAAATGATTATTGTCGTCAGGAAAAACTAGAATGGGGTGATATTTTTTTGCCTCCTCAATAGGAAGTGAGCCATAAGACATAATGATGAGAATATCTCCCACCTGTACTTTACGTGCAGTAGCGCCATTCAGGCAAACTGTGCCCGTACCGCGTTCACCTTTGATCACATAAGTCTCAAAGCGTTCACCATTGTTATTATTCACAATCTGAACCTTTTCATTGGCGATGATCTGGGCTGCATCCATCAGATCTTCATCTATGGTGATGCTGCCAACATAATTCAATTCCGCCTGTGTTACTCTAACACGGTGTATCTTCGATTTTAATACCTCGATTATCATACTGCAAAGTTAACTAAATTTGTGGTTACCATAATCTTTCTGATTGTCAATTGAGTAGCATGTTATCAATTAACCTTGTTTGCCCGACCTTAGCTGCCACTAGCGCAATCAGCCCCGGATGATTCTTGTCCGTCTCCGGAAGCAAGGTCTTCCCGTCAGCAATGGTGAAATAATCCAGCTCTACACCATGCGTATCTGATATCATGGTCCTGGCTTCAGCTAATAATACGGGAATTTCCTGCTCTGAAAAATGATCCCTCACATAAGTCAATGCGCGGCTCAGCACCAACGCATTTCTGCGGTCTTCTGCAGTAAGGTGTATGTTTCTGGAGCTCATGGCCAAACCATCGTCCTCCCTGATTATCGGACAGGAGACCAGCTGCACGGAAAGACCAAAGTAAGCCACCATATTTTCGATCATCAGGATCTGCTGGAAATCCTTCTGCCCAAAGAAAGCCAGATCAGGCAATACTGCATCAAAAAGCTTTTTCACAATTTGCGTCACCCCCTGGTAATGCCCCCTCCTGAACTCACCTTCCAGCAGAAACTCCGCAGGTCCCAAGTCGATATGCCAGGACTCAGCCTCTGGATACATCTCCTGCACAGAAGGCATGAAGACCACATCGCAGCCCGCGTCTTTCAACATTTTCATGTCGTGTTCCAGCGGACGGGGATACTTCTCCAGATCCTTAGGGTCAGTAAATTGTGTGGGGTTAACAAAGATACTGCAAACCACTACATCCGCGTATCGTTGTGCAATACTGATCAGTGATACGTGGCCCTTGTGTAAAGCGCCCATTGTCGGCACTAAGGCAATTTTCTGTTGACCCACTTTCATGGGTTCAAGCAACGTCCTTAACGCTGCAATAGTATTTATAACTTTCAAACTAGTCGATAAAGTTTCAGCGGGCAAAGTTGGTTATTTATACATTCCAAACAAAACATCTTGCGTATATAATTGATAAATAGTATTATTTTGCTTATCTTTGCCCCCTGATAATCTTTTCTTTAACATAAATTTTTATTTACAGAATATGGAGATGGCAAAAACGAAGCTACTGATTGTTACACACGAGATGTCGCCTTTCCTTGAACTCACAAAAATTTCCGAAATCACCCGTCAACTGCCTCAGGCGATGCAAGATAAGGGATTTGAGATCCGTATCTTAATGCCTCGGTTCGGAAACATTAATGAAAGAAGGAACAGATTGCATGAGGTGATACGCCTTTCTGGTATGAACATCATCATCGACGACAATGACAATCCCTTAATTATTAAAGTTGCTTCTATCCCGGCTGCCCGTATGCAGGTATACTTCCTGGATAATGAAGACTATTTTCAACGTAAATATGTATTCAGAGACAAAGAGGATAAGTTCTACGCGGACAATGACGAAAGAACCATATTCTTCTGTAAAGGCGCCCTGGAAACTGTAAAGAAATTAGGATGGGCACCTGATATCGTTCACTGTCACGGATGGATGACCTCACTGGTTCCGGCCTATATCAAAACATCTTATAAAAATGACCCTACATTTAAGAACTCCAAAGTAGTATACTCTATCTATGAGAACTGCTTTGAAGGTAACCTGAATGCAGACCTTCATAAAAAAGCAATCATGAACGCCATGACTGCTGATGATACCAAAATGTTCGAGAATGCAGACTGCAACACGATGCATATCGGTGCTGTAACTTACTCTGATGCAGTTGTGTTAGCTGATGAAAACATTCATGCAGATGTGTTAAAATTTGTTAAAGATTCTAATAAACCAACTTTAGCCTTTAATTTAACCGACGATTTCGAAAACTTCTATTCTTTATATGAAGAAATCTCGGACGAAGAATTAGCTACAATAGCATAACCTCAGGTATTATTAATTTAAATATGAAATTTACTAAACAAGACTTATTAACCATGTTGATAGGTCTTTTTCTTTTCTCTTCTTGTAAAGATGCCAATACAATCGGTCTGGATACCGATGATGACGCCCTCATTGGCGCTACACTATATGACCAGGCTGAGGTTACTTCGCGCACCGAAATTGATGCACCAGTAACCACCGTTTCGCTGACAAGACATCCACTTGGAGAATTAAATGACCCCGTTTTAGGGAATACCAAAGCCAGCATCGCCATGACGGTAAACACCCCGGGGATGACCAGCTTTGGAACTAACGTGGAAATCGACTCTGCCGTACTTGTCCTTCCTTATTCCAGCCAGTTTTATGGAGACTCGACACAGGTTTATTCCCTGACCGTGCGACCTCTCACGGTTGATATGACTACCAAAAAGTCTTTCCTAAGCAATATTCAATGGCCAGTTGACGGGAATACCATACTTGGATCTTACAACGGAAGGGTCAGACCTACCACACGACTGACTATCGACAGCATCATTACCGGCAAGGCTGATACACTTAGAACAGTCGCTCCTCAGATCCGGATACAACTTACAAAAGCATTTATCAAACAAAGGATCGCAGACCTGGACAGTGCAAAACTCACCAATAATGTACGTTTTGCTGATAGTTTTAAAGGACTCCATATCAGCGCCAGCGTAGCTGGTTCAAGCAGAGGTGGAATGATGTTTTTTAACTTTACCGGCTCGGCGGCCAATCTTGAAATCTATTACAAAAAGAACGGTACAACATCAGGCACTCGTGATACAGTATCTTCCATTTTTCCTATCAATACCACTTCGGGCCCTGTAGCCGCAACAGTAAGTCATGATTACAGCAATGCTCCTGCTATACAGGAACAACTGGATAATCCCACTCAGCAGTACGCAGTCACTTACCTGCAAAGTATGTCAGGTTTAAGGAACAGGATCGCCTTTCCTGATCTGGCAAAACTTAAAGAGAAACTGGGTGTAAATAAATTGGGGATCAATAAAGCGGAACTTGTCATTGACCTGAGTGCAGACGCAGACACCTATTTTCTTCCTGCACAGCGCCTGAGCTTATATCGGTATGACATTGCCGGACAGCGCAAAAATGTACCTGATAATGATAATTTTGTCTCCGGAGTAACCAATGGTGATCCCGGAGCTTTAGGTTCTGAAGTTTTGTTCGGGGGTTATTTTGACTCTGTGAACAGAAGGTATATCTTCAATATCTCCTCTTATGTGAAATACCTCATCAACGGAACAACGCAGGATTACGGAACATACCTTTCTGTAACCCCTTCAACAGAATTCAACCTGTTCCCTTTTTCAACAACAGCATACAGATCCATCCTTTTACAGCCTAAAAACAATGCAGCGGCGGGCGAAAAGAGAATGAAGTTAAACATCTACTATACCAAAGTAAATTAATTAAAATACAAGTGCTTTTATATCCCCCGAGATTCATTAATTTCGGGGGATTTATTTTTTAAACCCAATATATAAATATGTGTGGAATTGTTGGTTACATCGGTCATAGAGAAGCCTGGCCGATTGTCATAAAAGGATTGAAGAGACTGGAATACCGTGGTTACGATAGTGCCGGAATTGCTTTAATCAACGAAACGGGATTGAACATTTACAAAAAAGCCGGTAAAGTTGTAGAACTGGAAAACTTTGCTGAAGGTAAGGACCTTTCAGGAACTGCAGGTATTGGCCATACCAGATGGGCCACACACGGTGCTCCTTCAGACAGAAACTCTCACCCGCACACCTCAAACAATGGTAAGCTTAGCATCATCCACAATGGGATCATAGAAAACTATGCCATCCTCAAGGAAGAACTGATGAACAGGGGGCATGTATTCTCCAGCGATACAGATACCGAGGTCTTAGTGCACCTGATTGAAGAGATTTATAAAAATGACAATACTGATCTGCTTGAAGCCGTACGCCTCGCGCTGAATGAAGTCAGTGGCGCTTATGCCATCGTGGTGATGGACGAAGATCACCCTGAACAGCTGATCGCCGCGAGAAAAGGAAGCCCACTGGTTATTGGTGTTGGCACAGGTGAATATTTTATTGCTTCTGATGCTACGCCAATCGTAGAATATACTAAAAATGTAATCTATCTGAATGACAACGAAATTGCTTTCTTAAAGCGTGATGAGTTGCTCATCAAACGTCTCGACAACGTCATCCAGACACCTTACATACAGGAACTGGAACTGAAACTGGAAATGCTCGAAAAAGGTGGATATGACCACTTTATGCTGAAGGAGATCTTTGAGCAGTCAAGGTCTATCCGCGACTGCCTGCGCGGCAGGATTTATCCTAATGAGGGAACGGTTCAGCTTGGCGGCATCAAAGAGTATGCTGATAAGCTAAAGAACATCGATAGGATCATCATCGTCGCCTGTGGGACATCATGGCATGCCGGCTTAGTCGGAGAATACCTGATCGAAGAATATGCGCGTATTCCTGTTGAAGTGGAATATGCCTCTGAATTCCGTTACAGAAATCCAATAATTACAGAAAAAGATGTCGTTATCGCCATCTCCCAGTCCGGTGAAACTGCCGACACCATGGCCGCCATAGAAATGGCTAAGGAAAAAGGAGCAACTATCTTTGGTGTTTGTAATGTCGTTGGGGCTTCCATCCCGCGTTTAACACACGCCGGCGTTTATACACACGCAGGTCCGGAAATCGGAGTAGCCTCCACAAAAGCATTTACAGCACAGGTAACTGTACTTACGCTGATGGCATTTTACATGGCTCAGCAGAAAGGAACGGTTACACATTCTAAATTGAATGAATTGCTGACAGAGCTGGACTGCATCCCTGAGAAGATCCAGAAAGCTTTAGACTCCAATGAGCTGATCAAGGAGATCGCGGAAAAATTCAAGGATTCCCGAAACTGCCTGTTTCTGGGAAGGGGAAGCGGTTTCCCTGTCGCACTGGAAGGTGCCCTGAAACTGAAAGAGATCTCCTACATCCATGCGGAAGGTTACCCGGCTGCAGAGATGAAACACGGTCCGATCGCGTTAATTGATGAAGAAATGCCTGTTGTAGTCATTGCCACAAAAAACTCTTCTTATGAGAAGGTCATCAGCAATA